>Ga0102815_10001408_pt1 | contig 15099 bp, 11 predicted proteins | sample ColrivemetaGS759_FD_79113 | JGI IMG/M metagenome (GOLD analysis project Ga0102815, IMG submission 79113) | Estuarine microbial communities from the Columbia River estuary - Ebb tide ETM metaG S.759 | ecosystem: Environmental > Aquatic > Marine > Intertidal zone > Estuary | place: USA: Columbia...
AAATTCATAAGAATTAGGGATGTACATTCCCAAAGCTGTATTTATATCGAATCCGCTTTCATTTAAAAAGGCTGTTTCATTAAAAACATTTAAGAGAGAAATGGAATCAGCTTCAATTTGACTAGAAATTCTTCCGGCCAGCTTTTCAAAAGTATCTTGGTTATTAAATGATAAATTAACCGTAGTCTGTTTCCCGCTTCTTAATAAATTTACGAGTTCCATACTACTCATCCCTTCTTTGATATGGTATTTTCCTGGTTTTACAGCATTTGAATAGTTTTTTATTTTAACTACAAAAGCAAAAGGTTTTACACGTTTTAAGAATGGACGGATCAAATTTTCAACATCATGATATTCACTATTTGTTGGAATGTATAAATAGCCTTCGTGTGTGGTGTTTGAAGTGTATATTTTATTGTAGAAATTAAAAGCCAGTACACCAACAATAATTAAGAATAAGCTGAAAATTAGAATGTATAATCTTTTAAGATTCATTTAGTGGGTTTTATTAATTGGTATAAAATTTCGTCTTTAAAAATATTGTTTGAGTAAATCCAATCTTTTTTTAGACCAACTTTTTTGAAATCAAATTTTTCAAACAACTGGATGCTTTTAAAATTATCGGGTAATATATTGGCAAAAATTTGATGTACATTTAAATGTGTAAATGTATACTCAATAATCAATGCTAGCGCTTCAGAAGCATAACCATTACCTTGATGTTTAGGTGTTAGCAAAATTCCAACACCTACACGACTGTGTTGTGGGTTGAATTCAAATAAATCGATCATCCCTACAGCTGTGTTTTCCGTATTGCATATTACAAACCGATATTGCTTGGCTTCATAAATATCCTGATGGGCATTTTCAATGTATTTTTGCAATATATATTTTGAATAAGGAGTTTGAGTACTGCTTATTTCCCAAAATGATTCATCATTTTCCACTGAAAATAAAAAATCTAAATCTTCAGTTTCCAATGCTCTTAAGCTTATATTTTCACCGAGTAAAACTGCCATTAAATAGTGATGTTTCCTTCGAAAACGTATTCAGTCGGGCCTTTAAGAAATACATTTGTATAAGTTTCGCCAATTTTTTCAAATGACACTTCTAACGTTCCACCTAAAACTTCTAATTTTATATTGTTTTTATTTGTTAAGTTTGCTTTGCTTGCTGCAATTGCTACAGCTGTTACACCTGTTCCACAAGCCAGTGTTTCATCTTCAACACCGCGTTCGTAAGTACGAACTTTAAATAAATTTTCGGCAATTTGTTCAGCGAAATTAACATTTGCACCTTCTTTAAAATAAGGCGCTCCATATCTTATTTTTGAGCCCATTTCTTTCACATTCAAGTCTTTTATATTTTTGCAAAAACTGATGTGATGCGGCGAGCCTGTGTTTAAAAATGCCTGTGTATTTGAAACTTCAATATGGCTGACATCAATCATTTTTAGGCTTACAATTCCTTTTTCAATGGTGGCGTAATGCAAACCATCAACAGCGTTAAAAGTAGTTGTGTTTTTAATTATTTGCAATTGTTTAGCGAAAGCCACAATACATCTACCGCCATTTCCGCACATGCTACCTTCATTTCCGTCAGCATTATAGTAAACCATTGTAAAATCTTCATTTTTAGAAGGCTCCAATAAAATCAATCCGTCGCCTCCAATTCCAAAACGTCTGTCGCACAATCTGTTAATGAGATTTACATCTTTTTTCGGGAAATACAGACTTCTATTATCTATCATAATAAAATCGTTTCCTGTGCCTTGATATTTAGAAAAAGCTAGTTTCATTGCTACAAATGTAATAAATTCAAAAGTATTTTTAATGATTATAAGAGCGCGTAATTTTGAAATGTTAAAATAGGTTAAATGAGCGTTAACAAAGCGTTAAAGCATTTTTTTGAAACCAATAAAATTCTAAATTTGAAATGTAGTTTATAAAAAATATAATTTTATGAAAAAAATATTAAGCATTGTATTATACTCAGCTTTAGGAGGGGCTCTTACCTTAGGGGCGTATAAATTATTCATTGAAGAACCACAAGCTATTTTTGAAAAAACGGCGGCACAATCTGGAATTGTCGAAACAAATTATTCAAATGCGATTTCTTCAGCAATGGAAAATACAGATTTTACAGTCGCTGCTGAAAAAACATTAAATGCTGTAGTGCATGTTAAAAACACTTCATACAAAACGGTAAGAGATCCTTATAAAGAATATTTCTACGGACAAGGAAGTGGAAGTAAACAATATTCACAAGTTGGAACCGGTAGTGGCGTTATTATTTCGTCAGACGGCTATGTCATTACAAACAATCATGTAATTAAAGGAGCCTCAGAAATTGAAGTTACTTTGAATAATAAAAAGGTGTTAAAAGCGACATTAATTGGGGCCGACCCTACAAATGATATTGCTTTGTTAAAAGTAGATTCAAATGAGTTGCCATACATTCCTTTTGGAAATTCTGATAGTGTAAAAGTAGGTGAATGGGTATTGGCTGTTGGAAATCCTTACAATTTAACATCAACTGTTACTGCTGGTATTGTAAGCGCTAAAGCGAGAGATTTGGGTGGAAATAGCGGCGTGGATTCATTTATTCAAACCGATGCAGCTGTAAATCCTGGAAATAGTGGCGGTGCATTGGTGAATACCCGGGGAGAATTGATAGGGATTAATACCGCAATTTCATCAATGACAGGTTCTTTTGTGGGCTATTCTTTTGCGGTGCCTTCAAATATTGCTAAAAAAGTAATTGAAGATTTAATGGAGTTTGGAAATGTTCAAACTGCTATTTTAGGGGTTAGAGGTGGTGAATTGAACAATGCAGCTGCTGAAAATTTAGAAATTGCCAATACAGAAGGTTTTTATATATCAGAAGTTACTGAAAATTCTGGAGCAGCAAAGGCAGGTTTGAAAGCCAATGACATTATTGTTCAGTTAAATGAAATAAAAATTTCAACATATGCCGATTTAACGGGGTTTTTGAGATCAAAAAGACCTGATGATGTTGTTTTGGTTACGTTTATAAGAAATGGAAAAACGCAGAAAGCAAATGTAGTTTTGACCAAAAATGAAATCAGTACCATATCGACTTTGGGTTTGGCTTTGAAAAATTTAGATGGAAGTGAGTTGAAAAAATACAATATTTCTAACGGCGTAAAAATTACAGACATCACCAATAAAGAACTGGCATATTATGGTGTTAAAAAGGGTTTTATTATCACTTCTATAAATAATGAGAAAGTTTATAAAGTGGATGATGTAACCAATATGATTACAAATAAAGCACAAAATGAGGTTTTGAGAATTGAAATGCTCAACTTAAAAGGTGAATTAGAGAGATATATTTTTAGATAATTTGTTTGATTTTGATTTTAAAATCCTTTCAAAAAATGAAAGGATTTTTTTTTGCTTAAATCTATTGCGAAAACGTTTGAAATTGATACTTTTGCCGAAATATAAACCATACAACATAACATGTCTTACAACGAAATTTACGAAAAGGAACTCACGTATCAAACCGATAGGCGCAGAGCCACAGTTGCATTTATTAGTATAATTAGTGATTTATGGTACGACGATACCGTTGAGTTAATTTTATTTAAAAATCCATTAATTGATAGAAATGTTAGTGAGATATTGAATTTAATTGAATACGCCAGCGATTTTGTGGAAAAACCAATTTCAATTTTTGATGCAGTTTCAATAGCTCATGAAATTAAAATTTTGCAATTACCGCCTTCAAAAATAGATATTGGAAAATTGGTGTATGAATATTATATAGAAAAACAGCAAATTTCATTCAAAGAATTTGTAGCCCTTAAATTGCAAAATGCCAAAAACTCAAAAATTATTGAGCCAAAAGATGTGATTTTATATGGTTTTGGAAGAATTGGTCGTTTAATAGCACGTGAATTAATGGCTCGTACTGGAAAAGGGAATTTAATGCGTTTAAGAGCTATCGTAGTTCGAGGTGAAATAAACGAAATAGTCTTAGAAAAAAGAGCTGCTTTATTAAGAAATGATTCGGTTCATGGGGACTTCCATGGAACGGTAGCCATTGATATTGATAAGAAATCCTTGCTTATCAATGGAACAACTGTTTATGTAATTTCGGCAGATGCTCCGGAAGAAATTGATTATAATTCTTATGGTATTTCTGATGCTTTGGTGATTGACAATACAGGAGCTTTTAGGAATAAAATTGCATTGGGCAGACATTTAAAATCGAAAGGTGTCTCAAAAGTTTTGTTAACAGCCCCTGGAAATGGTATCCCAAATATTGTATATGGTGTAAATCATACCGACTACAATCCTAGTGAAGTTGATATTTTTTCAGCTGCTTCTTGTACTACAAATGCCATTACACCTGTTTTAAAAGTTATTGAAGATAATTTTGGAGTCATAAATGGTCATTTAGAAACCATTCATGCATATACCAACGATCAAAATTTAGTTGACAATATGCATAAAAAATACCGCAGAGGTAGAGCCGCAGCCATTAATATGGTGATTACTGAGACAGGTGCAGGAAAAGCAGTTTCAAAAGCAATTCCATCTTTTGAAGGGAAATTAACTTCAAGTGCCATTCGGGTTCCGGTTCCAAATGGTTCATTGGCAATTTTAAATTTATACTTAGAAAATGCTGCAAGTAAAGAAACTGTAAATGCTATGGTGAAAAAATATGCGTTGGAAGGCCATTTGGTTGAGCAAATTAAATATTCGTTGAGCAATGAGTTGGTTTCATCTGATATCGTTGGAACAGCAGCTCCGGCCATTTTTGACAGTTATGCAACCATTTCAAATAATAAAGGCACAAACGTTGTACTGTATGTTTGGTATGATAATGAATATGGTTATAGCCAACAAGTTATTAGGTTAGCACGCTACATTTCACAAGTGAGAAGATTTACGTATTATTAACATAAAAAAAGCCGAAACAACTGTTTCGGCTTTTTAAATTTAACTTGATTTTTATTAGGTAAAAATAATTTGAGTTCTGTCACCATCACATAGCTCATAAAATTCACCAATTGTAATAATATCTGTTACTTCATCCGATAAATCTTCTTTTGTTAGTTTAAACATATCAACAGCTAATTTGCAAGCGTATATGGTTCCGCCACCAGCTGTAATCATTTCTAAAAATTCATCAACAGGAGGCATTCCTAACTCGTCCATTTGTTTTCGCATCATACTTGAAACTGCTGATTCTACTCCAGGTAATCCTCCAAGCATCGTTGGAAAAGGAAGTCCGCCAGGCATACGCATTGCTGGGTTACCAGTTGTTGCAGTATGTAAATGATTCATAGCTTTTTTTGTGATACCATCTAAACCAAAAAAAGTGAAAAACACATTGGTTTCTATGCCTTCCATGACTGCGCCATTTGCCATAACCAGCGATGCATAAACATCTTCTAAACTACCTTTAGCACAAATTAGACATACTTTTTCTAAAGGTTTTTTTTCTTTTTTTTCCATGTTTTAAATTTTTATTAAATACAACTTGTTGGTTTTGGTATTCCTGCGATTTTTGATGAGAATTTTAAAGGTCCTTTTGGGAACAACACATACAATCCTTTAACATCTACAATACCCGATTTTCCTACGCTTCTAATCGTTAATGCTTCTTTAGCAATTGTTTTTTCACGTAAATAATTGATGACCTCAAAATGTTTTGGCGTCAATTCAATTCCTATTTCGGTTGCAATTTCTTTTGCAATTGCTTCATTCCATTGAGTCATATCTTCTAAATATCCATCTTCAGATACTTTTACTTCAACTCCTGCTATCGTTTTTACTGGCATAATTTTATTTTATTAATAGTTAATATTTATTTTTTTTCTGGTTTTATATCAAATACTTTTCCTTTAAAGCTCATATTTCTTGAAACAAAAGGAATGGCAATTCCTTTTAAAAGCATGTTCCAGTAAATCCATCTAAACGCTAATTTACCCCAATGATTGAATACACTTTCTTTTAATAATTTTAATGGACCAATTTTGGCGAATGGAAATTTACCGTGAACTGGCTCTGTAACATAATTAAAGTCAATCAACAATGCTTTGTTATTTCCTGTTTCAATAAAACAATTTGCATGTCCGTCAAATTCTTTTTTAAGTGGATAACCATCAATATATAAAATGATATTATCAGTCAATGTTTCTGCTTGAAAATGAGCTACTGAACCTGCTTTTGATGCAGGAACATTTGTCGCGTCACCAATCACAAAAATATTTTCATGTGCTTTTGATTGTAGTGTGTTATGATCTGTAGGTATAAAATTTAAATCATCTCCTAAACCAGATTTGGCAATGACTTCATCACCCATATTTGTTGGTATCGTTACCAATAAATCAAAAGGGATTTTTCGGCCTTCATAATCTACAATTTCTTTGGTGTCATTATCCACATGTTCAATGGCGAAATCAGATTCCATATGGATGTCTTTTTCTTTTAAAAGATAAGACAGCGCAGTCGAACAAGTTGGTTTAGTAAATGCGCCTGTTAGCGGAGTTACATAAGTAATTTCAACTTTGTCTCGCATTCCTTTTTTTCTGAAATAAGAATCAGCTAAAAACGAAAATTCTAGAGGTGCAACCGGACATTTAATTGGCATTTCAGTAATATGAACAACCAATTTTCCACCTTGCCAATCTCTCAATTTATTTCTTAAAGCCAAAGCACCTTCAAAAGTGTAAAAATCAAAAATATCTTTTTTCCATAAAGGACCAACCAAACCTGCTGTTTCTTCTGGTGCAATTTTAGAACCTGTTGCGATGATAAGAACATCATAATGCAATGTTTCGCCTTCCAATGCAACTTTATTTTCTTCTGGAAATATTTGTTCAATTTTCTTTTGAATATAATTTACACTTTTAGGAATAAATTTTTTACCATTCTTTTTTACCTGCTTTTCAGTGTAAGTATCAAAAGGTAAAAACAAAAATCCTGGTTGGTAATAATGTGTCTTGTATTGGTCAACAATGGTGATGTTCCATTCGTTCAAATATAATTTTGGTCTTAGGTGATTTGCCATCATGGTGCCTGCCGTACCTGCTCCTAATATTACTAAGTTTTTCATTTGTAGTAGCTTAAATTTTAATTTATAATTTAAAGAATAAATTTATCGTTTTAAATTCTTTGTAAAGTTACTTAAGTAGCATAGTTATGAATATGATATTTGTCAGTTTGAAATGTAACGTTAGTTACACTGTTTTTTAAAAATCAATAGGTTAAATCACTCTTTTCAGGTTTTTATCATTCAAAAAAAAAGGATTACTTTTAGCCAACAATTTTTCCAGATATGACTTCAACTATTGAACAAAAAATAAAAGATTTAAGAGCGCAATTACATCAGCACAATTACAATTATTACGTGTTGGATGCTCCAACTATTTCAGATTATGAATTTGATATAAAACTGAAGGAATTGGAAAAATTAGAAGCTGAAAATCCACAGTTTTTTGATGCAAATTCCCCAACCCAAAGAGTTGGTGGTGAAATCACTAAAAACTTCAATACCGTTGTACATAAAAACCGCATGTTTTCTTTAGACAATTCCTATTCAAAAGAAGATTTGCTAGACTGGGAAAAACGCATTCATAAATTGTTAGGAGCCGAAGATATTGATTACAGCTGTGAGTTAAAATATGACGGAGCATCAATCAATTTATCATATGAAAATGGATTGCTGGTTAGTGCAGTGACCCGAGGTGATGGTTTTGAAGGCGATGACGTTACAGCAAACATAAAAACCATAAAGTCTATTCCACTGGTTTTAAAAGGAAATTTTGTTCCGGCTTTTGAAATTAGAGGTGAAATTATTTTACCATTGGATGGCTTTAATAAAATGAATGAAGAAAGGGTAGAGGCAGGAGAAGATCCATTTAGAAACCCTAGAAATACAGCAAGTGGAAGTTTGAAATTACAAGACAGTGCTGAGGTTGCAAAACGACCTTTAGATTGTTTGTTGTATCATATTGTGGCAAACAACAACCCGAATTCAACGCATTTTGAAACATTGGAAACGGCTAGAAAACTAGGGTTTAAAATCCCAAAAGCGATTGAAGTTTGTAAATCTATTGATGAAGTTTTTGCTTTTATTGAAAAATGGGATATAAAACGACATGAATTACCGTACGAAACTGATGGTATTGTGGTTAAAGTAAATTCGTTGCACCAGCAAGATGAATTGGGTTATACAGCAAAGTCACCTCGTTGGGCCATCGCTTACAAATTTAAAGCCGAGCAGGAAAGTACTGTTTTAAATGAAATCACCTATCAGGTTGGGAGAACGGGGGCCATTACACCTGTTGCAAATTTAGAACCTGTTCAATTGGCTGGAACAACTGTAAAAAGAGCTTCATTGCACAATGCCGATCAAATTAAAAAGTTAGATATAAGAGTTGGAGATACTGTTTTTGTTGAAAAAGGAGGCGAGATTATTCCAAAAGTTGTGGCAGTTGATTTTGAAAAAAGACCAGAAAATTCTGTGCCAACACAATACATTACACATTGTCCAGATTGTAAGACACTACTTATTAGAAATGAGGGTGATGCCAAACATTATTGTCCAAATGAATATGGTTGCCCAACACAAATTACAGGTAGAATTCAACATTTTATCAGCCGGAAAGCGATGAATATTGACGGTTTGGGCGCCGAAACCATTGAGTTGTTATTTAAGCAAGGTTTGATTCATAATTATGCCGATTTGTATGAATTAAAAGAGGAGCAAATGATTCCTTTGGAACGCATGGCTGAAAAATCAGCTCAAAATATTGTCGCAGGAATTGAAAACTCTAAAAACATTCCGTTTGAAAAAGTATTGTTTGCTTTGGGTATTCGATTTGTGGGTGAAACGGTGGCGAAAAAGTTAGCCAAACATTTTAAATCTATAGATAATTTAATGAACGCTGCTTTTGAAGAATTAATAACTGTTGATGAAATTGGTGATAGAATTGCAGAAAGTGTCATAGACTTTTCTTCAAATTTGGTTAATATTCAATTGGTTGACAGATTGAAATCATACGGGGTTCAATTAGAAGTTTCAGCCGAATCACAAGAAGGAAAAACCGATATTTTACAAGGTAAAATATTTGTAGTTTCAGGTGTTTTTAGCCATTTTGATAGAAATGATTTAAAAAAATCTATTGAAGACAATGGTGGTAAAGTGGCTGGTTCAATTTCATCAAAAACAAATTTTGTTATTGCTGGTGAAAATATGGGCCCAAGCAAATTGGCGAAAGCGCAAAGTTTAAACATTCCTATTATTTCAGAATTGGATTATATTGAAATGATTCAAAAAACGACTTAAAAAGGATTCAAAAAACGGTATCAAATGTGTGATGCTGAAGTTTCATTTTAAATTCATGTTGACATTAAAACAACATCCTGTGAGTATGAAATGACCGATAGGATTTTAAAAGAAATATTTTTTGTAATATCAGGAAAAAGAAGCTGTCTAAAAGTAGATTCATTTACTTTTAAACAGCTTCTATGAGTTGTCAACCAAATTTTATTATTTAATTTCTTCTTCTATTACTTGGAGCTGCAGGTCTTGCGGTAGGTCTGGATGCAGGCCTTGGTGCAGGGCGATAATTAGGTGTGCTAGGTCTAGTTGATGGTCTTACATTTGGCGTGTAACTTGGCCTAGTGCTAGGTCTGGTCGCAGGCATTGTACTGGGTCTTGTACTAGGTCTAGTTGCAGGTTGTGTGCTAGGTTTAGTAACGGGTCTTGTACTAGGTCTAGTTGCAGGTTGTGTGCTAGGTTTAGTAACGGGTCTTGTACTAGGTCTAGTAGTAGGTTGCGTGCTAGGTTTAGTAACGGGTCTTGTACTAGGTCTAGTAGTAGGCTGCGTGCTAGGTTTAGTAACAGGCCTCGTACTAGGTCTAGTTGTAGGTTGTGTACTTGGCCTTGTTGAAGGCCTAGTATTTGGTTTTGGAGCAGGTCGTGTGTAATCTTTTATACCATCTCGATCATTATAAATTGGATGAGAAGGTCTTGGTCTATTATGACCTCCATAGTTTGGAGGTCTGTGATAAGGTCTGTGATAAGAAGGTCTGTGATAAGGAGGTCCCCAATGGTGATAACCCCTGCCCCAATAAGAATGTCCATACCAACCATAAGGAGAACCAAACCCAAATCCAAAACTCCATCCATTCCAAGGATTATAGCGCATAGAAAAACCATAAGAATAATGACGGTGGTAGTAAAATCCGCGATACCAAGGGTTGTAATAAAAACCGGTCCCATACACTACGGTAGGTCCATATACATAACTACCATAATATCCAGGCGTATAGCCTATATATACGACTGTAGGAGAAGTTTCATAAATATACACATACTTGGTATTGTATTTTGGATTGTCTGCAGGTATTTTTTCAACTTCAGCGGGTCTGTCATCGGCTACTTGCCAAGGCCCGCTAGGTGTTGTTCCTTTAAACCAAACAGCATTGTCGCATAAATAATAGGTGTTATTATCTTTAAATACATCACTTTGGGTATTTACAGCATATTGTAATTTTAAGCCTTCTATATTTTGAAATTCAGGTGAGCCATCATATGATACATCTGTGGCTTTAGTATCTCTTTTTACAGCTGCTGTTTGAGGTATTTGAGCATCATAGATGGCTTCTTTAGCTTCTTCAGTTCCTGCAACACTACTTAATATGTCAGCCTTTTTACTATCAATATTGATATTTTTGAAATCTTCAGGCAGTTTTTCAGAAGCTATATAGCTCCAGTTTTCTTTTAAATTTTTTGTTGTAAACCACCTTCCAGACAGCAATATATAATAGGTTTGGTTAGAAATATTCATAAAAACATTACTTTCTGTGTTTTCAACAAATAATAAATTTGTGTCTTGTAAAGGGCTAAATTTAGCTTCACCATTAAAAACAATCAATTCTGTTGGTTCATTTGCTACTATAATTTTAGGCGCTTTTCCAGTATAGTCATCATCAGTTGTAGCATCTTTGGTCTCCGCTTTTTTAGCAATTTTTTTCACCTCTGAAGGAACCTTCTCAATAGCAGCCCAAGGACCTGATGCCATTTTAGAGGTATACCAAAAATTTCCACCTTTTAAGTAAAAAGTGTTTGAACTATTGTTTTTAATAATAAAAGCACCAGTATTTTCAACCAATTCATAACCTTTTTCAACTTCTTTTAATTTAGGTGCTCCATCAATTAAAATTAATACAGCAGCTTCGTTTGAAAAAATAATTTTAGGTGGTACATTATTTAATTCAGTAGTTGTTATACTTACTTCTTTTAAATTATTAAGCAATTCATCTAATGGAAATACAATATTCCATTTTGGAATTTCCGCATTGATAAGATTTTCAAAATCTTTTTTTTGACTTTCGGAAATTTCGTTGGGAAGTCTCACTTCATCAATTTTTACAGAAGCAAGTGATGCTTGTCTGCTTGCCCTGTCAACATCAAGAATAGAAGTGGTCCAAAGCATTCCAAACACAGGTTCATCGCCTTTCTTTTTGATTGCAAAAGCAATATTGGAAACCAGTTTATTATCCAGGTAGCTTTGATCTTCTGGAGCATAAAGCGTAATTACATATGCTCCAGATTTAATATCCTTAGGCCAAACATTGATATTAGTTTCTTGAGCGCGTAATGCAATAAAAGTAAGCAAGAAAAATACAAACCCCGCAATTTTAAATTTTTTAAAAGACACCATAATTTTTTAAATAAGTTAATTTTTTTTTAGTTACCGCATGAATTATACCAAAGATACTATTAATTTGGAAATTGATGTTTTTTTTTACAATCTAGTAATTCATAATTTATGGAAAAAATTTGATAATAAAATGGAAATTAGGAGCAGACTGTTTTAATGCAAAATAGACTGTAAAAACTGAATTTTAATGATATTGAAACAAGTGATTATACTTGTAAGAACATTACTTTTGTAAAGGTTGGATCAGAAATGGAGGGGTATGGGTTTCTTGATGGTACACTTTATGGAGTTTATTAAAAATTTAATTATCTTTAGACTGCAGCTACTTCATTATAAGTGTTGATTTAGATGAAAAGTGCAGGAATGGTGGTTTAGATGTAACATTTAGGAGTCCAAACTTAATAATTACTGAAAAAGTATAAAATAAAATTACAAATAATAAATGCAAAGATCTCTAATGAGTAAAAGGTTTAAAATTGGTTTGCTGGTGCTACTTATTTTAGTCATTCTGGTAATTTTTTCAAATATAATTTTAAGCAACCTAATTTCAAAGGTTGTTAACAATCAGTTAGATAAAATCAATAACAAAGGTGAGGTATCTTTAAAAATCGATAAAATAGGGATTGATATATTTACAGGTAATTTGAACATGAAAAATGTCAGTATAAAACCTGATAGCTTGTTTTTTGAAAACTTCAAACTGGGAAAAACACCTAATGCTGTAGTAGCAGATTTTCATCTTTCAGAATTAAAAATAAAGGGATTTAATATTTTTAAAATTTTATGGTTTAAAAAGATTTTAGTAAAACAAATTTTGGTTCGTGGTATTGATTTAAATCTTTATAAATCTGATCTTTTTATCGCAGATATTGCCGCTGTTAAAAAAACGGAGAAGCAATCGTTTGACTCCATTTACATAAAAGGAGTTGAACAAATTGATTTAAGCAGGATTGAATTTGATGATTTCAACATTAAAATTTTTCATGCACAAAAACAAGACACCCTATTTTCTTACAGCGGAAGGGCATTCGAAATAAGTGGTATTGCATTAAGAAATTATGAAAATGCTAAAAGCTATTTTAAATTTGATAAAGAATTTTTAATAGTGAATTTTAAAAATCAACAAGTAGATATAGAAAAGGGAAACTATATGCTCTCTGTTGAAGATATTTTATTCGATCATTCTAAAAAAAATATAAAGATTTCTAGTTTTAAAATGAAACCAAGGATGGATAGAGCAAAATTGGCTTCGACCTATAAATACAACTCAGAGGTTTTTGATGTTGAAACCAAAGAAATGAGTATCGATGGGTTTTATTTGGATACAATTGTAAGAACGGGTGTAATTGCTTTAGATAGTATTGTTGTCGATGGTTTAAATTTGGATATTTATAAAGACCAAACAAAACCATTTAATTTAGAGAAGAGACCATTGTTTTTAAATCAAAAGCTTAAAAAATTAGACCATCCAATTTATATAAATAAGGTGTTGATTAAAAACACATTTTTTAGTTACCGAGAAAAGTATGAAAATAAAGACAATTTAATGGCTATTGATATTTCAGCTATGAATGCTGAGTTAAGCTATTTAACTTCAATAAAAGACAGTTTAGAAACCGATAAAAAAATAACCATCAACATAAAAGGAAAATTGAACAGTGTTGCAGATTTAAATCTTGATATTTTGATGCCTTATAACACCTGGAATGATTCTTTTTCATTTACTGGAAGCGTTGGTGCATCACAATTAAGTGCATTTAATTCTGCGATTTTTCCGGCCGCAGGGATAAGACTTGAAAGTGGTATGCTAAAAAGTATGCAATTTTCTGTTACAGGAAATCCTACAGATGGAACGCAAGGAAGTATGATTATGCGTTACAGCAACATCAATGCAGACCTTATAATTGAAGAAAAAGAAAAGAAAGGACTTACTTGGATTGCGAATTCCGTGATGGTTAAGTCAAATCCTTCAGATAAAGGAAAATTAAAAGTAGCATTAATTGAGGCTGAAAGAGTGCCATATAAAGGATTTAGTAATTTGTTGTGGAAATCTGTGATGTCGGGTATGGTCAATACTATAAATCCGGTAGGGAAAACTGTTAAAAGGGAAAAAAAGCACAATCGAAACAAAGAGAAAAAGGACTGGAAAAAGTGGTTCGCGAAATCTTAAACAACAGGGGGTTTTAATTTTCAGATGCTGTTTCGAAAGTTTCTAAAATTAAAATAAACAACCGTTTCAATAAAAAGAATTAATTTTTAAAACTTAATAAATACATTTATATGAATAAACAGTTTTCAAACAGTTCTATATACGATACCACGATAAGATTGCTAATTCTTTTACTAATTATTGGCTGGTGTATTATGCTTTTATTACCATTCGCAAATATTTTGCTTTGGAGTATCATACTTGCCATTGCAATCAACCCATTACACAGTAAAATAGCTGAAAAAATGGGAGGAAAGCCAAAGCTGAGTTCGTTTATAATTGTAATTTTTGCTTTAGCGATTGTTTTTATTCCATCTTGGTTGTTAATTGATTCACTTATTGAAGAAATAAAAGTATTAAAAATAGATTTTGATAGCAATGCGCTTTCAATTCCTTCACCAACCGAGCAAGTTAAAGAATGGCCAATTATTGGAGAAGAAGTTTATGATTTTTGGCTAAATGCTTCACTAAACTTAGAACAAACAGCTTTAAAGTATCAAGATCAACTAAAAGCCATTGGCGGTAAACTTGCAAAAGGTGTTTTGAGTTCTGTAAGCAGTATCATTCATATATTAATATCGTTTATCATCGCTTCTATATTGCTGGTTTATGGTGGTTTAGGGGAGGCGATGCATAAATTTTTTAGGAAGTTAGCAGGTGAAAAAGGTGATGAATATGCTGATATTACGATAAAAACAGTAGGTAATGTTGTGAAAGGAGTGCTTGGAGTTGCTTTTATTGTGGCTTCATTACATGGAATTATATTTATGATAGCAGGAGTTCCTTATGCTGGAATTTGGACTTTATTAGCTTTTATATTAGGAATGCTTCAATTGCCATTGTTGTTTATTACCTTGCCAGTAATTATCTATTTATTTGCGGTTAAAACAACGACTGTGGCCATCATTTGGACAATAGTAGTTTTGGTTGCGGGACTTTCCGATAATTTTCTCAAGCCTTTGCTTTTAGGTAAAGGCGCATCAGTTCCAATGCTGGTTATTTTTATTGGTGTCATTGGGGGCTTTATTTTTTCTGGATTTATTGGCCTATTTACGGGGGCTATAGTCATGTCATTGGGATATAAGCTATTTATTGGATGGATGAATACAAATGAAGAATTGCAATAAGTAATTTTTTAAATAAATGATTCGTTATTTAAATAAAAATCAAATGATGATGT
>Ga0102815_10001414_pt1 | contig 15067 bp, 12 predicted proteins | sample ColrivemetaGS759_FD_79113 | JGI IMG/M metagenome (GOLD analysis project Ga0102815, IMG submission 79113) | Estuarine microbial communities from the Columbia River estuary - Ebb tide ETM metaG S.759 | ecosystem: Environmental > Aquatic > Marine > Intertidal zone > Estuary | place: USA: Columbia...
TAATTTTTAAAACTATTTAACATGGTAGTAGGTACATTAACATCAGTAGGAGCTGGTTTAGCAGTAATAGGCGCAGGTCTAGGTATTGGCTGGATTGGTAGCAAAGCTATGGAAGCTATTGCGAGACAACCTCAGGCAGTTGGAGACATCAGATCTAATATGATCTTGATGGCTGCATTGATCGAGGGAGCAGCATTGATTGCGCTTGTTTTGTCATTCTTCGCAGGATAGTAAAATTATACGGAAAGGTACCTGACGATTGGTCATGTGTCTTTCCGTTTTTAGAAAAAAGAAAAATTAAACATATATGTTTTTTTTAGCAGATTTTAGTGTTATCAGACCGGAACCAGGATTGATCCTGTGGTCTACTATCATCTTTTTATTATTTTGGTTCTTGGTTGGCAAATTTGCGTTCAAACCTATTTCAAAAGCATTGAAAGGCAGGGAAGATCAAATTCAGGATGCCCTGGATGAAGCAAAAAGAGCTCGTGAAGAAATGCAGAACCTCAATGCTGAAAATGAAAAATTACTGGCTCAGGCAAGGGAGGAAAGACTCAAGATCCTGAACGAAGCTAAAACATTGAGTGATAAACTGATCGTTGAAGCAAAAGGAAAAGCTAAACTCGAAGCGAACAAGATCGTTGAAAAAGCAAGAACGGATATCGAAAGCCAGAAAAATGAGGCTTTGATGGAAGTGAAAAGCAAGGTCGGTGCCATCGCCATCGCAATAGCTGAGAAAGTGATCCAGAAAGAACTGGGGAAAGATAAAGGTCATTCGGATTATGTGGGTTCAATGATCGATGAACTGAATTTGAATTAAAATTAAAGACGACAAATGTCTGTATCAAAAATATCCAACAGATACGCTAAATCTTTGATCGATCTGGCCAGGGAAAAGAATATACTTGAAGACATCATTGAGGATGTTACCGGGTTTCTCCAGGCGGCTGATAATAAAGATTTTGTACTGTTTCTTAAAAGCCCGATCATAAACGGGGATAAAAAGGAGAAGGTTTTTGAAGAACTGTTTGGAAAAAAAGTGCATCAGGAAACGATGGCTTTTTTCAAAATGGTCATCAAAAAAGGAAGAGAAAATATCCTTCCTCAGATCCTGAACCGTGTTCTGGAAGCTTATAAGGAAATGAAAGGGATCACGACTGTAACTATTACATCTGCTACTGAATTGACAGTTGAAGAATTTGACAGGATCTCAAACAAACTGACTGAAGCCAAACTGGCAAGTGATAATGTAGAGTTTATTAAGAAAATAGATTCTTCCATCATTGGCGGATTCATCATCGAAATCGGTGATAAATTGTATGATGCCAGTATTGCTGGTAAAATGAAGAAACTGAAGAAAGAACTTATTTAGAATATTATACATTTTTAATTGAATAAAGAACAGGAATATGCATAATGTAAAACCCGATGAAATATCAACTATTCTTTCACAACAATTGTCAGGTGTTCAAACAGCTGCTCAACTGGAAGAAGTAGGTTCCGTATTACAAGTTGGTGATGGAATTGCTAGGGTATATGGTTTGACGAATGTTCAAGCTGGTGAACTGGTGGAATTTGCAACCGGAACACAGGCTGTCGTATTGAACCTTGAAGAGGATAATGTTGGTGTGGTAATGTTAGGTTCAGGTGAAGGGATCAAGGAAGGTTCTGTTGTAAAAAGAACTGGAAAGATATCTTCTATCGATGTTGGAGAAGGATTTTTGGGAAGGGTAGTCGACCCGCTTGGAAAACCGCTTGATGGGAAAGGACCTATTACCGGCAAAAAATATCAGATGCCGATCGAAAGAAAGGCCCCGGGTGTTATTTACAGAATGCCTGTTCACGAAGCTTTACAAACGGGGATCAAAGCGATTGATTCAATGATTCCTATTGGAAGGGGTCAGCGAGAATTGATCATTGGAGACCGTCAGACAGGAAAAACAGCCATCGCTGTTGATGCGATCATCAACCAAAAAGAAAATTGGGAGAAAGGCGAACCTGTTTATTGTATATATGTTGCATCCGGACAAAAAGGATCAACTGTTGCAAGGGTGATGAAAGCATTGGAAGATAGTGGCGCAATGGCATATACAACTATTGTGTTGGCTACTGCATCAGATCCGGCACCTCTGCAGTTTTTTGCACCATTCGCAGGAGCGGCCATCGGAGAGTTCTTCAGAGATACCGGAAGATCCGCACTTGTTGTTTATGATGACCTTACAAAACAGGCGATTTCATACAGAGAGGTTTCATTGTTATTGAAAAGACCTCCGGGACGTGAAGCTTATCCTGGTGATGTATTCTATCTGCACTCAAGACTGCTTGAAAGAGCGGCGAAAGTTATAGCCAATGACGATATAGCCAGGAACATGAATGACCTGCCTGAATCATTGAAAAATGCAAAAGATGAGAATGGACAACCACTCGTAAAAGGAGGGGGTTCATTGACTGCATTGCCTATTATTGAAACACAGGCTGGTGACGTTTCAGCTTATATTCCAACCAACGTAATTTCTATTACGGATGGTCAGATTTTCCTTGAGTCAAACCTGTTTAATGCGGGTATTCGTCCGGCGATCAACGTTGGGGTTTCTGTATCAAGGGTAGGGGGATCTGCACAGATCAAATCAATGAAAAAGATCTCAGGAACATTAAAGCTGGATCAGGCACAATTCCGTGAATTGGAAGCCTTTGCAAAATTTGGGTCCGACCTGGATGCTGCTACGATGAATGTGATCGAAAAAGGAAAAAGAAACGTAGAGATTTTGAAGCAACCTCAGTATGCTCCAATGGGTGTTGGGAAACAGGTAGCTATCATTTATCTCGGAACAAAAGGATTACTAAGACAAGTTCCGGTTGAAAGAATCAAAGCATTTGAAGAAATGTTCCTTACAACTATGGAACAAAACCATAACGATGTTCTTGATGTATTAAAATCAGGAAATTTAACAGATGAAGCAATTGCTACTGTAGAATCAGTTGCTAAGGAATTAGTTGCGCAATACAAATAGCTAAAACGTGAGTGGAAAATTAAAAGAAGTAAGGGACCGGATTGTTTCGATCAATTCAACTCAGCAGATCACAAGTGCCATGAAAATGGTGTCTGCGGCTAAGTTGCGTAAAGCAACTGATGCCATTGTGCAGATGAGACCGTATGCTGACAGATTGAATCGAATGCTTGGTAATATTGTAACTAATCTCGAAGGGGACTTGAATACGAACCTGCATGAGAAAAGAACACCGGCAAATGTACTTATGGTTGTAGTTACTTCCAATAGAGGACTTTGTGGTGCCTTTGATGCCAATATTATAAAGAAGGCCGAACAAAAAATCAGGGATAATTATTCGGAACAAAAATTATCCGGTAATCTTTCTTTCCTGTGTATTGGTAAAAAAGGAAATGAATATTTCAAAAAACACTTTAAAGGGTGTAAGGTTAATTCTGATTTTGTGTTCGCATTCGAAGATCTGAGTTCTGCAAATATCAATAAGATATCCGGAGATTTGATCTCAGCTTTTGAGAACGAAAATTATGACCTGATTGATGTTGCTTATGCTTCATTCAAAAATGCAGGTGTTCAGTATCCAAAAGTTGAACAATTCCTCCCAATAGAAGATATTTCAATTGTGGAGGGTGAAGCGAAGGAATTCATGGCGGACTATATTTTTGAACCGGATAAAGTACAATTGCTCGAACATCTGATCCCAAGTATTCTTATGAATTCTTTCCATAAAATATTGCTTGATACCCACGCTTCAGAGCACGGAGCGCGTATGACAGCGATGGAAAATGCTACAGAAAATGCCAAGGATCTGTTAAAAGACCTTAAACTTGTTTATAACAAAGCCAGACAGGAGGCTATAACCAGTGAATTATCAGAAATCGTCAGCGGAGCGGCTGCACTCGGATAATAAACAAATAACTTCTGTTTTAAATAAGCGGGCTGACTCCATTGTGAATCAGCCCGCTTATTTATTTTTAACTATTCTGTATTCGCCTCGTTAATTCTTAAAACAACTGCTTGCTTTCAAAATTTTAATTATATTTGGCATACCAATAAATACGGTTTTTTTAGAGTCATTACCTCCCCTCAGAATTACATGAAAATTTATTCTTGTCATTTATTTGAGGATAGCGAAAAGGTCGCCTGTCGATTTTTTTTTTTTATTAAAACATTAAAAATATTCAAATGAAAAAAGTTTCTACGTTATTATTTTCTTTGGTGATCTTAATGATCGGAACTGCTTCCTTACAGGCGCAGCAATCATTTAGAAACCCTTTAAACGGCAAATTTGACAATGTTGCCACTCAACAAGCCTCTGCTAATACAACTATCAGTCAGAGAAGTCCTCAGGTTACCTTTTTTGAAGAAGGATTTGAATCAGGTGATTTTAATACAAACGGATGGGTATTGACTGATGGAGACGGAGACGGAAATCAATGGATCGTTTCCAATAGCTTTACACCTCACTCTGGTAGCTATACGGCAGGTTCCAATTCATGGCTAAGCACAGCTGGTCCATTGACACCAGATAACTGGTTAGCAACTAAAGCTATTGACCTTAGTTCAGCTGCAGGGACGGTTTTACTTGACTTTTGGGTAAGAGCACAGGATCAGGTTTGGCCAAACGAGCATTATGGCGTTTTCGCCTCAACTTCTGGTTCCACACCAGCAGATTTTACCGGGGCAAATGGTGCAAATCTGTATGAAGAAACAGTTGTTATCAGCAATGATGCCCAAAATAATCTATATGTAAAAAGAACAGTTGACCTGTCTGCTTATGCCGGAGGTACCGTTTATATCGCTTTCAGACACTTCGACTGTTCGGATTGGTTTGTACTTGACCTGGATGATATCATTGTTTACGAAAGTAATACTTCTGATGTTGGAATTACCGGAGTTGTTGCTCCTTCAAATACAGAGAATTGTACATTGTCAGCTGACGAACCTGTAACGGTTACTATTTTTAATTATGGCGGAGCAGCGCAAACTGGTTTTGATGTAAGCTATAGTTTAAATGGAGAAAGTGTTACTGAAACATTCACAGAAACGATTGCACCTGCAAGTTCTGCTAATTTTACTTTCGCTCAAAATGCACAATTTGGAGCTTTAGGATATTTCCAAATGGATTTCAATGTCAGCCTTGATGGCGATATCGATCCTTCTAATAATGATTTTACTTATAATATAAGCAATACAGATGCAGAAATTGTGATCGATGTTACAACAGATAGTAATGGTGGTCAGGCATGGGAATTACTTTCATCAACCGGTGAAGTGATCGCTACACATAGTTCTTATCAGTGGAATATTACTGAAACAACCAAAGTTTGTGTAATTGGAGACGATTGTTACCGTTTTAATTGGTACGGAGGTGCAAGTAATCAGGTTGCTGTTTACTACAATGGTGAATTGATCAACGATAATACAGCAACAGGTGATTACACACTTTATTCTGTGGGTGGATCTTGTCTGCCGGTCAATGCCATATTTATGTACCATAATATTCAGGATTATGCCGTAGTAGGAGATGCAAGTTTCGGTGGTACTTTCTTAAATACCGGATCAGAAGATCTTACTTCTTTCGACGTTCAGTACACTGTGAATGGTGTGGCTAGTAATGTTGAAACGATTACAGGTGTGAATACTCCTCAAGGTCAAACCTACGACTTCGTCCATCCAACTCCTTATAATTTTGCAAGCATCGGAGAATACAATATCGATATTGCAATTACTAATCTGAATGGAAGTTTTACGCCTGAAGATAATGTGTTAAGTACAGTTGTAAATGTACTTAGTTACAAGCCTACAACCAGAATTTTGGGTGAAGAAGCAACCGGTACCTGGTGTGGATGGTGTACACGTGGACATGTTTATATGGAATTAATGGAAGTAACTTACCCTGATACATGGGTTGGTATAGCTGTACATAATGCTGATCCTATGGTAATTTCAAACTATGACCAGGGAATCGGTACTTTTATTGCTGGATACCCAAGTGGTTTGGTTAACAGATATAATTTTGGAGGTGCATATGATGTGGATCCATCACTATTCGAAGTAGCTTACGGTCTTCTTATCAACCGAGTTGTTCCTGCTGAGATCACCATTCAAAATGTTGAATTTGACGCAGGGTCAAGAGAAGTTCAATATACAGTTAATGCAAACTTTGCAGGAGATGTTGCAAAAGCATTTAATATGAATGCAATTATCCTTGAGAACGATGTAACAGGTACATCTACTGGTTACGATCAGGTGAATTACTATTCAGGTGGTGCCAGTGGACCAATGGGTGGCTACGAAGATCTTGGGAATCCTGTTCCTGCCAGTCAAATGGTTTATCAGAATGTGGCCAGAGCATTGATAGGTGGTTGGAATGGTATGTCAGGAATCATTAGTAATCCAACTTCAGATGGTACTGATTATAGCTATACATTTAATTATACTGTACCTGCAGGAGAAGATACTGATAATCTGATATTGGTGGGTTATGTTTCAGACGCAACAACAGGAGAGATCATAAACGTAAATAAGGTAAGTCTTAAAACAGCGGTTACTGTAAAAGAGATCAAAAGCCTTGTTGACTTTAATGTATATCCAAACCCATCCAGCGATCAGTTCAATATTGAATTGAACTTCGACGGAAAACAGCAGGTTAGCATTTATGTTACTGACAACATGGGCAGACTGGTTAATACTTTAGAAGAAAACACAACAGTGGATTACTATAGTAATAAACTGGATATGAGTGCTTACGGAACAGGCGTTTATTTCTTGAACGTTAGATCTGCAACAGGTATCAATGTTATGAAGATGGTTAAATTATAATATTATTTAATGTGTATTACAGTTCATAATTAATGGACTGTAATACATGTTTTTTTTTCTGTTTGCATTGCCGAAATTCCATCGATATTGTTTTTGGTCTACATTTAACACACTTTTAACTATTTTTTGTGCAGCGATTGGACCTTAATTTATATCTTTGGTTTACAAAGAACTTCTAAAATAGTTTTTTATGCGAAGATTTATACTCCTTAATTTTTTATTATTATTTGTTTGGACTGCTAATAGCCAGATCGTAATCAATCCTGATTCACTATCTGTAAGTGCAGCTCCGGATACTGTGCAGTTTATCGCACCATTTGAAGTGACAAATAATTATACTTCCACCGTTTCGTTCTGGTGGAAACTTCATAAGGATGACAGTTTTCCTGAAGAATGGAAATTTCAGATTTGCGATGCCAATACTTGTTATTTCGAAGGCGTAGATCAATGTCCCGGTGGGAATCCAAATGTTATGCCAAGTGGCGTAACCAATAATAATTTCAGCATTAAAATTAAACCTAAGGGCGTTAGTGGTTCTTCATTGGCTTATTTTACAATATATGCCGATGCGGATTGTACCACGGAGGTAGTAACCCTTCCAGTTTTCTTTGATGTTGGAACTTCAGGAACCCCTGAGATTACAGTAGGTAAAGAATTGACATTATATCCAAACCCAACAGTCGATAAATTCATGTTAAATAACCCTAAAGGGATATCTTACCTGGAGATTTATAATATCGCAGGTAAAAAAATGAAAACATTTGATGTTTCTTTTGGAAATGAATATCCTGTTGACGAATTGAGAAATGGCCTATACCTTGTAAGGATCCTTGATAAAAAAGGAAAAGTAGTAAAGGTTGTTCGTTTAAGTAAAAAATAAACTATCGACGTTCATTACAAAAAAATATATAAAAGCCGATTCATTTTTGAATCGGCTTTTTCATTTCCGGTCCAGATGGAAATATGATCTGTCTTATGCCTTTTTATTTGAGAACAGATGAGAAAGAGAAATTTACAAATTACTTTGGGGGCAGTTAAAAGTTAAGATTTATTCTTACTTGTTTTTGTTAACACCCATTAATGCCCCTAAAATGTATAAAGCCCTGCACTCTTTATTACTCCTGGTTCTGTTCCTTTTCTTATTGGCTAAATCTTCAGGCCAGACCGAATTGTTTTTTGAAGATTTTGAATTTGAACTGGATGCCGGCATTTCCTCCATTGAGGAATGTTCGGACCTGGCTGCTGACTATTGGATCAGAACAGACGGAACTGATATATCAACGGATATTGTGTTTGATAACATTCAGGGAGACTTTTTCTTCGCAGTACAGGATCATGATGCTTCGGGTTGCCCGGCCAGTTATAGTGGCTATCTGAATTTTGAGAATATCGATATTTCAGGCTATGGCAATCTGAAATTATACTTATACATAGCTGAAGATGACGTTGAGGGAGAAGAAGACTGGGATTCTAATTCAAAGTTGAGCGTTCGGTATAGTATCGATGGAGCAACAAATACTGAAGTGCTTCGTGTCGAGGCAGAGGCTGGAACGAATACCCAACCCAGAATTGACACTGATTTTGATGGTTATGGGGATGGTCCGATCATTACTTCAACATTTACAATGTTTGAAGCAGATATGCCGGGAACTGGTGAATGGCTATCTATTGAGATCTACATTACAGGCCTGAATGCCGGAGATGAAGATGTGGCTATAGATAATTTATTGTTAACTGGAGAGCAAACCACACCTTTACAAAATGTCAATTTTGATATAGAGGAAAATGAAGGGCAGGTAATGTTGAATTGGCAAATAGAAAACCTCGAAAGGGCTAATTATTTTTATGTGGAATGGAAAATGGAAGGGGAAAATGCGTTCGTTCAGATAATGGATTTTGGGGGAGAGGAGCTATTTGCTTTTTTTTCTGGTTCGCTTTTGCTTCATGATCATCCGGGACCCGGACTTAATTATTATCGAATCCGGGAAGTGGATCCGGATGGCCAGATAGTCAATTCTATGATAAAATCAATTGCAATTGATAAACGGAAAGACGAAATTGTTATTGGCCCCAAATTAGCATCCGAATTTTTAAATATCTTCAATTATGGAGATCGGGAATTTATTGAAGTTGAGATCCTGAATTTGATGGGGCAGAGAATCGCTGAAAAACATATGTGTTTGAATGGAAAAACCAGACTGGATATTTCGTTCCTCCCAAATGCACAGTATTTTTTGTGTATTACTTACCCGGCAGGGAAAAAGATGGAGCGGTTTATTAAATTATAAAAACAAACCCCCGAACTGTTTATAAGTCCGGGGGTCGATCCATATTTACTTCAAATACTTTTTACTTTGTTTACTATTTACTTATGATCAATTTATTGGATCTGCTGCCGCTTGGTGCAGTATAATATACCCAATAAGATCCAGTGGTCAATGAAGAAGTGTTCAGCTCAAATCGTTGTCTGCCTTCCTGAACCTGATATTTTTCGTTCAGGATCAACTTACCATGAACATTATAGATACTGATCTCAGCTGCCTCAGCAATCGGGGAATCAATATAAATGTTAAGAAAATGTCTGCTTGGATTTGGTCCCATGGATAAATGCAAATTAGCATTTGAGATTTCAGCTGTTGGATCTGCAAGTTTAGAGTCGATCAAAATTTCAGACTGCAGGCAAGCCAGATCATTTTCATCAGAACGCACACAAATATCCCTGTAGTATTTTTTTAATTCTACCAGCTCAATTTGATCAACGAACCAGCCCGGATATTCGGTTTCTATGATCGTATTATCATCTGTTCCGTATCTGAAAGAGAAAACTACACTCTGACCTTTCAGGAAACTAAGGTCAATATAGGATTTGATAAAGCCCTCACTATCTCCATAAAATGCTTTCAGTCCCGGGATTGCAATGGTACTGTAACTTAAATCTCCACTGTAAGGATTTAGGATAAAATCACTGGCTGCAAATTGTAGCCACGTTGTCCCGTCATCCAGGGAATATTCTATGAATCCACCGTCAGTGATCGTTTCAGTATTGAATGAATGGATAAAACTCAGAGCGGGTGATTCTCCCTGAACGGGAATTGCATCCTTAAGCATGATTAGCGAAACATCTGATTCTAATTCAGATTCTTCAATATACCAACTAAATGCACCCGTAGAAGAGGCAATATCTGTTAATTCCCAGAAAGTCTCAAAACCGATGTTGTTAAGTCCAAACCAGTCTCCATTATCCTCTTCCATTTCATCGAGGTAGGTGGTTACAGAATAATTACCGGGATCAGAGGCCAATGAATAATTAATTTCAATTTCTTCTTGAGATTGCATGTTACCCAATTCAAATGTGATTTTACCATCTGATTCACTGGCACTCACATTAGACGATCCTGAAACATAGCTCAGTCCAGCAGGTAATGTTTCTATTACCATAACATTGCTTACTGAATCCGGTTTGTGATTTGTCACTTTCAATTGAATGGCCAAATTTTCACCTGGCACAATTGTTTTTTCCAGTTGCTCTGAAATTTTCAATTCAGCTACGCAATTAGGTTTAGCTTCAAAATTCTCCTTCCCGTCTCTGTGGTCAAAAGGATCTCCCTGCTCAGCAAAATAGCCCATTCCTCTTCTGGCAAAAACATCCCAGATCATACATTCATGTTCTCCTCCGTAATTGATCTCGTCAGCCATTAAAATGGCGTCACGTCCATCGAGAAACCCAGGATTACAAGCTTGCATTTTGAGGCCGTCCGTAACCAACAACAATGCTTTGAAGTTACCTGCATTTTCATTTTTCAATTCAGGGTCAAAGCCATATAAGTTTACAAATTCCCAATAGAGATCCCAAATGGCAGCGGCCCAGACTTCCCCAACTCCGTGTGGGATATTGGTTCCTTTTATGTAATCATAGGTAACCGGGCTAATATTTAAATCGGTTGAATAAGGATAATGTCTGATTCCTCTTCCATTTACTTTTTGGCCGGAAACATAGGTTCCTATTCCTCTTGCGTCTTCTCCGGAATCCCCAGCTTTACCAGTAAGGGCCAAGGCATAAAAATCACTCCAGCCTTCTCCCATCTGTTCTCCATCAGCAGATCCGTCATCATTAATATCTATGTTGTATAAACAACTACTATTAGAAGGGCCTCCTGTTAGTCGTGTTGAGATACCATGGCCGTATTCATGGGTAATTACGCCATTATCAAATGAAGCCGCATGTTGGGATGGACCTTCCAGTTGCTGTCGTCCCATCGTGATATTTACATCTTTATTTTCACTCATTGCAACGCGAATAAGGTCACAAGTACTTTTTTTCAGGAAAAGGGAAGGGATCGTAACTAGCGGTCCTTCAGCACCCTCAGCCATAGTTATTATTTCATCACCGGTTCCACCATTCACTCCGGAGACATTACAAACTAATGCTGCAATTGCTCCCGCCTGTTCGGCATGTAAAACTTTGGATCCAAATTCACAGAATCCCCGGTCGATCATAGCAATATTGCCAAATAATTCTTCTGTGTTAACCATATTATTGCAACCCAATGTAGCATTGCTGCTTCCATCCTGGGATAAGACAACTTTCCCCGCTACGATATTTACATCCATATCGGGTCCGAAATTAGCTTTTCCGGTTTCATAGAGTCCACCGATTTCAAGTGGATCATTTATCTCTAATCGAAGATCTGCACTGGAAGTCCACAAATACATCTGCATTCTGCCATTTCCTCCGTCCGCAGGGGTTGAGAAGTTTGCATTGTCTGTTCCACTTCCGTCAAATGCTTCAGCAAAAACATAATCATCTCCCAAACCGCCTTTTTCAAAATTATTTAACTGAAAATTGCCGGACATTTCATCAAATCCAAAATTATACATGATGTCATGAACCATGTTATTTGTATAAAATAAATTAATGACAGCCTGGTCCTTCATCATATTGGGTTCTGCATTTGTATCAAAATCCAGAATAAAATGCAATGAATCACCGCCATCAGGTTCAGGACCAGATGGTGTACCTGAATCGAATTCATCAAGATATGCGTGTACGTTATTTCCCTGGGTAATCGTGAATTCAGGTCCTTCGACCCCATCAATGTCATGCCAGCCAAAAGGAGAACCGATGGTGTCATGAGGATTTTCTACTACCGCATGTTCAATGTGGTTCGGGCTTTCTCCAGGGAAAGGGAAAACTTTATATTTAGCATTCGTACCGAGGACTGAGTTGGTCGAATTGCCAGCCATTGTAGAATCCGTTTTTTTGATTTTATCAGGATGAGGTCTGTGATTAAAACTATTGATGTTGAAAGAACAATAATTCGTGTAGTTGACCTTAGAAAGTACTTCTCCGTTTCCGGCATCGATATTCATGTTCCAGTAATCTGCATTCTTATGAATATCCAGTTCCAGGTTCCAACTTAAATTATACTGCCCGTTCTTTCCAGGTACGTACATCGGTTTCACCGTGATCTCCGCATCTGAAATATCAAAAGCCTCAAAGATGTAATTGACACCTTTTTTGTTTTTTAGTGTAATTTCAAAATTTCTGTCAACTTCAGGATCAACAGAAACGGCTGCTTTCATAATAGCAGTTTTAGGTTCAATGATGATATCTGATTTTTCAATTTTTGACCCCAGATCCTCCACAAACCGATTTCCAGTTACGAAAATCTTTCCTTTTTTATCGATCGTCAAGTTTATTGTCGCATTGAACACAGCTATGTCCCTGTGGCTTTGCTGGAAGAACAGATGAGTGGCACCATTGTGTTTGGATGTATAATGGTCCGTCAAGATCATCTGGTCAACATCTGCTAGTTTTAAGTTCAGCTCTTCAAAATTGGTTTGGATATAAGCTTTTCCTACATCAACCGGATTCGTTTGTGCGACCAGTCCACCAAATAAAAGTAGATTTACAATAAAAAATAAGAATTTAATTTTACGCATAAGTATTAAAGTTTAAACATGAAGAACAATGTTCGTTATTGTGAAAATTGATAGTTTTAGCTGGTCTCTAATGAATGTAATAATAGTTTTTTATATCAAAATAGCATACTTAAAATATAGAAAATTTTAAAGCATGTTAGTTCATAAAACAATTATAATCAGTGCTTATTCAAAGCATTTCGAATAGAAATAAAGGATGATATGAATTCAGTTGATTGTTTTAGGAATTAATCGTAAGTTCGTTTAGCGTTTAATTTATAGGAATGAAAGAAAGAGAAGATAAGCAAATGGTATACGGCCGGCAACCCGTACTTGAGTTACTAAAAAGCGGCCGGGCAGTAGAAAAGATTTTTGTTCAGAAAGGACTGAGTGGACCTTTTGAAATTGAGTTGAGGAATTTGTTGAAGGGTCGTGAAGTCCCGGTGAGTAATGTTCATCCTATGAAGTTGAACAAGTTTACGAAAGGGAATCATCAGGGTGTTGTTGCTTTCAGTTCGATAGTAGAATATGTCGAACTTGAAGATCTGGTAATGCATACGATGGAAAGTGGGGAAAATCCACTATTCATTTATCTGGATGGTATTACGGACGTAAGGAACTTTGGAGCGATCATTCGGACGGCTGAAGTTTTTGGTGTTCATGGAATTATTTTTCAAAGTAGAAATAGTGCCTTGATCAATCAAACTATGATCAAAACATCTGCAGGAGCCTTGTTCAATGTACCTCTGTCCCGTGTAAAAAGTTTGAATAATGCAGTTGAATATCTGCAGAATTCAGGCATTGAAATAATGGTCAGTGATCTGAAGGCAACTAAACCCATCTCTGAAGTGAAGTTTGATGGGCCGGTCTGTCTGGTATTCGGCTCCGAGGAATTAGGCATTAGCGGTCATATGGAGAAATTGGCAGATCAACGTTTTTTGATACCTCAGGTTGGGAAAACGGACTCTCTGAATGTAGCCGTGGCCACAGGTGTGGTTATGTATGAAGTGCAGCGTCAGCGAACGGTTCAAAGCTAAAATATTAATATGTTCGAAATCCGAAAATTCAAACTAAAGTATAATTTCCTATTTGCTTTAATTGGTCTGGGACTGTTTGGTTTTATGGTTCAGTGCAAAACGGCTAAACTGCCGGCGCAAAATACAGACTGGGAAAGTAATGCATTGTTGTGGCAAATTTCCGAAGAGCATTCAGCCCATGTTTCCTATCTTTTTGGGACGATACATATGATTCCCGCAGAATATTTTTTCCTTCCGGAGGGAACGATTCCTGCTTTTGATGAGGCAACAGAAATTTATTTTGAGGTGGATCTTGATGAATTATCAGACCCGGCTGCTCAGATGTCGATGCTTCAAAAGTCCTTTATGAAGGACGATGTTCAATTGAAAGATCTGATCACTGCAGATGATTATCAGTTTATAAGGGCCCATTTTCAAAAGCAGGGAATCCCTTTAATGATGTTTGAAAGAGTGAAGCCTTTGTTTTTGAGTGTATTTGCCGATGATGCGACCAATGTTGAGTCGCTCAATGATGGCAGCATAAAATTCTATGAAATGGAATTTATGAAAATGGCTCAAAGCCAAAATAAAAATGTAAACGGACTGGAGAGCATTGATTTTCAGCTTGGGCTGATGGATTCAATACCCTATGAAGTTCAGGCTAAAATGCTGGTGGAAAGTATCAAGACGTCAAAAGAGGGCAGTTCTGAAATGGATACTTTGATCTCTCTCTATACCCGACAGGATATTTCTGCTTTGCATTCAAGTTTTGATGCGGATAGCTTATCCGCATATGAGCAGATATTACTGATCAATCGCAACCAGAACTGGATTCCTGTAATGATAGATGGAATGGAAAACAACAGTTGTTTTTTTGCTGTTGGAGCTGCTCACCTGGGAGGGCCAAATGGTGTGATTCGTTTGCTTGAACAAAAAGGGTATACACTCAAACCTGTTCTTTCTGAATAGAGCGCTAATAATTCTAAATACCAAATCCCAAAGGATCAAATTCCAAAGGACCAAATTCCCAAGGATCAAATCCCAAAGGATCAAATTCCAAAGGACCAAATTCCCAAGGATCAAATTCCAAAGGATCAAATTCCAAAGGATCAAGTTCCAAAGGATCAAATTCCAAAGGATCAAATTCCAAAGGATCAAATACCAAAGGATCAAATTCCAAAGGATCAAATTCCAAAGGATATTCAAGAAATAGCTAATAATTCCAAATTCCAAATACCAAAGGATATATAATCAATAGCTAATAAATTAATAATGAATCTATTAATTTAGAGAATTACA
>Ga0102815_10001420_pt1 | contig 15050 bp, 15 predicted proteins | sample ColrivemetaGS759_FD_79113 | JGI IMG/M metagenome (GOLD analysis project Ga0102815, IMG submission 79113) | Estuarine microbial communities from the Columbia River estuary - Ebb tide ETM metaG S.759 | ecosystem: Environmental > Aquatic > Marine > Intertidal zone > Estuary | place: USA: Columbia...
CACTGCCAAGACCTTCCGTTGGCTAACCGGATTACTGATAATCATCCACCCAATCCCTGAAGCACTCTGGCGCCATACTGTTTCCGGGGGTAAGGTAACTGATTAGCAACAACAAGACTGACCTGCGATTAATGGCATCCCAAAAAAAATCGACACTCCTAACTTACCTTGCAGTGCTGTTGATCGTGCTGGCCGGCACGGCACTGAGGGTCTCGTATAACGCCAATACCTTTATCGTGGATCCGGTCCGGGCAGATGCGGCCAATTACTTGAAATATGCCCATAACATGCTGGATTACGGCATATTCTCCAAAGACATCAAGCCACCTCCGGTACCCGATGCTTTCTGGGCGCCTGGCTTTCCACTTTACCTGTCGGCAGTGATCAAAATTTCACAATGGCTCAGCCTGGATACCTATAACTTTATCCTGGCCAGCCAGGTGTTGCTGGGGGCAGGTACTATATTTTTGTGTTACCTGGTGTCGGCTGCCTTCCTGTCGACTTACTGGGCCCTGCTACCACCGCTCCTGGTCGCTGGATCACCCCACCTGGTCGCTACTGGATCTTATGTACTGACTGAAACCCTGTTCGGTTTCCTACTCCTGCTGTCACTCTACAGCCTGAGCCGGGCGCTCGCCTCTGATCGAAAGTTATCCTGGCTACTGACAGGCTTGAGCTTCGCTGTATGCTACCTGGTTAACCCGATTGCCTTGCTGCTGCCACCGCTGTTGGCAACCGGCTTGCTACTTCGTGAACGCTATCAGGCTGTTAACACGAAGCGCAGTCGATTGGTGTTGTGCGCGGCGCTGCTGATAGCACCTGTTATCATCGCCAGCACTGCGTGGACCGTGCGTACCGTCATTTCAGTCCCACCCGGCCAGCCCACAGCCTCCGGTCGCCTGGTTACCAACCTGATTATTGGGATCTATCCGGACTACCATCAAAAATGGCGTGACAGCATTCTCAAGCCCCAACAGAAGATTAAGGTCCCGGGAACCGACATTGACCAGTCCTACGGGGCCTTTTTCAGCGAGCTGGGAAGGCAATTTACCAGCGATCCCATCAGGACACTGCGTTGGTACGCCATCGACAAACCCATCCTGCTATGGGATTGGGATATTCGCACCGGCTGGGGTGACATCTATATCTATCGGATTAAATATTCCTTGTACCAGACATCGGCCACTGCAATCGCCAGCTATGCGATTATGAAATCCGTGCACGTCTGGCTCCTGGCCTGCGCAGCGCTAGGCCTGGGATATCTGTTTTTTGCCCATCAAGGGCAGGCGGTGTTGCCCACTATGATTTACCTGTCCGCACTGTACATTAGTGGGGTATACGTGCTCTCACAATCAGAGCCCCGCTATTCAATCCCGCTACGTCCTGAGTTGTATATTTGCGCCACTTTCTTTATGTGGCGCAGTTGGGAGTGGATTGAGCGCAAGCGGCGCCTTAGCCAGATGACGGCGGATCAGCCGACTTGAACACCCAATATTTATTGGCGATATAGGTGTAGACCGGCACCAGCGTGACCACGCAGGCCAACGACAACCAGTCCGGCGCCGACAGTAGCAGATTCATGGCCAGCAAAACCAGGTAACTGATCGCCAACCCAAACAGTGATGTCAGCAGGAAGCGCGGGGCCTGCCGCTGGTGGGACACTTCAGCAACCGGCACCCGGAAGGTAATTCGCTGGTGTCCAAAGTACGAAACCGCCACCGCAGCCAGGTAGCCCAGCAAATTCGCCAGCCACACACTTACCCAACCCAGCCAGAACATGGCCACCAGGTAATGGGTCGCAGTAGCAAAAATACCCACCACAAAAAAACGCCCGACCTGGCCGGTCAGGGCCCACCCGTCCGGTGCACTATAGCTGCCGTCTTCCCTGCCCATGGGCTACTCAGGTCCAGCCTCAGCAGTGTCGTGGTCATCCTGCTTGCCGAACTGATACACCCGATCTACCAGGTAGACCGGTCGCTGCTTTACCTCGACAAATACCCGACCGAGGTACTCACCGATTACCCCCAGGCTGATCAACTGAACGCCACCCAGAAACAGGACAACCACCATGATCGATGCATAACCGGGCGTGTCTACACCAAGAAACAGGGTTCGAAATATCAGGAACGCCGCGTACAGGAACGACAGCAGGGAAACGGCCATACCAACATAAGTCCATACTCGCAGGGGAACCGTGGAAAACGAGGTCAGGCCGTCGAGGGCAAAATTCCAGAGCTTCCAATAGCTCCAACTGGTCTGTCCCTCTTCACGCGCGGGGCGATCATATTCGACGGCGGTCGACTTGAAACCCAGCCAGGCGAACAAGCCTTTCATAAACCGGGTGCGCTCGGGCAACTCACCCAGACGATCAACCACCCTGCGGTCCATCAGGCGAAAATCACCCGTGTTCTCAGGAATTGGCACGGTGGTTAAGCGGTTATACAGTTTGTAGAAGCCACCCGCGGTTACCCGCTTGGTGAGGGTGTCGCGCTGCCGGGAGCGCCTGGAGGCATACACCACGTCATAGCCATTGCGCCATTGCGCGAGCATCGCTGCGATCAGCGACGGGGGGTCCTGCAAATCGGCATCCAGTGGCACCACAACATCGCCGGTGGATACATCCAGCCCTGCCGTAATAGCCGCTTCCTTGCCGAAATTGCGAGTGAGCTCGAGCACCTTGACGCGCTCATCGGTCCTGGCGAATTCCAGCAATCGCTCGAGCGTGTTGTCGCGACTGCCATCATCCACACAGATAATTTCCCAATCGGCATCCAGCGCGTCCAGCTCAGCAGTGACTGTCTCGAAAAAACGCCCGATGACCGCTTCTTCATTGAAGCAGGGAACGATGATCGACATCAGCGGCCGCTGCGAGACCCTTGCGTTGGCATCAGTATTCAAAACGACTCCTGGTGAAATATGTCACGCCGACATTACTCAAGCGAGATTAGCACGGGGTACAGGGAGCCCACCAATAAGAGTGCCATTGTGATATTAAATACCCGCAACCGCATAGGGCTGGTGAGAACCCGCTGGAGTTGCTGCCCCAGGCTGGTCCACAGGCTGATACACGGCAGGTTGACGATCCCGAATACCGCGGCCACGAACGCTACAGCGGCGACGTTGCGGGACGGCGAATAGATCGTGATAGCCGTCAGCGCCATGGTCCAGGCCTTGGGATTAACCCACTGGAACAATGCGGCCTGCACAAAGGTGAACGGCACACCGGGGGCATCAGTAGTGGTATCCAGGGGAGCGGCGCTGCCGATTTTCCAGGCCAGGTAGACCAGGTAGATCACGCTCACCACTTTCAGAATCAGGTAGGTCACCGGGAAGAGCGTAAATACCTGCACCACCCCTACCCCCACCAGCAACACCATCAGGGTAAAGCCCAGCCCCACCCCCAGCATATGCGGGATGGTTCGCCGGAAGCCGAAGTTGGCGCCGGATGCCATCAGCATCAGGTTGTTCGGCCCCGGCGTTATCGACGACACCAGGGCAAACACTGCCAGGCCAAGCAAAACCTCTGCGGTCATAGCAGGTTCACGGCAGCAAATCAGCCATCAGGGTCAGGCCTTCAAATACCAGGTCAGGGCAGAAGTCTCCGCCCCGACCCGCCAGCGCCATGAGCTGCTCACCCCCGCCACCACAGTAGAACATTCTAGTTAAGCCAGGGCCGGCCTGTTCGAGCGCCAGGGTCAACGCCCCGGCCTGCGCAAGGGCGATACCATGGCGCACGGCTTCAGCGGTAGATCGGCCCGGAGCCAACTGGTAATCCACTGCTTCATCGAATCGCACCTGGCCGGTGTCCAGCAACAGGGCCCGCTCCATCAAACTGACACCGGGAATAATATAGCCCCCCTCATGCTGGCCATCGGCACCTACCAGGTCGATGGTCAGGGCCGAACCGGCGTCCACGACACAGAACCTGTCCTCACAGCTGTGCCGGGCAGCCAGCATCGCCAGCCAGCGATCGACCCCCATGCGCGCCGGATCACGGTAGCTGTTGCGCAGCTCACCGCTGCGCGCGGCGGACCTGGGCAACCAGGGGGTCACATCCCAGCGCGCTGCCAGCAGCTCGATCAGCTCCGCTTCCAGCTGGGGGCTGGCGACGCTGGCAATCCAGATTTGCTCAAGATTATCGGTGCAGGCCAGCAGTTCATCCCTGCCAGCCGTGCTGCCATGAATACAGTTGCCACGAGCAGCCACGCTCCCGCTTCTCAGCAGGCGCCATTTGGCTCCGCTGTTACCTACATCCAGCTGCAAGCAGCGATCAGCCAGCTTCACGACGCGCCCCGCAAGGAAATTTCACCGCCATAGAGGGACTGGATTCCTGAGACGGTCTCCAGCTGCAGTGCCCCACGGTCATCGACTCCGCGCGCAATACCAGCCAATGGCGACGCCCCGGAGTGCACCACCACCGGCGCACCTGCAAAGGCGTCCAGCGAAGTCCACTGCTGTTTCCAGGCCTTGAAGCCTACCCCTTCGAACTCCGCTAACAGCGGTAATACTTCGTTTAACAGTGCTGCAAGTAGCTGGTTCCGGCCGGGGTGACTTCCTCCGGAAAGTGTTTGCACATCGGTCCAATCCTGCTCGATAGCATGCGCGGCGACCGCCGGCATGGCCACATTCAAGCCAACGCCAACCACCACCTGGCAGGCGCCGGCGGCGTCCCCGGTCATCTCCAGCAGGATGCCCCCCAGTTTCGCGCCCCGATAGAGAATATCGTTGGGCCATTTCAGTTGAACCGGCGGCAGCCCACAGAGGGCCAGGGCTCTTGCCACTGCGACACCGACAGCCAGGCTCAAGCCCTCCAGCGCCGCAGCTCCCTGCTGGTATTCCCAGGCCACCGAGACGTAGAGGTTACGGCCATAAGGGCTGACCCACTGGCGCCCCCGCCTGCCCCGGCCCGCACTTTGCTGCTCGGCGCTGCACACCAGCCCGGAACCCGCACCCCCGGTCAGCTGCCGCATCACCTCGGCATTGGTAGAATCGGTTGCCTCCAGCAGCTCAAGATGCGCCAGTAGCCCGGCGGCCTGTGGTTGCAACCCGGCCTGCACGGCAGCAGCATCAAGCAAATCGAGGCCCCCGGGGATCCGGTAACCCCGACCTTTGACCGACTCGATCTCAAGGCCCAGCTCCGCCAAATTGTTCAGCTGCTTCCACACCGCGGTGCGACTCACACCAAGGGCAGTCGCCAGATCCTGGCCGGAACGGAATTCCCCGTTGGCCAGCAGCGGCAGCAGAATGGTCTTTGCCATAACAAGCGGCATCCCAATATCAAAAGAAGCGGCGATCATAACAAATAAGGCCGCGATTAAATCCCTCCCGGTGCTCCACTGCACAGCGGCTGAGCCAACCACGTCTGCTGGCATGAACCCAGTTCGGGCACCCTGCCCGCAACTTAGTTTACGTTAACGTAAACGTTAGCTATACTCTTGCCTTCGATGTGCAACAGGCAGCCCGCGTGCCCCAGACAAGCTACACCATCTCGGAACTGGCGAAAGAATTCGGGATTACCTCCCGGACGATACGCTTTTATGAAGAGAAGGGCATGATCAGCCCGCTGCGGGAGGGGCAGAAACGCCTCTATACCCCGGCTGACCGGGTTCGTATCAAGCTGATTCTGCGCGGCAAGCGAATTGGCATGACCTTGCAGGAGTGCGTCGAGTTCATCGATATGTACGATCCCGAGCACAACAACACGGCTCAACTACGCTCGCTGATAGCCAATGTGAAGCAGCGCCGCGCCACCTTGTTGCAGCAAATGCAGGATATCGAGTCGATGCTGGCCGGCCTGGATGAAGTCCAGACCCTGTGCGAACAATCGCTGGCCAGGGAACAGCACAAGCCGTCTTCCACCACCCCTGAGAACAACTGACAGGAACACATTATGAACACCGGATACCCCACACTCAATTTTGGCCTTGGTGAAGAACTGGACATGCTGCGCGACGCCGTCTACCAGATGTGCCAGAAGGAGATAGCGCCACGCGCCGCTGATATTGACCGCAACAACGACTTCCCCGCCGACCTGTGGCGCAAACTCGGCGACATGGGCCTGCTGGGGATCACCGTGGAGGAGGAATACGGCGGCAGCAGCATGGGTTACCTGGCCCACTCCATCGTCATGGAAGAAATCAGTCGGGCTTCAGCATCAGTGGGGCTGTCCTATGGTGCCATGTCCAATTTGTGCCTGAACCAGTTGAGCAAGAATGGTAACGAGGCACAAAAGCAGAAGTACCTGCCAAAACTTTGCAGCGGTGAGCACATCGGCGCCCTGGCCATGTCTGAGCCGAACGCGGGCTCCGATGTGGTCAGCATGAAACTCAGCGCCCGCAAGGATGGCGACAAGTACATCCTCAACGGCGCCAAGATGTGGATTACCAATGGCCCCGATGCAGACGTCTATGTGATCTACGCCAAGACCGATGTGAATGCTGGCTCAAAGGGGATATCGGCCTTTATCGTGGAGCGCGATTATCCGGGCTTCTCCCGCTCTCCCAAGCTGGACAAGCTGGGCATGCGTGGCTCCAACACCTGCGAGCTGGTATTTGAAAACGTGGAAGTGCCTGCAGAAAATCTCATGCGCAACGAGGGCGATGGGGTCAAGATCCTGATGTCTGGCCTCGACTATGAGCGCACCGTGCTTGCGGCAGCCCCGGTGGGCATCATGCAAGCCTGCGTTGATGAAGTGCTCCCCTACCTGCACGACCGCAAGCAGTTTGGCCAGAGCATCGGTGAGTTCCAGTTGATGCAGGGCAAGCTCGCGGATATGTACGCCGACCTCAACGCCTGCCGCGCTTACCAGTATGCGGTGGCTGGCGCCTGCGATCGCCGGGAGGAAACCCGCCAGGATTGTGCGGCAGTCATTCTGTACACGGCTGAAAAGGCCACCCAGATGGCGCTACAGGCGATCCAGGCGCTGGGCGGCTTCGGCTACACCAACGAGTCCAACGCCGGACGCCTGCTGCGCGATGCCAAGCTGTACGAAATCGGTGCGGGCACGTCCGAGATCCGACGGATGCTGATCGGCCGTGAACTATTCAACGCAACTGCCTAATTAAGAAGCCTTCAGGAGCACCACCATGACCGTGCTGCAATCACGCATCAATACCCGGGACGAAGCCTTCGCCACCAACCGGGACCACATGCAAACCCAGGTGGATGACCTGCGGGCGGTGGTCGACAAGGTTCGCGCCGGTGGTGGCGCTAAAGCCCAGGAACGCCATACTTCCCGCGGTAAACTGTTGCCGCGGGATCGGCTGAACGCGCTCCTCGATCCCGGCTCACCCTTCCTGGAATTGTCCCAACTGGCAGCCTACAAGGTCTATGAAGACGAGGTACCCGGCGCCGGCATCATTACCGGGATCGGTCGTGTCGCCGGCCAGGAGTGCATGATTTTCGTCAATGACGCCACTGTGAAGGGCGGCACCTATTACCCACTGACCGTCAAAAAACAGGGCCGTGCCCAGACCATCGCCCAGGAGAATCACCTGCCCTGTATTTACCTGGTTGATTCCGGCGGCGCTTTTCTGCCGCTGCAGGATGAGGTGTTTCCGGACCGGGAGCATTTTGGCCACGCCTTCTACAATCAGGCGCGGATGTCCGCCATGGGCATTCCCCAGATCGCGGCAGTGCTGGGTTCATGTACCGCCGGTGGCGCCTACATCCCGGCGATGGCGGATGAGTCGATCATCGTCAAAAACCAGGGCACGATCTTTCTCGGCGGCCCGCCGCTGGTGAAAGCCGCTACCGGGGAAATCGTCAGCGCTGAGGAACTCGGTGGGGCGGATGTGCATTGTCGTACCTCCGGGGTCACCGACCACTACGCCAACAATGACCACCACGCGCTGGAACTGGTACGCCGGGCTATTGGTCGCCTGAACCGAAGCAAGCCATTGGCCATGGATATACGTGAACCAGTAGAACCTGCCTATCCGGTAGAAGATATCTACGGGGTTATCCCGGCAGATGCCAAGCAGCCCTACGATGTGCGCGAGGTGATTGCCCGGGTGGTAGACGGCTCTGATTTCGACGAGTTCAAATCACTGTACGGCACGACCCTGGTCTGCGGCTTTGCCCGCATCCACGGCTACCCGGTGGGGATTATCGCCAACAACGGTATTTTGTTCGGTGAATCAGCGGTGAAGGGCGCCCACTTTGTCGAGCTGTGCGCGATGCGCAAAATCCCGCTGGTTTTCCTGCAGAATATCACCGGCTTTATGGTCGGCAAGCAGTATGAAGCCGGCGGTATCGCCCGACATGGCGCCAAGATGGTCCACGCGGTGGCCTGCGCAAGGGTACCCAAGTTCACCATCATTGTGGGTGGCTCTTTCGGTGCCGGCAATTACGCCATGTGTGGTAGGGCCTACGACCCGCGCTTCATGTTCATGTGGCCGAACGCGCGTATTTCGGTGATGGGGGGCGAACAGGCTGCCGGGGTATTGGCCACGGTGAAGCAGGACCAGTTGGCCCGCGACGGCAAGGCGATGAGTGTCGAGGAAGAGGCGACGTTCAAGCAGCCTATTCTCGACCTGTATGAGAAGCAAGGGCATCCCTATCACGCTTCGGCGCGGCTGTGGGATGACGGGGTGATTGATCCGGCGGATACGCGGATGGTGTTGGGCTTGTGCCTTTCTGCCAGCCTTAATGCGCCGATTGAGGATACAAAGTTTGGTGTGTTTCGGATGTGATCATGGCAGCCGCTTGGTTGTTGCTTCGGCATCGCGGTGGATCCGGTATAGCGACGGAGTGTGAATAAGGTTTATATGACTACCAAGACTGTTGAACTTTCAATTGATGCTCGCGGTGTTGCCCGCGTTACCCTCAATCGCCCGGAAAAACATAACGCTTTCGATGATGGCATCATCGCCGAGCTGCGCTCTGCGTTTGATGAGTTGGCGGCGCGGGAGGATGTGAGGGTAGTAGTACTTGCCTCGGCGGGAAAAAACTTCTCGGCGGGTGCCGACCTGGGCTGGATGCAGCGCATGGCCGGGTACGACTATGAGCATAACCTGGGAGATGCCAGGTTGTTGGCCGGGATGTTACAGGCGCTGCACGATTTGCCGCAGCCAACGATTGCCCGGGTTCAGGGAGCGGCCTTTGGCGGCGCGGTCGGGCTGGTGAGCTGTTGCGATATGGCGGTGGCCAGTAAAGGGGCCAGCTTTTCATTGTCTGAGGTGAAGATCGGTTTGATTCCCGCGACCATCAGTCCCTATGTTATCAAGGCGATGGGTGAGCGGGCTTCGCGCCGTTATTTTACTACCGCCGAGCGGTTCGGGGCGACGGAGGCACACCGGCTTGGCCTGCTGAGCGAGGTTGTTGCGCAGGAGGACCTCGACGGGGCTATTGAGAACCTGATCGAGGCCTTGCTGGTCAATGGGCCACAGGCGGTGCGCGCTGCCAAGGCGCTCATTGTCACCGTGGCAGGGCGAGAGCTGGAGCCACAATTGATTGAAGAAACCTGTGAGCAAATTGCCCGAATTCGGGTTTCGCAGGAAGGACAGGAAGGACTCGGCGCCTTTCTCAATAAGCGCAAGCCCCATTGGCTGGCGCAGTAGCTTGCAACCGTTCAGGCCGGCCTTCGTATTACCGGCCTGATACATCACCGCTTCTATAGGGCAGGACTGCAGTATGTTTAACAAGATTCTGATTGCCAACCGCGGCGAGATTGCCTGCCGGGTCATCAAGACAGCTCGACGCATGGGCATCACCACGGTGGCGGTCTATTCCGATGCTGATCGTGATTCCCTGCATGTGCAGCTGGCGGATGAGGCGGTGCATATCGGCGCCGCGCCGGCGCGGGAGTCCTACCTGTTGGGAGATCGCATCCTGGCGGCGGCTATCAACACCGGCGCCCAGGCTATCCATCCGGGCTACGGTTTCCTGTCCGAAAATGCCAGCTTTGCCCGCGCCTGTGAGCAACAGGGTGTGGTGTTTATCGGCCCACCTACGGCGGCGATCGAGGCGATGGGCTCCAAGTCTGCCGCCAAGCGCATCATGGGAGAGGCCGGCGTGCCTCTGGTGCCCGGCTACCACGGTGATGACCAGGATCCGGCGGTTTTGCGCGCTGCCGCCGAGGAGATGGGCTATCCGGTGCTGCTCAAGGCCACCGCCGGCGGCGGGGGCAAGGGTATGCGCCAGGTCTGGTCCGGGGGTGAATTCGATGAGGCCCTGGCCGCCGCCAAACGTGAGTCACTGGCCAGCTTCGGCGACGATACCATGCTGGTGGAGAAGTACCTGACGCGGCCACGCCATGTTGAGTTCCAGGTGTTTTGCGATAACGCCGGCAATGGCGTCTATCTGGCCGAGCGCGATTGCTCGGTGCAGCGCCGCCACCAGAAGGTGATTGAGGAGGCCCCGGCTCCGGGCATGAGCGAGGCCCTGCGCCAGCAGATGGGCGACACTGCGGTAAAGGCCGCCCAGGCCATTGATTACCGTGGCGCCGGTACCGTGGAGTTCCTGCTGGATGAAGACGGCAGTTTCTATTTTATGGAAATGAATACCCGCCTGCAGGTCGAGCACCCGGTTACCGAAATGATCACCGGCCAGGACCTGGTGCAGTGGCAACTGTTGGTGGCTGCGGGAAACAACCTGCCGCTTCGCCAGGATGAGGTTCGCATTAATGGCCATGCATTCGAGGCGCGCGTCTATGCCGAGGACCCCAACAACGACTTCCTTCCGGTAACCGGTACCCTGTGCTACTTGCAGCCTCCGGCGGAATCGGCCCATGTGCGGGTAGACACGGGCGTGCGCCAGGGCGACGAGGTCAGCGTCTATTACGACCCCATGATCGCCAAGCTGATCGTCTGGGATGAGTCCCGCGAGCGGGCCCTGCAACGCCTTGCAACGGCGCTCAGCGAGTATCGAATCAGCGGCACAGTCACCAATCTGGATTTTCTCTACAACCTCGCCACCTCGCGACCCTTTATGGATGCTGAGCTGGATACCGGATTTATCGACAAGCACAGCGCGCTTATCTTCCACGAGCGCGAGCAGGACCTGGCCTGGGAGCTACCCAGGGCCGCACTGGCCCTGCTGCTCTACAAGCAGCAACAAAATAGCAAGCGCTCCAGCTCCGATCCTCACTCACCCTGGCAAAGCAGCAATGCCTGGCGCCTCAACGAGGCCCATGCCCACCGCCTTACCCTGCGCTGCCACGGCCAGGATCACGAGATAAGCGTGGAACAGCGCGGCCACTATTATATCGCCCGCCATGCCGGCGGCGAGCTGCAACTCAGCGGTCAACTGCTTGACGATGCACTGCACCTGGATGTGGAAGGCCACCGCCAGCGCGGCACCCTGGCCCGCACCGATGACGGTTTCACCCTCTACCTGCCCAGGGGCGCCTGCCACTTCTCGGAAGTCTTGCCCGACACCGGCGAGGCAGATGCCGCGGGTTCCGGAGCCGGCCTCAGCGCCCCGATGAACGGCACGATTGTGGCGCTACTGGCAGAGCCCGGCAGCCAGGTCGAGGCCGCGACGCCGTTGCTGGTGATGGAGGCGATGAAGATGGAGCATACTATTCGGGCGCCGGTGGCGGGCATTGTGGAAAGCTTCTATTACCAGCCCGGCGACCTGGTAGATGGCGGCTCTGAATTGTTGAAGTTCACCCCGGCCGAGGAGTAAAGCGCGTGACCATGCCTGCAAAAGTTACCGTGGTAGAAGTCGGTCCACGCGACGGCCTGCAAAATGAAGCGCAGACCATCCCGCTCGCAGCCAAGCTGGCGCTGATCGAAGACCTCGCCAGCGCCGGCCACCAGGTGATCGAGGCAGGCAGCTTCGTCAACCCGAAATGGGTGCCGCAAATGGCTGACAGCGAGGCGGTGTTCGCAGGCATCCAGCGTAAACCCGGCACCCGCTACACCGCCCTCACACCCAATATGGTGGGTTTCGAGCGGGCGCTGGCGGCCGGCGCAGACGAGGTGGCAATATTTGCCGCCGCCTCTGAAGCCTTCTCCCGGAAGAACATCAATTGCTCGATCGAGCAGAGCCTGGCCCGCTTCAGCGAGGTTATGGACGCGGCAAAAGCACAGGGCATCCCGGTAAGAGGCTATGTGTCCTGCGTGCTCGGCTGCCCCTATGAGGGCGAGATTGCACCCCAGGCGGTAGCGACAGTCACGGGCAAATTACTGGCTATGGGCTGCTATGAGGTATCACTGGGCGACACTATCGGCGTTGGCACTGCGGGCAGTATGGCCCGGCTACTCGAAACGCTGCTGGGCGATTATGAGCCCGCCCGCCTGGCCGTGCATTGCCATGACACCTATGGCCAGGCATTGAGCAATATCCTGGTTGCCCTGCAGCATGGCATCGCCACAGTGGACGCTTCCGTGGCGGGCCTTGGCGGCTGCCCCTATGCGAAGGGCGCCTCCGGCAATGTCGCCACTGAGGATGTGGTGTACATGCTCAACGGGCTGGGCATAGAGTCAGGCCTGGACCTGCCCGCCCTGATCGCAGCAGGCAATCGCATCTGCGCCACCCTGGGACGCAGCAGCGGCTCCCGAACCGCCAGGGCGCTGGAGCTGAAATCTGCATGACCAGCAAGCCCCTGTCAGTCATGCGCAATACCGCAGCGGCGCTCATCAGCGTCTCCGGCCTGGGGCTCATTGCCCGGCTATGGTTTCGGGAATTGACTGAAGCTGCGGTGGCTGAGGCGCTGCTGGGAACGGTTTACCTGATCATTGGCCTGGGCCTGCTGGGGCAATCCCGCTTCAGCCTGTTTATGGCTATTGTCGCGCCGGCGATGGGGGCGACACTGCTGTTGCAATTCATCCCGCTCTTCGAGATGAGCCCCTTGCAACTGGCTCGCGTCGCCATAGACGGCCTGGTCATCATGCTTTCTGCGGCAGTACTGTGGAAGGTCCGCCACGACCCCAGCGTCTGAACCAAACCCTCGCACCAACCCTCACACCAACCCGTTACTTTTGCGCCCTGAGGGCATTCTGGAACAGGTAGCAGCCGCTGTCAGTGGGGATACTGGCCAACGGGGTGTCCACCTGCTCAGGGGTCGGCCCGTGGCGCGCAGCCAGGGGCCGCAATTTATCCAGGTCGAATTTATACAGCTTCGCCGCATTCTCTCCCAGGATCATCCGCCGTTCCCGCTCGGGGATACCGCCGAAAGTAAGTTGCAGGGATTCCAGGTTGTAGGGGAAAGTCCCCTCGTAATGAGGGTAGTCATTCCCCCACAGGATCTGCTCCAGGCCGACCTCGTGGCGACCATCCAGCTCGGCCAGGCTGGGGAAACTGGCCCCGTAGTAACAGTTGCGGCGAGCATAGAAACTCGGCGGCTCCTTCAGCACCCAATCCATTGTGCTGTAATCCATCTCGCCGATCGCCCCCGCCAGAATACCGTAATGGATATTGTCGAGGCTTTGCAGCATCGCCGGTGCCCAGGAGCAGCCAGACTCGGTGAGGATATATTGCAGCCGCGGGAAGCGTTCGAACACCCCGCTCATCAGCAAATGGCTATAGCCGCGCTTACAGTAAAACGGCACCTCGGAGATCCACAATGCCTCGGCTACCGGGCCACTGCCATAGTCTGGCAAGCCCTGGCCGGAATGCTGGTTCATGACCAGGTCACAGTCCTGGATGGCGGCGTACAGCGGCTCCCAATCCCGGTGGTACAGCGGCTTGAGCCAGGTACAGTCCTCGGGAACCAGGGGCAGTAGCACACCGCCGCGCAAGCCTGCCTCGGCAATCCACTGCACGTCCTTGATCGCCTCATCAATATCATTGGGCAGTATCAGGCCTACCCCCGCGCGCCGGTCCGGGTCCTCGGCGCAAAAATCCTTGAGCCAGCGGTTGTGGGCCCGGATACCGGCCAGTGCCCGCTCAAAATTTTCAGGCCGGGGAGGTTGGGCGGTAACAATACTCTTGGAGAAAAACGGCGGCACAGTATTGGGGTAGACCACCTCACCGACCACCCCCTGGCTGTTCTGGTCGGTAGTGCGCACTTCCAGATCCCAGTTGCGCAGCTTCTTGGTACCGTAGTGAGCTTGTGAAGGGTTACGGTAGCCGCCACGCCACTCATCGAAGGCGTCACGATAGCCAGGCTCCAGGTACTCGCGGTACTGGGCATGGCTGCCGCCCGCGTGGGTATCGGCGGTTATCAGGATGTAGGGGTCATTGCTCACGCCAGAATCTCCTTGTTGCTATGGCCACAGAGCATACCAAGAGTGGCGCCGCCAGGCAGGCACTGCCCGCAGGAACCTTGCGCCGGCTCAATTGCTTGGACTGCCAGTGAAGGGATAGTACTGTTTTACTAGGGCAGGCAGCCGCTGGCTGACTATAATGGCCGCCGCTCACACGGGAACCCCACCGGCATGGCACTCAAGCCCACTATCTACAAAGCCCAGGTTGAACTGGCCGACAGCGACAGGAACTGCTACGAGAGCCTGACACTGACCATGGCCAGGCATCCCTCTGAAACCCTGGAGCGGATGGCAGCGCGCCTGCTGGCCTTTTGTATCAATTACAGCCGAGGCCTGGAATTCACCCGGGGCCTGTCTACCGTTGATGAACCCGCACTGTGGTTACACAGTGACAGTGGCGAAATCGAGCACTGGATCGAAGTGGGGCAACCTGAGGAGCCGCGCCTGCGCAAGGCCTGTGGACGGGCCAGGCAAGTCAGCCTGTATACCTTCGGCAAGAGCAGCGACACCTGGTGGAAACTGAACGGGGATGCGGTCAGCGCCCTGCCCCGCTTGCAGGTGTGGCAATTGCCCTGGGAAGAAATCAGCGCGGTGGCGGCACTGCTGGATCGGACCGTGCAACTCAATGTCAGTATCGTCGGCGGCACCATCTACCTGGACAACGGCAGTGACTCCGCCAGTCTCGAACCGCGCCTGCTCAACCCCCGGGACTGACCGCCCCGGCCGAGAGCGTTTCGCGACCGTCCTCGCGCCGCCACAGCAATAACAGCCAGAGCAGGTTCAAGCCCACATAGCCGGCAAACACCAGGGGCGCTTCAAGCCCGAGCGCAGCCGGCAGTAGCGCTACCCCCGCCAGCCGCAACAATTCCCATTTCAGCAGTGTTGCCGCCTGCCGAC
>Ga0102815_10001425_pt1 | contig 14999 bp, 15 predicted proteins | sample ColrivemetaGS759_FD_79113 | JGI IMG/M metagenome (GOLD analysis project Ga0102815, IMG submission 79113) | Estuarine microbial communities from the Columbia River estuary - Ebb tide ETM metaG S.759 | ecosystem: Environmental > Aquatic > Marine > Intertidal zone > Estuary | place: USA: Columbia...
CGACCACGGGGTCCACCAGGAACTCCTTCATGGCTCGCTGCCGGGCGGGCTCGTCCAGGCCTGGGGGGAGCAGGTAGCCTCGCCCAAGGCGGACGGAGGCGACGCCTGCGAGACCGAGCTCGGTCAAAGCGGCCTGTGCGTGGACCCCCTCGGGGTCGTCGACGCCGTCGCGGCGGAAGACCTCCACGCGCCAGGCGTCAGGGAGGGGCGAGCTGCTGGCGGGACCGGCGGCGCCGGACCCGGGAGAGGCCATTTCTGTGGAAGTCATGGGGGGCTCGGCGGGGCTCCGCTGGCTCGATCAAGTGGCCTGGCCGCGCGCCGGGCCCCGATAGTAGTGCTGAAGACCGTCAGAAGGAACGAGCCTCTTGCTTGCCCGTCGGGGATCAGGTGGGGAGGATATGGGCGAGGCCGCCCCGCGGCCTGATCAGCCATGTCGACGGAAGAGAAGACCAGAGAACCCGCCGGGCTCCCCTTTGAGCGCGACATCCAGGAGATGGAGCGCAAGCTGGTGGACCTCGAGGAGCAGGCGGGGGATGACCTCGACATCTCGGACGAGGTCCGCGCGCTTCGCGCCAAGCTCAAGGACAAGCTTGTGGAGACCTACGCGGGCCTCTCCGCGTGGGACCAGGTCACTGTCGCGCGCCACCCCGATCGCCCCGTCACAGGCGACTATGTCGTCGGCGCGTTCGACGAGTTCATCGAACTCCACGGCGACAAGCAGTACGGAGACGATCCCGCCATCGTGACCGGGCTCGGGCGGATCGGCGACCGCCGGTTCATGCTGGTCGGACACCGGAAGGGCCGCACCACCAAGGAGCGGCTGCGCTGCAACTTCGGCTGCGCCCACCCCGAGGGGTACCGCAAGGCGCTGCGGAAGATGCAGCTCGCTGAGCGGATGGGGCTCCCTATCGTGACCATGATCAACACGCCCGGGGCCTACCCCGGGATCGGTGCCGAGGAGCGAGGTCAGGCAGCCGCCATCGCGGAGAACATCTTGAAGATGTTCGAGCTGAAGGTGCCGGTGATTGCCTACGTCATCGGCGAAGGCGGGTCTGGCGGTGCACTCGGGATCGGGATCGCCGATCGGGTGCTCATGCTGCAGTACGCCTACTACTCCGTGATCTCCCCGGAGGGCTGCGCCGCGATCCTCTGGAAGGACGGCGCGCGCTCGCCCGAGGCCGCCGAGGCGCTGGGCTTGACCGCGACCATCCTCCAGGACCTCGGGATCGTGGACGGGGTGGTGCACGAACCGCTGGGCGGCGCTCACCGGGATACCAGCGTCATGATCCAGTCCATGCGCGAGTCCATCGTGGAGCAGCTCGCGTCCCTCGATGGCCTCGACGGCGAGACTCTCGTGGCGAACCGGCGGGAGAAGTTCCGGCACATCGGCGCCATCGAAGGGCGGTTTCCCTCGCCTGCCTGAGGCAGGACCACTTTGCGGCCCGCGGGACTTCCGGTAAGGATGTGGACCAAAGCGAGACGGGACCTTCTCCAGTCTCGCTCCAACGGTCGTCCTGCCAGCGCGTACCCCTCCGCGTGCGCTCCTCCTCCCCGCGACAGCTGCGTCCCAATCGCCCTGACAGCGTCCTCTCCTTGGCAGGGGCCGGCGTGGGCCCTTCCGCACCCGGGAGCGCCTCGGGAGGCGAGGTCGTGACGGGGCGAGAGGATGGTGCAGGCGACGGGGCAGAGCGGGCGCGCCGCGAGGCGGCCCTGGCCGATCACGCGCTCGTCCGCAGGGCCCAGGGGTCGGACGAGGAGGCCTTCGGCGAGCTGGTGCAGCGCCACCAGGGGCGGGCCTACCGGGTGGCCAGGAACCTGGTCCCCTCGGATGAAGATGCCCAGGACATCGCCCAGGAGGCGTTCCTGCGGGTCTTCAGGAACCTCGAGCGCTTCAACTTCGACCACGACTTCACCACGTGGCTCTACCGCATCGTCACCAACCTGTGCATCGACTTCCTGCGCAAGCGGCGGGTGGCGATCTCGGTGTCCCGGGGTCGCGAGGGAGAGGACGGTGTGGAGTCGGCCATCGACCTCGAGGATCACAGTGAGCCTGCCCCCTGGGAGTATGCGGAGGCGACCGAGACCGCGGCCGAGGTCCACGAGGTGCTCGCCTCACTCGCGCCTCACTTCCAGTCGGTCCTCACCCTCCGGGAGATCGAGGGGCTCGGCTGCCCTGAGATCGCTGAGATTGTCGGCGCGACCCACGTCACCGTCCGTTGGCGGCTGCACCGTGGGCGCAAACTCTTCCAGGAGGAGTGGGAGCGCCGGGCGCGGATGCGTCAGCAGGGCGCGGCCAATCTCATTCAGAGCGGAGGGGCCGCAGAAGGCTCTGTCTCCGCGCCAACGCAGCAGAGCGAGCCACGTACAGACAACGAGAGAAGCCGCGACGAGGGCACCCGATCATGAGACGAGATGGCGATGGAAACGACGGCAGGGCTGATGAAGGTCAGACCATTCGAACCCGGGAAGAGTTCGAGTCGTCCCTCCCGCTGTTCGTCGGCGGTGATCTGGACCCTGCGGATGAGCGAGCGGTCGAGGGGTGGCTCTTGCAGCACCCCGAAGATCGGGAACTGTTGGAGGCCGCCGCGCGGGCCCGGGTCGTGTTGAAGGAGCACGGCCAACGGGTGCGCGCGGCGGAGGTCCCTGACCTCTGGCCGGGGGTGCGTCGCGCCCTCGGCGAGGTTGGGGTCTTGCCCTCCGAGCCCGTGCCTCCGCGGCAGTGGAATCACGTCGGCTGGAGCCGCGGCTTCGCGGCTGCGGCTGCGCTGGCGCTGGTCACGGGGCTTGGCTTCATGATGGGCGACGGCGGTCCGACGTCGGGTGCCCCTCAGCAGCCGACATCGTTGGAGTCCGTCGCGGGTACGCAGGGAGCCGGGCAAGTGGAAGCCTTTGGGGCTGACGCGGAGGTCGAGCTGGTCGGTAGTCGTCGCCGGGGCGCTCCCTTGCGCCGGCCGGGACCGAACGGAGAGCACTTGATCGACGAGGCCCCGCTTGTGCCGCTGTGGCAGGTGCTCCCCGTGGTCGATCCGGCGAGCGGTCCTGCGGGCTCCCAGCTCGCCAGCGACCGCCGCTAGGCGGCCCCTGGCCCCTGGAGGGCGAGGGGCAACCTCGAGCGCCGAGGGGGCCGACGGGGCGCGGGGGAGGGATCGTGGTCCCCTTCCCGAGTCGGAGCCGCATCGGCGCCGACGGGCCGCCTCGGAGGCGCGCTGGTGGTCGGGCGCGGTTCCACATCAGAAGGCCTATCCATGTCCGACCCGCGCGTTGACCTTTGTCCACCGCGTCGATCGAGGTCCCTGGCGTCTACCTGGGGTCCCTGCGCCGTCTGCGGGGTCCCTCTTGGGTTGCCCCGAGTCGCGCCGAGTCGGCTCAGTTCTGGTTCGAGGTGGCGATCGCCCGTTCGCAACGCTCGACAAAGTCGTAGGCCTTCCTGATGTCAGGATCCTCGAAGCTGGCGGTCCGCGCTCGTAGCTCGATGAAGCGCTCGATCGAGGAGCGCGCCTTGACGAACTCGCCCAAATCGAACAGGAGCTGCGCCTTCAGGCTGTAGGCCTCCGGCAGGTCCGGCTGCAGAACGAGGATCTCGTCGAACTCCGTCACCGCTTCGTTGTACCTGCCGAGTTCCTCGAGCAGGAAGGCGATGTGGAGCCTGGCCTTCACCTCAAACTCGCGGTTCGAGCGCTTGTTTTCAAACAGCCGGGTCTCGTCCTCTGCGCTGAGGCCCTCATCCTCCAGCTGGATCATCACGAGGCGCTGCGAGCCCCGGATGGAGTCGATCAGCTCGCGGGCGTACGCGATGCTCTCGTCCATCTCACCGAGGAGCGCGGTCGTGCGGACGAGGCCGCCCAGCGACTGCGGCTCACCCGGGTAGATCTCCCGCGAGCGGAGGAAGTGGGCCTTCGCCTGCCTCCACTGATCCCGGGCCTCCGACTCCAACTCCACGGAGCGCTTCGCGCGATCCGGAGCGTCCGTCGGTCGGCTCCCATCACGGACTCCTGCGGCGGCCTCCTCGTAGAGCACGCCGGACCGCTCGACCGCGGCGCCCCAGAACATCTGCACGCGGTAGTCGTCCTTCTCCGAGATCGACTCAAAGATCTGGATCGCGGCCTGAATGTCTCCCGACTTCCCCTGTAGCAGCTTGCACTGACCGTAGATCAGCAGGAAGCGAGAGTTCTTGGGCTCGATCTCGAGCGCCCGGAAGGCCTGGTCTTCCGCGCGTGCGATATCGCCGAGCTCGATATAGCGCAGCGCGTTCTCGAAGTAGAGCCCGAGCTGCTCCTCGTCGGACAGCTTGGGCCGCCCGTCTTCCCCGGTGCCCGGCGTCGAGCTGCAGGAAACCAGTCCCGCGCCGAGTCCTCCACAAAGGGTGGCGGCCAGGGCCAAGGTGAGGCCTCCGGTGAAGCGGCGCGCGACCCTCAGGGTCTCGGGGAAGCGGTGCTCTTGGGATCTTGAGGCGTGTGGGAACATCGGGGTCAGGTCGTGGACGGGGGCTCGTTGACTCCGCGCAATAGTGCATCGAGTCGGTCTTGTTGCATACGAACCTCCAGGATCCGTCCGCCGGACAGGGCCACCAGTCCAGGCTTAGCTCCCTTGGGCTTGTGGATGTGCTTGCGCTGCGCCACGTGGACTGGGGCTCGGTCTGTCCCGCGGATGGGGGAGAAGTGAATGGCGAGGTGCGCTGCGTCGAGCAGCTCCTCGTGGTCTGGCTCCTTCCCCTTCGGCGTGCACAGCACGACGTGGCTCCCGGGACAGTCGGCCGTGTGGAGCCAAAAGTCGGACCCGCGAGCGAGGCGGATCGTGAGGGTGTCGTTGTCCCGTGAGGTTCGCCCAACACGGATCTCGGACCCCTGGGACCCCACGAAGGAGCGGTACGGCTTGCGGGGGGCCGGGGCCTTCCGCTTGCGCACGTCGGCCACCTGGCGCGGGTCGAGCAAGCCAGCCTCCACGGCCTCGCCGTCCAGCTTGGCCGCGTCGATGTCCGTGTCCTCGGCGCGCGCGGCCAGCTCCTCGAGCTGCGCCATGCGCGCGCGGGCCCGCTCCAGCTCCTCGTCCACGGTGGCTCGCGCCCGCTCGAGCTTGTGGAAGCGGTCGAAGAGCTTCTGGACGTTCTCGGCCGGCGCGAGCTTGGGGTCGATCTCCAGGGTCCGCTCGGGGGTGCCCTCGGCGAACCAATCCTGGACCCGAACCTCGCGCTGCCCGCGCTTGAACGTGCCCAGGGCGGACTTCAGGAGGTCGCCGTCCATGCGGACCCGCTCAGCTCCATCGGCGGCGCTGGCCTTGGCTTCCAGCCCGTCCAGCAGCGCGCGGGTCCTGGCGATCCGGCGCTTGACGCGCTGCCGGAGCGTCTTGCGGGCGTCCGCCTCGTGCGCCTCGGCCGCCGCCGAGCCCAGGCAGCGCTCCACCGACCAGGAGAGCGGGGCGCGGTCCTTCACCTTGCCCGGGGGGAGGTCCTCGGGGCTCCCGAGCGCCTCGAGCAGGCCCTCGGCGGAAGGCGGGGGCGGCTTGCCTGCGCCCGGCGCCGCCCAGGGGCTGCCCACGGCGAGGCGCGCCTCCTGGCCGGCCTTGACCGGCGGCGCCGCCGCCATGGCGAGGACGCGATCGGCGGCCCCCATGAGGATCAGGTTGGCCCGTCGGCCGAAGAGCTCGAGGAGCAGCGCGCGCCGCCCCTCATCCCCTCGCAGCGCCACGAGCACCATGCGGTCGCCGCGCACCGGCGCAATGGACCTCAGGGTCGCTCCGGTGAGCTCAGCCGCCAGCGACTGGAAGAACGGCCCCACGGGTCCGTCATGACGTTGGAGCCGTCCTTGCTGGAGGTGGAGCCGCGGCGCGCTCGGGTCAGCGGCGAGCCGGAGCCGGAGGACGGCGGGCCCGTCTTCGTCGGCGCTGTCCGCGGGCGGCTCGAGAATGAGCAGGACGTCCCGGGGCGGGAACCCCTGGACGTCCTTGACCGTCCAGCCCGCGAGGAGCGGCTGGAGCTCGTCGCACAGCTCGGCGACGTGGTGGGCCGTGAGGCTCACTGCCCTGGGGCGCGGCTCGCTCAGGCGAGCTCTTCCTTGACGGAGTAGCGCCACTCCAGGTCCGACGGGGTCCAGTCGGAGAGCTCTGCGGAGTCAGAGAACCAGAGTCCAAGCTCGAATTTCGCGGTGTCCTCGCCGTCGGAGGCGTGCACGAGGTTGTTCGAGAAGCTCATGCCGAGATCGCCGCGGATGGTGCCCGGGGCGGCCTCTCGGGCGTTGGTCTTGCCCACGAGGGTGCGAACCACCGTGATGGCGTCCTTGCCTTCCAGAGCGATGGCCACCACGGGCCCGGAGGACATGAAGTCCACCAGGTTGGGGTAGAAGGGGCGCTCCTTGTGGACCTCGTAGTGCTGTTCGAGCACTGACCGGTCGAAGGTCCGCATCTTGAGTCCGACGATGCTGAGGCCCTTGGCCTCGAAGCGGGAGAGGATCGAGCCGACGAGGCCGCGCTGGACGGCATCAGGCTTGAGAAGGACGAGGGTGCGCTCCACGGGGAGTCTCCGAAGGTATCTGGGTCTCGGATGGGTCTTCCCGACTCCCGCGGCGAGGGCGCGAGATGGCGATCGGGCGCGAGAGGATAGCGAGCGCAGTGCCTCCGGCGGGGTCCCGAGTGGGGTGGGGCCGTTTTTTCTTCCCGGGGCGGAGGATTCGGGCTTTCGTCTGGTTGACCTAGGGACCTGCCTCTCTATCCTCGCTCGCACATTTCCGGATCAGCGGGCGCCCCCCGGCGACCCCCGGACTTTCAAAACGGAAACGGACGATCCCCATCGTTCAGCCACGCTCCTCAGCCTCTTCCATGCTTCGGACCGTCCTCTCCCGTTCGCGGGCGGGACGTTCTAGAGCCCCAATCACGCCGAGTACGGAATGTCGACCAGCAACGATCCCTCGGGCCCCTTTGGTCCGGATCACGCAGGCGATCCTCCGCAGTCGGAGGGCTCGATCCCGAACACGCCCGGTGCTGAGTGGGTTGGAGAACAGCGCGAAGTCGGCAAGGCGGCGGGCGCTGGGATCCAGTTTGGCCTCACGATCTGCGTCTTCGCACTCGCGGGCCTCTGGCTGGATGGACGACTCGGCACGGACCCCTGGCTGCTTGTCACGGGCGTGCTGCTCTCGTTCTTCGGTGGCACCGTCTCCCTCATCAAGAAGTACAGCTGACCGCCCCGCGGTCTTCCTCGACCCCAACGTCATCTGACGCCTCTCACTCCGAGGGGCTCTCCCAAAGGCCTCTCCGGCCCCAGGCTCCCTCAAGCAACGTGCAGCGCGCCACCCTCTCCGCCATGATCGCCGTCGTCCTCGGCGTCGGCTTCGTTCTCCTCCGTGGGGAAGGGCTGGATATGGTGTCGGTCGGGGTCCTTGGCGGGATCACCCTCGGGTCTGCGGCGGCCCTGCTGTCGCACTCGCTGGTCTCAGCGGCGATGCAGCTGCAGTCGGAGAAGGCGCTGCAATTCGTCCTCGCTGGCTTCGGCGTGAAGGCCGTCGGGGCGATCGGGCCCTGGGCCGTGCTCGCCTTCTGGGCTCCCGCCGCCGGGGTCGCGGACCCCGCGTCCTACGTTCTCGGTTACATCTCCGCCGTCTTGCTCGTCCTGGGCGCCGGCGTCTTCGATCATCTCCGCCTCGCGGCCGTCGTCTCGCATCAGCGAGCGCGCGCCGGGAAGGAAGGCGGCCTCACCCACCCGGTTCCCACTGGCTCCAGCGCACCGCTGGAGAGCGCGTCGTGAGTATCCTCCGCCCGCTGGCGATGCTGGCCGTATTGGTCGGCGCCTGTTTTCTCACCCATCGTCATACGCCGCATCACACGGCGTCTGAGGACTCCCTCTTCTCGACGATCTTCATGCACGTCATCCCCGCGCCGGTCGTCGGCGCTGGTGGGGACCACGGGCATGATGAGGGCGACCACTCGGGCGCTGCGGCGACCGGCGCTGCCTCAGATCACGCCGGGGACCACGATGGGGACCACGCCGGGGAGCATCATCACGCTGAGCCGGCCCTGCACATTGGCCTTCCGGCCTTCCTCGGCGGCTTCGACGGTCACCCCACGAAGGAGGGGCACCAGCTCGTCGTCTACAACCTGCAGATCTTCCAGCTGGCTGCGCTGCTGATGATCCTCATCGGCTTCAGCGGGGTCCCGACCTATCTGCGCACCGGGAAAGGGGATACCACGTCGAAGCTCATGGCGGGCTTTTGCCTCTGGCTCCGCGATGACCTCGTCGAGCCGGCCATGGGCAAGGAGCTGAGCAACCGGTTCCTGCCGTTCATGATGTTCATCTTCTTCTTCATCATGTTCATGAACGTGATGGGGCTGACGCCGGCCTCCGTGACGCCCACAGCGAGCATCTTCGTGACGGGCGCCCTGGCGTTCATCACCTTCTCGACCATGATCGTCGGCGGCATGATCGCCCAGGGCCCGGTGGCGTTCTTCAAGAACCTCGTGCCGCACGTGCCGCTGATCCTGTGGCCGCTGATGTTCGTCATCGAGCTGACCGGGCTGATCCTGAAGCCCGCTGCCCTGATGATCCGGCTCTTCGCCACCATGACGGGCGGCCACCTCGTGGTCCTGTCGTTCCTGGCGCTGATCTTCCTCTTCGGCCCCTTCGCCGGCAACTCGATGGGGAAGGCTCTCGCCATCAGCCCCGCCTGGGTTGGCTTCAGCGTGTTCGTCATGATCATCGAGGCCTTCGTGGCCCTGGTTCAGGCGTACATCTTCACCCTCCTCTCCTCGCTGTTCATCAGCGCTTCGATTCACCCCGAGCACTGATCAGCGGGAGCACCGGTTCGGGAGGCCCTCCGGGGACCCCGCACCAGCCCCTGTAGGGCCGGCACTCCCCGGCTCCCTTCGACCCCACTGAATCCGGCTCGCGAAGGCCTCCGCCGACGCGCGCAACTTTCCGACTAGCAGGTCCTCTGCGACCACTACCACTCGACTACCGAAAGCCATGTTCAACCCCGTTCAAGAACCGCAGGCCGCCCTCGACATCGCCAAGGCCGGAGCCGGCATCGGCGCCGGACTCGCCGCCATCGGCGCTGGTCTCGGCATCGGCAAGATTGGCGCCAGCGCCGCTGAGGGCATCGCCCGTCAGCCCGAGGCCGACGCCAAGATCCGCGGCATCGCGATCATCCTCGCGGCGTTCGTTGAGGGTGTTGCCCTCTTCGCCGTCGTGCTGACGCTGCTCATCGCCAACCAGTGAGCTGCGGCAGTCCCCGGCCGGTCCGCACGGCGCGCTCTGCGCGCCAGCGGACGGTCTCGCGGGATTGCTAGGAGGGGGCCGCCCTGCGGCGCGCTCCCCCGACACCAACTTCTCGACGCCGCGTTCGCGCGGTGCCCCGTCTGCGACTCCACGCCGGACCCCTCTCATTCAGGTCCCAATGCCGCTTTTCACGAACATCCAGAGCCTTCCGCTCCTCGTCGCCGAGGGGGGAGGTTTCGACGTCTTCGACCCGAACGGCGCCGGCAACTTCCTCTGGACGCTGCTCATCTTCGCGCTCTCGTTTCCACTCATGTGGAAGATGGTCTTCGGGCCGATCGTTAGCGCGCTGATTGAGCGGGACGCCAAGGCCTCCGAGGCGATCCACGCCGCAGAAGCGGCCAGCGAGGCCGCCGAACGTAGTCGCGCAGAGGTCGAGGTCGCTCTCGGCAACGCCAACGCCGAGGCGAAGAAGATCCTCGCGAGCGCGACCTCACGGGCCGAGGCCCGTGAGCGCGACATCGTCGAGAACGCCAAGAAGGAGGCCGGTGCCATGATCGTCAAGGCCAAGGCCGACATCGACGGTGAGCGCGAGAAGGCGATCGCTCAGATCCGCTCTGAGGTCGTCGATCTCTCCATGAAGGCCGCCACGGAGGTCCTCGGCCGCGCTGTGAGCGCGGACGATGATCGTCGTCTGGCCGAGCAAATCGTCAGCGCTTCGGGGAACTGATCGTGATCCTGGATCCCGTCACCAACCGCTGGGCCGATGCGCTCTTCGAGGTCGCCCGCAAGGCCGACGCTATGGAGGCCATCCAGGCCGACACAGCAAGGCTCTCCGCGGAGGTTTCCTCTCCCAAGGTCGCTGCCTTCCTGTACGGCAGCAGCGTCCCTCAGGAGGAGCGTGTGAAGCGGTTCCAGCCTCTGCTGGAGCTTCTGCACCCCAAGACCCAGAGCTTCGTTCGGCTGCTGTTCGAGCGTCGCCGCCAAGAGGTCCTGAGGGGCATCGGCGAGGCATTCAAGCGCAAGGTCTACGAAGAGACCGGCCGCGTTGAAGGCGTCGTCGAAGCCGCTCGTGAGCTCTCCCCCGAAGATGTCTCCAAGCTCGAGTCCGCCGTCGGTGCCCGTATCGGCAAGACGGTTGTTCTCACCCAGCGTCACTCCGCCGACTTGATCGGCGGCGTGCGCGTCATCGTCGGCGCCCGCCTCTTCGACGCAACGGTCAAGGGCCGTCTCGAGTCGATGCGCGAGCGCCTGATGTCAGCCGCACTGCCCGGCTGAGCCCACGGCCGCCTTCCGGCGGCTCCCCACGAACACACCAAGACGTCGACCTCGACACCCGCCCTCGCGAACGGCCAGGGCAAACGAATCATGGATCTCCGACCCGCCGAAGTGACCTCGATCCTCGAGAAGGAAATCGAGGAGTTCAGCCAGGACAGTGGCATGCAAAGCGTTGGCACCGTGCTCAGCGTTGGTGACGGTGTCGCCCGCGTGTACGGCCTCGACGACTGCGTCATGAACGAGCTCCTCGAGTTCGAGGGCGGCGTCCGAGGCGTCGCGCTCAACCTCGAGGAGGACAACGTCGGTTGCGTGCTCCTGGGCTCCGCCACTGAGGTCAAGGAAGGCCAACAGGTCAAGGGCACCGGGCGGATCATCTCCGTGCCGACCGGCGACAAGCTCCTTGGCCGCGTGGTGAACGCGCTGGGCGACGCGGTCGACGGCAAGGGCCCGCTCGGCACCAGCGAGACGGACCTGCGCCCGATCGAGCAAGACGCCCCCTCCGTGGTGGAGCGTCAGCCGGTGGACCAGCCCCTCCAGACGGGGATCAAGGCCATCGACGCCATGATCCCGATCGGCCGCGGCCAGCGGGAGCTCATCATCGGCGACCGTCAGACGGGCAAGACCGCCCTGCTGGTGGACACGATCCTCTCCCAGAAGACCACGGGCGGAGGTGACCCCACCAACCCCGAGCAGGTCATCTGCATCTACGTGGCCGTCGGTCAGAAGCAGTCCACGGTCGTCGACATCGTGCGCCGCCTCGAGTCCGAGGACGCGATGAAGTACACGATCGTCGTCAGCGCCTCGGCCATCGACGAGGCCTCCATGCAGTACCTGGCGTGCTACGCCGGCTGCGCCATGGGGGAGCGGTTCCGCGACGAGGGCCGCCACGTCGTCATCTTCTATGATGACCTCTACAAGCAGGCGCTGGCCTACCGCCAGGTCATGCTGCTGCTCCGTCGCCCGCCGGGCCGTGAGGCCTTCCCTGGCGACGTGTTCAACCTGCACAGCCGCCTCCTCGAGCGCGCGGCCAAGCTCGCGGACAACGCTCCGGAGATCAACCCGCGCTTCTCCGCCGGCGGCGGCACGCTCACCGCGCTGCCCGTTGTGGAGACCCAGGAGGGTGACGTTTCGGCGTACATCCCGACCAACGTCATCTCGATCACCGACGGCCAGATCTTCCTCGAGGGCAACCTGTTCAACGCGGGCATCCGCCCCGCGGTGAACGCCGGCATCTCGGTGTCGCGAGTCGGCGGCGCGGCCCAGATCCCGCCCATGAAGAAGACGGCTGGCTCGCTCCGCCTTGACCTCGCCCAGTTCCGCGAACTTCAGGCCTTCGCCCAGTTCGGCTCGGACCTCGACAAGGCCACCCAGGCCAAGCTGACCCGAGGCGAGCGCCTCGTCGAGATCTTGAAGCAGGGGCAGTACCGCCCGGTCGAGGTCGCCAACCAGGTCATGATCATCTACGCGGGCACCTCGGGTGCTCTCGACGGGATCCCGGTCAGCAAGGTCGGCGAGTTCGAGGAGCAGTTCCTCGACTACGTGAACGACACGCACCCCGAGGTCGCCCAGCAGATCCGGGACGCCAAGAAGGACATTCCGGCTGAGGTCAAGACGATCCTGGATGCGGCGGCTAAGACGGTCACCGCGCAGATCGCCTGATCGATCCACTCCGCAGCTCCTCCGAAACCTCTTCGAGATAGCGCATGGCTGGCATCAAGGAACTTCGCCTTCGGATCAAATCCGTCGGCAGCATCAAGCAGATCACGCGAGCGATGGAGATGGTCTCTTCGACCAAGCTCCGCCGCTTCCAGGATCGTGCGATCGCATCGCGTCCCTACAGCGAGGAGATCGCCGGCCTCGTGTCGCGCCTCTCCTCGGTGCTCGGGGACGACATGGAGGATCAGCCGCTGTTTGCGCCTGGCGCCGGCGACCGCACCCTGGTGCTGCTCATCACCTCCGACCGTGGACTCTGCGGTGCATTCAACACCAACCTGTTCCGTGCGCTGGAGACCTGGCTCGCCGGTCGGGACGTGTCGAAGCACGACTTCTTCGTCTACGGACGCAAGGGCGCGCAGTACCTGGCGTCTCGCGGTCGCAACGTCACGCGGTTCATCACGGATCCGCCGATGGAGGAGATCGACTACCACAACGCCGCGCTGACCGGCCGGATGCTGACGAGCGAGTTCGCTGGCGGTTCCTACAACGACGTCTTCATTGGATACTCGGCCTTCGAGTCGATGGTGAAGTACGTGCCGCAGATCGCTCCCTTCCTGCCGTTGACCCCCGAGGCGCTCGGAGGGGGTGACGAAGCCCCGTCCGAGGCGATCATGGAGCCCGACGCGAAGTCCATCTTCGAGTCGCTGGTCCCGCGCTACCTGGAGACGCGTATCTACAACTCGCTGCTCGAGTCCCTCACAAGCGAATACGCCAGCCGGCGCTTCGCCATGAAGAACGCCACCGATGCTGCTGACGACATGCAGAAGGCCCTCAAGGGGGTCTACAACCGCAAGCGTCAGGAAGGCATCACCAAGGAGCTGCTCGACATTGTCGGCGGCACCGAAGCCGTGAAGTGATCCGGGTCGACCCCGCTCACTGACACGCATTCACGATCACATCCAAGGCCCCGAAACACCCCACGCCACTCAGTTCCCATGACTGCTACCCAGACCAAGGGCACGGTCGCTCAGATCTTCGGCCCCGTTGTCGACGTTTGCTTTCACGCGGGGCAGCCCCCCGAGATCTACAACGCCGTCAAGATCACCAGCGAGTCCGCAGGCCTCAACATCGTCCTTGAGGTTGCCCAGCACCTCGGTAACGACGTCGCCCGCTGCATCGCGATGGCGTCGACCGACGGCTGCAGCCGCGGTATGGGCGCTGTCGATACCGGCGCGCCCATCACGGTGCCTGTCGGCGAGCGTACCAAGGGGCGAATCTTCAACCTCCTCGGCACCCCGCTCGACACGGTGGCCCGCGGTGGGATGGAGTCCGGCACCGAGTGGCCGATCCACCGCGCGGCGCCCCGCTTCGACGAACAGGAGGCCGTCTCCGAGCTGTTCGAGACGGGCATCAAGGTCGTCGACCTGCTCTGCCCGTTCGCAAAGGGTGGCAAGATTGGACTGTTCGGTGGAGCCGGCGTTGGCAAGACCGTGCTCATCCAGGAGCTGATCCGGATCACCGCGGTCGAGAAGGGTGGCTTCAGCGTGTTCGCTGGCGTCGGGGAGCGTACCCGCGAGGGCAACGACCTCTGGCTTGAGATGAGCGAGGCGAAGTACAGCCTCCCGGACGGCGGCGAGGCGTCGGTGATCGACAACGCCGTGCTCGTGTTCGGCCAGATGAACGAGCCCCCGGGCGCGCGCCTGCGTGTGGCGCTCACCGGCCTCACCATGGCCGAGTACTTCCGTGAAGAGAAGAAGCAGGACGTGCTCCTCTTCGTTGACAACATCTTCCGCTTCGTTCAGGCGGGCTCCGAGGTCTCGGCGCTGCTGGGCCGCATGCCCTCCGCGGTCGGCTATCAGCCGACCATGGCGTCCGAGATGGGCGCCCTGCAGGAGCGGATCACGACCACGAAAGACGGGTCTGTGACCTCGATGCAGGCCGTCTACGTCCCCGCCGACGACATCACCGACCCCGCGCCGGTGGCGACGTTCGCTCACCTGGACTCGACCATCATCCTGGACCGCGCCATCTCCGAGCTCGGCATCTACCCCGCAGTGGACCCGCTGAAGTCCACCTCGCGGATGCTCGACCCGCAGGTCGTTGGTGAGGAGCACTACAACACCGCGCGTCAGGTTCAGCAGACCCTGCAGCGCTACTCGGACCTCAAGGACATCATCGCCATCCTCGGCATCGAGGAGCTGTCCGACGAGGACAAGCAGGTCGTGAGCCGCGCCCGCCGGATCCAGAAGTTCCTCTCCCAGCCGTTCTTCGTCGCGGAGCAGTTCACCGGCATGACCGGCGTCTTCGTCCCGCGCGAGGACACCGTTCGCTCGTTCCGCGAGATCCTCGACGGCAAGCACGACACGATGCCCGAGGACGCTTTCTACATGGTCGCCGGTATCGACGCCGCGACCACGAAGGCCAAAGAGCTCGACAGCGAGGGCTGAGCCCCTGGCTCCGTTCTCGACCTCCTCGCCCCGAAGAACTATGGCAGGCCCCATCTCACTCCGCGTCATCACGCCCGAAGCCGTCTCCCTCGACACGACGTGCTCGTCCATCAGCTTCCCCACGACCGACGGGTCGGTGGGGGTGCTGAAGGGCCACGCCCCGATGGTGGCTGCCCTTGGCATCGGCGAACTCCAGATCCGCGGAGACTCCGCGGACAGCGCGATGTTCATCGCGGGGGGCTTCGCCGAGGTTCGAGACAACGTGGTTCGAGTTGTCACTGACGACGCCAAGGCGACCACCGAGATCGACGTGGAGCGTGCCTCCAAGGCCGCCGAGCGGGCCCGCGCCCGTCTCGAGACCACCGAGTCGGCGGAGGGCGAGCACCTGGACGTGCTGCGCGCCCGTGCGTCTCTGGCCCGCG
>Ga0102815_10001426_pt1 | contig 14993 bp, 11 predicted proteins | sample ColrivemetaGS759_FD_79113 | JGI IMG/M metagenome (GOLD analysis project Ga0102815, IMG submission 79113) | Estuarine microbial communities from the Columbia River estuary - Ebb tide ETM metaG S.759 | ecosystem: Environmental > Aquatic > Marine > Intertidal zone > Estuary | place: USA: Columbia...
AAGTATCATAAGTGATTTTAATGCCAGAATCGCAAAAATAAAATATAATGAGCGAGGAATACTCGGTGGTTCTCTTGGCATAATACTGCATCGAAATTTGACACCGAATCATTCATCTGCTGACCTGCTTTTTGGTTTCAGGCTAAATTATTCACATAAAAGAAGAAAAATTGAAGACTGGGTAAGTCGAAAACAAGGATTATACAGTCAGTTGATGAACTACACTCAGGTAAATAACAACATTGGTATTTATATGAGGACGGCAATCATTTCAGCATCATTCGATGAATTAAAATTATCGATTGCAATAAACACAGGTTATCTGGTATTATTTGTTGATAATACGCTACCATCTGATGTTTCTTTAAGTCAGGATACAGATTTTATATTCGGAACCAGCAATGTCATAAATCAAAAGAATAAAGGAATTTATAACTATCCTCATGTATATATAGAGTTCAATATTGGTTATACCCTGAAATAATTTTCGAAATTAAAATTTTGTTAATCAAAATTGATTTGTTGGATTTCCCATATAAACATCATAGATTGCTTGATATAAACATCAAACAGTTTTTAACTTATGCGCTTTAATAAATATTTGATCGTTACACTAATCTTAATTTTCGTTTCCGGATGTGCGCCAAGCATCTATTATCTGGGTGAAAGTTACAATCCGGTAAAAGCAATTGACATCTATTACGATGAAGCAGACATTCAAAAAAAATATATTACAATAGGACAATTGACTCACGATAAATTCATGTCCTACTCGGTAAAGCAACTAAAAGAAGCATTGATACAAAGAGCAAAAACGGAAGGGGCAGATGGTATCGTATTTCTCGACACTGATGTCACCAGACATAACCAAAGCTCCGGGGATCGCTTATCTATCAAATCCAAATTGATCCGTTATATTGATACAGATTGACCCTTACAACAGCTTATAATACGAAATGAGAACTATTCTATTCCAACCTGCTTCAGGAGAATTTTCTTAATTTTGGTATTAACCCTTTAAATTTTATTGAATTATATATTAGAATTTATAAATTTGCGTCGATTTTATTTCTTTATGTGATTGATATTACATTTCAAAGAAGAGAATTATACTAATTTTGGCGTTTACAAAGTTATACGGAAAAAGATTATTTTAATAATACTAATTATTCAATTCAAATGAAAACAAATTTATTGACTATTCTTGGAGCCTTCGTTTTATTTTTTGCAGCCAGTTGTCAACAAGGCAACACTACTGGTTTGAAAATATCCGGAGCGATAGAAAACGGAAGAGCTAAGGACATAGCCATTGACAAGATAGATTTTACTAACCAACCTGTTACATTAATGGAAGCAAAGGCAGATGAAGGTGCTTTCAGTTTCAGTTTTGATTCAGTTCTTGATGCTGGAATTTACAGGATCAGAATCGAACGTAAAAACGTATTTCTATTATTGAATGGTAAAGAATCAGACATAAAAATTACGGGTAATTTCAATGACCTCAGCAATCAGACAGCTGAAGTCAAAGGATCTCCCCTTTCTCAGGAATTCAATGAGATTATGAAGGAATTTTCCATAAGCCAGGATGCTGAGATGATCCGTGGCAAAATAAAAACCGCAGATCCATTGGTTGGTTCAATGCTTTTGATCAATGTTTTCGGCCCAAGACCTGAATTTGCAGATATGCATCTTACTGTAAGCAAAGAATTAACAGAAGCTTATCCTGGTTCTGACATAGCAAAAAATTACAATGACCTTGCACTGAATCTCGAGAAAAGTCAGGCCAGAAAATTAGCGACAGAGAAAATTAAAATTGGCGCTCCTGCTCCTGAAATTGCAATGGAGAATCCTGATGGAAAGATCATGAAACTTTCTGATCTTAAAGGAAAAGTAGTTCTACTAGATTTCTGGGCGAGCTGGTGTGGTCCATGTAGAAAGGCCAACCCACATGTTGTAGAGATCTATCAAAAATACAAAGATCAGGGGTTCACCGTTTATAGTGTTTCTCTGGATGGGCTGGATTCCAGAACAAAGAGCAGATTGAAAGCGGATCAGATCGGTCCAAGGCTCGAAAGTTCCAAAGATAAATGGATGGCTGCGATTGAAAAAGACAAATTGACATGGGAAAACCACGTGAGTAGTTTGGATAAATGGGACACGCCAGCTGCATCAGCATACGGTGTAACCAGTATTCCAAGGACTTTTCTGATTGACAGGGAAGGAAATATATCGGCTATCAATCCAAGATTTAATCTTGAAGAAGCGATACTTAAAGTTTTATAAAAAAACAGTTCTGCAGGGTCTTTTTTAAGACCCTGCTTTTTTTCATATATGGCTCACAGAAAACATTTGATATTATTGGGGATATTCCTGCTTGCTTCCTGCTCAAATAAAGTTCAAAGGATAGCGACCCTAAAAAATGATCTGACGGATTATGAAATAATAACAGATCGGGGCAATTGCAAAATCTATTCAGATGAAATTGATCCGATCACTGCCGTTCGAAAAACGGATATGAAGGCCGAAAGAATTTTAAGTTTCACTCACCCCAGACTTAAGAAATTTTTCACTGAAGGCCCCTTTATTATCTGTGATGCCTTCGTGTCCAGAATTAATAAAAACCAATACATATTGAATCTTTCTTTTCAGATCCAGATTGGCAAATTGAACCAAAATTACAGTGGTTTAGCAGATAACAGTATTCTGAGCATCAATTTAGTAAATGGTGAAAAAGTAATATTATCCAATCTCATTGAAGATACGGGACTTCCTGATGGGAATGGACGGTTGGTTTTCAATGCCCTTTACCCAATTAAAAAAAGCTATCTGAATACATTAAGAAAATATGAGATAGCAGAGTTAGGTGTTGAATGGAAAGCAGGTTATGAGACCTACCCTGTTCATGACATCGACCTGATCATGCGGCAACTCAATTGTTTCCTATCCCTTGGTAAATGACCCCGTTTTAAACCCCTTATTGCCTTTCAAAATACAAATGTAATATCCGGGAATTAACTGTCCAATCTTAATATTATTACTACTTTTTCTATTCAATTTATTTTCCAAAACCAATTGCCCGAGCTGATCATAGATCATGATAGCATTGAATTCTGTATCCGAATCTGTAAGTTCCCAATAGAGCCTGTCACTGGCCGGATTTGGATACAAAATCAGATCTGAATTCTGAAAATATTTCAATTTTTCTGTATTGGAATTTAATTTTTCATCTATACTGATCTCATCCAGATACAGATTATTGAACTTCATATTAGTACCTTCGAAGACCAATGAAATCGTTTTTCCGGCAAATTCGGTTAGAGATATCGTATCTCTTTTCCATTGCCAGGGATGTTTAGGGATAAAATTGATGGAAATTGTATCCTGAACGATCAGGGCATCACCTGCCTTCTCCGTAAGTAAGCTTTCATTTTCAATTCTGCAATCCTCCCATACTTTAATTCTGAAAGTATCCCGTATGTCTTTTGACCCGAAAAAAGGCTGATATGACCATGCATATTGTAAACGGGTCTCCTTTTCATCGGGGATTAACAAATTAGACAAGATCAATTGGTCTTTTTGTGCATTCCGGGGGTTGTAATGATAAAACTGCATACTCGCTGAATACACATTGTTATTCAATCCTCCCGTTTGAATGGTATCCCAGCTTAGTTCATGATCCGGATTATTTATCAACCAAAGAGCCGGATCAAATCCATTTTCAAAATCCTCGAAAACAGGGACAGATTTGACATTGCTTTTTATGAATTCAATTCTATACTGATTGTTATACAGATCATAGGTTTCCGCATACAATGTATCTGTTAATAGGAGTTTAATTTCCAACTCATAATTTCCACCGGCGCTAATGTCCAGCGTCTCCAGTTCCAGGTCCATTGATTCGCCTGATAACAGATTCAGATCCTGGAATGATTTATATAATGTATCGATTTTATTAAAAACATACTGTACGTCAATTGCCCTTATCGTACTATCCCCGAGATTTTCACAAGTGACAACCGGAAGAATAGAATCATCGCAGATAATTTCCATATCGGAAATATTGCTTAAACCGGTAATGGCCAGGTCATGATCGATCGAATTAGGATCAACCGGCTGATGACTTTCACTTAATAGAAGGAAAGCCGCATATACATCGATTAAGCCATTGCCAAAGGTATTATCCTCTCCCGGTGCGCCATAATCAATAGCTGAGTCATACAGTGCCCAAAGCAATTCCTGCCCACTAAGAAACGGGAAAGCTTCCTTCAACAACAGAACGGCTCCTGAAACATGCGGACAGGCCATACTCGTACCTGAAATTGAATTGTAACTATTATTGCCCCAGGCAGATCGTACATTCTGGCCAGGAGCCACCACCTGTGGATGAATCTTCAATGATCCTTCCCCATCACACTGGGTGGGTCCCCGCGTTGAAAAATCACTGATAGGAAATGGAGCACTTTGATTGGCATCAATACTTCCTACAGAAAAGGTATTTACAATAGTTGTATTTATTCTTTGTGGCGCACTAACGCTTGTATTGAATGGACCGGAATTGCCCCCTGAAAATACATTTGCAATGCCCACTGCTTCAATAGCGTTCATTAATTCTACAACAAATCCGTCACAAAATTCCTGTGTTGGTTCATCAGACCATCTCCAGCTATTATTTATGACATCAGGAATGTCATCAGAAGTCAGAATATTTCCATCCGGATTCAGTGCCCACTCGAATCCGTAGATCATTTCCTCAAGGGGTGGCAAAGAGGCAACTGTGGTCCCTACATAATCATTTGCGATCCAGTAGGCTTCAAAAGCCACACCGATCGTATCCTGTGCAAGCTTGTCCAATCCGATCATTGTACCTAAAGTATGGGTTCCATGATCATTTATTATACCATTGGGATAATCCCGGTAATAGCCAAGCCAGCTTTGTTCCATTGGAAATCTCCTGGCGAGAAAACGTTGACTGAAAGAGGGATGATCCGGCCACACCCCGGTGTCAAAGTTATATACCAGTTGCCCTCTACCCGTATATCCCAGCTCCCACATTTTGCGCGCATTTATGGCAACAAGGCCTGGTTCTATATTTTGGTCTGCCCTGTCATAGGAAACAGCTTCCTGCCGATAGGGCTCCAGCGGCAGCGGATGTAAGGTCATTTCACTGATCAGATCAATATTTTGATTGGCTGCTATTTGGGGAATGAGCGATGCCTGCAGTTCTGCTATGATCATGTTTACGATCCAGAACTGATGAATTGATTTAATTTTTGCCTGGGGTAATTTTCCCAAATCAAACATTACAGTAGACTGTGTCTTTAATGCCGTTTCCTGCAGATTTTTGATCACGTGGTAAGGCCTTTCATCCAGTGCAATATTATTCAAATCAAAAAAGGATCTCAAAGAATCCAGATCCGTATTTTGCCTGAATTCAATGCTAACCTTTACGATTTGATCCGGCGATGATTTAATTTTTTGTTCAAGCTCAAAATCTATGGTTGAGAGTTGCCCGAAACTGAGCGAAGCTGAAGCTAAAACTATGAGGATGGAGAAAATATATTTCATTTAGGTCGAATTGAAAATTGAATCAAAAAACAGTGAATGGCTAAACAGACTTAAAAACTAAATATATAAAACAATTGCAGTGTTTAGTGAAAATGAAGAATTATTTTGCTTTATTTTACAAGTAAATTTAGGATACAAAAATCACAGAGATGAAGCAAAACAGTACACAGATCCAAAAGTATAATTGGGGCCCGATCATTATTATAGGAATATTGTTCTTTCTTTTTGGCTTTGTCACCTGGCTGAATGCTACTTTGATCCCTTATTTAAAGATAGCTTGTGAACTAACTGATTTTGAAGCCTATCTGGTAACTACTGCTTTTTACATTTCCTATTTTGTAATGGCCATACCTTCTTCATTTATATTAGAAAAAGTAGGCTTTAAAAAAGGAATGGCTTTGGGCTTACTTGTGATGGCAGTTGGTTCGCTGATTTTTGTACCCGCTGCGATGACCCGGATGTACAGCCTGTTTCTATTTGGTCTGTTTGTTCAGGGACTTGGACTGGCCATTCTTCAAACAGCATCCAATCCCTATATTACCATTTTGGGTCCAATTGAAAGTGCTGCAAAAAGGATCAGTATGATGGGTATCGCGAATAAAGTGGCCGGAATTTTAAGTCCGATCATTTTAGGGGTGATCATTTTGGATGGTACGGATACGCTTATTGTTGAACTGGAAGGAATGGATATTTTACAGAAGGCAGCTGAGCTTGATCTGTTGGCATCAAAAGTAATTCTTCCATATATAGTAATGGCTGGAGCATTGGTTTTATTATCCGTATTGATTCGATTTGCTCCCCTTCCGGAAATTGAGGAAGAAGACGAGGAAGAAGGTTTAACGAGTACTTTTTCAAAAGTTAAAGCAGTACTTAAAGTGCCCTATTTGGTCCTGGGTTTTTTCGCAATTTTCTTTTATCTGGGCGCTGAGGTGATCCCAGTTGATTCTATGAGTTTATATGGCAACCATCTTGGCTTTAGCAATGAAGAATCTAAGTTCTTTGCTTCATTCACATTATCGGGTATGCTGCTCGGATATATATTTGGAATCATAGCGATTCCAAAATTCATCTCTCAACAAAAGGCTTTACAGTATTTTGCTATGCTTGGTATTTTGTTCACTTGCGGAGTCATCCTATTTGATGGAAAGACTTCAATAATATTTTTAGCACTATTGGGATTTTCAAATTCCATTATGTGGCCAGCCATTTGGCCCCTTGCCATTGATGGACTAGGCAAATTAACCAAGATCGGGTCAGCTATCCTGATCATGGGTATCGCTGGAGGTGCCATTCTTACCCCATTTTTCGCAAAAGTTACTGAGTGGATGGATGGCAATATGCAACAAGCATACTTTATCATTATTTTCTTTTACATCTATATTTTGTTCTATGCCAACTGGGGTAGTAAAATGGGTAAAAAGTAAGGGGACAAATATGAAACTTAAATCTATTTGGCCCTTATTACAAATGATTCTAAATAAAATTGAATAAAAACAAACAGCTGATCAATTTATATGATACCTTCATTTTACAAAACAATGTAAAAGATAATAATTATTGTTTCCCTAAAAATAATTTTTTTTTATCATTCAAAATCAGTAATTTATATCAATATAATTGTACTATTTTTTTTTCTCAATTTTTAAATTAAAGCGATTTACTATGAAAAAATATTCTATATTATTAATGATCCTTCTTTTTTTTGGAACAGTTTTTAGCGTAAAAAGCCAAGAAAATTTAGCAACATTTGTACCGAAAATTGGTGAAAAATATACCATAGAAAAAAACGATGGAACCTTTTTTACAGGAGAAATCATTTCATTTGATGCCAGAGAAGTACTAATCGAGACCAAAGACCTTGGACAGATCATCATTCCAAAGCATGAGGTGAAAAGTATAAGAAAAGTTGAAGCCGCCAATTTCGACGCAAAAGGCAACTTCATTCATGAAGAACGATTTGCTACAAGATATTTTCTAACAACAAATGGACTGCCTATAAAAAAAGGTGAACATTATGCCAACATGAATTGGTGGGGACCGGATTTCGAATTTGCCGTAAGTGATAATTTCGGTCTTGGTGTTATGACTTCCTGGGTCGGTATCCCTGTGATTGGTACAGCTAAATACACGATAAAATTAGCTGACAATTTTAGTATGGCGATTGGTGGATTAGCTGGTAGTTTTACCTGGGCAAGCATTCGCTCTGGTTTTGTTCTACCCTATATTTCGCTCACCGGAGGAAACAGAAGAACTAACATTACTTTAACGGGCGGATATGGATTAGTATTCATAGCAGACGAATCCTCTGATGGCAGAATGCTAATTTCATTGGCTGGTATGCACAAAGTCAGTCCAAAATTCAGTTTGGTATTTGATTCATTCATAGCACCTGCTTTTGACAATGATAGTTTTGGATTTTCAATCCTCATGCCTGGTGTACGATATCAATCAAATCCAAGAAATGCTTTTCAATTTGGATTTGGAGGCGTAATGGCAGATGGAGATGTTTTACCAGTACCTATCCCAATGTTACAATGGTTTTTCAAAATTAACTAAAAAAATAAAATATTTAAAAGCCGGAGCATTTGTTCCGGCTTTTAAATTTCAATGTCTTATTAAGATGATTCCTCTCAGGGATTAAAAGGCAACTATTTTCCCACAAGCACAAGCAGGTTAATATTTAGTTACGCGAAAGCAGAATAAGCCTATTTCGATAGGACAAAGTCTAAGTCTTTTATTATTTTTAATGTTGTTAATCAGCATTGCTAAATTAATGATAGAAAAATCATCAATAATCTTACATACAGAAAGGCTTTATTTAAGAACATTCATCCTCGCTGATGCGAAAGCCTTTTATGAAATGAATAGTGTCGCTGAAGTAATGCGCTATACAGGAGATAAAGCATTCTCCGATGAAAAAGAAGCCCGTACATTTATCAATAATTATAGTAGTTATTCACAATATGGTTTTGGAAGATGGGCCATGATCCGAAAGGAAGACAATCAATTTATCGGATTTTGTGGTTTCAAATTAAATGAAGAACAGATGATCGATCTTGGTTTTCGGATTAAAATTGAGTATTGGAACCAGGGTTATGCAACTGAGGCTGCCAGCGCATGTCTGGAATATGGATTTAGCCATTTAGACTTCCATGAGGTGATCGGACGGGCTGCCAGAGCAAACATCGCTTCTTTAAAAGTACTGCAGAAGCTGGGAATGACCTACTGGAAGGATGGAACATGCGGTGACATAGACAATTCTGTATATTATAAAATAGAAAAACAAACATTTGAAAATGGAGCAGATAATTTATCAGATTGACGCATTTGCCGAGGCTGCTTTTCAGGGAAATCCAGCTGCTGTCTGTATACTTAGAAATTGGTTGCCAGATCAGTTATTGCAAAACATAGCCCTTGAAAACAATCTTTCAGAAACGGCTTTTGTTGTAAAAAATGAAGCATTCTGGGAGATCAGATGGTTCACGCCAAATGAAGAAGTGGCCCTTTGCGGACATGCCACTTTAGCGACTGCCTATGTCTTGTTTGAAGAAAAAGGCATCAGACAAAATCCGGTCCTTTTTAAAAGCAAATACAGTGGAATTTTGAAAGTTGAAAAAACAGACCAGCTTTTTACGCTTGATTTTCCAGCGGATGATTATATGGAAATGCCTGTTGATTCAACACTTGAAAAGATTTTTGGAATCAAAGTGCTTGAACAATATAAAGGGAAAACAGATATTCTGTTGATCGCCGGTACAGAGAATGAAGTTGCAAATATGAAACCTGATCATTCTGCTCTGAAATCAAGAAATATCCGTGGATTTATTGTGAGTGCGCCAGGGGATAGCGTTCATTTCGTATCCAGGTTTTTCTGTCCGGATCTGGGTATAGACGAAGATCCGGTTACCGGATCAGCACATACAACCCTGGTCCCCTACTGGCATAAGAGAACCGGTCTAACGGTATTTAAAGCCAGGCAGCTCTCCAAACGAGGGGGAAGTTTATTTTGTAAATTTGAAGGAGACAGAATCAAAATTTCAGGAAAAGCAATTAAATATATGTCCGGGACAATATTTCTGGACGTTAAATCAAAATAACATGGACAAAAAAAGAAAAAAAGTAACAGGCATTGGTGGTATTTTCTTTAAAACGGATGACCCGGACAAAATAAAGAATTGGTATTCAGAAAATTTAGGTTTGGAAACCAATGAATATGGATCATTATTTGAGTTCAGGGAAAGTGAGAATCCTGACAAAAAAGCCTATCTGCAATGGAGCCCGTTTTCTCAGGATTCTACTTATATGGAGCCTTCCAAAAAGGACTTTATGATCAATTACCGTGTCCAAAACATAGAATTATTGGTGGAAGAACTGAAAGCAAATGGGGTTAATGTTCTGGATGAAATTGAAAGCTTTGATTATGGAAAATTTGTTCATATTCTCGATCCTGAAAACAATAAAATTGAACTTTGGGAACCTGTTGATGAAGTTTTTAATGAAGAAAATGAAGGGGGTTCCTCCAAATAATTTCAGATCATAGTACAAACTAAAATTGGATTATAAGCAATAAGTTCTCTCTGATCATATTAAAGCTACACTTTAATAATAAAACATAATTACCGGATAATAAACAATTTATAACAAATAATCTATTGTAATTTTGTTATTGTGATTCCAAATATTTTTGGGCTTCCTCCCAATTTTTATATGCGATTTCAAGGGACGCCTTCATGGCGTTATACAATTTAATTGTTTCAGCAGAATCCTTTGAATTGTAGAAATCGGGTTCATGCATCAGTACCTCGAAACTTTCGGATTCCTTTTCCAATAATTCAATTTCCTTTTCTGACTTACTGGCTACCCTCATCCATTTTTTCCTGTCTTCATAACTCAGCTTTACTTTCGGTTCGCTTTTTGTCTGACTCCCCCCGGAATTTGAAGGCTGGTTCATTTTCTCAACGTCTCGCATATTATCAAGCGCCCGTTTTCCAAGGAAGTAATTGACATCTCCCGGATGGTCGAATAATTGTTTATCCCTGAACTCGATGGTTCTGTTGGTCAGGTCAGCCAAAAAATCCCTATCGTGTGAAACTATGATCACAGAACCGTTATATTCAAGCAAAGCATTCTTCAGTACTTCCTTTGTTCGGATATCCAGGTGATTGGTAGGTTCATCCATCACAAGGAAATTGAAAGGTCTGAGCAACATCAGAGAAATGGATAATCGAGCCCGTTCTCCTCCGGAAAGCACCACTACTTTTTTCTCAACATCCTCTCCACTAAACAAGAAAGCGCCCAGAATACTTCTTATCTGCGTTCTCATTTCAGTTGGACAACTGCGTTCCATAGTTTCCAGAACGGTTAGGCCGGGTTCAAGTTCTGTTGACTGGTTCTGAGCGTAATAACCGATCGTTACATTATGTCCCAATTCCGCCACCCCGGCAGTTGCTTCCAGATGTTTTATGATGATCCTTGCCAAAGTAGTTTTTCCCTGACCATTTTGCCCCACAAAAGCCAAACGGTCGCCCCGATCCATTTTAAGATCAACATTTTGAAGCACATTCAGATCTCCGTAACTTTTTGATAAATTTTTAACATCCAGCACGATCTGTCCTGCTCTTTCCGCATTAGGAAATTGCAATTTAATCGCTTTGGTATCGAATTCATCCAATTCGATGCGATCCATTTTATCCAGCTTATTTTGCATGGATTGTGCGAGTTTCGTTTTGCTCGCTTTGGCCATAAATCTGGTGATCGTTCTTTCTTTTTCGGTGATCACTTTTTGTTGATTTTTGTAAGCGGATACTAATTTTTCCTGTCGGTCCTTTCTTAGTTCAAGGTAATTCGAATAATTGGCTTTATAATAATGGACCTTCCCCTGTTCCAGTTCCATCGTAATGTTCGTCACCTTATCCAGAAACTGTTTATCGTGAGAAATCAACAAAACAGCTCCGCTATAATCCAGCAGGAATTTTTCGAGCCAGATGATGGATTCAATATCCAGGTGGTTTGTTGGTTCATCCAGCAACACATAATCCGGTTGACTCAAAAGCAATTTGGCTAGTACGATACGCATTTGCCAACCTCCGCTGAATTCACGGATGGGTCTGTCAAAATCATTTGCTGTAAATCCCAGACCATACAAGATCTTTCCGGCGGTAGCTTCAATCGAATGACTTCCGAGCACAGCCAGTTTATTTGAATAATCAGAAAGATCGGTTATTAGGTCATGATATGAATCCGATTCAAAATCTACACGAACCTCCAGTTCTTTTTCGATCTCCCCTATTTTTTTTTCAATGTCTTTGATATCAGAAAACACAGAAAGGGTCTCCTCCATCACTTTATGAGATTGATTCAAACTGATATCTTGCTGCAAATATCCTATGGTTTTTCCTCCCGGAATATCCACTTTCCCGCCATCTGCGGAATTAAGTCCTGCAATTATCTTGAACAAGGTTGTTTTACCGGCTCCGTTCTTGCCCACAACCCCGATTTTGTCTTTGGACTTGATCGAACAATTGATATTGTCAAATATGATCCGGTCACCAAATGATAAGGATAAGTTGGTAAGATTAATCATCGAATTAGAAATTTGACGCAAACATAATAAAATGACGAGCTATTGTACTAAAATTTGATTCAATTCAGGTATTAATACTTCATGAACCGGTTAAAAGACATGAAAACATCCTCCTGAATCAATACAAAATAGATACCTGAAGGCAAACCGGAGAGATCCAATGCTGTGTTCAAAGTATATTTATCATATTGTAACTTTATATTTCCGAGCTGGTCCATGATCGTTATTTGAACCCATTCGTTATTTTCAGTTCGCCTCCCCAATTGAGAAATAGAGATTTTATTTGCAGCCGGATTAGGCGAAATAACAAAAGTATTCTGTCCCAGGGTATTTTGAATTGTTCCCGTGCTTAAGGCCCTTATGTCTGTTTGATACAAGCGGAATCCACCGGTTTCGACACCAACCAACATATCCAAAAATCCATTTCCATCCAGGTCAGCAATGGCAGGTGCCGCAAATCTCCCAAAATCCAAACCGGCAACTGAGTCCTTTAGAATTTCAAGTTGATCGTTGATCGAAACAGCATATTGATTGATTGTTCCTTTGATACTGCCTACCATCAATTCAGATCCTGATTTACTTTCATAATACTCAGGTGTTGCCCAGCTGAGTGTATTAAATTGGCTTTCCTGCAATTTGACATTTGCAAAGGGAACTTCATTGAAATCTGCATCCCAGTCTGCTTCAAAGTAAGGATTAAATTTTGAACCACTATTTTTAAATAAAGCAAGGCTCCCCGTAATATTTTGATTGGTGAAGGACATGGCATTACCACTCAAAAGATCCATTAACCCGTCATTATTTATATCTAAAAGGCAAGGAGTCGCATTGTCTCCAACGTCAAGGTTCATAAAATCATAAACCGGATCAGCAAATGAAAATGCCATGTCCGGGCCGCCTTGATTTTCAAAATAGATAAATTTTCCATTCTCAAGACCGATCAGCAGATCTATATCAAGATCCCCATCTAAATCAGCAAACTCAGGAGCAAGAAAAGACTCATTCCTACTCGAAAAACCGAGGTAATCAGTATCTTTTAATGAAAAAACAGGTGAATCGGTGCTGCCTTCATTTTGATAAAAAACAAGTCTGGTATCAAGGCTGGTATCCTTACCGATCATGCCAGACATTCCAATAATTAAATCCATCAGGCCATCCTGATTTTCATCAACAAAGCAAGGGAAAACTTTTGCCCCCCAGTCCATCATATCTTTCGTCATAAACTGGACCGGATCGAGGCTGAAATCAAATTTTGAAGTCGCATCAAGGTCTGAATAGACCAGGATATTATCAATATTCTGACTTCCGATTGTAGCATTTGGCGCAACCACCAATTCCTTTTTGGAATCCTGATCGACATCCACTAAAAAACTGCCTAAAAACCAATTCAACTGAACCGGAATATCATCCTGAGGAAAATCTCTTTCCAAAGCAGTAGCAAAATCATTTTCACTGCCCCCATTATGAATGTAGATCAGCCCATTATAAGAAACATCTCCGAGCAAAAGATCGGTATCAGAGTCCCCATCCATATCAATAGGTAAAATGGTAGAGCCTGCGTGTCGAAATCCCGGTGATTCAGCGCATTTTAAAGGATCCTCGCTTAAAATGATCTCGTCATCATAAATTGACTCCCTGAATTTGCCCCAACACCTGTCTGCGAGTTCCATTTTAAAACTATCGAGGGACAAGCCTTCATCGACACATAAATTTCTATAATAATTAACCGTGCCCCCACCCGATTCGAATGATAAAATATCCAGGTCGCCATCGTTATCAACATCAGTGACCGCAGGAATGTCGGGTTTTGCGACATACACACCATACTCAAAACCAAAATATTTATAACTGATCACATCCCCGGTTCCGTATGGAAAAAATCGCTTTTCAAACTGCAGTTTACCCTCTTTAACATGTGCTTTAAAAACCTGAACTGAGGGCGCAGAAGACAAGGCTGGCGAAATGAAAAGATCTTTTAACCCATCCGCATCATAATCTTTCAGGATCATCCAGGCAGAAACGTATGGAAAAAGTTGATCGTAGCTGCAATCAAAAACATATTTGTCATTTTGATACAGGAAAACCTGAATGTCATTTGTAATTCTGTCAAAAACGACAAGATCTTCTTTACCATCCAGATCGATATCCATTTGGTTGAATTGCGGCGAATTAAGTCCTCCCGAAAAAGGATGATCCAATATTTCTGAACCATGTCTGACCGGAATGGCCATACAATTGAAATCCTGAGACATCAATTGGCTAAAAACAGCTGAAATTAGAAATGTTAAAAAAAAATGACTTATTTTCATATTCACTAATCCTTCAGGCATCCACTCGATGCTATGGATTCAAGATTTGGCTTGGAAGATAGACATTTTAAAGATAAAATTATCCATGAGGTACATTTTTAGGTATGCCATAAGTTTGAGTATTTTCATTTTTGCCAATACTTCATTTCAAGCATTGGCAGCTGAACCTGTTGACTCATCTGATATTCAAATACAAAATGTCCAATTTCAACTTAAGTCTGGCAAAGAAGGCCTTTTGTTAAATTTTTCAAAACCTTTGAATGGCCTTTCGCTATCATTAAAAATCAATGGAAGCGAAACCACCTTTCATCCAAAAGACGGCACCAGTGAATTTCCACTTTTGGATACTGATAAAAAGGGTCAGCTGGTTTTTCTTCAATTTCAATCCAAGCACAAACTTTATCATATTTCAAAGACAGCTAATAATAGTTATCGGGTAAAGCGCATCCCACTCTGGGTGTCTGTTATACCGCCCGCCATTGCAATAATTCTTGCTTTGTTGTTCAAGGAAGTAATTTTTGCTCTTTTCATGGGTG
>Ga0102815_10001431_pt1 | contig 14966 bp, 13 predicted proteins | sample ColrivemetaGS759_FD_79113 | JGI IMG/M metagenome (GOLD analysis project Ga0102815, IMG submission 79113) | Estuarine microbial communities from the Columbia River estuary - Ebb tide ETM metaG S.759 | ecosystem: Environmental > Aquatic > Marine > Intertidal zone > Estuary | place: USA: Columbia...
AAAAATATAGCCGACATTCTACCCGAAGGGCTCGATGAATCTACCGTTGAACAAATCTTTCAATTGGTAGATTCTACTATAAACGAGCAAGTCGCTGAGAAGATCGGCCTCCTTGAAGCGCGAGTCACCGCGTACATTCGTACTAAAATTGATGACATCAAAGAACAAGCTCTTACTGAACTCTCTGAGGAGAACGAGGTCTATCGTAATGCTAGACTATTCGAATCGGTAAGAACTCTTATGTCCCTAGAACTTAACACCGACGATCAAGACAACGCTCTTTCTGAAATGACAGGCCAGTATGGCGAACTTCAGGAAGAGTTTGACGTTTTAAACAGCCAGCTTACGAGCTTGGTTGAAGAAAACCAGAACCTTGAGAACACGGTACGAGTTATGGACAAAAAAGTTTCTATTGCTGAAGGCGCGACCTTTGAGCTAGAGACACAAAAGGCACAGCTTCTGGAAGAAGTTGAGAATCTTGAAGCCGCGAAGGACGATGCATTCGTCTCTTCAGAGAAAGCGGTAGTTGTTTCCAGAGCCGATTTGGAAATTAACGAAGAAAGGACTCACCAAACAAAAAGTAATGAGTTCCTAACTGATGAGGTCATGAAGTTCATGCCCTTCACCTCCCAATCCTAAGGATTAATTATTATGGATATTATGCATCAAACTGATGAAACGCTTGTCCAGAAGTGGGAGCCTGTTCTTGAGGGAATTGACAGCGATTACACTCGTCGAGTTACCGCCCAACTTCTTGAAAATCAGGCTAAGTCTATCATGGAAGAAAGACTTAATGAATCTATTTCTGACGGCGCTACTACAACAGGCCAGCTAGGAACTTTCCAAAAGTTCGCTTTCCCCCTCGTTCGTCGAGTTTACCCCCAGCTTCTAGCTAACAGTCTAGTTGGCGTTCAGCCCATGCAAGGACCCGTTTCCCAGGTGTTCTACCTAGGTAACGACCGAAACTATGGCCCAACCAAGCAAACTGTTTACAGTAAGCTTAACCTTACCTACCGTGGTCAGACGGCTGGGACAATTGGATCTGCTTCTGGAGGTCCTGCTAACGCTGGTACGTTTAGGCCCGGTACGGGCCTTGATGGCGGTTTAGACGGAGACGTTGCTGTGGGTGGTTTTGACATTTCTAGCGTCCTTAACTTCTCTGGAGGGACGGACAAATTCATCGGTGACGGCGCTCCGTCAGGTACAATGGGCGGCAAGATTGCGGCCTTCCCTAACGCAAGTGCGGTCATGGGTTTCCAGCTTTCTGCTGGTGAGCGTCTAACTGGCACAGGCATCCCTGAGATGACCTTCCACATCGAGCAAGAGGCTGTTGTAGCCAACACTCGTAAGATGCGTGCGCTTTGGACTCTTGAGGCTTCTCAAGACCTTAAAGCTTATCACAACCTTGACCTTGAGCGTGAACTCACTGATCTTCTTTCTAAGGAGCTTCAGCTTGAGATCGACCGGGAACTTATTGAAGACCTTCGTATGATTGGTTATGGTTTCAGAGGCCAAAACCTTGGTGGAGTTAACCAAAACCTAATGGACAACAGCTACATTAACATGGGCGGTGGGGATTCTGGTGCTTTCCCTGGTCTTAAGGAAAACGGAGCCTCAGGCACCTTCGTTCCGGCCCAGTTCACCTATGATTTTGAAAATGGGGCTACCGAGCTTCCGGCTGGTTCCTCACTTAGCGGTTCAAACGTATTCGTTATCGACTTCACGCAGGCGGGCGATAATCTCTTTCCGCGTCACGTTGGCGAGGTCTACGCTAACCTTCTTGCGCTCATTAACATTGCGTCTCAGGACATTTACAGAACGACGATGCGTGGGCCGGGTAACTGGCTTCTTACTTCTCCTCTTATGGCTTCACTCATGGAGAGTGCTGCCAAACTTGAGGGAGGTATTCAGTCTGGTGATGGTCCTACTAACATGGGTCGTAACAGCATTGAGTACAAAGGTAAGTTCATGGGTCGCTACGACCTTTACGTTGACCCCATGTATCCTCAGGACGAAATTCTCATGGGCTACAAAGGAGCTAACGCTATGGATTCGGGTTATGTTTATGCCCCGTATATTCCGCTCCAGCAGTTACCTACGGTCATTGACCCGGAGTCTTTCCAGCCGAGAAAAGGCTTACTTACCCGTTACGGTAAGGTTATGATTGAGCCGATGAACAGGTTCTATAGAGTGATCCGAGTTATCGGCCCAACCACTAACTTCTTGTTCTCGCCGTTCGCTAGAAACACTAGCATGTTAGGAACTCCGGTAAACTGAGAGTTAATAACTAACTAATTTAAGAGGGTCAGAGGTTTTTTCTTCCTCTGACCCTCTTGTCATTCCTATATAAATAAGACATGTATAAGTACAGAAGCAAGTGCAGGTGGAATATGCTTCTCCATATTGACGGGGAGATAGTAGAAATACGACCTGGGGAGTTATTCGACTCCAAAGGTTTAGTTGAGTCCCGATACCTAGAGTTATTGGATCAATCAAAAAAACCTAAGCGTGGGCCTAAGCCTAAAGTACAAGCGGTAAAAGAAGATGGCAGCGATTACAGTAGATCCTAAGTTACTTGGTTATGGAGATTCCTTTGGAACCTACGCTGGTAGGAACTTAGGGGATACCGACATCTATTCTACCGCGATAGACGGTTCAGAACTTAACAAAGGTCTAATGTCAGACCAAGTAGAGTTTAATGTTTTTGAGCAAACCATTAAGGATTTTATTCTAGCTCGATTAGGTCACCCTATTGTACGAGTAGAGCTTACCGACTTTCAGATAAAGACTGCGATAGAGGAGTCTATAACTAATCTAGACTATCACGCTCCTTTTTGGTGTACACAAATAGCTACGTTTGTAACAACACCACATGTAAACACTTACGTCTTACCTACGCACATAGCTAATAACTTAAGCTACTGCGCTTACAAGAAATCCCTTCTTAGTATCCAGCCTCAAAATGGTACGCTAGAATTTGATTTCTTCATTAAGTATTTCCAAGACAACTTTGTATTCAGCGACTTCTCCATGTCTGATTTTTATCTTCTTCAGACTCACTTGGAGATGACGAGAAAAATTCTTAGTCAGGAGGGATCCTGGGATATTATCAATGGTAATATTCTTCAGCTATACCCTATGCCAGCTTCTTATGAAGCAGTCATTCTAGTATACCGTGGACTTGATACAGGGACCATGCACCCATACTACAAGAACTGGATACAACGATACGCTCTAGCAGTTTCTAGAGGCATTCTCGGAGAGATCCGAGGCAAATATTCTTCGCTACCATCACCAGGAGGTGGTGCGAGCTTGAACGGAGCAGCACTCATACAGCAGAGTGATCAAGAAAAAGAAAAGCTCAAAGAAGAACTTCTATCCGAGATAGAGGAACCACCAGTATTCACACTATTCTAATATGTTAAACGAAAGAAATAAAGAGAATAAAAAACTCAAAAATGCCGCGATGAAAGAAAAAGGCATAAAAAGAAAATCTTCTGGTAGAAAGACTGATATAGATGGCGATCACCCTCATGGTACACACGGAGAGCATAGAGGAGCAGGAAGAAAGCCCGCTAGAAAAGTAGGATCTATAACTACGAGAGGCAGGACTGGGACGACTGCTACAGCCACCGACGATCCTAGGTTGGTGGATCAAGAAGGCAAAAGACGTAAAGTCGCAACTGACATTCTACCAAATCACACCGCTGGTCCTAGAAAAAAACTTCCTGACCACACAGTATACCACGACATGGGGATGCTTATGGCTGAGTCTCTTGGTCTTGTCTCTGAGGAGAAAACTAAAAAACCGAAGGGTAGGTTTGCTCATATGCAACAAACTCGCGAGAAAGCAGCGAGCGTTGATGCGGCGCAAAGGGAGCAGGCTAGGAATGAGACTGCGGCTAACCGAAAAGCTATCGCTGCTGCCGGGGCGAAGCCTCCCACTGAAAGCAAGCCCCCCACTAAAAGCAAGCCCCCCAGTGATGGCAGCATAGCCCGCTTCTGGCGCGGTCCTCACGGGTCGAAATACGGCGGATGAGCAACAAGAATTACAAGGTAACGACTAAGCTGCCAGCACTGCCAGACATTGATACGGATGACAGTGCGCTTAGTCTATTTGATCAGGACAACCCTGACATCAACCTGTTCAACCTTGTAGATGATGAGATGATTCGTCTAGCTGGCTCTAAGTTTTACTTCTATAAGTATTATCAGTCAGATAACTACGACGATGTATATCGAGAGGAGAGGAATAAAGTAGTTTCTAAGACACCCATCACGGTTCATGGGCACTACGATCCTATCTCCATGTCAGAGGAGCTTACGCAGTTTGGTATTGAGCTTACTAACGATCAGCTATTTACGTTTATCAAAAGCTACATTGAGACTAAGCTTGGTAGGGCTGTCATTCCTGGTGACGTAATCAAGCCTATGTTTCAAGATCAGAAGTATGAGATCTTTGAGGTGGTCGAAGATAGCTTCGAGGCGTATGGTGTGTACCATCTAGTATGCTCTGCCAAGCTCCTCCGCGACAGCACAGAAGTTCAGGACACTCCTCTCTCTAAAGTGAGTGATGAGCTAGGTGGGTACGCAGGTATAGACTAATGCATTCAATATTATTAATTTCAACACCAAATAGTGGATTTACTTACGAAGATGGAGATGTTGTTTCCGTTATTGACGGACACATTCCCCCAGGTACATCAGTTGTTGCTAACGCTAATCAAAATTGGAGCTTCCTTTTTGTAGAAGATAAGGAGCCGGATGATCCTGAAATGATCAATCTTGTTGTTCCTGCTTTGTCAGGCGAAGGAGAGGCAGAAGAGATTATACATAAACGAAGATACTATCTAACTTTACCTGGGGATTTTAGCGACTATACTACATACTATGAGTATGACCAAGCTCCTGCCGTTATGAAAAAGGCATGGGCGGATGTTTCTGGTTTTGTAAACGACAGGCAAGAGTAATTAAATGACTACAGTAGTTACAAAAACAATTGGTGTAGGTCAGAACTACGAAACCTTTAGAGATGCTGTTAATGATATAGAAAACATTGCTACATCAGCTATTGGTGGTACTGACCTTGTAGCTAATGATGGTGCTATTGTTTTCAATATCATCTCTGGTAAGTATACGGATAGCGCAGACCTTTACATTCAAACTTCTCTGGTCACTGATAGAACTAGAAATGTAACCTTCAAAGCTGCTGAGGGGCATGAGCATGGCGGAAAGCTCAATGCTGGTGTTATTTATAGCACTACTGGGGGCTCATTTGCATTTAGGATTAGAGACTCTCATGTGGTTCTTCAAGATATACACATAAAACAAAACCTTAGTTATAATAAACGTGGGATTGAGCTATTTCCTGGCACTGGTAATCAGGCTAGAGAAGGGGGACACATAAATAGAGTTATCGTAACCATACAAGGATCGGGGTCGGGAGTTGAATTAAATAGAACTGGGTGGGGAACAGCATCAAACCCTCTTTTAATAACTAACTGTTATTTTAGGAATGCTAGATTAGGTATCTTTGCTCAGAGTACAAACTCTGCGGCATCAGATAACCATGTAAAGATAATAAACTGCACTGCTAATTTCCGGGGAGGCCAAAACGCATCTCCAGTATATCCCATCGCTGCAACTGGGCAGACATTAAATTTAACGATGACAAATAATGTCATACTTCCTAACTTCAACCAAGTAGACGGCGTAAACATGGATAACAGCACTCGTACAGGAACTCTGAACTGGTACGGCACAAATAACTATGCTGTGGGTCATCGTATGAATGCAGCGGAGACTTTTCCTATAGCACAAAGAGGATCTACTTATCCAATAACACCAGTAAGAAATACATACAACACTCTCTCTGCAACTGGAGATGAGGTAGTAGTGTCCTTTGGAAATGGTCAGCTAGTTAATGTCCCTGGTAATGCGATCTGGAGCCGAGGTGTCGGTCCTGATAGTGATTCTGATGTCCCAACTGTAGATATCGGAGGCAACCCAAGAACAGGAACAACTACAAACCCAGGAGCATATGCTACTGATTTAGTTATTCCCTCCACCAAAACGGTCATAAACAGGTCTGTAGATCCAGATGGAGAGGGGAACTACACTACTGTAGCATTGGCTGAGGCGGACATGCGAAATGTTATGGTTGAGGAAACGGGTTCAAACGACATGTTTGAGCAAAATGCTCAATTAGATATTGCAATCAATGGAGGAACTTATGGTAGCACTCAATTCAATTTTGATCGAGAAAACCAAGCAAACTTGTACTCAGGCCCAGAAAATTTAATTACTTTTAGCGCCGTAAACCTGAATGATAGGCCCACTTTCTTTGGTGCTAGTTTGGGCGTGAGAAGTGATTTCTTTGTTTTAGATGGTTTTATTTCAACAGGAAGCACCACCAACGCAGTGAAGTTTTACTCTGGTGGTGCGGGTGTTAAACTTAGTAGAGGAACATTAAAAAGCGTTAATATTGCTGCGTATTTAGCCGGGAATAATGGCAGAGGAACATTAGATCACCCCACTTTATTAGAAAACTGTGAGTTACAGACAATAGATTCTAGTCAAAGAAGGTACTTGATTTTTACGGGAGGCGGGACCGCTGATCATTACATTTCAGTAATTAACTGTCAAGCTCTTCCTGACGATTGTACAACAAGTTTAGGCGAAGCTTTCATTAAAATGTCATCACTCACTAATGGCAGCTTAATTTTATTCAACAATCTGAATTTAAGAAATGGATCAAGTGATACAGGGTTAACAAGTCCTTATGCGGGGGGAGTGTTCACTCTAAGTGGTTCTAATAATGTCGGCTCGAAGGACAGTTCCTTCTTTAGTAGATTTTCTACTTATGGATTAGGGACTATTCAGGCGTCCGCTACGACTGAGCTTGATCCTCCGGCAGGTAGTAAATACTCGATCTACGAAGCTAGTTCTAATAAACTCGTTGACTCCGTTAAAAACGATGCTTGGAAGCAAGGTGTAGGGCCAAGCCTTAACTCTCAGATTGATATCTATGATATAGAAGGCAGAACAAGAGCGGTATACGATGGCCTCACTCTTACGGGCTATGACAACATAAACCCAGGACCTTATGAAGTAAATACTGATTTTTGGACGCCCCCAACTGCACCTGCTGTAGACCCACCTCCAGACCCTGACTCGGAAATTGAAATTATCAGCACCGAATCAACTGAGTACGAAAGCAGAAACAAATACTATCATACTAGAGAGGGTGATATTAGAAGAAAGATCTTTAAAATGACCCAGGCTAAACAAAATATATCTTTTGTTTATAGAGACTCTCTCCGGGCCATGATCTCCGCGTTTAATGACGTTGGTTATATTTCTGCTGAAGATAAATTTAAAGAAATTAAATGTTTTCATGCCAATGCTGAGAGGGCTATCGCTAAACTTAAGCAAGAAGAAAATATTATTCTTCCTATGCTAACGATTTCTCAAACAACTTCAGCCAACGATGATTCCAGAAGAAGGCAAGAAAGCGTTCTTGTAAACGAAAAGTATTGGGATAAAGAAAAGAATCGAGCATTCAGAGTTCTTAGTTTAGCTCCAAGACCTGTTGATATTAGCTATACTCTAAACATTTGGTGTAAGTATAACGCTGATATGGATCAAATCTTAGAACAAGTTAGATTAAAATTTAATCCAGATATGAATGTGCCCACAAAATTTTCTACGATAGCTAAAGCTTCTATAGAAAAAGAGGATTCTGCGGGCGAAGATGTAGCAGGGGATAAAGAAGATCGAGTAATAAGGAAAAGCTTTAGTATTGTGCTAAAAACATACGTCCCGAACCCTAAATTCTTAGTAACCTCTACTGGAAAAATAGAAGAATTTAATACGGAGATTGTTCTGTCGTGAGTCAAAGACTTTGTGTAGCTGGTCAACCCGCCACATGCAATGGACATATTCAGACTGGGGGGTCTAGGGTGACAATAGGTGGCTTAGGTGCATGTAGGGTTGAAACTGATTCTGCTGGGGGTTTAATTATTGGCCCTGGATCACAAAACATAACAATTGAAGGGTTGAAAGCCTCTTTGGAGGGTGATGTAATCACTGCACATGGAAAACCTCCGCACTCAACTGTATTTACAGTAGCAGGTCAAAACCAAGTTACAGGTGGGACTGGCTTTGCTGGGGATGAAAGATCTACTGGGTTTGCTCCTAAGCCAGATCTAATAGTAAACAATTTCTCAGTATCGTTGTCAGAAATTCATTGCTCTGGTCAGGGGGTATACCCTCCCCCTTCAATTACGGAAGCATATCGTTATTGTAATCCAAATTATCAGGGAGTATATAATGGCCCAACACAATTCCCAGAGATAGTCTTCTCGTATACTGTTACAAATATTGGTTTTGATACAGCGCAGCCCTTTACTATAGGACTGTGGAGGTTTACAGAAGAAATACCTAACCGAGCCATAGTAACTAATGACTCAGTATCTTTTTATCCTGGGGTTATTTTACAAAACAGCATAGCGGTTAATGGATTGCAGCCGCAAGAAACTTTTTCCGGGCAGTTTACTTATTCAGGACCTTATTACGCTAGTTTGCGGCAGTATGCTTTCGGAGTATACGCGGATATAAATAGCGAGACTACGGAACCCGCTGAAGATAACGCATCTCCAGTAATTGTAATACCGATAGATAACGAATGTGGATAAAAAAAGTTCTAAAAAGACTTCGGTGCTTAGTACATATAAAGGAAGGAAAAAACTATGAAAGTAGTAAAAAACGATAGTCTTCAATCTTTTTCTATTTTTTTTAAAACAGAAAGAGGTACGAAGGAAAAATGGTTAAAGCCAGGGGAAAGTATTGTCGTTCCAGAAAGTTATATTACGGAACAAATAAAAACATTACATAGAAGGAGAGTCTTTAAGATCTCTAACGCCTAAGGAATAGAATTATGGCTAATTTTGTGAGCCCTGGTGTCTACACCATTGAAAAAGATATATCAGATTACACGCCTTCAATCAATACTTCGATTGTTGGTATAGTTGGTTTTGCCGATAAGGGTCCTACAAATAAAGCCACCCTAATCACTAGTCAAAACAATCTGGTCCAAGCTTTTGGAGAGCCTAGAGAAGCTATAGTAGGTCAAGGTTTAGAGGGTTCTCTTGAAATTTTAGAGACCACTAATCAACTTTACTTTGTTAGAGCTTCAGACCCAGATAGCTCCAAAGATGCTTCTGCTACTATAAGTATTGGGGGTTGTCCGTCAATGCTTGTTAATGCTAGTGGCTTCGGCGTTTCCGCACCCGTTACATTCAGAATTCAAGTTAGAAACCAGGATGGGGTCGCTCAATTCTTAGATAACGATGGAGGGGGAAGAGACTTTACTGTAAACGTACCCAACGCTACTTGCCAAGCAGCCGCTTTACGCAGCGTTATAGGAGGTGGTCTTGATTCCGACGTTGTAGGCGTTTTTGATGACGGTCAAACTGATGCTGGCCTTGGGCTTTCTGGAGCCATCGTTGGTTCTTTTGCTGGTTCAGGAGCTTCTCTCTCCGTCACTGCTTGTTCTGGTACATCGTACTTAGAGACAGACGGGGCTCCAATCTTAAAATACTCCAACCCTTTCATAGCTGATACGAATTTCGGCGCTAGTGGCGTAGGTCTTTCTTCTCTAACTATTTACGGTAATCAAGTAGTTACTACAGGGGGGAACTCAGCGTCTTACAAAATCGAATCCCTATTCCCAGGAGCAGGTTACAACGGTGGAACAAGAACTAATGGAGACACAAGTGGAAACTCCATAGTAATCAACTCTTTAGGAAGCCAAAACTTCGTAGTCGTTGTCAACGAAAACGGAACAGCAGTAGAGAACTTTAAATCTTCTTTTGTCAGTGCTGGGAGTTTCTTGCAGGATGTAATTAATACAGGTGCAACAAGCCCTACTTCAGATGTTATAAAAGGTAACCTTATTAAAGCAGGTACAGACGCGACTGTAACGAAACTAAACTCCTTCCTTGATTTACTCTCTGTTTTATTAGGTGGGACTGCTTTTGATATTACACATAAAGTTACCATAAATGCAGCCGGGCAAGTCCAAGCCCCAGTAGCCGCAACAGGCGATGCTACAGCCGGACCTAGGTTTGTAAAACTAGTTGCTTCTTCCGATGCACAGAATTTAGTTGGGGGCGAGAGTGGCTTCGGTGGAGGAGAAGCCGCAAGAACTGTTGCTCTCATAGGAGATGTTTCTAAAGATCCTAAAACAGGAATGCAAGCTTTAGACGATAGGACTCTTAACATAGGTTTAGCTTTAGTTCCTGGGATTCAAACTCAGCAAGTACAAAACGAACTAATACTTTTAGCTGAAAGAACACAAGATTTCTTAGCTTTAGTTTCTCCTCCTTACGCAGTGGGAACAGTCCAGGATGCTATTGACTGGACTAACGGACGGGCCGCGACTACAGGGTCTAGAACAGCAGCAATAAATAGTTCTTATGCGGCTGTCCACTGGCCTTGGGTAAAAGTTTTTAGTACCTTCGATGGTATAGACAGGTTCTTTGATCCTTCTATTTACGCTGCCAGACAAATGGCCTTTACAGATGCTGTTTCTGATAGCTGGTTCGCCCCTGCTGGCTTTCGTAGAGGAAGACTAACCAAACCTACAGAGGTGGAAGTAAAACTCAACCAGGGGGATAGAGACAGCCTTTACAGCGGAGGCAATGTTGTCAACCCCATTGTTTCTTTCCCTCAGCAAGGAATTACAATCTTCGGCCAAAGAACTACTCAAAGAGAACCTACTGCTCTAGATAGGATTAATGTTCGTAGGTTGATGATTTACATTAGAAAAATTATCCTCTTATCTACACAAAGATTTGTGTTCGAGCCAAACGACGAGTTTACTTGGGCAGAAATCGAGGGAGTTCTTAATCCTTTCTTAGATGATATTAGGAGAAGAAGAGGCATTACTGAATTCCGAGTAGTTTGTGATGAAACTACAAACACCCCACTTAGAGTGGATAGAAACGAACTCTGGACAAAGGTTCTTGTCAAGCCGACTAAAACCGCCGAAATCCTTGTCTTTGAGATTAACCTAACCAATCAGTCGGCACAACTTGGAAACCTTTGAGGAAATAAATAATGGCAACATCTTACTATAAGGATAAATATGGGCGTGAGTTTACGCCAGGGCAGGGACTACCTACTGTTTCAACAGATTTAGATTCCGTTAGGGCATATCAGTTCGAGATTCATTTCTTCGGATTGCCTCAAGACATTACTAACTCAACTGATTTAACTTTAGCAGCTAAAAGAGTTAGTGGTTTAGAGATGAAGAACGCTCCTATCGTCATTGACCGAGTTAATGACAAGCTTCACTACCCAGGTAAAACAACCCCTGGTGAGCTTCAAGTAGAGTTTGATAACCTTTATCTAAGAGAAACTGCATCAGATTTATTCAGATTCTTCCGTCACACTTACGATCCTATCACTGGGGAGATGACTAAATCTTCTGCTCCAGGTGGAGAAGCCGGAACTACGTTTAAGGCTGACAAAGTAGAGGTCGTCATGCTTGATAACACTCTAAAGCCCCACTCTACTATTGAGCTATACGGAGTATTCCCAGTTACTTGGGCCGCTTCTGAATTTAATTACTCAACAAGCCAGTTCCACACACTGAACGTAAGCTTCAAGTATGATTTCATGAACGTGTACAACTACTCAAACCCATCTTGAACATAAACAAGTAGGTTATTAGCCCCGTCCTTTACCTGTGTGGGCGGGGCTATTTTTTTCATCTATAATAAAGCATGAATTACTTCTCAGAACTATTAGAAAGCTACGGAAAGCTAAAAAAGAGAACATACAAATTAACTTTTCTCAATGAAGATAGTGTAGCCGCAACTGCTTCTTCAGAAGCCACCGCCGCTGCTTCTGAGATACTGGGGATAATTGGTCAAGTGGCGGGTAGCGGTCAAGCACAAGAACAAAAAGGAGTTAGCTTTTCTGCTCCAGAGTTTAAGGGTCCTGCGTCTAATGATACCTCTAGTGCAGGAGAAGCAAAGCCGGTTGACGCGGCAGTAACTGTTGCTGGTTTTAGTGGTAACTGGCCTAAAGGAAAAAAAGCAAAAATGACGGGAGCTAAGAGTTGGAATGAACTATTGTCTCCGGCAAAAATAAAAAATAGTAACTCCGTGGGTTACGCTTTAGTTTCTTTTTGGTTAGACGGTGGCGCTACAGACGACATGAGGAACAATCAGAAGCTAACTGATGTAACAGAAAAACAAGAGGAAATAAATAGAAGAAAAACGATTGACGGTAGCTTAGAAGAGACGCCTTATATTCGTGTAAGTGCAATCTTAAATAATAGCTATAAAAAAATTGCTAAGAATATTAGACTAGGTTATCTTAATATGACTCCAGACGTAGCACTGGCTCAAATTGTATTAGGTAATCACGGTAACCGCGCCGGAGGTTTTATAAAGCAATTAAAGGATGGAGAAGTTAGAAAAGTAAATGAAGACGGAACCAAGTCCGTCAAAGGAGCGAAAGTTTCAGAAGCTCAGGCCGTGTCAATGGCTAAAAAGTTTGATATCTTGGCTAACTCTCCTTCTATCTCCAAAGGAACTAGAGAAGCGGAAAGATTTTGTAATAAGGTTAGTGATGAAAAGAGCCCTTTAATAGGAATGTATAAAGGGAGCCCAGTCATCTACGGAGCAGACACCACAGAGTCTTTAGTTTTCCCGACAGTAAACAAACTTTTAGATGGAGCTTTAAAGCAAATAAATAACCTTTGTGGGAAAACGGAAAATGATCTTTCTCAAGTCCCTTCTGAAACAGTTGATTCTAATTCTTTAAATGGTATTAGAGGAACATTTTTTGAGGATATATCTGTTTTTGCTATTAATATTATGGGAGCAAAAACTCAAAAAGAAAGAATAGCTTACGCTGAAGAGTTTAAACTTCTAATAAAAGAAAAGAGAATGGACTTAGAGAAGATTATTTCTCAGTACGGAGATGACCCTGCGGCTTTAGATCTAGAGTTATTCGCGGAAGCTGATTATCAAAAAGAGCTTTTTGAAATTTTAAATAGCGTTCCTGCCTTTAAGGAGTATCTGTATAAAGAACTTTCTTTAGTAAAAGGGTTTACGGAAGAACTTAAAGCAACTTCTGCCGTTAGAACAGGAGGGGGAAAAGCAGCGGGGGGTGATAGAGATGATATCATTGCCTCATTTTCTTCTCAGGCGGACGCTGACGCAGCAGGAAAACTATTTGATGTTGATTCTTATGAAGAAGATGGTGTTTGGAAAATTTCTGTAGGGTCAAAGAGATATATTAAGGGTACTGAGGGAAAGATGGGCGAAGTTAATAGCGACGATCAACTAAGCAAGAACATGGATCCGTCGTTTAAAGGCGACAAAAATTATAATGCCGAAGGGATGAAACCAAGAATTTTAAAAGAACTATTTGGTTGGGATGGTAAGGATTATACCTTCGATGAAGCTGTGGAGAAATGGGAGAATGCTTATAGTTACTATCAGGAAATTCAAAAAGATGTAGATAAGCTGAAAGCTTCTTTCTTAGAAACAGAAATTTATAATGTTAACGGAAAAACTTTTCTAGAAACACCAAAGAAAAGGGCTGAGAACTTAATGAGTACCCTACAAAGTAAACTAGGTTATACTAGTTTAGAGAATTCTCCATTGAAAGATGTTCTGTACGACACGGATAACCAAGGAAATCTTTCTCTACTTGATTTAGAAGATCCTTCTACGAGGGAAAGATTAGCCGAGAAGGTTGGTCGCGTCTACAAGATGCAGAAATTAAACGAAGGATTAAACAACGAAAACACAAAAGAAAAAGCAAGCCAAGCAGCTATGTTAATGGCATATGCTACTGGAGGAAATGTTAAAGATTTAGCTCAGGTCTTTACTCAAGATTCTGGTACAACTGTGTTCTCCCAAACAGGATTACTTAGGGATTTAGCTACATCAAAAAATAGACAAGTAACCATTGATGGTTTTACTATGAAGATCTCAGATGGAAAAAAGGAAATAAGTGTTGGTTTGGAGCGTTCTGGTAGCAAAACTAGAACTAAGTGTAGTGTTTCTAAAAACACTATGGAGTCTATAGGTAAAAGCTACAAAACAGAAACAGATGAAAAGATAAATAACTCTATAGAGCATATACTTAAAGGACAAATAACTCTATTGGAAGCATTCCTCAATCAAACCAATGATAATCCTCCTCTTTGAGTAAATCATCTAAGTAATACATTTTATAATGTTTATCTTCTTTGTGTAGTTCTATATATTTACTTTCCTTGTATATTATATAAGAGGGAACAACTACCAGGGTTTTCTGCCTATCTTGTTTAAATATAATCATGGGGTGTTTACCACACAAATCAGAATCTCTTTGACATTGAATAATAAATTTCCAAAAGTCGGACCTATAATTATAAAGGCTATAGAGATTTTCTTTGTTATATCCCTTCTTGCATTCTATGCAATAGCTGAAATTTTTTGGGGTTATTAAGTCTCCATGCAGCTTTAGGTGTTCGGGTAGATTATGCGTTGTAGCAAACGCTCCTGACCCAGGAGTCCTAGAAAATTCTTTAGTATTAAATCTTTTATTTAATACAGTAGCTATTTGTCGCTCAAAAGAAGCCCCTTTAGTTCTACTGTTGATCTTCTTTTTTTTCTTTAGCTTGGAAATGTCGTAATTGTCTTCCATAAATATAAACCTCATACTATTATAGTGCAATGGATACTCAAACACAAAGTATCAAACTTGATATAGAAAAATGGAGACTTCGTATAGATGAACGAAGCAGGAATAGAATGAAAATACAAATTAAACTATCTAAAGAGGAAGCTGTTTCTTTTAAGAACTTTGCTTCTATGGTCAAGCCGGAAGAAGTTAGTGATGATGACTTCATGCGGACAATCTTTATTACCGGATGCGAAACCATGAACCAGCAGCTA
>Ga0102815_10001436_pt1 | contig 14934 bp, 9 predicted proteins | sample ColrivemetaGS759_FD_79113 | JGI IMG/M metagenome (GOLD analysis project Ga0102815, IMG submission 79113) | Estuarine microbial communities from the Columbia River estuary - Ebb tide ETM metaG S.759 | ecosystem: Environmental > Aquatic > Marine > Intertidal zone > Estuary | place: USA: Columbia...
ATGCTGGAGTCGAGCCTGGACGAGATGCTGGGCGCGATCGAGAAGGCCTCGACGTTCACCGGGGAGCAGCGCGCGCTGGCGATAGCAGGGCTCTTCAACGAATTTGACGCCTCGTCGATGGCGCTCACCAGCGGCATCGAACGGATCAGCAACAGCTTCACGGCGGTGGCCGGGGAACGCCGAGCGGCAGCTGACACCGAGCGGTACGAGATGAAGGTCCGGTCCTGGCTGAGCGCCATGGCCTTCCTGTTGATCCTCCTCGTTGGCTGGCGGCACATGTCGTTCACCATCGAGCGCCCGGTACGGCTCCTCGCCAGTCGGGCCATCGAGGCCCGAGAGCACGGCCGATTCGAGGACCCCGCGCGCGGACCGACGGAGCTACGCGAGCTCGGTGCGCGTCTGAACGAGCTCATCCGAGCTCAACAACAGACACGCCAGGACCTCGAGGAGGAGGTCCAGAACCGAACAAGCGAGCTCCAGGACGCGCTCGCCGCCCGGGCCGCCTTCCTCGCCAATACAAGCCACGAGCTGCGAACGCCCATGAATGCGATCCTCGGTTTCGCTGCGCTGATGGGCAATGGCGACCTCACCGAGGCGGAGGAGACGGAGTTCCTCGACCACATCCGGCACAGCGCCGAGCACCTGCTCGAGCTGATCGAGGATGTCCTGGACCTCTCGAAGATCGACGCCGGGCACATGGGTATCCGGGCGGTGCCCGTCGCTCCCTGCTTCGTCATCGAGCGTAGCGCCAGCATGCTGGGGCCGACGGCCGCCGCAAAAGGGATCCGGTTCGAGACCTCATGCGACAGCTCGGTCCCGGAACTGGTCGAGGTCGACCCCATCCGGCTGCGGCAGATCCTCGTCAACCTCGTCAACAACGCCGTCAAGTTCACCAACACCGGCTCGGTGGACGTGAAGGTCTCGTGGGCCGCGGACCAGCTGTGCGCCGCCGTCTCCGACACAGGGCCGGGGATCGACCCTTCCCTGCACACGGCGATCTTCGAGAGCTTCGAGCAGGGGGATTCTTCCGATACTCGCCGTCATGGGGGGACCGGGCTGGGTCTGGCCATCAGCCGCAAGCTCGCGCGCATGATGGGCGGCGATATCCAGGTCGAGAGCAAGCTTGGTTCTGGGAGTACGTTCACGGTGACGCTCGCCGCGCCGGTGGCCCGCGAGGTCATCGAAGGCAGCAAGCCCAGCGATAGCAGGCCCAGAGCCGATGAGCGCAGAGCCGATGAGCGCAGAGACGACAAGCGCACAGCAAGCGAGGCGGCCGCGCCCGAAGAGAAGACCGCGCAGGTCCGCGCCCTCCTGGTCGACGACGTGGCGACGAACAGGCTCCTCGGGAGGAAGATCCTGCAAAGGGCGGGCATCGAAGTGGTCGAGGCCGTCGACGGCAAGGATGCGCTCGATCAGTTCCGCGCAGAGGCCGCGGGCGGGCAGAGCTTCAACATGATCCTGATGGACCTCCAGATGCCCGTGACCGACGGGTACGAGGCCACGGAGACGCTTCGCTCCCTTGGCTATGAGGGACCGATCATCGCGCTCTCGGGGTCCGTGATGAAGGAGCAGAAGAACCGCGCCATGGAGGCCGGCTGCTCGGGCTTCATCTCGAAGCCGATCGTCCCCGACAAACTCATCGAGATCCTCAAGGGCGTCCTGGACCGAACCGGCCCGTCCCCCTCCTGACCCCTCCCCACCGCAGGACTGCGGTGGACCGGAGTCCCCGCGCGGTCAGTCCCCGATTGCCGCGGCCTGCTCGCGGGCCGTCCGGGTCAGCTCGAATGCGCCGTAGGCGACGCCCACCGCGAGTCCAAGGGCCAGAAGACCCAGGGCGAGGCGCTTCCAACCGGGCAACTGGCTGAGGTCGTCGCCGCGCCGGTGCTGGGCGTACTGCAGGATCTGCCCACCACCACCCGTCGCGTCCCGCGTGGGCGGAGCGCTCGCCGGACCTTCAAGCACCGCGGCTCGCCGCGCGGCTCGTTCATTGGCGGCCCTCGCCCGGGCCGCCCGAAGGCGCTCGCTATCCACCTCGCTTCCCTCGTCCTCGCCACGGTCCCCCGCCACGCTGCTCTCGGACACGCTGCTCTCGGACACGCGGCCTTCGGGCAGGGCTGGCCCAGGCCCCGAGAGCGTGGCCTGAGGGCCAGGCGCGCCTTCGGGGAGCACGATCTCATCCTCGTACTCGAACTCCGGAGGGGGGGCCGCTGATGTGGTGGTGTCCGCTGACCCAGAGGGAATTGACCCAGAGGGAATTGACCCAATGGATGCCGATCTGGTTGAGGCCTCCTCCGCAGCCGGTTCGTCCCGGAGCCGGAGCTCAACGTCGCCAAGCAGGAAGGTCTCGCCATCGTGCACCGGCGCCTCCTCCACTCGCTTGCCGCCGACGTGGACCCCGTTGCTGGACTTGAGGTCTCGAATCTTCCAGACCCCCGGCTCGGGCTGAGGGGTGAGCCTGGCGTGACGCCGGCTGACAGAGGACTCGGGGATGACGACATCGGCGTCGCCGCCGCGGCCGAGCACCGTGGTGCCTTCGATGTCGTGGGTCGCGCCGATCGAAGCGCCGGAGAGGACGAACAGACGTGCCATTCGTCGTATCGTAGCGGGTGACGCCCGACTCTCGGGCAGGAACCCATGGCCAGCCCCACCCCCGACTCCCACCCCGCGTCCGATCCCGCGACTCCCAAGCTCGCCATCGAGGCCATGGGGCTGGGCCGGATATTCCGCGGAGGCCTGGGCTGGCGACGGCGCCAGGCGCTCAACGAGGTCGACCTGAGCATCCACACGGGCGAGACGCTGGGGATCGTCGGCCCGAACGGCTCCGGAAAGTCCACGCTCCTCCGCCTCCTCGCCGGGGTGGATCGACCGAGCGCTGGCTGGGTCGAGATCCTCGGCCACCCCCCCACCTCGCGGGCGGTCCGCCGCCGCCTCGCCTTCCTCCCGGACGGATCCCCCTTCCCGCCCGAGCTCTCCGCCCGGCGCGTCCTTCACCTGCTCGCCTCCCTCTCGGGCATGGCCCCCGCGGGCCGGCGGGACCGCATCGAGCAGATGCTGGTCCGCGTGGGCCTGGACGGCGCCGGCGAGGCACCCATTCGGACCTACTCCCGGGGAATGCACCGGCGCTTCGGGCTCGCCCAGGCCTTCCTGAATGAGCCCGAGGTGGTCTTCCTCGATGAGCCCACCGCGGGCCTCGACGCTCCCGGGTTTGCGGTCCTCGCCGATCTCCTCGAGGCCGCGCGAACGCGTGGCGCCACCGTCGTCCTCGCCTCCCACGTCGCCTCCGACCTCATCGAGCACTGTGACCGGCTCGCGCTCCTCGTTGGTGGAGAGGTCCAGCGGGTAGGCCCGCCCGACGAACTCCTCGGCGATCGCGACGTCCTCCAGCTCAGGGTCCGCGGCCTCTCCGAAGAAGCCGCGGCGGCGCTCGAGGATCGCATCAGGGACCTCGGCGGAGAGCTGCTCGACGCCGGACCGGCGCACCGTTCACTCCAGGAGCTCTATCGGACCATCGAACCGAAGGTGAAGAGAGGCGTGGAGCGATGAACGCCCCGCTGCTGCGCCTTTCAGCGAGGCGCGCTGCCCCGCTGCCCGCCCTGGCGGTGGTGGTCGGCGTCACGCTCCTCGCGGTGGTAGACCCGCCCGGCCGCGCCGAGATCGTCGAAGTGTCACCGACCTTCGAGGAGGTGATCCGGGGGGGACGCGAGCTCGCCGCGCGCACAGACTGGATCGCAGGCCTCCTGGTGGCGTCCGCCCTCGTAGCGCTCTTCGCCGCGCGCGTCCCTGACCGGTGGTTCCGCCACGAGGGGGACTGGTTAGGCGTCACCGGGACGTCCCGGTCCTCCATCGTTCGAACCTGCCTGGCCGGCATCCTCCTGGGGACGGCCGGATTCCCGCTGGTGATCGGACTCGTCGCCGGGCCCCTGGGCGGAGCGCGAGGCGAGCCGCATGGAGATCACGCGGCCCGAGCCCCGCTCCTGGAGCTGGAGTCGATCGCCGGCCCGAGCCGCTCCTTCGTGCTCATGCCTGGCGAACGCTTCGAACAGGAGTTCCCGGAAGGGACCACCCATGCGGATTCGAGGGTGCGGGTCCGGGTCGCGCCCGCTCTCGGTGGCGAGGGGCCCACCACGCTGGCCCGGGTCGAGGCGGCCGGCCAGGTCTCCGAGCAGCTGGTCGCCCGGCGCGCGTGGCTCGAGGTGAGCCCCTCGCCTGGCATGAGGCGCGTGTCCGTCACCAACATCGGCACCGGTGCCCTCGCGGTGGTCGGTCCCGACCCGGTGGAGGCGTGGCGTCCATCCAACGCGTCCGGCGCCGGGCACCTGCGCCTCGCGGCCCACGCCGGCCTCTACCTCGTCTTCCTCGCGGCCCTCGCGTTCGGGCTAGGTGCCTGGATGGGGCCCGGCATCGCCGCCACCCTGGCAATCTCCCTGTGGCTGGGGGCCCGCATGGCCCTCGCGGCCACCCCCATGGAGGGCGCTCTCCCCGGCGGAGCCTCCCTCGTGGCAGCCATCCAAGCCATCGCGGAGGGGCGGAGCCCCCAACCGCTCAGCACGGCCCCCACGATCGCCGCAGCCGGGGCGGTGCTGACCGGGTTCGCGCTCGCACGTTCCTCCCTCGGCACCTGGCGACGGGAGTCCCGCAGCTCATGAGGATCGCTGGACGTACCCGCCGGATCCTGGTGGCCGCGGTCGCGGCGGTGACACTCGTCGTCTCCGCAGCCGGCCCCTTCGGCGGGCCAGACCTCGCGGCGAGGGAGCGGATGGGGCCCATTCAACGGCTCCTCGGGCCAGTCGCCTCTGCCGCAGCGAGCGTGGAGTGGGCCCGCTACCTGGGAGCGCTGGACCGAGGGGACCTCACGAGCGCGTACGGGCACGCCGCCCGAGCCCTCTCCCTCGACTCCAGGGCTGCCGCCGGATGGCTGACCCTCGCCGATCACTTCATCTTCATCCGCGCCTCTCCCCTCGAGGAGCCCGACCCCGAGGCCCGGCGCCAATGGATCCGGGAGGGCTTCTCGGTCCTCCGCTCCGGAGAGGACCGGGTCAAGTCCCCCGGGGACCTGGCGCGCTACGCGGCCACCATCAAGTCCGCCTTCCTCGCGCACCTGCCCCAGGAGGGCCTGGGCTGGCCGGGGGGGCCGCGGGCACTCCTGGCCGAGGCCAGGATCGACCTCGAGCGCGCCGCCTCCTTCGGAGCGAGGGACGTCGAGGTCTCGCTCGCCTACATCGAAGAGCGCGAAGCAGAGCTGGCGGCCGAGGGCCGCTGAATCCCGCGCTGGCTCGCACCGTCCCTCTTCGGGCGGGAACAGCTTACGTCGAGTCTACCGGCGCCTCACCACCGGGGCGGCGATCGCTGCTACCCTCCGCCCCGTGGCGTGGATCCTCGAAAATCAGCCGTTGCTCGGCGGCCTCCTCTCGGAGCCGGGGTACCTGGCCCCGTTCCTGGTGCTGGTGCTGTGCGGCTTCGGGCTCCCGGTGCCGGAGGAGGTCACGATGCTCGGGGCGGGCTTCCTCCTCTACCAGGGCGAGGTCGACATGGCCCCGATCATCGCGGTGTGCCTCGCCGGCACGTTGCTCGGTGACTCGGTCCCGTTCTTCATCGGGCGACGATTCGGCCGCCGCGCCCTCGAGCTCCAGGCGATCCGCCGGATCGTCCATCCCGAGCGCCTGAGGGCGATCGAGCGACGCTTCGAGCGGCAGGGGGCTCTGGCGGTCTTCGTCTGCAGGTTCATCCCCGGACTGCGGCTTCCCACATGGTTCACCGCGGGAACGCTGGGCATGCCATATGCGAAGTTCATCGCCTTCGACGGTCTCGGGGCGGTGATTCTGACGCCGACGCTGATCCTGCTCGGCCGCGAGTCCGGTGAACGGCTCTCTGATCTCGAAACCAAGTTCGAGGATCTCCACCAGATCCTGGGCTTCGTCGTGCTGGCCCTGGGGGCCATGCTCCTGAGCCGTATGTGGATCTCAAGGCGCTGGCAGGGCCAAGGCAGGCGAACGCCAGAGAGCGACCGGGCGAGGGGCCCTGAGCCCCCCCCCGACGGCGACCGCCCCTGAGGCGCGCCCGATACGGCACTTGAAGCCATGGAGAGGGCACTTCCGATTGACCCGGAAGCGCCCGCCACTATCGTACTAGCGCCGGAAACCTGGGTGAAGGGCCCTCCACTCCGGCCCCACGCCCCACCACCCCCCTTCCCACCAACCCCACCGTGCGCCCCACGCGCGCACCAAGAGCTCATGGACTTCATCTACATCGCTGGCGCCGCGTCGATCGCGGCGCTCGTGTTCGCCATCGCGAAGTACGGCGCGATCATGAAAGCCGACGCTGGTGACTCCAAGATGCAGGAGATCTCCAAGCAAGTTCAGGACGGCGCCGCCGCCTTCCTGAAGGCTGAGTACAAGTGGCTGACCGTGTTCGTCGCGGTCGTCGCTGTCGCCATCTTCTTCTCGGACGCCGACCAGGGCCTCGGACAGAAGACGGCCATCGCGTTCGTCGCTGGCGCCGCGGCCTCGGCCGTCGCCGGCTACTTTGGGATGCACACCGCGACCCGCGCGGCCGTGCGCACGACGCAGGCTGCTCGGACCGGCCTCGCCGAGGCGCTCGACGTCTCCTTCGGCTCCGGCGTGGTCATGGGCATGAGCGTGGTGGGCCTCGCGCTCCTCGGCCTCGTGATCTTCATCACCATCTACGCTCCCGAGTTTGACGCCAAGGGCCTCGAGTACGTCCTCGGCTTCAGCTTCGGCGCCTCGTCCATCGCGCTCTTCGCGCGCGTGGGCGGCGGCATCTTCACCAAGGCCGCCGACGTCGGCGCCGACCTCGTCGGCAAGGTCGAGGCGGGCATCCCTGAGGACGACCCCCGGAACCCCGGCACCATCGCGGACAACGTCGGCGACAACGTCGGCGACGTCGCCGGCATGGGCGCCGACCTGTTCGAGTCCTACGTCGGTTCGATCATCGCGGCCATGACCCTGGCGGCCATCACCTTCAGTGGTGACCCCAACATGGCGAGCCTCGCGCTGCTGCCCCTGGCGGTCGCCGCCATCGGCATCTTCGCCTCCATCGCTGGCACCTTCTTCGTCAAGGCCAAGGACGAGCACGCCATCCATAGCGCGCTGTTCCGCGGCCTGATCATCGCCTCGCTCGTCACCATCGGCGGCACCGCGGCGCTCATCTTCGGCTACTTCGAATTCCCCGAGGGCGTTGAGGGCTACAAGCTTCTCGTCGCGGTCATCGCAGGCGTCGGCGTCGGCGTCTTGATCGGCAAGGTCACCGAGTACTACACCTCGACCGAGACCAGCCCCGTCCGGACCATCGCCAGCAAGTCCGAGACGGGCGCGGCGACCAACATCATCCAGGGCCTCGCGATCGGCATGCGCTCGGTCACCCTCTCGGTGCTGCTGATCTGCCTCGCGATCTTCGTGGCCGACTGGGCTGGCAACAGCGGTGAGGGCATCGGCTACGGCGTCTACTGCGTCGCGCTGGCCGCCGTCGGCATGCTCTCGACCCTGGGTATCTCCCTGGGCGTCGACGCCTACGGCCCGGTGGCGGACAACGCCGGCGGCCTGGCCGAGATGGCCGAGCTGCCCCCGGAGGTGCGTGAGCGCACCGACGCCCTGGACGCGGTCGGCAACACCACTGCCGCCATCGGCAAGGGCTTCGCGATCGGCTCCGCCGCCCTCACGGCGCTGGCGCTCTTCAGCGCGTTCCAACTCCGCGCGGACCTGCTCCTCAAGGGTGCCGGCAAGGAGGTCCTCGACTTCTCCCTCACGAACACAGAGGTCCTCATCGGCCTGCTGCTCGGCGGGATCCTCCCGTTCCTCTTCTCCGCCCTCACCATGGAGGCCGTCGGCAACGCGGCCCAGGCGATGGTCGAAGAGGTCCGGCGTCAGTTCCGCGAGATCCCCGGGATCATGGAGGGCACCGGCAAGCCGGACGCCGCTCGCTGCGTCGAGATCTCGACCGAGGGGTCGCTGAAGCAGATGGTCGTCCCCGGCCTCATCGCCGTGGCCGCCCCCATCCTCTGCGGGCTCTGGAGCATCGCGGCCCTCGGCGGGCTGCTCGCGGGCGCGCTCGTCGCGGGCATCATGATGGCGATCTTCATGGCCAACGCAGGCGGTGCCTGGGACAACGCCAAGAAGTACATCGAGGGCGGCGCCCACGGTGGCAAGGGCTCGGAGCCCCACAAGGCCGCAGTCGTCGGTGACACCGTTGGGGACCCCTTCAAGGACACCTCTGGCCCGTCCCTCAACATCCTCGTGAAGCTGATGACCGTCGTCGGTCTCGTCTTCCTCCCCTGGTTCATCTGATCCAGCGCTGAGGCCCCGCGCTTCGGCGCGGGGCCCCGGAGAACTACTATCGACACCAAGACACTTGCCGCCACGGTCGCCCGGATCGTGGAAGAGAAGAAGGGCGTAGACCTCGTCGTCTATGACGTGAGCGACGCCATCAAGGTCGTCGACTACTTCGTAGTCGTCACCGGCACCAGCCGCCCCCACGTCCGAGCCATGTACGAGGAGGTCCACCACAGGCTCAAGCGCCTGGGTGAGATCCACGCGAAGGCTGAGGGTGATGACCTCGGATGGTGGGTCCTCGTGGACTACTCCGACGTCGTCGTCCACATCCAGCAAGACGAGGCCCGGGAGTATTACGCGCTCGACGACCTTTACGGTGACTGCCCGAAGCTCGATTGGGAGAGCGTCACAGTCACCGAGACCGGCGCCCTCACCGACGCCGACACCTGATGGCTGCAAGGCCGCTGTGAGCGTCCCCTGGGAGGCCGATTCGCGACCAGCGAGTCGGCCTCCCTTATTTTGGTGGCCGCTTAGGTATTGTCTGCTGGTGACAGCTTGTGATGAGTGGCCTCGTGACGCAGCGCTCTCCCTCCCCTCCCCTTGGAAGACCACGCCACCCAACCCGACCATCAGTCGCTCCTCGCCCAGCTGACCTTTGACAGCCCCGAGGCGAAGGCGACCCGCATTCGGAGGAAGTCGCGGCTCCAGAAGTTCGTCGTCCCGCTGATGCGCAGCGTGATGCTCGGGGCAGGCGTGCTCTTCGCCAGCGCGCACAACGGGATCGTGTTCGACGCCCCCTGGAGCCGAGAGCTCGGGATCGCGGCCATCCTCTACGCCGCCTACGCTCTGGTCTCTTGGCTCGCGCTCGCGGCCCTGTACCGCCCGGAGGAAGACCGAGACCTCGCGAGGATCTTCCTCCGGATCGACCTCATCGCCGCCTCGCTGCTCGTGGCCGTGACCGGCGGCGCCGAGAGCTGGCTCTTCTTCGTGCCCTGGGTGCGGGTCTCTGATCAGGTCACGGGCGGCGTACGAAGATGCGGCGAGTTCGTGCCGCTCTGCCTCCTGTCCCACGCGGCGGGGGTCGCCCTGGGGAGCGCGTGGCTCGGATATACGCCGAACTGGCTGCTCGAGGTCCTCAAGATCAGCGCGTGTACCACGATCGCGCTGCACGTCGCCCTGACCAGCCGGATCGCCGAGAAGATGCGCTCACGCACCCGGGCGACCCTCGACCTCGCGAAGGACGCGATCAGCGAGCTCCGGGAAAAGTCAGAGGAGCTCGAGAAGGCGAAGCAGGAGGCGGAGAAGGCCTCCAGCGCCAAGGGCCTCTTCCTCGCGAACCTGAGCCACGAGTTCAGGACGCCGATGAACGGGATCATCGGCATGACCGAGCTGACGCTAGAGACCGAGCTCGACCGTACCCAAGAGGAGTACATCTCCACGGCTCAACGCTCGGCGCGAAACCTGCTCCACATCGTCAACGACGTCCTCGACTTCTCGAAGATTGACTCCGGCGCCATGCGCTTCGAGCGCCTCCCCTTCTCGCTCCGCGGCTGCGTCCGAGACGCGCTCGTGCTGACCGCAGCCCAGAGCAGCACCCGTAGCGTCGAGGTGACCTGTGACATCGAAGAGGCCGCCGCGGACATGGTGTCGGGAGATGAGAGTCGCCTGCGGCAGATCCTCGTCAACCTGCTCAGCAATTCCGTGAAGTTCACGCCTGAGGGCTTCGTCAGCCTGAGCGTTTCGTCGACAGAGCAGCCCGGACACCTGGCCTTCGAGGTGGAGGACACCGGAGTGGGAATCAAGCCAGAGAAGCTCGAGACCATCTTCGAGGCCTTCACCCAGGCAGAAGAGTCCACCACTCGGCGCTTCGGTGGGACCGGGCTCGGCCTCGCGATCTCCCGCGATCTCTGCGTCGGGATGGGAGGTCAAATGCAAGTCGATAGCCAGGAGGGGCGAGGTAGCCGCTTCAGCTTCTGTGTGCCGCTTCCGCCCGCGCAGTCCGAGCCTTCAGCGGGCTACAAGACCGGGCCCCTCCTCCCCGACGGCCCGGAGCAGGAGGTCCTGCTCCTGGTCCCTCAAGGCCACGTTCGCAGGTCGATCGCAAGACGGCTCGAGGCCTGGGGCGTCAGGGTGCACGCCTGCGGTGACCTCGACGCCGTGAACCGGGCCATCTGCTCTTTGGATCGAGCCCCGCTCGCCGCGATCAGCATCTCGGCGCTCAAGCCTCACGAGTACCTCCTCCTCGACGGCAAGCTCTCGGGCCTCGGCGCGGTCCCCTGGATTCTCCTCCAGGCCGGAGAGCACTCCGAGGATCCGGGGCTGCCGGCGGAGCGCGTGCAGAGCCTGCTGCTGCCGATCGTCGGCCCCGAGCTACGGAACGCCCTCGAGTCGCTGAACTCGAACGGGTCGGCGGCCAAGCGCCCTGTCAGCGACCGCCCCTCCCGCCGCCTGACCTCCCTCAGGTCAAAGCGCCCGCTGAAGATCCTGCTCGTCGAGGATGAGCCCGTGAACCAGCGCGTCGCGGAGCTCCTGCTGAGCTCCTGGGGCCATGATGTGGAGATCGCCCAGAACGGAGCCGTCGCCACCGAGAGGACCGCTCGATCTTGCCATGACGTGGTCCTCATGGACGTCCAGATGCCGATCATGGATGGCCTGACGGCCACGCGCCAGATCCGGTCGCGCGAGGCCAGCAGCGGCGGGCCGGCGGCCCACATCATCGCCATGACCGCCAACGCGACGCCCGAGACCGCCTCGGACTGCGTGGACGCCGGCATGAATGGCCTGGTGCTCAAGCCGATCAATCGAAACGAGCTCTTCGAGTGCCTCGAGACCTACGGCTCCTCGTTGACGACCTGAGCTCCGCCACCTGCTCTGAGCCGATTGGCTGCCCCCGCCGAAGCAGCGGATCTCCCGGGCGCCAAGGCGCGGCGTAATAGCGCATCCGGTTCGGCGCCGCGCGCGATCGAGAGAGCATGCGCAGATCACTCCTCGCCCTGACCGTCCTCGCCGCCGGAGCCTTCTTCGCCTGCGCGCCCACAAAGCCCCTGGCGACGGTCCCCTTCGTGGACCTGGATCGATTCATGGGCGACTGGTACGTGCAGGGGCACATCCCCGTTGGGTCCGAGTCGGACGCCTACAACGGCGTCGAGTCCTACGCCCTCGACGAGGGGGGGCGGATCCTCACCAGCTACGTGTTCCGCGAGGGATCCTTCGAGGGCGACCTCGAGGTGTTGGAGCCCGTGGGGTTCGTCAGGGATACAGAGACGAACGCGGAGTGGGGCATGCGGATCATCTGGCCGTTCAAGGCCCAGTACCTCATTACCCACCTCGACGAAGACTACAGCGAGACCATCATCGCGCGCGCCCGGCGCGACTACGCCTGGATCATGACCCGGCAGCAGGAGATCACGGACGAGCGGTTTGCCCAGCTCGTCGCGCGCCTCGCTGACATGGGGTACGACCCTGCGGAGGTCCGTCGACTGCCCCAGCGCTGGCCCGACCCCGGGCACCCGGTGACCGAGGCCGCCGGCGACCTCGCCCGCTTCACGCGAGCGCAGTAGCCCCGTCCACGGGCGCCCGGCAGCCCTCTTCCCGCGAGCCCATTCGCGCAGCTCACGAGGGCCCAGGCGGGCGGCTTGAACGGGCCCAGTGCCCTGCCCAGACGAACACAAGCGCCTGGCTTGGACCAATACGGTCGTCCGGCCGACGCCGACACAGGCGCGTGACCTGGGCCAACACTGGCGCCAGGCTCACACCAGCACTGTCGCCCGGGCGTCCCGCGGCGGTGACCCCGCGGACCGCATCCTCAGGCCGCCGAGCAGGAGGAGCGCAAAGATCCAGCCGCTCCCGCCGATCACCCGGCGCCAGTTCGGCGGCCCAGGGACGACCACGGCGGCGCATCCGCCCTCCTCGACGCCGTCCGGCCCGGTGTAGGTGAAGCCAGCCTCCAGCATCGAGGCCTGCTGCGTCTCGGCGTCCTGGACGGTGACGGTCTTGGAGCCGATCGAACCCGGCGGGGTGGTGAAGCGGAGCGTGTTGGCGTCCACGAGCTCCGGTTGAACGACGACGCCGCCCTCGCCCGAGGCCGCGCTGGCCCCGACAATGACGAGGTCCCCCGCCTCGAAGCCCGTCCCGTGGAGGGTGACCAGGTCGCCCCCGGAACGATCCCCTCGCCGCGGCGAGACCGCGCCGAGCACGGGGTCCTCCTCGGGGACGAACGCGAAGGCCAGCTGCGCAGCTTCTCCAGCCGGGGAGGTGAGCTCGAGGATGTAGGGCCCCCCTGGGAATCCGGCGGAGGTCAGCAGCTCAAGTCGCTGGGGAGAGACCACCGAGGCGTTCGCCTGCACCACGCCGTCAATGGTGACCAGGCTACCAGCCACCAGGTTCTGCCCCGTGAGGCGGACCACGGTCCCTCCTGCGACGCTCCCCACGGAGGGGAAGATGCTCGCTAGTACCGGCGGCGCGCTGACGAGGAAGGCGTCGCTCGCTCGCCCCTCGACGCCAGAGGCGTCGATCACGACCACGTCGTGGTCCCCGGCGATGGTCGCCGCCGTGGTGAGGGAGAGCGTGCTCTCGTCGATGAGCGTACACCCCCCCACCTCACCGTCCACGTAGACCTGGTCCCCGATCACGACGCGGACGCCGCGTCGGAAGCCTGTCCCCGTGATCATCACGCCAGTTCCCCCCAGGGGACCGCCGGAGGCGGGCACCACGGAAGACACCGCGGGGCTCGGAGGCGTCACTTCGAGGCCGCCCACCAGGATGTCCTTGGATCCGGAGGAGGTCGTCACGGTCAGGTCGATGTGCCCCGGCAGCGCGCCGCTCGGCGCCGTCACGTCCAGCCGCACGCTCGACCCGAACCAGAGCACGTTGGAGACCGCCACCGTCGGGTCGCTGGCGACCACCGTCGACCCCGCGAACAGCCCGACCCCTCCAATCGCGAGGGTGTTGGTCTCTCCGGCGATGACCCTCAGGGGGAAGCGGTCTGAGGCCCTGCCGAGGCGCACCGAGACGTCGGGCCCCACGTGCACGGTCCCCATGGACTGGACCTCGCTCCCGGTAATCTCGACCGTCCCTAGCACCCCCGCCTCGAAGTCGGTGGCCACGCTCTGACCGCCGCCCAGGTTGGCCGCCGAGACGGGCTGGTCAAGGGGGTCCACGACGACCGTGAAGATGCCCGGCTGCAGGCCGCCTACCGCAAAGTTGCCCGACGAATTCGCCAGAGCCGCGGCGACCAGCCTCCCCCCGGCGTCCCGCACCGATACGTGTGCGCCCGAGACTCCGCTCTCATCCGAGGCCCGGCAGACTCGCCCGCTGATCCGCCCGTGGCTGGAGGATGGGTAGATGCTCGCGAGCGCAGCGCCCTCGTCACGGCTCAGGCTCCGGTGCAGGATGACCGTGGGGTCCACGTACGGGAACATCGTCGACCCACAGACCCCGGAGTGGTCGAGGCCCGCCACGTGACCGAGCTCATGGGCCATCACGTCCTGGACGTCGAACCGCCCGCTCTGCCCGCTGGTCGTGAAGCGGAAGTTCTTCCCGTTGAAGAGGACGTCCGCGTCGACGATCCTCCCGCTCTCAAAGAAGCTAATCGGGGTGATGGCGACGGTCCCCGAACCGCCGGTGAAGAAGCCGCTGGAGTTGTTCTCATCGAACGTCACCAGGTGGATGTCGTTGCTCTCCCAGTCCGTCCTCGAGGTGACGCCGGTGTTCACGAGCTCGAAGCGGGTCCGGCCTGCGGCATTCCAGCTGTCCACGGCATTGCCGATCGCCGTGACGTGGCTTCCGTCAGAGAGGTTGTCCGAGCCAGCCGCCTGGACCGCGATGGACACCCCCTGGGGGCTGGACCAGTACAGAGCGTTCCCGTTCTGGATGAAGCGGAGCCGCACGTGAGCCGTGGCGGAGGCGATCAGCGTGGCCACCAGGACGAACCGCAGCAGCCCTCCGCGGCGCCGTCGGTCGAGCGAGGCCGTCACCGCCCCCCTCCAGCCGTCGCGGCGCGGAGCTGAGCGGCCGATTCGATCCGGCCCACAAGCTCGGCGTAGTCCATGACGTCACGGCCGTTGACCTCCCGGGCACGCCCACCCGAGATCAGGACGAGGTCCTCGGCGGTTCGGACCGCGAGGCGGTCACCGTCGGCCTCCCTGACGAGGCGATACTTGCCCTGCCCCAGGCCGGTCGGCATCCGCAGGCCGTTGGACGCAGACGCGCCGAGCAGCAGCACGACGTCCTCCCCCTCCAACAGGCCCGGAAGGCCGGGGATCAGCATGCCCTCACCCGTCGCAAGCACGCCCCCGGGGAGGCAGATGGTCCTCGACGGCAGGTCGTCCCCCCAGAACGTCCGCGTCACATCGAGCTCGTAGTCGGTGCACACGATCCCCTCACCCATGGCTCGGCTGGTGCTCGAGATCACACGGCCTTCGACCACCAGGTCGGACCGCTCGAACGCCTCCTCGATGTCCATGCGCAGGGCCGTCCCTGCGCGTACGGACGAGCGCGACGCGACCGCGCCGTCGCTGACGAGGACGCCGATGGCTGCACCGATTAGGACGGCAAGAGAGAGCGAGAGACGCATGCCATGGGGAGTGGCCTGGGGAATCGGGCGCGCTGTTCGGACAGGGCGCATGTCGTTCGCCGGGGGAGGCGACAG
>Ga0102815_10001447_pt1 | contig 14875 bp, 16 predicted proteins | sample ColrivemetaGS759_FD_79113 | JGI IMG/M metagenome (GOLD analysis project Ga0102815, IMG submission 79113) | Estuarine microbial communities from the Columbia River estuary - Ebb tide ETM metaG S.759 | ecosystem: Environmental > Aquatic > Marine > Intertidal zone > Estuary | place: USA: Columbia...
AGTGCGGGCTGGTCCACGACCACCTCCACCACCTCCATCGGCTGCTCGATGGCCTCCATGGCAGCCTGCTCATCGCTCATGGTCCACACATAGGCCAGCCCGAGGATGACAACAACCCCCAGTACCAGCCACTTGAGTGGTGAACCGCCGCCGGGTTGCGAACTCAATCTGTCTTCTGGTGCTGCTTTCATTCAAAGTCACTCCTGCGGCGCCCTTTGCGCTTGCGCCGCTCTGTCTTGCCTGATGCCTGGTACAACTGGGTACTCAGGGCCGAGATGGCGCGCTTGTCCTCGTGTTCATCACGACGGTCGTCATGATGGACATATTTACATTCACAAACCGCCGCATCACATTCTTTCAGGGGCAAATTCCCGAGCTCACCGACCAGTACACGCTTTCCGCCTATGGACTTCGCAGCCTCACAAGCGCCTGGCCCACAATCGATGGACACCGCCCGATAGCGGCTGGCCATCGCGGCCACTGCCTGGTTGGACAGTTTGCGCTTCTTTGCAGCCGCCGCCGGTTTAGCCCTGTGATTGGGCTTGCCACCGGGGCCGCGGGTCAACTTCCAGACCAGCAGGCCGATAAGCGCCAGCACGACCAGGACAAGCACCTTCATTGGCGACACCGTGCTTGCCGAAACGATATTCGCTTCACTTGAACAACTCCTGTGTTGCGGGGGTTTAGCTGGGAGAGTCGAGTAAAGGCCCTCCGCTCTGGCCTAATAGTAGACCATGGGGGGGAACAAGCGCCAGCCACCAAAATCCTGCAGCATAACCAGTCAGGCAATACCCTGAGTTGTCTGCGCTGCCAGTTCCGCGCTAGTATCACCCATAAGTAAATTACATCGCGTGACAGACTTATCAAGGTCATCCGCAGCACATCAACCCACCTAATGGAGACCAGCCCAATGCTGACTCGACACACTGTGAAAGGCGTCATCGCCACACTATTATTCGGACCAATGATGGGACTCTCCCCGGGCCTGCTGGCAGAAACCGTGGAGCAAACCGTGCGCCTGCAGCTTGAAAATACCGGGGAGGGCTCGCAATGCCAGGTCGCCGCGGTGTTCAAAGGCGACCATGACAATTGCAAAAACGATAACGCCGGTGGCCGTGCCGATTGCAGCAAGGATACGGGCTGTATCTGCACTCGCCAGGACAAGCACATAACCTGGGTGATGGAAGGCAAATCGCCATTCACGATCAGTTTCGATCAGGGCAGCGATAACCCGTTCGTAACCAAGGGCGACAGTGCCTGCAATTTCAAAGGCAACAAGAATGGCAAATTGCGCTGCCGAATCAAGGGCAAGGACGTGCCTCGTGGCACTTACGCCTACTCTATCTCCTCAGGCAGTTGTACCGCGGCCAAGTCGCAGATCAAGGTGTATTGATAAGCCTCGGGGCGGAAGGCCAGCCGTGGAGTTCATAGCCCTGGGAGAAGAGAGCCAGGACGTCGCCATCGATATCCTGGCTCGCGCGTTCCATGACGACCCGGCGCTTAACTGGATTTCGAAAGACCATGGCTTCCGCCAGCGTTTCTTCGAACTGACCCTGCCGGTATTCCTGCCCCAGGGCCTGAGTTATATGACCAGTGACGGCAAAGGGGTGGCCAGCTGGCTGGGCCCTGACACTAAACTGGAGTGGCCTTTCACTCCTGCCAATATCTGGAAAGCACTCAATGTAGGCGGACTGGGCGGACTGATCCGTTTTGGTATCAGTGGCATGAAGACCGAGAAATGCCACCCTCGGGAGCCCCACTACTACCTGTTTGCGATCGGCGCGGTGCCCGAAAGCCAGGGCCAGGGCATTGGCAGTGCCCTGATGTCGAAAATGCTGCGCAGATGTGATGAGGAGCAGATGCCGGCCTACCTGGAAAACTCCAAGGAGGCTAACCTGGCCTTCTACCAGGGACACGGCTTCCAGGTGCTTGAACAGATTCGCTTTACCCGCAGGGCGCCGCCCATGTGGCTTATGTGGCGTGACCCACAACCGCTGACCCACGCATGAATGAGTACACCGATTACGATGCGCTGGGACTGGCTGCATTGGTGCGCAGCAAATCCGTCAGCCCCGAGGAGTTGCTGGACGCTGCAATCTCAAGAATTGAGCAATACAATCCGCTGGTCAATGCGGTCATTCACCCCATGTACGAGCAGGCGCGCCAACAGGCCAAAGATCCTCGCATCGTAAACGGCAGCTTTTATGGAGTGCCCTTCCTGCTAAAGGACCTCCTGACTACCTGTGCCGGAGCGCCGTACAGTATGGGCTGCAGGGCGCTCAAGGCCTATATTGCCCCGGCTGACAGCGAGCTGATGAAACGCTACCGGGACAGCGGCCTGCTAACGCTGGGAAAAACCAATACCCCTGAATTTGGTCTCACCGCCGTTACCGAGCCGCTGGCGTTTGGCCCCTCCCGCAATCCCTGGGACCCCGGCCGCAGTCCGGGTGGGTCCAGCGGCGGCTCCGCCGCTGCGATAGCGTCGGGCTTTGTACCGATGGCCAGTGGCGGCGACGGTGGTGGCTCCATTCGTATTCCCGCCAGCCGCTGCGGCCTGTTCGGCCTCAAGCCGTCCCGCGGGCGAACCCCCACCGCGCCCTATGGGGAGCACTGGCAAGGGGCCTCTCAGGAGCATGTGATAACCCGCAGTGTGCGCGACAGCGCTGCTATGCTTGATGCCACGCATGGCTGCGCACCGGGCGCTCCCTATCGGATAGCCCCACCCCAGCGCCCCTATAGCGAGGAGTTGGCAACGCCGCCCAGATCCCTGCGAATCGCGTTCAGTACCCGGTCTCCGCTGGGCACGCCGGTTGAGGCACCCTGTGTCGCGGCAGTCGAACACACGGTCAAGCTGCTACAGGGTCTCGGCCACCAGGTAGAGGAACAGACCCCTGACTACGATGGCCAGGCCCTGGCCCGCTCCTACATGACCATGTATTTCGGGGAGGTCGCGGCACAGTTGCGTGAGCTTGCGGACATGATCGGCAGGCCGGTGAGACGCGGCGATGTGGAACCGTTCAGTTGGCTGCTGGGGGTAATGGGACGCACCATCAGCGCGGAGGAGTTCGTGCTGGGCAAGCAGCAGTGGAATATTGCGGGCAGGGTAATGGGGGCGTTCTTCGAGCAGTACGATATCTACCTGACCCCCAGCGCAGCTGTGCTGCCTCAGCTGCTGGGCTCGATGGTGCCCAGCACAACAGAGAAAATCCTGATCCAGCTGGTGAATACTTTTGGGCTGGGACGCGCGCTCAAGGCATCTGGCATCATCGACCGTATTGCAGTAGAGAGTCTTTCTGAAGTCCCTTTCACCCAACTGGCCAACCTGACCGGACTGCCGGCGATGTCTGTACCGCTGCACTGGAGCGCTGAAAACCTGCCCATAGGCTCCCACTTCATGGCAGGTTTCGGCAACGAGGCCCAGCTATTTGCCCTGGCCGCCCAACTGGAGCAGGCCCAGCCCTGGTTTGACCGTCGACCGGAGTTGGGCCGGCCCGGCTGATTCTCAGCTTTCCACAAAAGCGCGCTCGATCACATAGTGCGAGGCCTTGCCGTGGCGTGACTCGGCAAACCCCCGGCTGTCCAACAGCTCGCAGATTTCCTTGAGCATGCTGGGGCTGCCGCAGATCATAAAGCGATCAGTCTCGGGATCAATGGGCCCAAGACCGATATCAGCCGGCAGCTTGCCACTGCGCAGCAGGTCGGTCAGGCGGCCATTATTGATAAACGGCTCACGCGTTACAGTGGGGTAATAAATCAGCTTGTCGCGTACATCCTCCCCCAGGTACTCGTGGGCCGGCAGGTGCTCGGTGATCAATTCGCGATAGGCCAGCTCTTCCACATTCCGGCACCCGTGGGTAAGAACAATCTTGTCGTAGGCCTCATAAATTTCGGGATCGCGGATAATGCTGAGGAACGGCGCCAGGCCTGTGCCCGTGGCGATCAGGTAGAGGTTTTTGCCGGGCAACAGGTTGTCCTGCACCAGGGTACCGGTGGCTTTGCTGTTGACCAGCAATTCATCCCCCACACGGATATTCTGCAGCTGGGAGGTCAGCGGCCCATCGGGCACCTTGATGCTGAAAAACTCCAGCTCATCCTCGTAGTTGGCGCTGGCGAGGCTGTAGGCCCGCAACAGGGGCTTGCCCTCGCGCTCCAGGCCGATCATGGTGAAATGGCCGTTCTTGAAGCGAAAACCCTGGTTGCGGGTCGTTTTGAAGCTGAACAGCCGGTCTGTCCAGTGGTGCACCGAGGTGACTTCTTCGCGCAGTAAGGTAGCCATGACCTGCTGATTCCTGTGTTGAACATTCGATGAGCACAGCCTATGGCATTTTTTATTATTGGCAAAATAGATTTATATGATGATATAAATCGTTTTTAACAATATATAGTTTTTATTCTTACAGGAAATCACCCATGCGCTACAGCCTGCGCCAGCTCGAAGTCTTCCTGGCCACAGCCCGCGAAGAAAACATTACCCGGGCGGCATCCGGGCTGGCGATGTCCCAGTCGGCGGCCAGCGGCTCTCTCAAGGAACTGGAGGCCCAGTTCGCCGTTCAGCTGTTCGACAGGATAGGCAAACGCCTGCAGTTGAGCGAGCTGGGCAAACAGCTGCGCCCCCAGGCGGAAAGCCTGCTGGCGCAGGCGCGGGCATTTGAACAGGCGCTGGTCGGCGCCCACGTGCTGGGGCGATTGCATATCGGGGCGACTATGACGATTGGCAACTACCTGGCAGTTGCCATGATCGCCGAGTTTCGCCAGCGCTTCCCGGAGGCGGATATCAACCTGAGCGTTGCCAATACCGCTGCCATTGCCGAGCGGGTGGCCAGCTTCGAACTGGACATGGGGCTGATCGAGGGAGAGCTGAATCATCCCGACCTGGAAACGACGCAGTGGCGTCGGGACGAGCTGGTGGTATTTGCGGCGCCGGACCACCCTCTGGCACACAGGCGGTCACTGACCGACGCGGACTTGTTGAGCCAGCAGTGGATCGTCCGGGAAAGCGGCTCTGGCACACGCCAGGCCTTTGATCGGGCGATGCATGGCATTCTCGCCGACCTGTCAATCTCCATGGAGTTGCAACATACCGAGGCAATCAAGCGGGCAGTGGAAGCGGGACTGGGCCTTGGCTGCCTGTCGCGTATCAGCCTGGTGGATGCATTCCGGCGCGGCAGCCTGGTGCCGTTAAACGTGCCGGAGCGCGATTTCAGCCGCGAGCTTTATCTCATCACCCACCGCAAAAAGTACCATGGCGCCGCACTGCAGCACTGGCTGGACCTGTGCCGGGAAAGTGCAGGCTAGCTGCTAGCTCAAAGGGTGGAGCCTGACCTGCAAGTGCTTGTAGCCTCTTACGAAGTTGGAGCGTACGCGCTCGGGCTCAGCCATAACTTCCACCTTGTGGAAGCGCTGCAGAATCTCCTCCCAGAGAATACGCAGCTGCATTTCCGCCAGCCGGTTACCCATGCAGCGGTGGATACCAAAACCAAAGGATATGTGGTGGCGCGGGTTCTTGCGGTCGATGATGAACGCGTCGGCATTCTCAATGGTGTCTTCATCGCGGTTGGCAGAGACATACCACATCACTACCTTGTCACCCTTGCGGATCTGCTTGCCCTTGAATTCGATATCGCGGGTAGCCGTGCGGCGCATATGGGCCAGCGGCGTCTGCCAGCGAATGGTCTCGGAGACCATAGAGGGTATCAGCCCTGGGTTGGCGCGCAGCTTGTCGTATTCCGTGGGATTCTGGTTCAGGGCCAACACACCACCGCTGATCGAGTTGCGGGTGGTGTCGTTACCACCCACGATTAACAGCACGAGATTACCAAGAAACTCCATCGGACGATCGACCAGGTCGGCAGTATTGGGATCCTGCTGCAACAGCGTGATCAAGTCGAAACTGTCCGTACGGCCTTTGCGCTCGTGCCATATACGGGTAAACACCTCAAGGCACTCCATCAACCCGTCATTACGTTGCTGCTCAGTAACGGCGCCACCGGCCATTTCCGGCGTGTTGCCTGCAAGATCTGACCAGTAGGGCAGCTTGTGGCGCTGTTCGAAGGGAAAATCAAACAGCGTGGCAAGCATCTGGGTGGTGAGGTTAATGGATACCCGCTCCACCCAGTCAAAGGTCTCGCCCACCGGCAATTGGTCCAGGCACTCCGACACCCGCGAGCGGATCAGCGCCTCCATACCCGCCAGGTTCTGCGGTGCCACCACCGGTTGGGCAGCATGGCGCTGCACATCGTGCTTGGGCGCGTCCATGGCGATAAACATCTCCAGCGGGAGACTCTCAGGCACGTTATCGATAACAATGGTGGGTTCGGAGGAAAAGCTCGCCGGATCGCTCTCCACCGCGACGATGTCTTCAAACCGGGTGATTGACCAGAACGGCCCGAACGGACTGTTGGCCTGGTAGTGGACGGGATCTTCTTTGCGCAGGCGGGCGAAGTAGGGACGCCAGGCATCCTGTTCCAGCAGTCGGGGGTCACTGACGTCCATATCCGCCAGCGGCACGGTTAATGCATCGGGTAACTCCACTGCCTGGTTCATCGCGTCAATCCTCTGGTTGTTCTACATCCGGGATTACATCTGACATTTTATCCGGGGCTAAATTGAAGACTACATTTGGAATTCTGGCAGCCGCACCACCATGCCATCGAGGGCATCGCTGACCTCAATCTGGCAGCTAAGGCGAGAATTGTCCTCGCGATCCGGGCGAATGCCCAGCATGGCGTCTTCCAATGCATTGGCCTCGCCGCTGCTTGCTAACCAGGCCTCCTCAACAAACACGTGGCAGGTACCACAGGCGCAGGCTCCACCGCAGTCGGCATCGATTCCGGGCACGCCCTGGTCAATCGCGTTCTGCATCAGCGATTTGCCATTCTCGGCCTCGATAGTGTGGCTTTCCCCATTAAACTCAATGAGTGTGATAGCAGGCATGGATGAAGCTCCTTTATTATTGAAACTCAGTGTACGTTTTCCACCGCGGGCTGCAACCCCTCCTGGCCCGGGATGTCAGCCCCGCACAGTAATTGCTACAGGGGATGCAATCTCACCGGTAGTGTTTTGTAGCCACGAACGAAATTGGAACTCACCCGCTCGGGCTCACCCACCACTTCCACCTGGCGAAAGCGCAACATGATCTCCTCCCACAGGATACGCAGCTGCATTTCCGCCAACCGGTTACCCATGCAGCGATGCACACCAAAACCAAAGGAGATGTGGTGGCGGGGATTGGCACGGTCAATGATAAATTCATCGGCATTGTCGATGGCACTTTCATCCCGGTTCCCCGAGACGTACCACATGATCACCTTGTCGCCCTTGCGGATTTTCTGCCCCTTGAATTCAATGTCCGCACTGGCGGTTCGACGCATATGCGCCAGCGGGGTCTGCCAGCGAATGATTTCCGACACCATGCCGGGAATAAGGCCGGGATTGGCGCGCAGCTTGTCGTACTCAGCGGGGTTCTGATTCAATGCCAGCACTCCGCCGGTGGCGGAGTTGCGCGTTGTGTCGTTGCCACCGACGATCAACAGGGCGATATTGCCCAGAAATTCCATCGGCCGATCCACCATATCCGCGGTGTTGGGATCGCGTTGCAAGAGGGAAATAAGGTCGAAACTGTCCTGCCTGCCCTTGCGTTCGTGCCAGATACGGGTGAAGGTTTCCAGGCATTCCATCATCCCGCTCATACGCTCCTCATGGCTGACATCACCACCGGTCAGCTCCGGCGATCCGGCGGCGATATCTGACCAGTAAGTCAGCTTGTGCCGCGCCTCAAACGGAAAGTCGAACAGGGTGGCCAGCATCTGGGTGGTCAGGTTGATCGACACCCGCTCAACCCAGTCAAAGGTTTCGCCTACCGGCAGGGCATCCAGGACTGCCACTACCCGGCTGCGAATCAAACTCTCCATCTCCGCAAGATTCTTCGGCGCCACCACCGCCTGTACGGCGCGGCGCTGCAGGTCGTGCTTGGGAGGATCCATGGCGATGAACATCTCCAGCGGTATGTCCTCGTCGAGGTCACCAATCAGGATAATGGGCTCGGAGGAAAACGCCTGGTGATTGGTATCCACAGCCACGATGTCATCGAAGCGGGTCACCGACCAGAACGGGCCGAAAGCACTGTCGGCCTGGTAGTGCACCGGGGCTTCCTCCCGCAACCGGGCGAAATAAGGACGCCAGGCATCGAGCTCGTACAAGCGGGGGTCACTGACGTCGATCTGGTCCAGCGACAGGCTAGAAACGTCGGGCAATTCAGCGGCCTGGTTCATTGTGATTACTCCCTGTTGGGCTTCGATAGAGGTTCTGTTACTTGCCTGGCTTGAAGTAGCCCACGGTAGGCTTCACTGCTGGCACAGCAACACCACTTTCCCGGCTATTTGGGCGGCGTCGATACGCCGGTGCACATCCACCACATCCTCTAACCGCGCAGTGCCGGCGATGGCAGGGTGCAATTTACCCTGTCTGAGCATTTCAAACAGCGTCTGCACATCCTCTTTGAACTCGCCTGGCAGGCGCTCTCGACGCGATTGTATGTTGTAAAACGTGGTGCCGCGCCCGTCTGGCAATAACTTCCACAGGCCCTGTAACCTGGCGAAGCCCCATAGCAGCGATGGCAGCTTCTCCTCGCCGGTAGTCAACTGCAGGGCGCCAAAGCCCACCAGTAAACCGCCGCGTTTCACGCATTGATAGGAGCGCGCCCAGTTGGCACCGCCGATGGTGTCCAACACGATGTCCACCCCGACCCCGCCGGTTTCAGTGGCGATGAATGCGGCAAAGTCCTGGCTGTGATAGTCAATCGGAATACCGCCGAGACGCCGGACGAGTTCGTGCTTGGCACTGGAGGCTGTGCCGTACATGAGCAGCCCCATTTGCCTGCCAAGTTCCAGCACGGCAGTGCCCACCGCGCCTCCGGCTGCATGCACCAGGCAGGTCATTCCCGGCTCCAGCTTTTTGAGCCGGGTCAACATCTGGTAGGCGGTAGTGTAGGACAGGATCATGGCGACAGCAGGGGCCGGATCGAGGCCATCGGGGGCCGGGACGAGGCGATCGGCATCGACACACAGGTACTGGGTATAGCCACCGATTACCGGCATATCCGCAACCGCCTGCCCCAGTGCCAGCCCGGTTACCCCGGGACCCAATGCATCGACCAGGCCATACCAGTCATAGCCCGGCACAAACGGCGGTTTGGTTTTTACGCCCGGATACTGGCCCTGACGGATAACGGTATCAGTGAAACCGGTACCTGCACTCAACACCTTCACCCGCACCTGACCCGGGCCGGGCACAGGCAGTCCGCTCATCTGTTCCAGTTGCAATTGCTCGGGGCCACCAAAGGCCTTGAGGACGACGCGTTTATAGATCATCGGGGGGTGGAGAAAATATCAGCTGAATAGCGACTCACTGCTAAGCCCCTGGTTTTCCATGATATGGCGCAGGCGACGCAATGCCTCTACCTGGATTTGCCTCACCCGCTCCCGGGTCAGGCCTATTTCACGCCCCACTTCCTCCAGGGTACTGCTCTCATGGCCGCGCAAGCCAAATCGCCGGGACAGGACTTCGCGCTGTTTTTCCGACAACTCATCAAGCCAGTGGGCAATACTGTCCCTGATGTCACTGTCCTGCAGTAGCTGGGAGGGATCGCAAACAGCGGCATCGGCAACGGTATCCACCACGGCCCGGTCTGAGTCCTTACCAATCGGGGTATCCATGGAAGTTACCCGCTCGTTCAGGCGCAGCAGTCGCTTTACATCGGCAGCCGGCTTGTCCAGCATCTCGGCAATTTCCTCGGCGCTGGGCTCATGGTCCAGGGTCTGGGTAAGTTCCCGGGCGGCCCGCAGGTAGACATTGAGTTCCTTAACCACATGGATCGGCAGGCGAATGGTGCGGGTCTGGTTCATGATGGCCCGCTCGATAGTCTGGCGGATCCACCAGGTCGCATAGGTGGAAAAACGGAAGCCTCGCTCCGGGTCGAACTTCTCCACGGCCCTAATCAACCCCAGGTTGCCCTCTTCAATCAGGTCCAGCAGGGTGAGCCCGCGGTTGATATAACGCCGTGATATTTTCACCACCAGACGCAGGTTACTCTCTATCATCCGCTTGCGCCCGGCTTCATCGCCACTGAGCGCCAACCGCGAGAAATATTTTTCCTCGTCGGCGCTTAGCAGAGGTGAATAGCCAATTTCATTCAGGTAAAGCTGGGTGGCATCCAGGGATTTTTCGACTTTGCGGGCAGTGCGGGCCCTGGCACGATCGAAGCTGGCCTGCTCTTCAGCTTCGTCCTGGGCATCAAGGTCTGCGGACCCAGGCATGCCCTCTTCGCCGACCAGTTCCAGCTCAGCATCGCCGTTGTGCCCGGAGTGAGTCTTGACAGAGCGGGTTTTGGCTTTACTTGCCCGGACGGGTTGAGCGGCCGTACTGCCCAACTTTGATGTCCGTTTCGCGCGGGTGGCATCGACATCCATGGCCATACCTCATCGTCTTATTAGATTACTCCCCGGCAGTATTTCTCGCCGGGCCAACCAGATTACGCCCCGCACTGGTCAAATTCAAGCCAACTTCAGGAATTTCCCACCGGGCCACTACTCCATTCAGGGCACCCCGAATACCGGCCAGACCGGCCCAATATTAGCGCCTGGGCAACAATTTGAGCGGATCGATTGGCTTGCCCTCTACGCGGATTTCAAAATGCAACTTAACCGTATCAGTACCGGAGCTGCCCTTCTCCGCGATTTTCTGTCCAGCTCGCACCGCTTCATTCTCCCTGACCAACAGGCGGTCATTATGGCCATAGGCGCTCAGGTAGGTGTCGTTGTGCTTGACGATCAGCAGTTCTCCGAAGCCCACAATACCGGTACCGGCGTATACCACGACACCATCGGCGACCGCATAGATGGGATCGCCCCGCTTGCCACCGATATCAATGCCCTTGTGGACACTGGCTGAGTATGTCCGGGTCACTGTTCCAGAACTGGGCCAGCGCCAGGATTTGACCACCCCCCCCACCACCACCGCTGGGGCGGCCGGCGCCGGGCGCGGAGCAACGGCTACCGGACCGGGTGGGGGAGCCGCGGTACCGGGCAGCACCGGCTGGGGTTTTCTGATCGGCGGTGCGGCATTGGTAGAACCGGATGTACCTGAGGACGACACCGCTGACGGCACAGGGGTGCCACGCAAAGGTGGGCTGGGCAACGTCGATGCGGGAGCCGGTGGACTGACAGCCGCGCCAGGATCTGCCTCGCGCAGGGCCAGCTTCTGGCCCGGATAAATCGTATAAGGGGGCGCAATGGCATTGGCGGCAGCGACCTTGCGGTAGTCCAGGCCATACCTGAAAGCGATAGAGTAAAGCGTGTCTGCCCGCTGCACGACATAGGAAGGCGATGCCGGACTGCTGCTGGTGTAGCGGTCCTCTATCGGGGCCCGGGCATTGTTCCCACAGCCTCCCAGGCCTGCTGCCAGGCACAGGCTAAGCAATACTGTGCAAATATTCCTTGAGAGCACGTTCATCCTCAGCGGCACCGGACAGGCGGCCAGGCTACAACAGCCCTGGAAATTCGCCTCTGCCCTAGGCTTTCTCCCCGGTATGGTCCGGGCTATTGCCCCAGCTCGCATCGATCAGCCAGACCAGCGCAAACCCGAGTACCATTAAGCCGATACAAGTCCACACCATGGGGTCCTGGCCGGTGACTGTAAAAAACTCTCCCGGGGATACCGGTACCTGGTGAGCTGGCTTGAGCTGACCATGGCTGCCTTCAACCCAGGCCAGGACCTGCTTCCAGGGCCAGACCACCACCAGTGAACCAAACAGGAAACCGGTAAGCAACGCCATGGTAGCCTCGTGGAAGTGATGCAGTAGCCAATGCAGCAGGCGCGAAAAGCACAACAGGCCACAGCCGGCGCCAGCTGCAAACACCAGCAGGAATACCAGGTCCAGCGATTTGACGGCAGCCAGTACCGTGCCGTACATGCCCAGTAGCACCAGGATAAAGCTGCCGGAGATACCTGGCAGTATCATTGCGCAAATGGCCAGGAAACCCGACAGGAACACACCTGTCATGCCGAACTCAATGTTGACCGTGGGAGACAGGGCAATAACCAGGGCAAACCCGGTGCCCGCCAGCAGGCATAGCATTCGACCGGGCGTCCAGCGCTTGACCTGTCGCACCAGTACCAGGGCGGAAGCGAGGATCAGCCCGAAAAAAAATGCCCACAACGGCACCGGATGGTTTTCCAGCACCCAGGAAATGAGCCTCGCAAGCGAGAAGATACTGGTAGCAATGCCCGACAGCAGGGCGAACAGGAAGCTGCCATTGACGTGCTGCCAGGCGCCGGCGATATCGAGTTTCAACAGCCTGCGCAGAAACTCAAGGTCAAAAGCGCGGATGCTACTGAGCAGCGTATCGTATATGCCGGTGATGAAGGCAACCGTGCCCCCCGATACCCCCGGCACTATATCGGCTGCACCCATCAGCATGCCCCTGAGGAATACTCCGGGAAGATGCACCGGGCTTACCTGACGGTACCGGGACGCAGGGGCACAAAACGCACCGCCTCCACGATCTCGGTCTCAAAGCCCCCATGGGTGCGCACAACAACCTGCAGATGCTGGGTGTTGCCTCCCACCGGGATAATAAGGCGACCTCCGGGTGCCAGCTGCTGTAACAGGTCTTCGGGAATGCGCTCCGGGGCGGCCGTGGCCATGATGCCATCAAACGGTCCGCGTTCGGCCCAACCGAGGCCGCCATCGGCATGAATCATATGCACATTGCGCAGTTTCAGCTGGCGTAACCGTTGCCGCGCTTTCTGCTGCAGCGGCTTGATGCGCTCGACGCTGTAAACTTCGCCCACCAGTTGGGCCAGCACGGCGCTCTGGTAACCCGAACCGGTGCCGATCTCCAGGACCCGCTCTCGCGGACCATCGGCTAACAGCAATTCAGTCATGCGAGCCACGATGTAGGGCTGGGACAGGGTCTGCTGAAAACCGATGGGCAGCGCGACATCTTCATAGGCGCGATGGGCCATGGCCTCATCAAGAAACAGGTGCCGGGGAGTGGAGCGGATAACGTCCAACACGGCCTGATTGGAGATACCCTGGTCGACCAGCCGCTGGATCAGCCGCTCTCGGGTCCGCTGGGAGGTCATCCCGATGCCATTGAGATCGACTCTGCTCACTGCCGTAACCACACTATTTAACTCTCTCCGTCATACTTGCCGATGCGCCCGCTGGTGCGCCCCCCTGCCTGAGCAGGACAAACTCCGCCAGCAGCGCGGTGGCGTAAGCGCCAGCACCCAGGGCGAATTCCAGTTGCAGGCTGCCATCATCACAAAACTGCCAACAAAAGTCATCAGCCACCAGGCGCGTCGGGCGCCACGCAGGCTCCAATCCCGCCTGCTCCAAAAATTCACATATCCCACGGTGCTCACCCAGTAAGTGCTGTAATGCATCACCAACTTCCCCCGGGGCTATCCCTAAGCCCCTGCCCCATAGCGGCAGTCCCGGATGTAGATCTGCACGAAGTACGCGAGTGCGGATATCGTCATCAACTGTCTCGCAATGAAACAGGCTGCGAGTACCGTGCAACAGACACACATCGCCGTCGAGTACCTGGTTCCACCGACCCGAGTCCACCCGCGCTGCGAGCAGAGTATTGAAAAGGAAGGCGCGCAGCGCTGACAGGTATAGACCGCGCTTGGTATGGGTTATCCGTCGGCCACCGCTGGCCGCCCAGCGGCGAGCCTGCTCCAGGGTAGAACCATCCCGCCCGAAGCGCTGTTCGCCAAAATAATTCGGTACGCCGCGCTCCCGCAATAATTGCAGGCGCTGCTCAATCGCCCGCCGGTCGCCCTGCACATCGCGAACCACCAGATTGAAACAATTGGCCCGGTGCACGCCACGCCGCAGCTTACGCGCGTGCCGGCCATGGGCCAGCAACTGCACATCACCGTCTGCTTCCAACAACCGCCAGTCGGGTTCGGCCCGTCCCGCCATACCCACACTGAACCACTGCCGGGTCACGGCGTTGCGATCCTTGAGGCCGCTCAGGCCGATGTTTTTGGGAGCCACTGAGCTGAGTCTGGCGATTCGCTCCAGCAGTTCCATACTGTTGAGCTGGCGTTTTTGCAGGTGCAGGAACACGTGCTCACCGCTGCCCGACAAGTCAAAGCCCAACTGCTCGCTGACCCTGAAGTCCTCGGGGACGCAACGAATCAGGCCGCTGGCCGGCGGATCACCCCAGGCACGGGGCCAGTGTAATGTCATGAAGCCTGCGTCATCGGAAATGGGTCAACTGGCTGTGCTCGCCTGCAGCAGCACCACCGCATGTGCGGCGATGCCCTCCTCACGACCGGTGAATCCGAGTTTTTCGGTAGTGGTGGCTTTGACATTGACCTGTTGCAACTGGGCACCCAGGTCCGCGGCAAGATTAGTGCACATGGCGCTGACATGAGGCGCCATCCTGGGCGCCTGGGCAACCACGGTGGCATCCAGGTTGGCCAGCATCCAACCGGCAGCGGTGACCTGCGCCATGACCCGGCGCAATAACAGGCGACTGTCGATACCGGCGTTGGCCGGGTCAGTATCGGGAAAATGGCGGCCGATATCGCCGGCGCCAATCGCTCCCAGCAAAGCATCACAGATGGCGTGAATGAGCACGTCGCCGTCGGAATGGGCCTCCAATCCCTGGTGATGCGCAATGTGTACACCGCCAATGACAATCTCGTCACCGGCGCCGAAGCGATGGACGTCATAGCCATGGCCAATTCGCATTGTTTACTGCTCCCTTGCTGATGAGTCGGCGGCCAGGTACCAGGCGGCCAGCTCCAGGTCGATCGGCCGGGTGACTTTCAGGTTGCGGGGGGAACCCTCAATCAGCTG
>Ga0102815_10001451_pt1 | contig 14858 bp, 18 predicted proteins | sample ColrivemetaGS759_FD_79113 | JGI IMG/M metagenome (GOLD analysis project Ga0102815, IMG submission 79113) | Estuarine microbial communities from the Columbia River estuary - Ebb tide ETM metaG S.759 | ecosystem: Environmental > Aquatic > Marine > Intertidal zone > Estuary | place: USA: Columbia...
GTGCAGGATCACATTCGCCAATGGATGAAGATGGGCCTCAACCTGATCCCGCGTGCCAGAGGTTGCGGATAAATGCCCGAACAACAGAGCGCGCAAACGATCCCAAACCTCGATGCCAGCGGACATGACCGGGTTCCAAGCCGCGCGATCCAGCAATGGGGTGTCGGCCACTCGCAACAACCCGGATTTCTCCATCGCGGCCACATCCAGCACAAAGTCACCAATGGCAACGCCGCAGCGCGGAGTCGTGCCAGCGGTTGAGAACACACCATACGGCAAGTTGTTCAGCGGAAAGGGGCAGGCGGGGTCGTTTGCGGTTTCGACCCAAGAACGTAAGAGAGGCATATATTATCCTGTGTAGGGTGGGGTTTTACCCCACCATCACTGAGAAACGGGGCTCCGAGTCAAAGGGCGGCTAGCCACCCTAAACGCATCACGGCTTGATGCCGGGTGTACCGTCAAATTTCTTTTCCAACGTGGTCCAGCAGTCAAGGTAATCATCTTGCAGCGGAGCCTCAACAGCCGCGAATTCCGTCAGATGCTGCGGAAAGCGCGTCTCAAACATGAAAGACATCGTGTTTTCCAACAAATGCGGCTTCAGATCGGCATTCGACGCCCCTTCATAGGCATCTCGATCCGGCCCATGCGGCAACATACAATTGTGTAGGCTCAGACCACCGGGCACAAACCCCTGCGGTTTCGCATCATATTGGCCGTAAATATTGCCCATCATCTCGGACATCAGGTTCTTATGATACCACGGAGGCCGGAAGGTATTTTCGGCCACCATCCAACGCTCGCGGAACAGCACAAAGTCGATATTCGCGGTGCCTTCTTGGCCCGAAGGCGCGGTCAGCACGGTAAAAATTGACGGATCCGGGTGATCGAACAACAATGCGCCAACCGGAGAGTACGTCCGCAAGTCGTATTTCACCGGGCAATAGTTGCCGTGCCACGCGACCACATCCAGCGGCGAATGGTCGATGGTGGTTTCATGGAACTGGCCACACCATTTGATGACCACGCGGCTGGTAACGTCTCGGTCTTCGAATGCCGCAACCGGGGTTTTGAAGTCACGCGGATTAGCGAGGCAATTCGCGCCAATCGGTCCCCGGCTCGGCAGGTCAAATTTCTGCCCGTAATTCTCGCAGACAAAGCCCCGGCACGGCCCCTCGAGCACTTCAACCCGGTAGACCAGCCCACGCGGAATAATGGCGATCTCTTTGGGCTCAAGATCAATGATCCCCATTTCCGTGCAGAACCGCAGCCGCCCGGCTTGCGGCACGACCAGCAGTTCACTATCCGCCGAAAAGAAGTACTCGTCCTGCATTGACGCGGTGACAAGATAGACATGGCTCGCCATGCCCACTTGCGTATTCACGTCGCCCGCCGTGGTGACCGTGCGCATCCCGGTGATCCACGTATAATCATGCCCTTCGGCAGGCATCGGCACCGGATCCCAGCGGTATTGCCCAAGACTGATCACATCCGGCAGCACATTCGGCGCGGATTTCCAGTAGGGCATGTCGATTTTCTTGAATCGCGAGGTGTGTTTGACCGAAGGCCGGATGCGGTAGCACCATGTGCGCTCATTCTGCCCACGCGGCGCGGTAAAGGCCGTACCAGACAGTTGTTCGGCATACAGGCCATAGTTGCATTTCTGCGGGCTGTTTTGACCCTGCGGCAGTGCGTCGGGCAGGGCCTCGGTTTCGAAATCATTGCCGAAGCCCGGCATATACCCTTCATGGACACCCCCCGCGCTGGGCGCTCGGATCATGCCTTGCGGCAGGGATTGATCGGTCATGGCAGGCTCCTTGGTCGGTCGAAAAACATAACTCTCGGGTGCGTGATAATATTTATTGCACATGCAACAAAGTCAAGCCCACATCCCCGCCCTGTCTCTCACACGTTGATCTTATCCGCGCTTTGTGATTCGGTCGCTCAACTCTTGGAGCACCTCATGCAAGACCCCGCCGCTTTCGATCTAAACGACTTTTTGCCCTATCGCTTGAATGCAGCTGCCAGCCGCATCAGCCGCGCCTTTGCAGACCGTTACCGCATAGACTTCGGTATTAGCATTCCGGAATGGCGGGTATTGGCGCATCTGTATCAATCGGGCGACGTCTCGGTGCGTGATATTGAGGCGCGCGCAGATATGGAGAAATCCAAGGTCAGCCGCGCGGCAACGCGCCTCGAGGCATCGGGCCTGATCACCAAAGCAGTGAACGACACCGACCGCAGATTGCTGGCGCTGCACTTGACGCCCGAAGGCAAAGCGCTGGTCGCCCGCCTGATCCCTGTGGCGATACAGTTCCAAGAGGAAATGTTGGCGCAGCTCGGCCCGCTGTCGCAGGGGCTGGATGATGGTCTCGCTGCCCTTCTGAGCACAAAAGAATGATCCGCGCGCTGACCCTTATCCTCTTGTGCCAATTGGCGGGTGAGGCCGTGACTCGCGGTTTGTCCTTGCCCATTCCCGGCCCGGTGCTGGGCATGGCGATCTTGTGGGGGCTAATGATGCTCTGGACGCCCATCGCCGAGGCCGTGCGCCCGGTTGGAGAGGGGATTTTGCGGCACCTATCGCTGCTGTTCGTGCCCGCAGGCGTCGGCGTTGTCGGCCATATAGACCAACTGGGCACGCAGACCTTTGCGCTAGGCTTGGCGATCCTTGTGTCCACGGTTCTGGCCATCGCCGCAGGGGCTTGGGCTTTTGTGCTGGTCGCCAAATTGACAGGATCCACCGATGCCTGATTTCGCCGAAATCTGGAGCTATCTCGCGCAAGGCCCGCTCATTTGGCTGACGTTGACCTTGGTGGCTTATGTCGCGGGCGATACGGTCGCAGAGGTTGCCGGACGAGCGCCCTTGGCGAACCCCGTGTTGATCGCGGTGATCTTACTGGCAACAATGCTGTGGATCACACAGACCCCCTATTCCGTGTATTTCGAAGGCGCGCAATTCGTCCACTTTTTGCTGGGGCCCGCCACGGTGGCGCTGGCCGTGCCGCTCTATTTGCAGGGCGCGCGGCTGAAACGCGCGGTGGTTCCGGTTTTGGCAGGCTTGGTCGTGGGGTCCGTGGTCGCTGTCACTTCGGCGCTGTTTATTGCTGACGCTTTGGGTGTCGATGTCAGTACCTTGGCCTCATTGACCCCCAAAAGCACAACGGCCCCGGTCGCTATTGGCATCGCCTCCAGCCTTGGTGGCTCGCCGACATTGGCAGCGGTTCTGGTCATCCTGACGGGCATCACCGGAGCGCTGGTCGCAACCCCGTTGCTAAATGCCGTGGGGGTCCGCGATTGGCGCGCGCGCGGGCTATCGGTGGGCGTCGCCGCGCATGGCATCGGCACGGCGCGCGCGTTTCAAGTCAATCCAACAGCCGGTGCCTTCGCTGGCATCGGCATGGGGCTGAATGCGATCCTCACCGCGCTGATCGCGCCTTTGGTGCTGCGCCTCTTTGTCTGATCTTTCCCCGGCTGCGATAACGTGCCACTCCTGTCGCAAACATCAGAGGCCCGCATGCCCGATTATCTGACCCTTGCGCAAACCATCCGATCCCTGACCGAGGGCGAGACCGATGCCGTGTCCCTGATGGCGACAGTCGCGTGTGAAGTGCATCATTTCGATACCCGCTTTGACTGGACGGGTTTTTACCGCGTCACCGGGCCTGAGATGCTGAAAATCGGCCCGTATCAAGGCGGTCACGGCTGCCTCGTGATCCCGTTTTCACGCGGTGTCTGCGGCGCTGCGGCGCGCACCCGGCAGGTGCAACTGGTGGCCGATGTCGATGCTTTCCCCGGCCATATCGCCTGTGCCTCGTCCACACGGTCAGAATTGGTGCTGCCGGTGGTGAATAAGGCGGGCGACCTTCTGGGCGTGTTCGATATCGACAGCAACCAGCCTGACGCCTTCACCGACGAAGACGCCGAGGCGCTGACAACAATCCTGAATGATACCTTTGCCGGAGCGTGAAATATGGTGCACCTGTGGGTCCGTGGCGAGCAACGCCCGAATGAAGAACGCGTCGGTCTGACGGCGGAGGGGGCGGCGTCGTTGATCGCCAAAGGCTTCCGCGTCACCATCGAGGACAGCCCGGTGCGCGCGCTTCCACTGCAACCCTATATCGACGCAGGATGCGAGGTCGCGCCCTTCGCCAGTTGGCCCAGCGCACCGCAAGATGCGATCATCTTCGGCCTCAAGGAACTGCCCGAAGACGGAACCCCTCTGACCCATCGGCACATACTGTTCGGTCACGCCTATAAAGGGCAGCCCGATGGCCCGGCCCTTCTGGCGCGATTCAAAGCCGGGGGCGGCACGCTCTATGATCTGGAATCGCTGGTCGATGAGAACGGGCGGCGCGTCGCGGCATTCGGCTATTGGGCGGGCTATGCCGGTGCAGCGGTGTCTGCAATGGCGTGGATCGCGCAGGCCAAGGGCGGCATTTGCGGGCCGGTGCAGACATGGCCGAACGCCGAGGGTGTTGCAAAACGGGTCGCGGCTGATCTTGATACCCTGCCCGGTGATCGCCCGCGTGCACTGATCATCGGTGCCTTGGGTCGTGTCGGCAGTGGCGCGCGTGATTTCTGCAAAGCGGCGGGGATCGCGACAACCAGCTGGGACATGGCCGAAACCGCCAGCGGAGGGCCCTTCCCTGAGGTCTTGCAGCACGAAATGTTCCTCAATTGCATCCTCGCCAACCCCGGCTGCCCTGTGTTTGTGCCTGCGAATGCTGGCGATCAACCACGGGCGCTGCGGGTTATCGGTGATATCGCCTGCGATCCCGGCTCTGCCTATAACCCGATCCCGGTCTATGACGCCGTAACCAGTTGGGCGCAGCCTGTGACCCGCGTGCATGCCGTGCCGCCGCTAGATGTCATGGCCATCGACAACCTGCCGTCCTTGTTGCCCGCCGAAGCATCCGTCGATTTCGCAACGCAATTGCTGCCGCATCTGCAAGGTTTGGATCAGATCGACGGCGGTGTTTGGGGCCGCGCGCACGCTGTGTTTAGGCGTTTCGTGGGCTGAGGCCTTTCCCTGTGCCCATTCCTAAGGCATAGAAGAGGTCTGGCGCGGCACCCCGCCGCGCTTACCCGGATAGTTTGATGACGACCGCACCCGCTCACACCGGATTTCGATCCAATGCCCGCGCCGTTTTGGCGCTGGGCCTGCCGCTGGTGGGTAGCCATGTTGCACAATTCGCGCTGCACGTCGTCGATACGATCATGCTGGGCTGGTATAGCGTCACCGACCTCGCCGCCGGGGCCTTGGGCGCGACGGTTTTTTTCGTGTTCTTCACGATGGGTGTCGGCTACGCGCACGCCGTGATGCCGATGGTTGCCACCGCTGCAGCCAGCGGAAACGACACCGATGTGCGGCGTGTCACGCGTATGGGCATGTGGCTGTCGCTGGCCTATGCGGTGCTGATTTTGCCGCTGTTTATCTTTGCCTCGCCCATTCTGGGTGCGATGGGCCAAGATCCCGATGTCGCCCGCCTTGGCGGGGCCTATTTGTCGGTTGTCGGGTTCGGCTTGGGTCCGGCCTTATTGGCCATGGTGATCAAAAGTTATCTGGCGGCGCTGGGCCGCACGCAGGTTGTGTTGTGGATCACCGTCGCCGCTGTCTTTGTGAACATCGGCGTCAATTGGCTGCTGATCTTTGGCAATATGGGCTTTCCGGAACTCGGCGCACGCGGCGCGGCGATTGCCTCGGTTACGGTGCAGACTCTGACACTGCTTCTTATGCTGGTCTATGCGGTGCTCTTGCCGTCGCTACGACACTATCAACTGCTGGTGCGGTTCTGGCGCCCGGATTGGGCAGCCTTGCGGCAGGTCAATGCGCTGGGGCTGCCGATCGGTCTGGCCTTGCTGGCCGAGACTGGCTTGTTTGCGGCCTCTGCCGTGATGATGGGTTGGCTGGGGAAACTATCGCTGGCCGCACATTCCATCGCTGTCGAAATCACGGCGATGTTCTTTATGGTGCATTTAGGACTTTCGAACGCCGCGACCGTTCTGGTCGGGCGCGCAAAAGGACGAGGCGACCTCGTGGGGCTGAAGGCCGTCGCGCGGGCCTCGGTGATTTTGTCGCTGATCTTCGCTTTGGCAACGATGTTGATCTATTGGGTGTTCGCCGAACAGATGGTCGGCCTGTTTCTGAAACCCGACGACCCAGAGCGAGATTTGATCATCCCGGTCGGTGTGACCCTGCTGATGGTCGCGGCACTCTTTCAACTGGCGGATGCCGGTCAGGCGATGGCGATGGGGCTTTTGCGGGGCATTCATGACACCAAGCAGCCGATGATTATCGCTGCGGTCTCTTATTGGCTCATCGGTCTGCCCGCCAGCTATGGGTTGGGCATCGTTATGGGCCTTGAAGGGGTCGGCATTTGGTTGGGCTTAGTCTTTGGTCTCAGCGCCGCCGCAATCGCTTTGCATTGGCGATTCTGGCGCAAGGGCTGACACTCGCCCCGGCAAACGGGGCGCTTATACGCCCCGTGCAGCAGCGTCTTCAGCGATGTCATGGATGTCGGAACGCGCGATACTGATATCAGCAAGATCACGATCCGAAAGCGCCGACAATTCGCCAAACACACGCGCATATACAGCGCGCTTGAGGCGATAGCTGTGCAGCGTTTCTGCCAAATGCCTCACCGTAGCAGCGATGCTGCGGGCTGGGTGATGGGTAAAGTCTGAAACAGACATGATTATCTCTCCTTAGGATTTTGGGGGGCCGTCGTTAGCCCTACCACGCACCTAAGATAAGCCAATGCTGCACATGCACAATCCCATGGCGCAGCAATGCCGCTATGCAGCAAACGCCGTGGTTGTTGTCATCAATCCGTCATTCCCGGCCGAGTTCATGCTGATACCGAAGCCGCGCAATCGCCTCGTGCTTGTCGGATTTGCGCAGGTCGCTCAACGTCATCTCAACATAAGACATATGCGCTTCGGCGGCGGCCCGTGCGGCAACTGGATCGCGCTCTTGGATCGCGGCGTTGATCGCGCGGTGCTGGTCGAGCAGTGTGTCGCGCGTCGTTCGTTGCCGAAACATCTGCTGACGGTTGTAAAACACGCCCGCCTTCAGCAAATCGAACATCGCCCGCATCGTGTGCAGCATGATGATGTTATGGCTGGCCTCAATGATCGCCAAATGAAACTCAGCGTCCAAGGCCGCTTCATCCGCTGGGTTCTTCTTTGAATGCGCGGTTTCCATCTTTTTGTAAACCGTATCGATAACCATCAGATCGGTATCCGAGCCGTATCGCGCTGCGCGCTCAGCGGCCATACCTTCGAGGTCACGACGAAAACTCACGTAGTCGAACACCGCTTCTTCATGGCTTGCGAACAACTCAATCAGCGCCTTGGAAAACGTGGATTCCAGCATATCGGCGACGAAAACACCCGAACCGGCCCGCGAATCCAGTAGCCCACGGGTCTGCAATTCGGCGATCGCCTCACGCAGCGACGGGCGCGAGACCCCCATACGCTCGGCCAATTCCCGCTCCGAGGGCAGGCGCTCGCCCGGACGCAAGAGCCCGCGCAGGATCAAAAGCTCAATCTGCCGGACAACGCCTTGCGCCAGTTTTTCCTGCTGTACGGGTTGGAACGGCATGGACTCTCCCTGATTGGTCAAAAGATATGACCACGAGAACACCCATGCAACAAGCGTCTTTGACAATAAGAAAGGCCGAGCATGATGCCCGGCCCTACTGCTCGCTACCTGTCTGAGTGTCTCAGGCGTCCGGGCGAATGGTAATCTCGACCCGGCGGTTTTGTGCGCGTCCTGCGGCAGTGCCGTTCGAGGCCACCGGCTGCGAAGGACCAGCGCCCCGCGCAACGATGCGGCGCGAAGGCACGCCTGCGGTGATCAAAACGCTGGCAACCGAATCAGCGCGCCGCTCGGACAGGCCTTGGTTATAGCTGGCCGTGCCGGTGCTATCGGTGTGACCGGTCACGAATACGGTCGACTCGGGATAGCGTTGCAGGTTGCCCGCGATGGCGTTCAGGTCAGCCCGCAAGTCAGCCCGCAACGTGGCGCTGTCGGTCGCGAACAAAATGTCCTGCGGTAAAGTCACCACGATTTCGCTGCCGGTGTTGCGCACATCGACATTCGGACCCAAAGCGCCGCGCAATTCAGCGGCCTGACGGTCAAGATGCCCACCGATGGCCCCGCCAGCGATGGCCCCTAGGCCCGCACCCAACAGAACTTCGGGTGTGCGGTTGCCGCTGCCAGTTGCCACGCCAAGCAGACCACCGACGGCAGCGCCGGTCAGCAATCCCGAGCGTTCGCGGCTGTATTCGCCAGTATTTGGGTCAGTGCACGCCCCGGTCAGCGCAACGAGCGCCAAAACGGCGATAGCCTTGGATGCAGTCATCGAATGTCTCCTGAGAGATAATTAAGTCAGACGTCACATTATCGGGTCTGTTGGGGCAGTAACAGGGCTCGTCGCACGGAACGCTCTCACGTTCCATTGATCGGCGGTTCTCCACCGATGGCGATGTTACGCGACATCTTTTCGGGCCGCTTCCCACGCCAGCATGGCGCGCTTTACAGGCAAGCCCCAATGATACCCGCCCAGCTTGCCGGACTTCGCCAAAGCGCGATGGCAGGGGATCAACCAACTGATTGGATTGCGCCCGACCGCCGTGCCCACCGCGCGCATCGCCGTCGGGCGGCCAATGGATCGAGCGATTTCCGAATAGGTCGTCACTTGGCCAGAGGGGACGCTTAACAACGCCTCCCAAACCTTGATCTGGAACGGCGCACCAATCAAATAAAGCGGCGCCGGGTCTGCCGCAGTAGACAGGCCGAACGCGGCCTGAACCCAATCCTGCAATCGCTCGGGGGCCTCAATGAAACGCGCTTTGGGCCAGCGACGGGCGAGGTCATTAAAGGACTCGGCAGCGCCCATTTCTGCTGCGAACCCCATTCCGCAAAGCCCGCGCTCCGTGCCCATAACAATCGCCGGACCAAAGGGACTGTCGAACCAGCCCCAGTACATGTCTAAACCCTCGCCACCGCGCGCGTATTCCCCCGGTGTCATCGCCTCCCAGCGGACAAACAGGTCATGCAACCGCCCTGACCCTGACAACCCGGATTCATGCGCGGCATCCAGAACCGTGAAACGCTCGGACAACAAGTGCCGCGCGTGGCCCAGCGCCAGATACTGTTGATACCGCTTCGGTGAGACCCCGGCCCATTGTGTGAACAACCGTTGAAAATGCGCCGGGCTCATCCCCAAACGCGCCGCCAGATCATCCAAGGCGACCCGCTCGCCGCCCGCCGCGTCCAATTCGGAAATCGCCCGCGCGATCACCCCATAATGATAGCCCTGCGTCTCAGTCATGCCCATTCCCGTGCGATTTCATCTTGCCAAAATACCCTAAGGGCAGCAGGGGCAATCCCCCGTATCCCTTTGAGCACCCTAGACTGCGGGGGCTTCGTCAATCGACCCGAAACCTGCGCAATCAGCCCGCCCACCAGTCGCGCGGTTTCAGCCGTTTGGCGCGGCCAGACTTGTCATCGAGCCACAGCGCCAGTTTGCGCAACGGCGACAGCGCCAGCTTCAGCCATGCGCGATTGTGCCATTTGGTAAAATCCCGATTGAACGGGCAAACCCGCAGGCAAATCCCGCAATCCGAGGCCAGTTTCGCCCAGTAGCTGAAACATTTCTCGGCGTCCGATGTCCATTTCACCACGCCTTTGATCGAGGATTGGCTGGTCACTTCGTCACTCGGTGCGCCGAACGGCAGGGCTTTGACCGGGCAGGCATCGGCGCAGCGTGTGCAGATATCGCAGACTTGCTTGACCCCCAAAGGGCGCGGCACATCGTGCCCAACCGGCAAATTCGTGAAAATCTTTGAAAACCGCAATCGCGGGCCGAACTCAGGCGTGATCACCACTTGATTGCGTGCATATTCGCCGAGGCCTGCCTTGATCGCATAGGGGATCACCAGCCCCGTGTCGTTCATCGAAGGCACCGCCTGATACCCCAAATTGCGGATATAGGCGGCCAGTTGCATGACGATCGCGGCCTCGTGGCTGTATTCGCGCCCCGTCGCCGCCCCTGCCAAAGCCGAGGGGTATGTTTGCACCAGTGGCAGATCCATTTGATGGCCCAGCACGATGACACTGGTCATCCCTTCGGGCATCTCGACCGGGGTTTCCGAGAAATCGCGCGTATCGACTTGCGAGGCATAGATCCAGCGCTCGTCGTATTCAGTGATCCCGCACAGATCAGCGCCAAAAAACTTGGCGATGCGTTTGACTTCGGTTGCCATGCGCGCCGGGTCGTCGATCTCGACGGGTGCTGAGGCCACGGGCGTGTCAGGCTGAATCGGCGATTGGAACCCTTCGCGCCGCCCTTCGGCCCCGCCCCGGTTCGAGATCACATCCGAGATAAGCCATGCCGCATTTCGCAGAGCGAAATCCTTGGGCTGAAACCCCTCGCCCTTGCGTGGTTTCGCATCGACCCGGTAGCTCGCAAAGAAAGCGTCGGATTGTTTGCTGCGCACCCTGTCATCCCAAAACGCACGCGAGAAAACATCGTTGCGCTGGCGAAATCTCTCGAACGCTGACGTCGTCTTGATCCCGGCCATGGCATCAGATGCCGCTGCTTTGGGCGGGTTGTTATGGCCAATGGGTGACGTGTCGGTCATGGGCGCTCCGTTTCATGCAGGCTAGGGCTTTTGGAACAGCAGGGTCAAGCGCTTCACATCTGGACGCAGGCAAGACATCACGCCATAGTACGCATGTTAACAAATCTTGGTTCCCATGCGCCTCCTGATCTCCTTTGCGGCTCTTTTTTCGTCAATCCTATTGCTGCAACTCGGGTTCGGCGGTGTCGTGCCGCTGGATGCGCTGTCAGGCACACAACTGGGCTTTACCACGCAGCAAATCGGTATGCTGGGGTCAGCGCATTTCCTTGGCTTCTTTATAGGCTGTTGGTGGGCACCGCGCTTGATGGGGTCAGTCGGCCATTCGCGCGCCTTTGCCGCGTTCACCGCAGCGGGCACGATTGGCATTCTGTCGCATATGATGCTGACCGACGCCTATGCCTGGGCCGTGATGCGCATGGCGACGGGCCTCGCGGTTGCGGGGTGCTACACGATCATCGAGGCGTGGATGCAGTCAAAGGTGACGAACGCCACGCGAGGCCGGGCGATGGGGGTTTACCGTCTGGTCGATGTAACCGGAAACCTCGGGGCGCAACTGCTGATCGCTGTGCTCTCTCCGGCGATGTATTTCAGCTATAACCTGCTGGCGCTGATCGCCTGCGCGGCGCTGTTCCCCATGCTGTTAACCCGCGCCCCTGCCCCCGAAACTGGCGAGGCGCCTCGCCTGCGCCCCCGTCTGGCGTGGGACAAATCGCCCCTTGGCGCGATGGGGGTTGTTGTCTCGGGCGTGACCGGGGCTGCGTTTCGCATGATCGGGCCGATCTATGGCCTCGCTGTTGGCCTCAGCACGGATCGCATCGCGCTGTTCCTGTCGGCCTATGTCTTGGGGGGTGCTATGGCGCATATCCCGATCGGTTGGCTGGCTGATAAATACGACCGCCGCCATGTCTTGATCTGGATCTCAGTCGCCGCAATCCTTGGCTGCGGAGGCATGGTGATCGGCGCACAGGGCAATATCGTGACGATCTTTCTGGCCGCCGGGTTCTTTGGCTTCACGACCTTTCCGATCTATTCGATTGCCACGGCCCACGCCCACGACTTTGCCGATCAAAGCGAGCGCGTGGAGCTGTCAGCGGCGCATATGTTTCTGTATGCAGTCGGCGCAATCGCCAGCCCGGTGATCGCCTCGGCGCTGATTGCCGGGTTCGGTCCGGGGGCGATGTTCGCGTTTATCGCCCTGTCGCATGTGCTGCTGATCATCTTCGGCCTTGTGCGAATCCGCACCCGCCCCGCACCCGAGGCACGCACGCGTTATGTTCACGCGCCCCGAACCTCGTTTATTATTGGCCGCCTGACACGGCGCGGGCGTGAACGCTGAGTCTTGCCCTTTGCCCCCGCCATGGTGCAAGAGATGCCTATGACCGCGCAACTCGATTATCATACGATCCGCGAGATCTTTACCCGCTTTCAGGCGGAACAGCCCGAGCCCAAGGGTGAATTAGACCACGTCAATGTCTATACGCTGGTTGTCGCCGTGGCCCTATCGGCGCAGGCAACCGATGTCGGTGTGAACCGCGCGACCAAAGAGCTGTTCAAGATCGCGGATACACCGCAAAAGATGCTGGCTTTGGGCGAAGAAGGCCTGATCGAGCATATCAAAACTATCGGCCTTTATCGCAACAAGGCCAAGAACGTGATCAAGCTGTCGCAAATCTTGGTGGATACCTATGGCGGAGTGGTGCCCAATTCCCGCGCGGCCCTCGAATCCCTGCCCGGTGTGGGCCGCAAGACCGCGAATGTCGTGCTGAATATGTGGTGGAGCGATCCGGCGCAGGCCGTCGATACCCATATCTTTCGCATCGGCAACCGTACCGGGATCTGCCCCGGCAAAGACGTGGTTGCAGTAGAACGCGCCATCGAAGACAACATCCCCGTCGATTTTCAACACCATGCGCATCACTGGCTGATTCTGCATGGGCGCTACGTCTGCAAAGCGCGCAAACCCTTATGCGGGTCATGCCTGATCCGCGATCTCTGTCCTTATGAGGAAAAGTCCCTGTGACCAAAGCCCCCGCGAAAACCTATCAAGTTGCCGGGATCGGCAATGCCATTGTCGATGTGATCAGCACCGTGGACAATCATTTCCTCGACCACATGGGCATCCACAAGGGCATCATGCAATTGGTTGAACGCGAGCGCGCCGAAACCCTGTATGGCGCGATGGAAGCGCGGCAAGAGGCCTCGGGCGGGTCGGTGTGTAACACCATCGCCGGTGTCGGCGCTTTGGGCCTGAAAACCGCGCTGGTTGGCCGGGTGCATGACGACGGGTTGGGGCAGTTCTTTGCCAAGGATACTGAACGCACCGGCACAGCCTTTGTGAACCCGCCGGTTCCGGGTGGCGAACTGCCGACCTCTCGCTCGATGATCTTTGTGACGCCGGATGGTGAGCGTTCGATGAACACCTATCTGGGCATCTCCGCCGAGGTCGGGCCCGATGACGTTGATGAGACGATCATGGCCGACACAGAAGTTCTGTTCCTTGAGGGCTATCTGTTCGACAAGGACAAAGGCAAAGAGGCGTTTCTGAAAGCCGCGCGCGCCTGCCGCGCCGCTGGGGGCCGCGTGGGTATCGCCCTGTCCGACCCGTTCTGCGTGGACCGTCACCGTGCCGATTTCCGTCAGTTGGTCGCCAATGAAATGGATTACGTGATCGGCAACGAGCAGGAATGGACCTCGCTCTATCAGGTCAACGACCTTGACGAAGCGCTGGCGCTGGCCTCCGCTGATTGCGAGATCATCGTTTGCACGCGCTCGGGCGACCCGGTCGTTCTGATCCATAACGGCCACCGTGTTGAGGCGAAGGTCAGAACCGTTGTGCCCGTCGATGCCACAGGCGCAGGCGATCAATTCGCCGCCGGGTTCTTGTTTGGGCTGGTCAACGATCACGCGCTGGAAACCTGTGGCCGCATGGGTTGCATCGCCGCCGCCGAAGTCATCAGCCACATCGGCGCGCGCCCAAAGCAAGACGTGCTGGCGTTGTTCAAGGCCGAGGGGCTGGTGTGAGCGCACTGTAGCTATGGGCGCCTTGCTGGAACTCTTTTATTACGCATTGCAGCTAATCTGGTCCTTGCCGAACTGGGTTCTGGACAATGATCCACCTCCCTTTGTCAAAGCGTTGGTCTGGATCTGGCGTTTGCTGTTTCTCGGGTTGTTCAGCGTCGTGTTCTGGGCCGTCTTTGCCGAATTCTGACCCGTCGTGCGGCCCTTGCGCCCTGCCCAGATCAACCCAATATACTGGGGGACAAATCGGAGAACCGCGATGGGCTACGTTAAAACCGCAATCCTGATGGCCGCGATGACCGGCCTGTTTCTGGCGATGGGTTATGTGATTGGTGGGGCGACGGGCGCTTTGATCGCACTGGTCGTAGCTGCCGGGATGAACGTGTTAACGTGGTGGAAATCCGACACGATGGTCCTGCGGATGCACAACGCGCGCGAGGTTGACGCCTATACAGCGCCCGAATTGCAGCAGATCGTCATGAAATTGGCCCGCGATGCGCAGATGCCGACGCCCAAGATCTATGTGATCGACAATCCGCAGCCGAATGCTTTTGCCACCGGTCGCAACCCCGATAACGCGGCTGTTGCGGCCACCACGGGGCTGTTGGAACGCCTCTCAAGCGATGAAATCGCTGCCGTGATGGCGCATGAACTCGGGCATATTCGCAACTATGACACGCTGATCATGACGGTCACCGCGACTTTCGCGGGGGCGATCTCGATGCTGGCCAACTTCGCGATGTTCTTTCGCGGTGGCAGCCGCGAGCGCGCAAACCCGATTGCCATGATCGCGATGATGATCCTTGCGCCGATGGCGGCGGCGGTGGTGCAAATGGCCGTATCTCGGTCACGCGAATACGAGGCCGATCGGATCGGCGCGGAAATCTGCGGCAACCCGCTATGGCTGGCTTCAGCTCTGCAACGCATCCAAGGGCTTGCCAGCCAGATCGACAACCCGGCAGCCGAGCGTAACCCGGCGACGGCGCATATGTTCATCATCAACCCACTGCATGCGTTCAAACGCGACCGTTTGTTCTCGACCCACCCATCGACCGAAAACCGGGTGCAAGCGCTTGAAAATATGGCGGCAGAGATGGGAGTTTCGCAACGACCCGCCGGACGGCCAAGCCGTGCACGCCGCCAAGGTCCATGGAGCTAAGGGGCGTTGCCCCCCTCTTGGCTGCGCCAATTCA
>Ga0102815_10001452_pt1 | contig 14858 bp, 8 predicted proteins | sample ColrivemetaGS759_FD_79113 | JGI IMG/M metagenome (GOLD analysis project Ga0102815, IMG submission 79113) | Estuarine microbial communities from the Columbia River estuary - Ebb tide ETM metaG S.759 | ecosystem: Environmental > Aquatic > Marine > Intertidal zone > Estuary | place: USA: Columbia...
CCCTTGAGAGTGTCCGCTTGCACCTGGTTGGTTGCAAGCCTGCTATCAATGAAGATCTTCACACCTGACGCCTTGTGTTTACCGTCGTAGGTCAAAACAACATGCTGCCATTTATTCGGTTTGAGGGTCTCAGTCGTCACCACCTTAAGGGCGTTTTCCTGCCAACTATTTACGATGTGTGTTCCTATCTTCCCGCCTTCCATCCAGAAGTCGAATCCGCGGAAACTCGCCTTGTCATCCATCTTAGAAAGGATGGCACCGGTCGGTTTCCCATTCGGCTTAATCCAACCAGAGATACTGAAGGGCAGATTGAATTCTACGTTCACCGGAGTATCGAATTTGAACTGCGTGCCTCCATTCAATTTGAGAGCCTTAGACGTCTCGCGATCAGAGACTTCAAATTTTCCTTTCTCGGCAACCGCGGCCGAGCCTGTGAGTTCATCGCGAAAGTCTTTTGCCGAAGCATTGACAGGAAACCAATGAATCAATCCCTCCGGTTGCTTCGTGCCCCCGCTCTTACGCGCTTCCTCTGATTTTTTAGTAATCCACTTTTGAAATTCCGGACTCTTAGCAACCGTGGCGCGATAGTCTTCCATTTTCTGATCAGAGGAAGTCACCTGTTTGTGTAACTCCGCAAGACGCTTCATTTGCTCCTCATCGGGCACCTCTACGAATGGCGCTTGATTTCCATTTCTGGTCTGCATTCCCGGATCGGTGGTGTTGTTAAAAAACGCGAAAAATTGGTAATATTCTTTTTGAGAAATTGGATCGTATTTGTGGTCGTGGCATTGGGCACACTCCATAGTGAGCCCCATCCAGACATTTGCGGTGGTTTGAACGCGATCTGCAACATACTCAACACGCAACTCTTCGGCAAATGCGCCTCCCTCATCGCTCGTTGCATGATTGCGATTGAACCCCGATGCAACCTTCTGGGAAACAGTGGCCTCAGGAAGAAGATCGCCAGCGATTTGCTCAATCGTGAATTGATCAAAAGGCATGTTGCTGTTGTAAGCCTTGATGATCCAATCGCGCCAAGGCCACATGAAGCGCGGCCCATCGGCATGCATCACACTGGAGTCGCCATAGCGTGCGGCATCCATCCACGCCAAAGCCATTCGCTCACCGTAAGCTTTCGAAGCAAGGAGACGATCGACCAATTTTTCGTAAGCTTCCGGTGACCTATCAGAGATAAATTGCTCCACTTCTTCCGGAGTTGGAGGCAACCCAGTGAGGTCAAGTGTGACGCGGCGAATTTGGGTTCGGCGATCAGCTTCCGGCTGTGGCCTGAGACCAGCCGCCCCGATCCGTTTATCGATAAAATGGTCGAGCGAGCTCACCGCATCATCGCTCTTTGGCGAAACTAAAGACCAGTGATCATCATATTCCGCGCCTTCTGCGATCCAGGTTTCGAGAATCTGGATCTGCTTTGGACTCAGGGTTTTGTTGGACTCAGGAGGAGGCATAAGCTCATCGAGATCGGCCGTCTTGAGACGCTTGACGATCTCGCTCTTTGCAGCATCTCCTGGAGAAAGAACTCCGGCATCCAGCGCATCCTCTCGATCATCGAGACGCAAGTCGCCTTTCGTTTCACCCGGCCCGTGACATTTGAAGCAGGTGTCCGAAAGGATGGGGCGCACGTCACGATTAAAATCGATCGTTCCCGCGAACAAAGAACCCGGAATGAGAACCAAAATAAGGAGTTTTTTCATAACTGAGAACCTAGGTGACACTGTCATTAATTATCACTTTCCAAGAATAGCACAAGAAAGCGAAAATGAGTTGTGAACTACAAAACGAAAAATAAAGCTTAAGTCTTTCGGTTACTAGGTATTTTGAGGGTCTGACTATGACCCACCTGACTTTAAAGTTCTCAGCGACCAAAGATGCTCTTTACCAAGCCCCATCCACCATTTTCGGATGCTCTCGTCTCAGTGCCCTAAAAATAAATGAGCTCACCCCACTGACGTCTCAGCTTTCACTTCCATTCGTTGGTCTCAAAAGATAGCAAACAGTAGAAAACCTAGATCCGCCTGTGGTCCAGGATCATCGCGGACCTCTACTGGGATTTCGATGACATTGTTCTACCCTGCAATTCCTTTGGATGGAAAAACCTACCCCAATTTTCGTAGCTTTATTCCTACTTTTGGTAGCGCAGAAATGAAATGGGCGGATACGTTTCCCCTACAGGCATCTTTCGCCCTCATCCTAAACCCTCTTCCGAATTGATTTTATGAATTTTACCGCATCTTTGACTTTCGCCGTTGCTCTAACAAGTTTGGTGGTCAGTCTCCCATCTGCTTCCGCCGCCAAAAAAAACGCGGCACAAGCCACCCTCACGGCAACCGGAAAAGAGCTTGAAGCAAACTACACTCAGCAAATGGAAACCTTGAAGAAGGAGCTCACTCGCGCCCTGCCTTCGGTCAATTCCCAAAAAAAGACCAATTTAACTGCGGCACGTGAAGCTGAGAGCGCCGCAATCAAGCAAATCGAGGAAGCCCGAAAAAGAATGGGAGAGATTTCTTCTGCCAAAGGCCTCGTCGGACACGCCAAAGGCAAATGGATCGGTGGAGCAAACAAAGGAATTTCGAGCGCCGAAGCCAAACTCAAGAAGGCCAAGACAGCTGCGGAACGTGAGGATGCCAAAAAGGAACTCGCCCACTGGCAGCAAAATAAGAAGGACGGCGAAGCCGCACTCGAGGAACGTCAGGCTAAGCTTGATGCCGCTCTTAAGAACAAGGAAAAATACGAAAAGGCGCTCAAAGATGCCGAGAAAACCTTGGCTGACTCGAAAGCCGCGACAATTGCTGCCGTAAAAAATCTTGGTCTCACCAAACAACTCTCGAGCAATAAGCTCGACGCCAAATTAGCCCGCTATTCCATTCTTACCGAAGCTACTCCAGCAAAGCTTGCAGCCTTCGCCCAGCAGGGAGGGGAACAAAAGGATCTGATCCAATCTATGCTTTCGGCCGATGATCTTCTCGTCCAAATGGCCGTTGCCGACGGCGCTAAGGATGGCAACTACGGACGCGCGATGGAAATATACAGCAATATCTGGAAGGCCAGCGATAAGGTCGGCGTGAGTCCGCTGCGACGCCTTGCACTCGCAATAAGCCTCGAACATGCCACTCCGGTCAAGCAACGGAATGCCGAGGCAAAAGAGGATGCTCCTGAATTCGTCAATCCGGTAAAGCGCTACCTTCATTACGAAAAAGCGTTTCTCGCCGGCGAGCTTGATCCCGCTTTCAAGAACCTTACGACCTGGGACTACCGTATGGTGGTCGACGGAGAAGAACCCGATGAAATACTCACTTGGGGCCGCGAAATGCTTCGTAACTATCGCCCCGATCACGTCACCACTAATGATTATCGTTGGCGCTACGTTGCCCTTGTTCGCAGCGACATCAAGTATGGTTCGCAGGACAACAAATACGACAAACCCGATCTCCAGTTCTTCCAAAATATTCTTATGAACGGGGGTATCTGCGGACGTCGCGCCTTCATCGGCCGTTTCATCTTACGAGCCTTTGGAATTCCCACCACCGCCCGCCCGCAGCGCGGCCACGGTGCTCTGGTCCACTGGACACCAGACGGGTGGGTTCCCTGCCTCGGGGCAGGATGGGGAAGCGGCTGGACCAAGGGCCGTTATGATCGCGATCAAGATTTTCTCGCCACCACTCAAGCTCGCGCGGCCGGCGACGCCTTCATGATGGTGAAGCGCGCCCAGTGGATTGGCGACGTAGCCGGAGAGCCCCGCGTTTATGGATTACAATCCCGCACCAACCCTGAATTCTGGTATGGAGCATCACTTTATCTTCAGAAGAACGTTATCGCATCCGCCAAAGCGAAGACGCTCGCCGCCGTCGGCACTGACATCGGGGAAGCCAACGAAACTAAAGAGCACGTCGAAATTGCCAAGGTGAAGATCACCGAAAAGGACCGCAAGGTTTCCGCCGACGAGAAAGGTATCATCACGATCCCAGCTTCCGCCACCAGTAAGCCTACTAGGAGCACCGGAAAAATTCTCTTCCTCGACAGCGTGCTTGGCGGAAAACAACTCCACTACACCCGCACCGGCGGACACCAGATTTTTGAATATACCTTTAAGGCCCCTGCTGCTGGAAAATATCATCTCACGGCCCACGTCGTTACTCCAAGCTGGCGCCAAAACCTTTTTGTCTCCGCCAATCGCGCAAAGGACAAAGTAGAACTTCCCCTCCCACATACCGTCGGGCTCTGGGAGAAAACCGAAGCGGTAGTTATCGAACTCACAAAAGGTGAGAACGTCCTTACCTTCTCACGTGAAGGCGACGTCAAGGGGGTGACCATCAAGGACTTCACCCTCACTCCGATCTCTAGGCAAGTCACACAAAGGTAACTTCGTAGGCGCTTCGACTCTTTACCACTTCCCGACCACTTGCTCGATGACATCGAGAGTATCGTCGATGTCACCTCTCGTATGAGCCGCTGAAATGAAACCTGTTTCGTAGGGGCTTGGGGCCAAATAGACCCCCGCTTTGAGACATCCCCAAAAGAGTTTCTTAAAAATCTCAAAATCCTGCTTTTGCACAGTTTCGACATTCACGATCTCCTCGTCCACGAAGTAGAGACAAAACATTGAACCCACCTGGTTCACGCGGTGAGGCATGCCTTTCTCAGTGAAAATTCTGCGGAGTCCATCCGCCATTTGAGCACCGATATCCGCGAGATAATTGTAAGAACCTTTTTGTTCAAGTTCGCGTAGCTGAGTAAGACCCGCTGTCATCGCAAGGGGGTTTCCACTTAAAGTTCCGGCCTGATAAACGGGGCCATCCGGAGCCAGCATGTCCATAATGTCAGCGCGGCCGCCAAATGCCCCGACCGGCAATCCACCCCCAATCACCTTCCCCATAGCAGTGAGGTCAGGGTCAAAGTTCTCAAGCTCCTGCACCCCACCTTTCGCTAATCGAAAACCCGTCATGACCTCATCGAAGATGACGAGCGCTCCATTTGCTTTGGTGATCTCACGAAGCTTTGTTAGGTATCCTTCACGCGGAAAAACGAGCCCAGCATTGGCAGGATAAGATTCAACGATGATGGCCGCAATTTGCTCGCCGAACTGTTCAAAAACTTCTTCAAGGCGCTCAACATCATTGTAAGGTAAAGTGATCGTCTCGTTCGCGAAAGACTTTGGAACCCCTGCTGAATCAGGCTCTCCAAAGGTCAGCGCGCCCGATCCCGCCGCCACCAGCAAAGAGTCAGCATGACCATGATAACAACTCTCAAATTTCACGATCTTATCCCGCCCGGTGAAACCGCGAGCCAAACGGATCGCCGACATCGTAGCTTCCGTCCCTGAGTTCACCATCCGCACCTTCTCAACCGATGGAACCCACTCTGTAATGAGCTGGGCCATTTCAACTTCCTTGGGGTTAGGAATTCCATAAGAGATGCCATCTTTAGCCGCCTGATGGATCGCCCCGATGATAGAATTTGGAGCGTGCCCAAGAATATTGGGCCCCCATGAACCGATGTAGTCGATTAAAGAATTCCCATCAACATCTTCAATGCGAGCCCCTTTGGCACGCCGCACAAAAAAGGGATCGCCGTCCACATTCCGAAAAGCCCTCACCGGCGAATTTACCCCACCGGGAATCACAGTCTTAGCCTTGGCGAAAAGCTTCTGAGAAAGTGTCTCGTTCATGGAGAGAAGTTGGCGCAAGACCCGCCCGAAAAAAAGCCCCGAAATTAAAAGACCTGCTCAGTCACACTTGAAGTGGAAAAGATGCTATTTTAATTGTAATTTAAGCCGGTAAAAACCGCGCGTGCTTGTAATAGGGCCATTTGTTCGGAAGGTCACACGGCTGGTCTCACCTTCCCCGAAAACCTCTGAAACTTTCGTGACTTGTGAATCACTCCACGCTTCGACATCAGCTGAAGATTGAACGAGGATGCGAGCGCGATCGGCATTGATCTGACGATCAAAAGATACTTCGGCAAAAAACTCACCACCTGATTCGACCACAGAAACCTCGGGAAGACTTCGCAAAGCATAGAGATTTAAATCGCCAGTGAACGGAAGCCCGTCATCGATAGCAGGAGCACCATTCTCTCCAACACTCGGGCGCCAGTCACCAGCCATTTCACCGAATCCATCAACCCAGACCAAACTCGCCCCACTCCCGTCTGCCGACTCCGGCCAAGGCAATCGATCATCATAGCTGACTTCGCGCACCAGAGTTCCCGCACCAAATGATAGCTTAACACGCTCTCCTCCATTCGAGAGACGATTCGAAAACTCGCCCAAGACAAAATCAGGGGTATTTGCAAATCCGTGACGTAAGTTAAAGGCTTCCACGTTTGCCACCACCAGCAGGCGCTCCCCTGCCGCAATCGTCGATTTGCTTCCATTTACAAAGTCGAATTCAATCCCCTTGGTGAAACGCAAGTTGCTGAGATCAAGTCCTCCTGCACCAATATTCATAATCTCAATCCATTCGAAATCACCTTCCTTTAGCGAAGGGATCGCAGCTAATTCGGAAGCAGACGGTGGCAGCGGATGATACATGATTTTACTGATGACCATACCATCTAGAAAAGACTGGATAGAGGGCTTACCAACCATGAATTCGAGAGGTTCCGACCAATTACTCCAGCGACCGGTCGTATCTTCATGTCGGACCCGAGCTCGGTAAGTCAGGCCAACGCGCGCGACTGATGGCACACCAACTTCGGCCTTGAAGGTGGTGAGCTCGCCGGATTCCCAGGTCGTTGTCCATTCAAATGAGGGGTTTTCACCAGGAGGAAGAAGCACTTCCTGAGCATCAAGCGACATTTCAAATCCCATGTCATTACTTCCTAGAGAGGTATTGTGAACTTCAATTGCAATGACGTTCTCTCCCTCGACGAAGAGGTCGGGGTTCACTTCAAATTCATCAAAATCAGATTCGTTCCCCGAAGAATCTGAGAGCACATCGTGACCCACTACGGTATCCGGATCGAAGCCATCGCGAAATGCTTCCTGACCATTGACATAGACCACTGCGCCATCATCGACGAGCAACTTGAAAAGGAAGCCTTCGATCAAATCTAGATCATTTACATTAACAGTAGTCCGAAAGTAAGCGGTCGGGATTCGCGAGGTGATGGTGGTGGCCATGTTGATCCCATTCACACGACCAAACCCAAGCGGAGCAGTTCCATTCTTCCAACCGCTGTCATCAAAATCAACCTCACGCCAAGCCACACCTTCATCAATATTGTTATCCTGATAACTCCAGATACGGCCCGGGGCCATGATCTCGCGCACTCCTCCACCGAGGCTCGTGACCTCAGCGAGGCGCCATTCCATGGACTGAAAAGTATTGGCTCCCTGTGGATCCGAAAAATCGCTACTGGTAAAAGAAAGCCCATCCTGTGGGAACCCTGCATCACCCGAGTAGGTGATCTCGGGCTTAGCCGGCAAACTAGCATCAGCAACAAGAGCATCAAGATAGGCATCCCGCCCAAAATCTCCCGATGCCCCGTTGTCCTGAGAAATAGACGGCATGGTATTATTCCCACCTGTCCAAATCTCCCCTGAGCCTTCCCGATCACGACCAATGAAGGCAAACTTCTTCATATCAGCCACGCGAGGTTCAATCGGCGGATAATTCTGAGAACCGTTTGGCGAGCCCAACCACCGAGCTCGGTCAGCCGGAACCAATTGGTCAATCTTGGCCGCCAACGGATCAATCATGAGTGAGATCTGCTCCTTAGTCCAAACGAGATCACGCATCTCCCGTACTGTATTGAAATATTCTAGCCCAAAGTCGCCTCGTGGCACGGGATTGGTCTGATTAGAACCAAAAATGGCTTGTTTGGGGAAGTCCATACCATCGTTCCAATTTGGTCCCCAACTGGTGTCAGAATCCCAAGGAAGCACATTTAGACGACCTCGTGGATTAGTCGCAGATGGCTCAAAATAGTAAGCCCGATTTTTTAGATGCTCCCCGCGATTTGGTCTCACATCGTAGTGCCGTATCATATCAACCACCGCGTGATAACGATTCCAGCTATCCCAATTCACCTGTTCACGGAGCCAATTATCATCGCGCGCTGGAGTAAGCTGGTTGATGATCGTGGAAAAATCAGAGGCGTTGGCAACTGATTCAGCCCCTTGATACCGCTGCACATCCTTACCGTTGGTTCGCCCACTGATTAGCTTGTAAAGATTCCCCTTTTCCATGTCGTGAGAATCAAGAAAGCGCGAATCATATTCCTCCATCGCAAGCAACATACCGTAGTAATCGCCAACATGTTGAGTGGTGTATTCCTCCGCACTTTGCACAATTCTAAAGTGCCCCCAATGCGTGTATGGCGCTGGTGTCCCCGTTAGATTCCAAATCAAGTGATTCGTTGCCTGAAACAATCCCCAAGTGTAATAATTAGACCGCGAACTCAACATCTTGTGGGTTGAGAGAAATTTCCAGGGTTCGGCATATTTGTCGCCATTCATATCACGGAAAGTGGGATAATTTCCTCGGTTAAAACGGAACTTAAGACTCCGCTTTCCACTCCCGCTGTAACGAGCATTTCGCTGACGAAGTCGATATTTCATGTTATCGAACACCTTGCCCTCGTAGACAAAAGTACAATTCCAATTGTATTCACTCCGGGCATCGTAATTGTCACGGCTGATTTGGTCCGATCCATTGTAACCCACCGCTTGGTTAAAATTCGCAGCTGCAGTTAAGACGTGATAGACCGGAACTGACTGAACTTCGCTTGAAGAAAAAGTACCGACGTTCGTCCGGTAATCTGGGATCCCGTCATACTGAAAATACGCAAAGTTCATACGCTCGTCATCTGCATAGGGAACCCTTACCGATTCCCCTCCCTTATCTTCTACCGTGATGCGATAGCGCACCAAGGTCCGGTTTGGCTGCGATTCTAAAATTGCCGAGTACACCCCATCACCAGCCACTTCGTCAGCGCCAATTCCATCATCGGTCATGAGCCGTGAAGCCCAATTCTGCTCGTAAGCGGGATTCTCAGCACGAGGTGCTGTTGGGTTAGAAAGGAGCGCCCGAGTTGTTTTTGCCAGAAATGCGGGCACATAAGCTCCTGGAGCAACGGCCTGAACTTCCAGACTCACTGAAGCCACACCATCGGGGTCCGTCACTTTCGCCGTGATCACGGTTGAATCGCCAACTGCCGGTTGCTTAGGAAAATGGCTAACCTGCCGAATCGAGGGAGGGGCCACTTCTGAAAAAACCGTGTTCACCAAACCCGCTGAAGGTTCTGGGTCAGCTTCGGTGTTTGGCTCCGGACGAAGCAGCTCAATGTTCAAACCAAAATCATTACTTCCAAGCGAGGTATTGAAGGCATGAATCGCGATCACATTGGTTCCCTCCTTCAACCCAGCCGCACCGCCAGTAATCGATGTTTCCTGCCAATTATTTTCATCACCCGAACCTCCTGATTCATCATCGTAAGACAAAGGACCAGCCGCCATATTATCCGTCCGGAAAACCTCCAACCCGTTGATGTAAACGACCATGCCGTCATCGAGAAGATATCGCAGGAGAATCTCTTGGGGCACCTCCCCATCCACAATTTCAAATTCATTCCGGAAAAAACAACTTGTGTAATTTCCAACCATCCCAGTGATCGGCGGATTAAAGCTCTGAGTCCCAACTCTACCAAAGCCAATCGGAAGCGTTTGTGCCACCCAAGTTCCATCTTCCACGAAGCTCGCTTCGGTCCACGCATTGATGGGCGACGAAGCTTCACTAGTTCCAGCTCTCCAACGCCACCCCGGGCCGTCCTCGGATAAATAGATCAACTTAGGCAAGACCACGATCTGAGAACTACGCCATGATCCACCTAGGTCATTATCTAAACCTGGATAAATTAATTCCATCGAAGATCCAGCGCCACCTGCTGCTGTCGGCCACGGGAAATTATCCTGATAGTTAACCTCATCAGCCACTGAACCATCTGCTCTTCGCAGTTCGATCCGCTCCCCTTCCCCCGATAACCCACCATCAAACGGCCCTAGCGCTCCTAAGCCATAGCGTTCGAGTAAGGCTGCCGGATTCTTTGCCACTACCACATATCCACCTACTCCAATTTGCGTCCCCACCGGAAATGTATAATCAAATCCATCGTTAAAAAACCACCCGCTTAGATCAACAAGAGTGTCCCCCGAATTGTAAAGCTCCACAAATTCATCCTGCGCATCGTTGGGGCGGCTATTGTAGTGGATCTCGTTGATTACGATCTCCGCTTGCGTCGCTCCGACAAACGCGACACCAACCATGAAGCTTCCCAATATGTTCATGGGTTAAAAATTGCCCGCTCTTCCCCTTAAAGCAAGCCCACACAACAAAACACAAGTCCCTTTCACAGCAGCGCATTAGAGAAAGCTTCCCCTAACGCCCCGAGTCCAAGTTAGCGGCGAAGATCATTGTTTTAACAACTCTGCGATTCGCTTAAGAACGAGCTTTTCCCCCATGATGAACGTGTGGTCAGCGTCCACCACTTCGAGCCGCTTTATACCTTCGACTTGCCCACCCTCGACAGTCACGACCCCATCATGTTCTCCTTCAAGGAGATAGTCGAAAATCGGCATCAGATTTCTGCGGCCCATAATGACCGAAACATCATTTCTTCCATCAAAAGGCGGCACCTCGAAGGGCAAGCGATTCGTCGACAGACTCATGCCACCCGGCCCCAGCGATAAGCGCCCAAGCGGAGAATCCTCTAACCAATCAATGATCTCGCTTCCCTGATTTGGCGGAGCCAGCATGACCACATTTCCCGTGATCAGCTCGGGATGGCGCTTCGCCAGACAGCGCAGAACAATTCCCCCCATCGAATGGGTCACAAAGTGTGTCCGCTTAGAAGATGGAACAATCTCCCGGGCAACATGATCAACAATCTTATCTACCGATTGCCTAAAAGACGGATAAGGAAGATTCAGAGTTTCGAAACCACAATGATGTAAATAACGCGCAGGCTCTTCCATCGCCCAGACACTCCGCCAAAGACCGTGGAGAAGAACCACTCGTTCACCATCATTCGCTCGCACACGGGGGCTGTGCCAAGGCATCGGCGGAATGATCATCTTCAATCGATTCATTAGCCCTGATTTAATCACAAATCACACCACCTTGGAAATCGATATACTTTGCCGCTAAAATTGACTGACTCGATAGTTAAACCCTAGAAAACCGATTTATCTCACCTTCTTCTTGTCGGCTTATGACAGAATTGTTTGACTACTCCGTCCGCAAGGACGAACTTGTTTGTGCACACACATACGCAACCAATATATAAAACCCGCTTCTGTGAAGAAGCGGGTTTTTTCATAAACGAAATTTCTCCCTCTCTTTCTAGCGGCCTTTAATCGCTGCGATCGCGCGTTCCACCAAAGCTTTGAGCTCACTGTCAGATGAACTCTGGTGTTTAGCGAGCGGTTGGAGTGCCCTTTCGGTGCCGATGCTAGCGAGGACAGAGGCAGCAGCTCGCGTGATTCGAATAGAGGGCCCGTTTAAATGGAAGATCATTCTCTTCTCAGCAGAAACTCCGAGTGCAATATATTGGGCCCTCCAAACTTCTGGCTTATTGCTCCAGAGAGTGTCGATCAGTAGCGGAGCTTTTTCCCCATTCGCTTTGACTAAAAAATCGATGAACGATGCCGGAACATCGGAATTCGATCTTATCATTTGCTCAACCTTTTCGCTAACGATATCCACCGCTACCGGGTTATCCGTAGCCCAGATCGAAAGAGCTCGTCCTAGGTCCGAAAGAAGCTGAGCATCAGTCTCGTTCCGAATCAGGCGAATGAACTCTGCGATAATCTCTTCGCCGTAACGACGCTCAACGTTTACAGGGACCCCAGCTAATTCTCTGACAGCGTCCTTTCTTCTCAACGGATCCAGTGCTCTGAGTTCGCTGAGGTTTTCTTTGAAGTATGAAGGATTCTGCGGATTAGAAAGCTTGTTTCTAAGATCATCAGTCACCTTCGAATCATGCAGAGCAGAAAGCTTTAAATCGATAAGGCGTAAGTCGGAATAGGTTGTCACACGCCCCAACCTCGGATCACAAATTTTGACTACCGAATCGAAATCGATCGGAAATCCCGAAATCACGATCAAACTACCTTTATCGCTATTACGGGAATAACGGCTAATCGCTTCCGAAGGCGGTATTTTGAGTTCAATCTTAAGATAGTTCTCGATGTTATGGAACTGACTGCTAGCAAGATCCTTGACGAAAATCCCCACGAGATGTTGGGAGGCTAAGCCACCAAACCTTTTCTCAAGGCTCTTCAACTTTTTTTCAATCGCATAATAGCCTGCCTCTTCGCAAATTAGGGCGATCGGGTCAGGCCCTGAATCATCCAAACCTAGCTCTGGAGCCGAATCTAGAACAGCCTTAGGTGTCAAATGGACAGGACGAATAAGAATGAGAGCAAAAAGTGCACCTCCAAACGTGAACAATAGTAGAAATGCCCTACCCCTCCAATTCTTGGCACCAAAAAGCATCAGGCCACCTGCTACGAGACAAACAAAGCCCCCAAGGAGATACCGTTTACCCCTCATCATATCCTGAAAAATTCCTCCATCGGAGGTCCCCACAGCAAAAATGAAGGCGTAGAGAAACAGGAAACTAATTCCGGCGCCTACCGCGATCTTTTGTCCGGCGCCAGCTGGCATGATGGCATCCACCCTAGGCGGACCTCCCCCGACCATCGATTTTTCACTTCGATTCGATTCCGAGGTTGACTGATCACGCCCTAATCGACTCAAAAAATCATCATTCCCTTTTATTTTTTCTCCTGGATAAACCTTGGACCGCTCAGCAAAAATCGATTCCTCCTTCACCAAAAATCGATGATCACAAGAACCACACTCAACCGTCTTGCCAACAAGATCACCGTTCACAGTGAACCTCTTGGAACATTTGGGGCATTCAATTTGCAGATTCATGAAGGAGGCAGCTTATTTGCTATTTAGGCATAGTATTCGCTTATTTGTCCACGCTGACAATCAATCCGTTCAAAATTCGTAAAAATCAATTCTCGGACGGATGCTTAATCTTGGCGATTTCTGCCATGATCCGGTCTGAAATTTCCTGATAAGCGTCGCGCCCTTTGGCCTTCTTTTCCTCGGGAGTTAAGGTGATCGGATCTCCCACAACGATCGTTACCGGGTGAAATCGCAGACGCCCGCTTCCACGCGGCAAAGCCTCAAAAGCCCCAAAAATCCGAACCGGCTGGATGATCGCTCGGCTTTTGGCCGCGATTAGCCCCACTCCAGCTTCCCCTCGCTGCAAGTCGCCATCCAAGGTGCGTGATCCTTCGGGAAAAACGACTACCTGTTCACCACTCTTGAGGATTTTGATAATTTTTTTAAGGCTGCTCATATCCGGAGCGTCCTGGTCAATCGGGATAGCATTCCAGCGTGAGTAAAGCCATTTCGTCACCCCCCTAAAGAGGGTCTTGCGAGCCAAGTAATAGACTGAATCATTGTAAGCGATCCCAACTAACGGCGGATCCAAAAAACTCTCGTGATTTGAAGCAATCAAGACTGATCCGTCCGTAATCAACTTATCACGACCTACCACTTGGTATCGAAAAAATGCCTTCGCCGCTGCACGAAAAATGGTGTGCCCAAACCAATAAGTCGTCTTCATATTTTAGTCTCTCCAGCCAAGTTTAATGAGTGCTTTACGAGCCGCCTCAACAGTCCCGTCAATCGTAAGGTCTGAGGAATCAATCACGATGGAACCATCCGCCACTTTAAGTGGGGAAGCCTTACGATTGCTATCTTGAGCATCCCGCTTCGCGACTTCATCGGACTCTCCTTCCTTCGCGCGCCGAGCCGCCCGGACCTCCTCGGACGCACTAACATACAGTTTAAAAGGAGTATCCGGGAAGACCACCGAACCGATGTCCCGGCCCTCCATCACCACATCATATTCCCCAAGATAGTCGCGCTGCATGGCCACCAGACTTTCGCGCACTTCGGGAATTGATGCCACCTTGGAAACATGTTCGTTCACTCCAGCACTACGGATCTCGGTCGTAAGTAGACGATCATTGATGGCGATGGTGGATAGATTGTTTTGAACGCCGCAGTCGATTCGCATCCGGGACATCGCCTCTAGCACAGCGGCCCTATTTTCTGGATCAATCCCCTCCTGTAAAACCTGCCAAGTGACGGCGCGATACATGGCACCAGAATTTACCATAACGAGCCCCAGCGATTCCGCGAGACGCTTGGCGACCGTACTTTTACCCGAAGCAGCGGGACCATCAATTGCAACAGCTCGATAAGTTTGACTCATGATTGGCAGAACGTTTCAAGGTGGTGAACAAAAGTAGGATATGAAGTAGCGACGCAAGCCGTATTCGCAATCGTGGTTTGGCCATCTTTGGCCAAAAGACCCGCAATCGCAAAGGCCATGGCAATGCGGTGGTCGCCATAGCTTTCCAGCTTAGCTCCCTTGAGAGTCCGCCCTCCGGTAATGACCATCCCATCTTCAAATTCTTTAATCTCGCCACCCATTAGGCGAAGATTCCTGATCGTAGTTTCGATACGATCCGTCTCTTTCACCCGGAGCTCGGCCGCATTACGAATTGTCATCACCCCTTCTGCTAAAGCGCCCGCCACCGCTAGAATGGGAACTTCGTCAATTAGGTTGGGCACTTCCTCTTTCAAGATCTCGGTGCCTTGGAGCTTACCTCCCGTGATTTCAATTCGCCCCAGCGGTTCGCCACCATCTTGATGCTCCAGCTGAACCTCGATCTTTGCGCCCATTCGGATCAAAACATCCAGCAAGGCGGTCCGGGTTGGATTCAACCCCACGTTATTAATAATCAACTGTGA
>Ga0102815_10001453_pt1 | contig 14854 bp, 8 predicted proteins | sample ColrivemetaGS759_FD_79113 | JGI IMG/M metagenome (GOLD analysis project Ga0102815, IMG submission 79113) | Estuarine microbial communities from the Columbia River estuary - Ebb tide ETM metaG S.759 | ecosystem: Environmental > Aquatic > Marine > Intertidal zone > Estuary | place: USA: Columbia...
GTGAGCCGGACAGCCTCGGTGCCGAAGTCCAGGGTGAGGCGGTTCCAGAACGATTCTCGATCGACCGCCTTGCCGTTGATGGCGGTCACCAGGTCCCCGACCTGAAGGCCAGCCGCGTCCCCGAGCTTGCCCTCACTCACGGACCCTACGCGGTACGCGTTGATGGTCTTGACCTCGAACAGGACCTCGCCCGAGGGAACGGTGACCTCCATCGAGGACTGCCCCGAGTTCGACCAGGTCTTGAGCTTGTACTCGCCCGCTGCCACGTCCTCGAAGGTCGCGCGGTGCTGATCGTCGAGCTCTGCGCTCGCGCTGCCGCCCCACCAGCCGTCGCTTGTGGACCCCTCCCGCTCCAGCCAGAACCCGGTTCCCTCCGAGAGGTCCGGCGCGTGGACCACGAACCGATGGAAGGTCGGAGCGCGGAACGAGATCTCCTGGGCGCCCGGCCGAACGGTCATCTCCTGCCAGGCGATCGCCGCGCCGCCCCTTGAGCGGTTGCCCTTGGATGCCTTCTTCAGCTCGACCCGGAAGAGGCCGGGCTGGAGCCCGAGGATCCGCGCGATGCCCTCACTGCTCACACGGGTCGCGCTGCGTGAGGAACGCAGCCGCCGGTCCCCGCCGTCGTCCTTCTTCACGATGGACACCGCGCTGACCATGAACCCGGGCGAGAGATCCCCCGTCACCCGAACCAGGAGCTCCGCGCTGCGCTGGAACGACATGGAGACCTCGGTTTGTCCCTGGACCAGCGGCTGGATGAGCTCGCCGTAGCCCTCGGCGGTCGCCGTCAACTCAACCGAGGTCAACTTGCTCCATTCGTTGCCGTCGAGGACCTTGCTCATGGGCAGCCAGTACGTCCCCGGGCTCCGGGCGATCGACTTCACCCGCCCACTGCCTGATCCACCGTTGGTGCGCTCCACGCGCTGTGAGAAGGAGACGTCGAGCAGATTCTTGCCTGACGGCCCGGTGCAACGCACGACCAGGAACTCCGCCATGTCCACTCCGCCGAGGGTGAGCGACTGCTCGATCAGTCCGCCATCGACCAGCACCTCGGCCGTGACCTGCACGGGTCCAGCGCCGAGCCCAGCGCCGAGCAGGTAACTGCCCGCGTCCAGATCCGCCACGCTGAAGGCGCCAGACGGGGTCCTCGCGAGCGACCTCTTCTCGTCGAAGAGGTCGTCGGGGTCCTCGCCCTCGGCCTTGGCCGCCTCGACGATCTTCACCCAGGGCTCGATCCGCGGTACGAGGCCGGACTCGTCCTCGATGGTGACCCACAGGAGCGAGCGCGCCTTGAGCTCGAAGAGGTGTGGCCCTTCACCGTCGTGCTCCAGGTCGATGACCTTGATGTCAGAGGCCAGCTCGGAGGAGTCTGCTTGCCCGTACTCGCCGCCCTGCACGCGGCCAACCATGGCCTTCAAGGAGGCCGTGGAGCGGGTGAGGCGGATCGTCGGGTCGTCGCTCGTCCAGCGGTAGGACCCTCTGGTCCCGCGCTCGCCGATGAGCGCGATCGTCGCCTCCTCCGGGACCGTTCCGTCGGGGAGACGCAGGTCGAGGTGGTACTCCGACACGGGCTTGGCGATGAACTGGGCGCTCTCGCCGACGCGGACGATCTGGCTCTCAAAGACCATCCCTTCGAGGTAAGGCCTCAGAGTGAAGCGTCCGGCGGGCAGATCCGCGAACTCGAAGCCGCCCGCTGCGTCGGTCGTCGCGGTTCGCTGGCTGCGCTGCTTCTCGAGCAGAGTCTTGGCGTTGGCGGCGAGCGCTCCGCGGACCTCCGTCGGTCCAGACCAGCCCCGCCCGACGCTCTCCGTGCTCCGCCCGCGGTTGCTGGCCTCGCTCGCGGAGTAGAAGTTCACGGTCACGACCGTGGCCCCGGCGAGGGGCGCTCCGTCTCCGTCAAAGACCGTCCCGGTGATCGTCCCCACGCCGGTCAGGCCAACGTCGGCGCCCTCCGTATTCATGGAGATGCGGGCGAGCGTCGCGTCCGAATAGCCGTCCGCCTCCGCCGTCAACACGCGATCGGCGGCGTCGGCGTTCACCTCTGAACTCGACCCACGGTCCGCCGGACCCAGGGCCGCGAGGGACAGCGCCTCCGCCGGGGCTCCCGGCTCAAGCTCGGCCCTGCGAACGATGGACGAGTCCGCGGCCTGAACGGCCGGTCGGCCATCACCCCCCAGGAGGAACCCGATCCCTGCGCCGAGCCCGAGGCCAAGGAGGAGGGTGAGCAGCGCGATTCGAGTGGAAGCCATGGCGTTTGGAGGGCAAGCGAGCGATTGCCCTTCGAGTCTAGCCACGCCTCTCCATTCAACGATGGCCTTCCCATGTCCCGGACCCGAGATCCCCGATCGACCCACCCGCTGGAGCCCGAAGGGCACCTCGCGAACCGCGGGGCGTCGACCGTGACCTCCACCTGGGACCTCCACCTGGGACCTCCATCTGGGGCCTCAAGCTGCATCTGCGACGGCTCACGACGCGACCGCTTGCGTCAAACTGGTGCCGTGCCCGTCGCCCGCTGGGAGAGGCCAGGAGTGACTCGCGCCGGAACCGCTGGCGGGCCGATAGGATCCACCGACCATGAAGGCTCGCGATCGCAGAATCCCCGCCGGCCCCCTCGCCTGGTTTGGGTTGGTCAGCCTGGGCCTCGTCGGCTGCGGGGGCGATTCACCCGCCGGCGGCGCCCCTGAACCGGAGGCCGCTGCTCGCCGGGCGAGCCAGCTCTTCACCGACGTGACGGACTCCAGCGGCGTCCACTTCTCCCACCGCTCCGGGGCCGCCGGAGACTGGATCCTGACGGAGATCATGGGCGGCGGCGGGGCACTGTTCGACATGGACGACGACGGGGACCTGGACCTCCTCCTCCTCCAGGGCGGCGCCGACCCCAGCTCCTCGACCACCGCACAGGCTGGCGAGGGGCACGCGCTCTTCCGCAACGATGGACAGGGCGCCTTCACAGACGTGAGCGAAGGCGCGGGCCTGGAGGCTCTCAACGGGTACGCCATGGGCGCGGCGGCCGGCGACGTGGACGGCGATGGGGACGTGGACCTCTACGTCTCCCAGCAAGGGACCGACGCGCTCCTCTTGAACGAAGGGGACGGGCGCTTCCGGGACGCGACGTCGGCGTGGGGCGCTGGAGTCAAGGGCTGGTCCACCTCGGCGGCCTTCGGGGACCTGGACGCCGACGGGGACCTGGACCTCTACGTGGCCCGATACATCGAGCTCGACCCCAAGATCACCTGCAACGACGCCGCGGGACGGCGGACCTACTGCCCGCCAGGCAGCGGGGCGCCGGTCCACGACGTGCTGCTCATGAACGAGGGCGGCTCCTTCCGTGATGCGAGCGCCGAGGCAGGGCTCGTCGGGGTGCCCGCCCCAGGATTGGGGGTCGTCCTCGAGGACCTGACCGGCGACGGGCGGCTCGACGTGTACGTGGCCAACGACGGCCAGGCCAATCAACTCTGGGTGCCCGACGGGGAGGGCGGCTGGCGAGATGAGGGCGCCACCCGCGGGATCGCCCTGAACCAGAACGGCTTCGCCGAGGCCAGCATGGGCGTCGTGGTGGAGGACCTGGACCAAGACGGGCTCTCGGACCTCTTCATGACGCACCTCCAGGAGGAGACCCACACCCTGTACCGCGCGCGCGGCGCAGGGGCCTTCAGTGACCGCACCGGGCAGGCAGGCCTCGGGGTCATGACCCGTCCCAACACGGGGTTCGGGGTGACCGCCTTCGACGTGGAGTTGGATGGGGACTTGGACCTCGCCATCGCCAACGGGCGGGTTCGCATTGGGCCGGTCCCCGAGAGCTGCGAGCTTGAGGGAGCTTGGGCGCAGCTCGCCGAGGCCAACTCACTCCTGATCGCCGACGGCGCCCGCTTCACCGATGAGAAGGAGCGCGCCCTCGCCCTCACGGGCCCGCTGCTCGTGGACCGCTGCGTGTTCCAGGGGGACCTGGACGGAGACGGCGACGTGGACCTCGTGGTCAGCGGCAACGAGAACGCAGCCCGCATCCTGCGGAACGATGCGCCCCGCGAGGGCGACTGGATCACGGTCGACCCCAGGCTCGACGGGGCCAGCGCCACCGGCCTCGGCGTCCAGGTCAGGGTGACGGCGCCCGACTTCCAGCTGACACGCACCACACGCGCGTCGGACGGGTATCAGTCCAGCCGTGACCCCCGCGCGCACTTCGGCGTCCCCGGAGCCAAGGGCGGGGTCGAGGTCGAGCTCCGCTGGCCGGACGGCCTCCGCGAGCGCTTTGCTGGCCTCGCGACGGGCAGCGTGCACCAACTCCTCCGCGGCAGCGGCGAGGCCCTCCGATGAACCGATCCCCCCTGGCCGCCGCCCTCCTCTCGCTCGCCCTGTACACCGGGGCCTGCGGACCAACGGAGCCGGACCTGGCCCTCCCCGCCCCCCCGCTGCTGGACACCAGCACGATGGAGCCGCTGGTGGCCGAGACGCTCGGCGCCGCCCGGGCGGCGGTCGTGGCCGCTCCCCAGGACGCGCAGCGCTGGAGTGAGCTGGGCCTCGCCCTCGACGCCCACTTCTTTCTCGAGGAGGCCGAGCAGTGCCTCGCCGTGGCGATCGAGCTGGACCCGACCCTCTTCAGGGCGGTCTACGACCACGCGGTGCTGGGGACCATGCTGGAGCGGGAAGTGGACGAGGTGGCGGCGCGCTTCGAGCGAGCGGGGCAGCTGCGTGACGACTACCCGCCGGTCTACGCCCGCCTGGGCGACTTCCTGTTGGTGAGCGGCGACGCGGCCGGTTCCATGGCCGCCTTCGAGCAGGCTCGCGAGGTCTCGGGCGGCCTCGACTACGAGTACGACTACGCCACGCTGGGCATCGGGCGTGCGCTCCTTGACCAGGGAGAGACAGAGGCCGCTGTGGAGCGACTGGCGGAGCTGCACCAGCGCTTCCCCGGGGACCCAGGTCTCGCCACCGCCCTCGGCCAGGGCCTCACCATGCTCCAGCGAGTGGACGAGGCCGCCGCCGTGACCGCGCGCCAGAAGGCAGCAGACGAGGGCAAGGTCCAGCTCGGGGACTCCGTGCGGCGGGACATCATGACCCGCTCCCGATCAGCGGCCATGAACTTCCAACGCGGCGAGGCCATGGTCCGCCGCCGCGAGTTCGCCGCAGCCGCGGTCGAGTTCGAGCGGGTCCTCACGGTGGACGAGGACAACCGCACCGCGCGGCTCTACCTCGCCAGCGCCCTCATGGAGCTGCGGCGCATCCCCGAGTCCCGCGCGCAGCTCAACGCCGTCCTGAAAGACAGCCCGGGCGACCTCGACGCCCACCGGATGCTGGGGCTCTTCGACGCCGAGTCCGGCGCCTTCGAAGAGGCGGACCTGCACTTCAAGACGGTCGCCCGCGACGCCCCGCTCGACAACCTCGGCTTCCAGGCCTGGGTCACCGCGCTCGGGGGCATGAGGCGCTGGGACGAGGCGCTGTTCCGCATCGAGCAATGGAGCGCGGCGTCCCCATCGCTGGCCGAGCCCGCCTACCTGCGAGCCATGGCGCTGTTCAACGCCAACCGGCGTGAGGAGGCCTTCCAGGCCCTCGACGCTGCCAAGGCGCTGGCTCCGGGACACCCCATTCGGGCACAAGCCGAGCGAATCCTAAGTCGCTAGCCGACGGGGCCCGGGGCTAGAGGCCCCACAGGCAGGCTCCAGCTGGCAGGTCCAAGCCGCATCAGGCGCACTCAGGCGAGCCCGTAGGCCGTCTTCACCGCCGCGTCGGTGTCGACGGTGGCGCCCACCATCGAGAGCGAGGCCCTCCAGCGGGAGAACACCTCGTGCACGCGGATGTAGGGCGCCGCCAGGGTGCACACCGGCCAGTCCGAGCCAAACATGAGCCGCCGGGGGCCGAAGGCCTCGAAAGCCACGTCCATGTAGGGCGTCAGTTGGTCATAGGTCCAGCCCTCGTGGTCCGCCTCGGTGACCATGCCGCTGACCTTGCAGGTCACGTGCTCCATGGCGCCAAGCTCGCGCATCAGCGCCGCCCAACGGTCGATCTCCCCCGCGGCGATGCGGGGCTTGGCCACGTGGTCGAGCACGAGCCGCTGACCGGACATGGCGGCGCAGAAGCGGATCGCCTCCTCCAGTTGATGCTCGAGGATCAGCACGTCATAAGCGAGCCCGCGTGCGCCAACCGCCGCCACCCCGCGGCGGAAGTCTGCCCCGTCCAAGAAGCCCGCCGCCTCGTCCTGCACCACGTGCCGGATACCCACAAGGCGCTCTCCTCCCCGCGCAGCAGCCAGCCGGTCCAGCTGCGCCTCGACCTCCCCTGAGGCGAGATCCACCCAGCCCACCACGCCGCGGATCCAGAGGTGATCATCCGCGAGCCCGAGGAGCCACTCGCTTTCCTCAAGGTCCTGGCGCGCCTGGACCGCGACGGTGCCGTCGACGCCACGCTGATCGAGCAGCGGGCGGAGGTCGTCGGGGAGGAAGTCGCGTTCGAGGGCCCGCAGGCCGCCTTCGGCGATCCAGCCGTACTCGGCCTCGTCGTAGGTCCAGAAGTGCTGATGGGCGTCGATGGGCATGGGGTGCCAACGTAGCAAGAGCGCCCGAGCGGTTAGGCTGGTTCAACCGCGACTTCCCCCCCTCGTCATGAATCAAAGACCTCGACTGGCCGCCGCCCTCTCCCTCCTCGCGCTCTCCGCGTGCGGTGATCCCTCGAGCAGCGAGGCCGCGAGCGGCGCGCTGCAGATCGCCGTGGTCCCCAAGGGGACGACCCACGAGTTCTGGAAGTCGGTGCACGCCGGAGCCGAGGCAGCCGCCCGCGACCTCGGGGTCGAGGTCATCTGGAAGGGGCCCATCCGCGAGGACGACCGCGCGGAGCAGATCCAGATCGTCGAGAACTTCGTCGTCCGGGGTGTGGACGGGATCGTCCTCATGCCCATGGACCGCAAGGCCCTCGTCACCCCGGCTGAGGAGGCCGGAGGACAGGGTATCCCCGTGGTCGTCGCGGACAGCGACCTGGACTGGGAGGGGCGCACCTCCTTCGTTGCCACCGACAACCGCCGCGGCGGCGAGCTCGCGGGCGAGGCGCTGGCCGAAATGATGGGGGGCGAGGGGTCGGTGATCCTGCTGCGCTACCAGGTGGGGTCAGCGAGCACGTACGAGCGTGAGGAGGGCTTCCTCGAGGCCATCGGCAAGGCAGCAGGTATCGAGATCATCTCCTCCAACCAGTACGCGGGGGCCACCAACGAGGGCGCCTACCAGGCGTCCGAGAACCTCCTCAATAGCTTCAAGGACGTGGACGGCATCTTCTGCCCGAACGAGTCTGCGGCCTTCGGGATGCTGCGGGCCCTACAGGACTCCGGGCGCACCGACGACGTGGCCTTCGTGGGCTTCGACGCGAGCGACAAGCTGGTGGAGGCGCTCCGCGCCGGGGAGATCGACGCCCTCGTGCTCCAGGACCCCGTGCGCATGGGTGAGCTCTCCGTGCGCGCCTGCGTCGCCGCGGTGCGAGGCGAGGCCGTGGATCCCCGGATCGACACCGGCGTCGTGGTCGTCCCCTCCGCGTCCATCGACGACCCCTCGGTCCAGGCCCTCCTCAAGCCCGACCTCTCGATCCTCGACGAGTGATGGAGGCCGGCGCTGTCCTCCGGCGGCAGGGCCCGCCGCGGCTCCAGATCAAGGGGGTCACCAAGCGCTTCGGCGGTGTCCACGCCTTGCGGGGAGTGGACCTGGAGGCGGAGGTGGGCGAGGTCCACGCGCTCCTCGGGGAGAACGGCGCGGGCAAGAGCACCCTCATGAAGATCGTGGCCGGGGCCCAACCGCCGGACTCGGGGGAGCTCTGGATCGACGGGGTCCCCTTCGCGCCGTCGTCGCCCCGGGAAGCCCGGGAACGCGGGGTCGCGATGATCTACCAGGAGCTCAACCTCTGCCCTCACCTCTCGGTCCTGGAGAACGTCACCCTCGGGCGCGAGACCTCGCGCTTCGGTGTGAAGCAGCTCGACGCCGCGCGGGGGCGACTCGGCCAGGTCCTCACGGACCTCGAGGTCACCAGCTTCAGGGCCGACACGCTGGTCAGCGGACTCGGCCCCGGCGACCGGCAGCTGGTAGAGATCGCCCGCGCGCTCTGCCTCGACGCCACCATCATCGTCTTCGACGAGCCCACCAGCTCCCTCTCCGCGCCGGACGTCGAGCGCCTGTTCAGGGTGACCCGGCGCCTGGTCGACGGCGGCGTGACCGTGCTTTGGATCAGCCACTTCCTCGACGAGGTGAAGGCCATCGGGAACCGCTTCACCGTGCTCCGCGACGGCGAGACCGTGGGCCACGGCGATGTGCTGCAGACGAGCACCGATGAGATGGTGACGACGATGGCGGGGCGCTCGGTCTCGGAGGCCTACCCGAGGTCCGCGAGGACTCCCGGGGCCGCGGTGCTCTCCGTCAAGGGGCTCGCCGGCGCCTCGGCCCCGCGGGACGCCAGCTTCGAGCTGCGGGCCGGCGAGGTCATGGGCGTCTTCGGCCTCGTGGGCGCCGGGCGCACGGAGATGCTCCGCAGCCTGTACGGCCTGGATCCCATGGTCTCCGGCGAGGTCGAGCTCCGAGGAGCCCCGGTCCAGCGCCCCCGGCCCAGCCGCTGGGTGGAGCTCGGCGTCGGGCTGCTCAGCGAGGACCGCGCGCGGGAGGGGGTCGCGCTCGAGCTCTCCATCGCCGACAACGTCACCCTCTCCAGTGTCCGCCGCCTCGCCAACCGCGTGGGCGCGGTGACCCGGAGGGCGCGGGAGGCCGCGGCGGAGCCCTGGCGCGAGCGGCTCTCGCTCCGGGCGAGCTCTACCCGCCAGCCGGTGCGAGATCTCTCGGGCGGGAACCAGCAGAAGGTCGCCATCGCGCGCTTGATGGAGTGCGGGGCAGACGTCCTGCTGCTCGACGAGCCCACGCGCGGCATCGACGTGGGCGCGCGGGTCGAGGTGTACCGGCTGCTCGATCAGCTGGCGGTCGAGGGCAAGGCTATCCTGATGGTCAGCAGCCACCTGCCGGAGCTCCTGGGCACCTGTGACCGCATCGCCGTGATGTACCGGGGCGTCCTCGGGGCCGCTCGACCCCGCGAGGAATGGACCGAGGACGCGGCGCTCGCCGCCGCGACAGGAGGAACCAGCTGATGGAAGCCGAAGACCCAACGACCCCCGGCCGTAGCGCCGCCGCGGCCCGCCAGGTCGCCGACATCCTGGGCCCGTTCCTCGGCCTGATCGTCGTCGTGGCGCTCTTCGGCGCGGTCGCGCCGGAAGGCTTCCTCTCAGTCTTCAACGCGAAGACCATCGCGACCCAGACCGTGATCGTCGGGCTCGCGGCGATCGGCGCCACGTTCATCATCCGCTCCGGGGGCATCGACCTCTCCGTGGGCTCGGCCATCGCGCTGGCCTCGGTGGTCACCGCCCTCGCCATGAAGGCCGGCCTCGGCGAGGTCCCGTCCGCGCTCCTGGGCGTCCTGGCCGGCGCCGCCGTGGGCGCGGTCAACGGCGGCCTCGTGACCCTGCTGAAGCTGCCCCCCTTCATCGTCACCCTGGGGACCCTCGGCGCGGCCCGAGGGGCCGCCAAGTGGCTCGCCGACGAGCAGAAGGTGGACGCCCCCAGCGGGGGGCTGAAGCCGTTCATGTCCAAGAACCCCGACCTGTCCGGGCTGCCCGGATTCATCCGCGAGAACCTGCCGGACTGGCTGGTGCTCGCCCCGGGGGTCTGGCTGATGGGCCTCGCCGCCCTCGCCGCCGCCTTCCTCCTGCGCCGGACCGTCTTCGGCACCTGGACCACCGCGATCGGCTCCAACGAGCCCACCGCGCGCCTCTGTGGCGTGCCCGTGGAGCGGACCAAGTTCGCCATCTACGTCTTCGCTGGGGCCATGGCGGGCCTCGCTGGCGTCCTCCAGTTCGGCCGCCTCACGGTCGGCGACCCGACCACCGCCATGGGCAAGGAGCTGGACGTCATCGCCGCCGTGGTCATCGGCGGCGCCTCGCTCTCGGGGGGCACCGGGACCATCCTCGGCGCCATGATCGGAGCCTTCTTGATGGCCACCCTCGCCAACGGCTGCAACCTCTCGGGGGTGCCGAACTTCGTCCAGGAGATCTTGGTCGGGGCCATCATCGTGAGCGCGGTCACCCTGGACGGCTTCCGGAGCCGCCAGCGGGCAAGCTAGCGGTCTCGGAATCGAGACCTCCAGCGAGGGCTGTATCCCCAGCCCCTCCTGAGCGCGACGAAGCGTTACCTTCTGTCGCATGCGCTCCGACCTAGATATCGCCAGAGACGTCACCCTCCGCCCCATCGAAGACGTCGCCAGTGAGTACGGCTTCGACGCCGATGGGCTTGAACCCTACGGCCGCTACATGGCCAAGCTGGACCACAAGCTGGCCGCCGAACCCAAGGCGAGCAAGTCCCGCTACGTCGTGGTGACCGCCATCACCCCCACGCCCGCAGGCGAAGGCAAGACCGTCCACACCGTCGGGCTCTCCCTCGCCCTCAACAAGCTCGGCAAGAAGGCCGCCTGCGCGATCCGCCAGCCCTCCATGGGCCCGGTGTTCGGGATCAAGGGCGGGGCCGCAGGCGGTGGATACAGCCAGGTCGTCCCCATGGAGGACTTCAACCTCCACCTGACCGGCGACTTCCATGCGGTCACTGCGGCGAACAACCTGCTGGCCGCCGCCATCGACGCGTCAATCCTGCTGGACAACCCCCTCGACATCGACCCCGCGACCGTCACCTGGCGGCGGGTCCTCGACGTCAACGACCGGGCCCTACGCCAGGTCACCTCTGGCCTCGGTGGCCCCAAGAACGGCGTGCCCCGGGAGACGGGCTTCGACATCACCTCGGCGTCCGAGGTCATGGCCATCCTGGGGATGAGCCGGGATCTGGCGGACGTCCGGCGCCGCCTGGGCCTCATCGTCATCGGCGCGAACCGCAAGGGCGATCCTGTGACGGCAGAGGAGCTCGAGGTGGCTGGCGCCATGGCAGCCATCCTCCAGCGCGCGATCGACCCCACGATCATGCAGACCACCGAGGGCACCCTGGCCTTCGTGCACACCGGGCCCTTCGCCAACATCGCCCACGGCAACTCGTCCATCGTCGCGGACCGCGTGGCCCAGGGCCACGTGGACTACCTGGTGACCGAGGCGGGCTTCGGCGCGGACATGGGCGCCGAGAAGTTCTTCGACATCAAGTGCCGCGCCTCGGGCATGAGCCCCGACGCCGTGCTGCTGGTCGCCACGATCCGCGCACTGAAGGTGCACTCAGGGGACTACGCGACGCGCCAGGGCCGGCCGCTCCCCGATGAGCTCTTCGAGGAGAACACCGAGGCGGTCCTCAAGGGGTGCTCCAACTTGGAGGCCCAGGTGAAGAACGTGCGCAGCTACGGGGTCCCCGTGGTCGTGGCCATCAACCGCTTCCCGACGGACACCGAGGCTGAGATTGCGGTGGTCAAGGAGCGCGCCCTCGCGGCGGGCGCCCGGGCCGCCGAGGTGAGCGAGGTCCACGCCAAGGGCGGCGAGGGCGGCGCCGCGATCGGGGCGGCCATCATCGACGCCGCCGAGTCCGGTGAGTCGGACTTCAAGCTGCTGTATCCCGACGAGGCGTCCCTCACCGAGAAGGTCGAGACCTTGGCCCTCAAGATCTACGGCGCCGGATCGGTGGAGTTCTCCGCTGCCGCCAAGAAGACGTTCGCGCGGCTCGAGGAGCAAGGCTACGGGAGGCTCCCGATCTGCATGGCCAAGACGCAGTACAGCCTGAGCCACGATGCCCAGCTCAAGGGCGCGCCCGAGGGCTTCGTCTTCCCGGTCCGTGACGCTCGACTGGCCGCCGGCGCCGGCTTCGTGGTGGTCTACGCAGGGGCGATCATGACCATGCCGGGCCTCGGCCGCACGCCGGCCTACAAGCAGGTCGACATCGACGAGAACGGCGAGATCCTCGGCCTGTTCTAGGTCCACCTCAGGGGGCTCCCCTCCGCCCCCCTCATCGCCCCCCCCACAGCGACACCTCGGGGGGGGCATGGGGAGCGCCGAGCGGCCCCTGTGGGCCCACAGAGGCACCTTGAGGAGGTGTCATGGGCACCGCACGAGGGCCATACAGAGGCTCCCCACAGGGTCCTCAAGGAATCGTTGGATCGCGCCGATAGGGCCGATTGCAGGTCCATACCGGACCGGCCGATCCACCCGGCGCCCCACGCGCCGCCCTCGCGCACGATTCCAATGCCCCGTCCACACAAGCAGTCCGGCTTCACCCTCATCGAGCTGATGATCGTCGTCGCGATCATCGCCATCGTCGCGGCCATCGCGATCCCGAAGCTTGTCAGCGCGCGCATCTCCGCCAACGAGAACGCCACGATCTCGACCCTGCGGTCCATCGCGACGGCTCAGCAGAACATGATCTCGAGTGTCACCATCGACACCGATCTGGACGGCGGCGGTGAAGCGGGCTACTTCGGGGAGCTCTCCGGGGCGACCCCGGTTCGCGTCTGGTCCGCGCTCGGCACTGGCCTCGGCGCCGCGGGCGACAGCGCGCAGCCGTCCTTCCTGTCGAAGCAGTTCGCCGACGTCATCTCTGACTCGGGCGACGGGATCATCGAGCGCAACGGCTACTACTTCAAGATCTTCCTCCCCGACAGGGGCGCGAGCGGCATCGTCGGCGGCATCGCTGAGCGCGACACCGGCGGAGCCAACCCCAGCGCCTACCCGGACGGCGGGAACTGCGAGTTGATGTGGTGCTGCTACGCGTGGCCCACGCAGATCAATCGCACCGGCCGGCGGGCCTTCATGATCAACGAGATTGGTGACGTCGTGGCGACCCGGAACACCATCGGCGAGGCGGGCGGCCCGTACGACGGCCTCAACCGCTCACCTGAGTTCGACGCCGCCTTCGCGGAGAGCGATGACATGAGCTCGGGCGTGGCGCTGGCCGCCGCCGGACTCACCGCCCAGGACGGCATGACCTGGACCCCTGTGGGCAACTGATCGGCTAGCGCCGATCCAACAGGCCCAACCGGCTTCGAGTCCAGCCGAGGAGCGGCTTGAAGCTCAACCCGATCGCGGGCCCGCCCTCGCCTGCACGATTCTGGAAGATCAGGTCGAGGATAAAGTCGTGGCTGAAGCGGCGCAGGACGAACTCCGTCAGGAGCGACTCACTCTCGCGCAGGTCCCTGGAGTAGCGCGCCTCGATCTCCCACTTCGGGTCCACGAGCCAGCGTCCGCCGACCCCCGCGGTCTCGTAGAGCTCCGCCCGGTCGATCGCTCGGGCCTGGCCGTAGCTGACCTCGAAGAGGAACTCGTCGTTGGGACGGACCGCGAAGGTGCTCCGGGTGTAGGTCGTCTCGGCGTTCTCAAGGTCGTAGCGACCGTCATGCAGGATCCCGACCAGCCCCTCACCGCTGCCGTAGCCGGTGATGTATCGACCCAGAGTCCCGACCTCCTTCAGGTCCTCGAGGTCCCCTGAGCGGTCCTTGAGGAGCGTCGCCCGGACGTCGAGGTCGAAGGTCTCAAAGGTGTCCGGCCGCTGCCAGAGCGCACGGACGCCCGCCTCATAGCGGTCTCCGTCGATCGGCTCTTCGGTCCGATCAAACGGGATCAGCTCGCCGCCGCTTTCCTCGTACCACAGGTCCTTGGCGGCCGAGATACGGGGGGCGAGGGCGTGCAGGTAACCACTGTCGGTGACCTTGTGGAGCGTCGTAGAGAGCTCCATCCCCGCGATCGCCGCCCCTCTGAGGGGGTCGGTGCCGTCGTCGTCCAGTGACTCGGTCCACGCCGTGCCGCGGACCTCGGCGAAGGGGGTGGCCTTGACCCCGCCGACACCCGTCCGGATGGGGAGCGCCACGCGCTGGATCAGATCCGCGCGGCCCGCCTCGCCGTCGCCAATGTCGAGCTGAGCGCCGCCAGGGAGCTCGGAGAACAGGTCGTCCTTGGGCACGCCCTCGCGGCGACGGAAGTAGCCAGCCTCGAACGACCCGCCATAGAGCAGGGGGAGTCCTGCGACCTCGGCCACAGCGCGCTCACCCCGGTAGGCCTGAAACGAGGGCAGCTCCTCCTTCTGGCTACGGAACGAGTTGATTCGCTTCTGGGCGCCCGCCGCCAGATAGTCCGCGCCGATCGACTTTCGCCAGCGGACGAAGGTGTCCCGCTGGTCAAAGACCTGGTAGTCGCGCTCGTAGAACTCCGACTGCACGCCCGCGTCGGTCTGAGAGGCGACCGCGACATCGATCCACTCACCGCGGACGATCGGGTAGCGGCTCCTCAGGTAGCCGAAGAGGCGCAAGGTGTCTCGCTCGTCCTCGGGCACGCGGACCGTACCCCGGTCCATGCCGCTGTCGGGGATGCCTCCGACAAACGCGTCGACCCGAAAGTCTTCTCCCGCGTCGTCGCCCGGCTCGTGCTCGCGGAGGCTCAGGCCGAGCCCAAGCAACGGACCGCGATCCCAGAGGTAGCTCGCCGAGGTGTCCCACTTGCCCTTGATCTGATCAGGGTTCATGCCGAGCCGCTCACCGATCCATGAGCCAACGCCGCCAACGTCGAAACGGAAGGCCGCTCCCAGCGTCGCGCCGAAGCGTGCGGTTTGAGCCACGGCGATGTCACTCAGAGGGGTGACCTCCCCCGCCTCGTCCTCGAACCCCTCGACCCCGAACTCCTCATCCAGCACGACGTTGCCGATGGACGGAAGCGGCATGCCGAAGCCGCCGTCGAACTTGATCCGGTTGCCGCGCGCAGCGAAGCGCCAGCGACCATCGTCGCGGGGCGAGAGCGAGAACTTCCGGGTCCTGACCACGAAGTGCGGCTGCTCATGGCTGCAGGTGGTCAAGGTCGCACCGGCGGCCACGAGCGCCCCCACCTCTTCGAACTCAAGGCGGGCCGTCTTGATCCTCAGGGGGACCTTCAGGCCCCGGGTCTCGA
>Ga0102815_10001455_pt1 | contig 14842 bp, 12 predicted proteins | sample ColrivemetaGS759_FD_79113 | JGI IMG/M metagenome (GOLD analysis project Ga0102815, IMG submission 79113) | Estuarine microbial communities from the Columbia River estuary - Ebb tide ETM metaG S.759 | ecosystem: Environmental > Aquatic > Marine > Intertidal zone > Estuary | place: USA: Columbia...
CTTCAACGATCAGTCCGAGAGGCCATAAGATAGCGCATCAGCGATACCGTCGAGACCGGTACTAGCCCGAAACGCCGCACAGCGTTTTGATTTTGAAATTGCAGCATTTGGCCATCACCTTTAGATCATGTTAGAGGAGTGAGCAATGAAGACTTATCAGAAATAAGCGGATGCCATCACCAAGCTCGACAACGACCCTGACAGATCCGCCGCAATAGCCACAACCTCGATATCGCCGGTGAGGCTGGCATCACCCGATACGCATCTGACTGACCCAGTGGGCATTAATCAGGAAAAAGAGCCAGGAACGTGTTGTTCGATTGCAGCGTGGCCAGCCGTGGATCCAATCGTGCAGGGGCGAACCAGGCACACCCTTCATCGCGTGCTTTGCTCAAAAGCTCAAACGCGCGTTCAATATCGCCCAGTTCAGCGTATATGGCTGCCAGCATCGTCCTCGGCGCGCGAGGAAGAACGGCCTCCGTTGCACTGTCTGCCAGCTGCAGGGCACGCTGATTGCCAGCGAATCACTGGTAGCTCTCGAGTTGGCGATGGTGGAAGCGACTAATATTCTACGCCGCCTTGAGCTTGCCAAAGAACTTACGTCCGGCGAATCCGATTTGGCTCAGACAGATTTGATGCACCTGGATATTCAGTTATTTCCATTCCATCCGTTCGCAGAGCGCGTGTGGGCATTGCGGAAAAATATCACGAGTTACGATGCATGGTATGTGGCACTAGCCGAAGCTCTAGGCTGTTCGCTGGCCACATTGGATATAAAGTTGAAAAATGCCAGCGGCGCGAAGTGTTCATTCGCGGTTCCCTAGCGAAACCCCAGGAATAGCGGGTGTTGATCTGCACCCAAATTTGACCCAGGTGTTAGACGTCAACGACCTTGGCCGGCCAAGTTGATTGTCGTCTGAATACCCAGGACTTGCCATCTAAACCAAAAGGCCACCCGATGGGTGGCCTTTTGGTTTAGATGGCAAGTCCTGGCCCGGTTCGAGTCGCTGTAGCCCACGCTGATTATTGACCCCTGGGATTTTGCAATCACGAATCACAAGGCGGCTCGCAAGCGGAGCCCGAAGAAAACGCTCCAGTCGTCAGAAGGCTCGAGGGCAGGACTCCTGATCACCTGAACGTTTGGCGTGATCTCGACGCCCGCGGTCAGGTGTAGATGCTGGAAAAGCTCGAGGGAGTATTGATCGTTGAGACTGTCTCCATAAGTTGACGCGTTAGGGCGGTTCCAGTTGACGCCGAGCCCAAGCAGGGATTGTCCGGGGCGAGGAGTATAACCGAAGCCGGTAGTTATCGAGGTTTCGTAGAGGCTGCCGCCCTCATGCGCCCACCCGCCACGCAGAAAAGGCATCCAGCCGTCGTCGTTGCTAGCGGCGAAAGAGAAGCTTACGCCCCAGCCATCGGGGGTCCCGGCATCGTTTCTATCGTCGATTTGCCAAAAGGTCACATGGGCGTTGTTGAGAAATACTTCCTCGCGTTTGCTGGCCCAGCCGAACTCCAGTGACTTGAAGGTCTCGGAATCGTTGAACGATGTGTCGAAGCCCTCACTGAGGTCGGTGGGGTCGCCATTGGCATCCGCGATACTTCCCACCAGATAGAGATGGTCGGTCAGGAAACCTCCGACCATCGCCCCCAGCGCTCCGTCGGGGATGCCGCCGATTGCCCCGGAACCATTCTGGAAGGCAATATTGGCAAAACCGGACCACGGGCTGGCGAGAGGATAAACGTCCACGTAGTCGGTGGTATCGAGGAAGCCCAGGTAGGATATCCCGCGCCCGTTCGCGAAGCGCTGCTGCCAGAACAGGTGGGTAGTCCGCCACCCCTGATCACTGAACACCGAGCTGGTGAGACCTGCGTAGCCGAGCTCACCGCCGAAAGCACTCGGGGCCACGTCACTATAGGCATGCCGGTTCTCGACCTTGAAGACGATGCTGCCTGTGTTTGTCTCGCCCCGGTTGTACAACTCCCAGCTGCCGAATACACGAAATACACCCCCCGCCGCAGTGCTTTTACCCGGGCTATCGATCGCGGCGAAGCCCAGCGAGTTGTAATCGATACCGAAGTCGAGTCCGGTGCGCTCCTTCACACCCGCCTTCCATTCATCAAAGCCGGCCTGGGCGTCGATCCCGAGGAGGTCCGGCTTGTCTTTTTCATCCGTGGCCAACTGGGATGTCACGGCGTCGGGGGCCACCAGCTCGCTTGCTGCATCCTGGGCATGAAGCCTGGGAACGACTGTGGTGACGACCAACAGCACGGTGGCACCGGCAATGCAAAGCTTCACTACTTGGTTGGGCAGCGCTAATTGATCTCGCGCCGAATTGGCAGCCCGGGCTGCGCATCCAGCACCAGGTCACCATCGTCAACCACCACTTCACCATTCACCAGCACCCAGTTAACACCTACCGCAGGCTGGTTGGGCTCCTGATAGGTGCCGACATCGCTAACCGTATCGGGGTCAAAAACAACGATGTCCGCATCCATTCCTGCCTGCAGGCGGCCCTTCTTCTTCATCTGCGGCACGAAACCTTCCATGGTCTGGGCAGGCATCAGGCTCATCTTGCGCACGGCTTCCGTCAGGGTCATCAGCTCACGCTCCCTGACGTAGGAACGCAATACCTTCACAAAGGTGCCGTTGGAGCGAGGGTGTGAAAAGGCCTCTTGAGGCAAGGGCCAGGCATCGCCCGCGTAGTTCTCGATATTACTACCATCGATGAGCATCCAGAACATTTCGTCTGACTCAATGAGAATATTGGGGTGGAGAATCGACATGTCCAACAGGGCCAGGTCGTCGGGGTTACTCTCGTCTAGAAAGTGCCAGGTGATGAACGTGCCCGGTTTGTTCTTCTGGTAGTCGGCAAGCTGATCCTCGGTCATCCGGTCGCGGCCAAGCTGAAAGTTCTCTGCGGTAGAACCCATGCGCTCGCGCCAGCCCTCGCCACTGAACATGGCCGCACCGACCACGGTGCTGGCCGCTCCCCAAGGGTAGGCACCCACGGTGATATTGATATCTCGCTCCTTCGCCTCGTCAACCAGCTGTATCACTGAATGGATATCTTTCAAGGACGTACTGTTAATGTGGCACAGGTGCATATGCGCGCCGGTGATAGCAGAATTGGCGATAAGTTCCTGTACTGCTTCGTACGAACTTTTCGGCTCTGAGTTGCTGGCGTAGCGGACATGCGTAAATGTTGCCACGTCGCGATCGGCGGCGAGCCGGGCGAGCTCAGTATACTCCTTGGCGCCGTAGCCCGGCGCGTAGCCGGCATTGATACCAATCCCCAGAGCGCCTTCGTCCAGGCCCTGGGCGACCAGATCAAGAATCTGCTCCTGCTGCTGCGCGGTTGCTATATTCACTTTCCAGTCTGTTTGGCTCTGGGCATTCTGAAAGTACTCCGGAGAAGGGTCTGGCCCCTCGCCGCTGAAGGTAGCAATACGGGCAAAGGTCCAACCGGCCGACGCCCCGTAGTTAATGGGTAGCCCCTTCTCGCCCTGCGTTTCATACCAGGCGGAAATCGGCAGAACACCAGACTCCAGCTCAAGCATGGTGGTAACGCCCTGCACAGCCTGCATACGGTAGTCGCCGATGTTCTGTCCGTGGGCATGAATGTCGATGAAACCTGGGGCTACCACCTGACCGCTGGCATCTATGATGGTCTCACCGCTGAGCGGAGACTCGCTGATGGCGCCTATCTTACCGCCTGTTATCCCAACATTCCGAATGGCATCCAGCCCGGTTTCCGGGTCTATCACCCGCCCGCCGCTGATTACCACATCGAAAGTTTGTGCAGACAATGCCTGTAATGAAAATGGTAACAGCGCTATCAGAAGTGAGCAGACAAATTTTCTCATCAGTTTTCCTCTATCATTTTACCAGGGCAGCGGTACTACCGGCCCGAGCTGGAAGCGGATCTGGAAGTCGGGACCTATGCTATCTGCCTGTTTAACGAAGTGCCAATACTGCAAGCTGAACTTCCAGGGAGTCTTGCCAATACGCATGGTCTTGGCAACGCCGGTTCCCACCGGAAGCGTCCATTTTTCCTCGCCATTTTTGGCTTCGTGGTTGTAGCTGTAGGCGGGCTGGCCCTGGATCTGCCAACCATTTGTCAGGTTAATTGTGTAGAAATACTGCCCGGCCGTGATGCTGGTGTCGAAGTCGTCATCTCCGGCCACGTCCCACTGGTGGGTCACAAGTACGCCAAGTACGCCCCAGTCAAAGATCTGCGCCAACGCAATCTCAGGACCCAAAAGGGTCTGCCCAAGGCCGACATCGTCGTTGGTTGCCGTATCCAGCGTGCCGGCGATTCCAGCCGCCACAATGGTCTTGCTGGGAAACGACTTGCCAATGGCGATATCAAAGGTGATGTCGCCTAGGTCGGTACCGGAATTGCCAAAATTGCTGTCCTGGGTAGTGAACTGACCGTCATCGAGGGTCGGGCTGACGTCCGCCCCAAACACTACCGGCACCGGTTGGTCGATAAGCACCGGGATATTAGGTCGCACATACAGGTTGGTGGTCTCATTCAAAGCGTACGGCAGCACTGGCTGGAAGCTGACCCGCCAGGACTCCTGGCTGGAGGCTTCCGGCAAGTCGCCCTTGTAGCTCACATAGTCAATGGGAACATTCAGGGTTCCCAGTGTGCTGTTGGGATTGGCGAGCTCCTTGGCAATTTCATCAAGGCTTGGTTCCGACTCTAACACTGGCTGGTCAGCCGCCTGTGCCCCGAGTGGCGCCAGTGCAAGTGTGATAACACCGGACATGATTGCGAACTTCCTCATTTGGTACTCCTCAAATGTCACGAACAAACTAGTAACGAAAGCAGCCTATCAGGCGCTATTCATCGCCATTCAGGTACTTGGCAGCCCGGCGCAGAAACCCCGGCATCTTGTCCTCACCATGGGGCGGGATATAGCCATTGGTAGAGAAATACACGCCCACAAAGTCCCGTTCTGGATCGATATAGATTCCCTGACCAAGGTTCCCGTGTTTGTATAAGGCACCGTCGTCGAATACCGCGTCAAACTGCATGGAGTTAGCCATGGGTGCTTCACCAAAATCCTCGATAAGGCCCGCATACTTTGCGCCAGCGCGAAAGGCTTCAGGGTCACCGGCGGTTTGCAGGCGCTTGAGTACTTGCGGCGGTACCACTGGCTCCACGGCTGCGTTTTTCCAGCTAGGCGTAAACACCATGCCGAAACGGGCGAAGTCCTCAAGCGTGGTGGAGAGAAGACCGTGCGCCACGGATGTGCCGTCCGGCGTCAGGTGGTGCAGCATCGGGCTGCGCGCCGTCATCTTGCCCCACACGCGCTGCTGAAAGAGCTCTGCCCAGGTCATGTTCTCTATGCGCTCGGCAATCACCACGAATATCTGGGTAACAGCCGAAGAATAGCGAAATACCTCCCCGGGCTGCTCACCGGGAATCTGTTCAGCCTCCCCGAGTATGGGGAGCCAGGGCTCCACTTCCCCGGTGGCGGGATTCGGCGCGCCGAACTCGGCGCTGAAGAAGCGGACGATTATAGAGTTGGGGTCGAGAATGGATTGCAATGTTTCTTCCAGCTGCAGACCGGTTGCCATGTTGGCCGCGTCGAGCATGGTGATGCCATCCCAGTTCGAACCCTTGAATTCGGGCAGGTAGTAGACGACCTCTTTCTGCATATCGATTTTGCCCTCGGCTTCAAGCTGGGCAATGACGAGGCCAACGGTGGCTTTGCCGGGAGACATCCAGGCGTGCACATCCATGGGATCCATGCCCGGGTAGGCCTGGTACACCACCTTGCCCTTGTGGACCATGAGTACACCCTGAACCCGGTGATTGGGATGCACAACATACTCATCGAGAGTCAGCTCACCCTCCTTGACCGGGAACGTCACCGCCGAACCCAGTTTTTTGTTGGGCTGCTGCTGCAGTGCCTGATACTCAAAGTTGGGCCATGAAGCGGCAGTGGTCAGCATCTCGCTCAGGTGCCCGTTGTAGTAAAGCGCGTGATCGCCGCCCATCTGATAGTGAAAGTTCTCGAACTTGTCCCTGGCGTCGTTGGCAAAATCCAGTGGGAAAGGTGACCTGGCAGCACTCACAGACAGCGTCGTCTTGGCGCCTGGCACCTCGAGGAACTTGGCGAGAGGGCTCTCAGCGCTATTTTCTGCCTGTACCTGCAACCCGATAGGCGCAAGTGCAAACGTGGCGAGAGCGGCGGTCATTACGATGTTTCTCATGGTGTCTCCTTCGTTTCTCATGGTGTCTCCTTCGTTTCTCATGGTGTCTCCTTCGACGAACGGGGGACAGACCACGATTTTATAAACCGTGGTCTGTCCCTGGTTTACTAGCTGTCACTGTGCAGCAGCTCTCCTGCACCGGACTCGTCCTCAACGTGAATTTCGAGCAGGCCCGGGTTCAGGCCGATGGTGTGTTTGTTAAGCCAACCGTCTACCTCGATCTCTTTGAACCTGCCTTTGGGTTCGACCGGGAAGCGGATTTCCTGACCCGGTTTGACGGGAAGAACTTCGCTGTCTTTAACCACAATCGTGCCATTGACCACGACATAGGGGATGCCGGTTGTCGGTATGCCATGCTCACCCGTCTTGCATCCTGAGTTATCAGTGATCGTCGCGGGATCAAAGATGGTGATGTCTGCAACCTTGCCGACCTGCAACCGACCGCGTTCCTGCATGGCTTCAATCCCGGTATCGCCCAGATGTTTGGCGCCCGAGTAACTGGCTTGGGAAATGGTGAACATCAGCGGCACACCGTTTTCGCGGGCCATGCGAAAAGTGGCTCCGCGTGTACCCGAGGTGCGCGGGTGACCACGGTACTCGGTCCAGTCAGCGTCCCAGGGCAACAGCTCACCGTCATCTCCCACGCCAGCCATGGCATCACTGGCTAAAGACGGGGTTGTCTTCTTCGGCATGGATAACGGGTGGTACATTTATGGTGTGCTTACCTGTCCAACCGTTAACGTCAACTGGTTCAAAGCGTCCCTTTGCCTCTATGGGGAAGCGTATGGGTTGTCCTGGGAAAACTTCCTCCACCTTAGAATTGCGGACAACAATAGTCCCATTTACAATGACATAGGGAATACCTACAGGTGGCAAACCATTTTCACCCACTTTGTAGGTAGAACGTGGTTCTACATTTTCTGGGTCAAAAATAGTTATATCTGCGACCATGCCTACCTGCATACGGCCCCGTTCATCCATTGCTTTAAGTCCGGTAGCACCTAAATATTTCGCTGAAAGATAGGTAAGCTGACGTAGAGTAAACATCAATGGCACGCCTGCCTCTCGAGCTAAAGATAGAGTGGTAGAGTAAGTAGATGCGACGCGCGGATGTCCAGCAAATTTCGTAACATCAGTTTCCCATGGCCAAACTTTTCCGTCTTTGTCAAAAGCAGGAAACGCATCAGAAGCTACAGTCATACCAGGTACTTTTATCCAATAAGGTAGCCACTCTTTACGTGCAGGAAAGAAAACGACAACAGACCTGCCGGGTTCTTTTTTAGAAAAATCGAGAAATTCGTCCTTGGTTAGATACTTATCTAATATTGGATCATAGATGGTTTCTTCGTATTTATATCCATAATTGTCTTCCCAAATTTCCGGACGAAGGTAGTCAGCGGAAATCCCGGTCTGACCCGCAGTAAAGGGATAGTACTCTCCCCACATATTGTGCCCTTGTGCTCTCGCCATTTGTAGTTTTTCTTCATGCTCCCACCATCCATAGTCGTTATCATGACACAACAAAAGTGGGGCATTAAGTATGAGCGCATTGGCGAAAACCTCATCAAAACCTATCTGTGCTTCAGTAGGTGTCTCGGAACTGAGGTGAAGGCGGTTGTGTACAGCGGTAAGACGTCCGTAACGAGAGGCAACTCGTTGTGCTTCAAACTGCTCATAAGTTGTTAAACCTCGTGCCATATAAGCAGCGCCTACACCAATACCAATTGCCCCTTCTCTTAAACCATCATCTAGAAGTTTCAATATCTCGTTCATCTGATCCACATTACTGCGGGTAACAGACCAGCCCTGCGTACCGTCTTTTGCGGTCTTATTAATATAGCCAAGAAGATTTGTCAGATCTAACGGTTCATTATATTCGACCTCAGAATCGTGAACTAACATGCGGGCGCCAACATGGATGATACTTGAGCCATAGTTCACTTGCGCACCCCGTTTTGCCATGTTGTCATACCACTCACCAATCCGCGTGGCACCGTGTTCCAAATCCATGGCCGTAGTGATTCCATCAGCAACGCCTAACTTTGCGCCGAATAAATCTGTTGCGTGATAATGCGTGTCAATAAAGCCAGGTGATACGACATGACCGGTCGCGTCAATGGTCTCATCTCCACTTATGGGCTGCTTGGTGATGGCTACGATGCGGCCATCCTTTATGGCAACATTGGCAACATCATCAAACTGTGTCTCCGGATCCATGACCCTACCGTTGTTGATTACCAGGTCGTAGTCCTGGGCGCTGCTTGTCGCTATAAAACTGACAGCAGCCACTAGCAGGGCAAGCACTCTGATCACTGACTTCATGGATAGTATCCTCTTTGGCGATGTAAGATGACGGTATGGAGTGGAATAAGGGGTGCCACGTTTTGCCAGAAGATGCACCGCACCACTGGCTAGCATGAATGCTGAATATACATAGGATCTTGCGCTCTGGGAGGCAAAAACTTGATCATAAGTTGATGAGTGCAATAATCATGACAAGATGTAGCTGATTTCCTTGGACTATCATCTTGTGAAACCAACCCACACGCATAAAGACGTTTTTATGACATCGAGCCCTTTCTTCATATTCGGGTCTTATATGCTAAATCCGCCAGCGGGCCTGTTTCGCGATGACAGGCTTGTTCCGGTGCCACCCAAGGAGCTGGCCCTGCTGACTCTGCTGGTGCAGATGCAGGGACAGGTGGTCAGCCATCAAGAGATAGAAGAGAAGGTGTGGCCCCGGCAGATTGTCTCCTACCAATCCCTTGCGCGCTGTGTTTACTCGCTGCGCAAATTGCTCGACCCCGACGGTCATAGTTACGTAGAAACCGTTCATAAGCGTGGTTACCGATTGGCGGTGGCAGTGAAAAAATTCGAGTCCTCCCGGGCACAATCAGCGCTCGCACAATCAATATCTACAATACCTTTGGCCTATTCACATTACGCTGCGGGAGTTCGAGAGGCCAACGAACCTCGGTCCGGTGCACTGGCCCGGGCTGTTCTATTATTTGAAGAAGCCGCCAGAGTTGATCCCGGGTTTGCCGCGGCACGCGCGGCTTTGGCCGATACGAGAATGTACCAGATTATCCGCGGTGATCTGCACCCCGGCCAGGGCCTGATGCTGGGCATGGAGGCCGCCCAGAAGGCTTTGGAGGTAAACCCCGTGCTCGTCCAGGCTATGTCGGTATTGGCCTGGTTCAAAGGCGTAGTATTGGCCGAATTCGCCGAGGCGCATGCACTCCTGGATGAAGCGCAGGCAATCGACCCAGGGTATTCCCGAATATATATCCACCGATCCTGGATATTCAGGGCACAGGGCCTTCCCCGGGAAAGTGTTTTAGCCGCCAAGCGGGCGGTAGACGTAGACCCCCACGCCCTGCTCAACCGCCATAGTTACAGTTGGGCACTATTTTGCAGTGGCGATGCCGCAGCAGCGCTTGCACTTGAACGCGAGCTGCGGCAAGCGTACCCGCTGGATGAAATCGCCCATGGCTATGCTGGCATCTTTGCCGCGTATCTTGGTAAACGCGATGAAGCGCTCGAGGCGAGCGAGGCCGCATTGCAATTATCTTCAGATGTGCCCACGGTTTGCGCGGCTGCCGCATACATTTTCGCAAGAACCGGAGAGACTCAGCGTGCCCTGCAACTGGCAGACAGTGCAACGGAGGCCGTTCTTCCTCGCGCGCCGAGGACGATGCTGGCAGCCATATACGCTGAACTGGGCGATATTGAACGCGCGTTTGACCTTTTGAGCAAAGCACGCGATGAAGGGTGTGCCTGGTTCGCCCCTGCACGATTGGATCCACGGCTGGCCACACTGCAATCGAACAACACGTTCCTGGCTCTTTTTCCTGATTAATGCCCACTGGATCAGTCAGATGCGTATCGGGTGATACCAGCCTCACCGGCGCCATGATGGTTGACCGTACCCCGATTGATTTAACTTAACTTTTATCGGTGACGCCCGTCCCTGACTTCAATGCCCAGCAGAGTAACCTCGTGGATCCAGCCATCACCGAAATCATATTCGTACTCTGCACGATCTCCAGACTCGGATAGAAAATCGATGACCAGAATGTCCCAGCCGGGCTGCACTTCCGGCGAGTCATCCCATACATCGTCCGAGGGTATCCCGATAAGTTCCACCCTGATTTTAAGCAGGTCGCGTCGTTGATCCGTCATTGTATCCAGTCTTCCAACTCATCGCGGTTCACTCACCGGTTTTCTGCTGTTCCCCATTGCTCTCTGCGGGTGTAGCCTGTAGCTGATGAGCGAGAGATTTGACCATGAAAACGCAGTCACATACCCCGGATTCCGTATCTATCCGGCCCCGTGATCGAATACACGATGTCAGTGATTCGCTGGGGCGGGACTGGTTTGATAAGCACCCGTTTAAAACAGCCTGGTTCAATTCCCTGTCGATCACATTCCCCCTGGGTGAAAAGTTCTTTATTGACAGCGTGCGCCACTACGCGGGAGAAATAGACGACCCCAAGCTACAGGCGGAGATCCGCGGCTTCTGCGGCCAGGAGGGTTTTCATCGGCGGGAGCACGAACGCTACAACTACCTTGAAGGCATGCTGGAGCGCAATATTGCCCGCGCCAAAAAGTTTCTGGGGCCGCTGGAACAACTGGCGGTAACAGCGGCACTGGAACACATCACCGCGATCATGGCGGAGACGGCGCTCAGTCAGGATGCGCCGATGTTTGAATTCGGTGACCCTGCCATGCAAGCCCTGTGGGACTGGCACGCGGCGGAGGAGATGGAGCATAAATCCGTTGCCTTTGACGTTTACCGGGCAGTGGGTGGCAACGAGAAGCTGCGCAAGCGAGCCCTGCGGCAAGCCACCTGGTTTTTGCTGGTCGACGTGATGACCGGCCTGGTCCATATGCTGCGGCGGGATGGCAATCTGTGGCGCCCCGCCCTCTGGCGCGACGGCTGGAAATTCCTGCTTGGCCGCGCGGGTATTTTTCGTCGTATCTGGCCAGCCTACAGGGAATACTTCCAAATAGGTTTCCATCCCTGGCTACGCGATACCCGCCCATTGCTCGAGGAGTGGGAGCAGGGTCAGAGCTTCGGTGTTTCGCAGTGAACCGGGGTAGAAAACGGTTTATTTGCGCAGTCCCCTGGCTTGCGGGACTGCTGGCGTTGCCTTTGCTCGCTGCCGCCGGAGCAGAGACCGTACCATCGGTGCCGGTCACCGAGGAGCCCCTGCACATCATCCGGCACCGCGGCGACCACTTCATTATTTATACCAATTCGATCGAGCCTGGCGTCTGGACCCAGTACCACGAGCATCGCAAGGACCTGCTTGCGATCCTGGCGGCAAACGTGACCGCCGCCAGCCAGATTCCCGGTGAGGAAGAGCGGATTCAGGAAGCGCCGGCCGGTACCGTCCTGTTCTATCCCTATGCCAATGCCGCGATGCCCTTTATACACCGGGTCGGCGTGCTTGGCGACGGCCCGTTTATCAATATAGGCCTGGAATTTCAGGATGATGACACCGGGGAATGCTCGGCCAATGCCCCCTGGAACAACCCGGTTACAGAGGCGGTGTCCGCGAACCGCCGCGGCCAGGCATACCGGCTCACGCTTCCTCCCGGGGTCAATGTCACCCTACCCCGCGACGGAAGGGGCCTGTTGCTGGTGCCCCTTGGTCCTTCAACGCTGGTGCTGGACCTCGATACCTGGGACGCGATCCCCGGTGACTTCCAGATTTACGATGGTGGCACCGCAGGCACTCGCCCCGCGCAGTTGCGTAATGGGGGCGAGGAAACGGTTTCGCTGATTGTTTTCAGTGCCTGTTAGGGAACCGAGATCGCAAAAATATGCAGCCCGAATTATCAGCTCGCCTGCCTCTGCTGCAGGATCAGGTCGACCACGGGTTGCAGACTCTGGGTCATGGTAGCCTCGATCAGGCGCGGACCTGGCTGGGCCATCGCCTGCTCGAACTCCGCGTGAAAGGACTCGGCCGTGTCCACCGCAACGGCTGGCACGCCCATGCCCTCGGCAATCCGCACCCAGTCAATGGAGGGCTGGCTCAAGTCCAGCATGGACAGCATCTTGGGTGTCGGCTCGTCGTCACGCACCCGGGCCAGTTCGACATTGAGCACCGCATAGGAGTCGTTCTTCAGGATCACGATGGTGATATCGCAGTTTTCGTGAGCGATGGTCCACAGTGCCTGGTTGGTATACATCCCGCTGCCGTCCGCCTGCAGCGCCACAACCTTGCGATCCGGACACGCAACTGCCGCGCCCAGGGCCACCGGCATGCCGCCGCCGATGGCGGCGCCGGGTATGGAATAGAGGTAGTCGTGCTGACGCGCTGCCACCGTTTCCGCGAACAGCTCTAGTCCGGCCGTCGCGCCCTCGTCGACCACGATGGCACCCTCCGGCAACAGCAGGTTGACGCTCTGGCCGATCGCCTTTGGTGTCAACTCTCCGGCAGGCAGATCCGGCTCTACGCGTTCAACCCTGGCAGCTGCCACAGCGCCGGCATCCAGGCTCCTCTCCAAGTCCCCCAGCGCGGCCAATACGTCGTGGTCAGCTGAGGCGAAAGACGATACCTCACAGCCCTCAGGCACCTTGAACATGGAGGCGTTCTGATAGGCGAAGGTCGATACCGGCGGCAACGCTCCGACCAGGATAATCTGCTCGTACTCGGCGAAGAACATCTGGGCCATCTCGAGAAAGTAGGGAACCAGTTGAATTTGTACCCGGCCCTCACCGCGTGCCATGCGCGCCGGGAAAGTTTCAGCCAGCAGCTGCGCCCCGGTTTTGGCGGCGATGCGCCCGGCCAGCTCGAGGCCCTCAAGGCGCAGGGCGTGGGCACCCAGTAATATACCTGTCTTGCGACCGTTCGAGAGCAGCTTGACGGCCTCCTCCACTGTGTCTGGGGACACCCGGGGAGTAACTATCGGTGCATCGATGACAGGCGCGCCAGGGGCGGGGTCCCAGTGACAGTTGGTTGGCGCAATCAGGGTACAGATCTTGCCCGAACCGGTCATGGCATAGCGCGCAGCAGTGGCGCCGAGAATCCCCAGCTCAGCGGCAGATTTTGCCTCCTGTGCCCAGTGGGATACCGACCGGGCCAGGTCAGTGATTTTGCCGCCGATCAGCTCGTGCTCGGGAAAATTGGGCTGGTGATAGCTGGCGTTGGCGCCGACCACGTTCACCACCGGAGTATTGGCGCGGCCGGCGTTGTGCAGGTTGGCGATCCCGTTGGCAAAACCGGAGCCGACGTGCAACAGTGTGAATGCGGGCTTACCCGCCATGCGGCCATAGCCATCGGCAGCGCCCGTCACCACATTCTCCTGCAGGCACAGTACCGGGCGCACCGTATCGGACTTACCTATCTCGTAGACCAGCTGCATTTCCGAGGTGCCCGGGTTGGCAAAACAGGTATCCAGACCGGCGTCGGTCAGTGCCTTGAAAAGCGATTGTGCTCCGTTCATAGTTTTTCTCCGATGAAAGCTTGTGCCGACTTAAAAGATCTTGCCGGGATTAAGGATGTTGTTGGGATCCAGGGCTCGCTTGAGGGTTCGCATAAGGTCTATTTCTACTGCTGAGCGAGAGCAGGGAAGGAATTCCCGCTTTTCGAGTCCCACCCCATGCTCTGCGGAAATCGAACCGTTTACCGTGGCAAGGCGATTGTAGACAATAGTCTCCACCGCGTGCATGTCATGGGCTGGCCCCACCCCGAGGTGGATATTGCCGTCTCCCAGATGGCCGAAGATGACCAGGCGGGCTTCAGGGAATTTTTCTCCCAGTTCCTTCTCCACATCGCTGACGTAGGCTTCGATTTCGCGCAGCGGTAGACTCACATCGAATGCCGCCAGCGGACTGATGCCGTGCACCAAAGCCTCTACATCATCGCGCATTTCCCACAACTGCTCGGCTTGCTGGCCCGACTGGGCAATCACCGCGTCGGCAACGTGCCCCTCTTCCATCAGTTCACCCAGTACCGTCATAAACTGCTCTGCTTCCCGCTCGGCATCGGCACCCTCTGACTCCAGCAACACATAGTAGGGGTAATGGGTCGGCAGAAAGGCCTGGTGCTTGCCAGTTTCCTCAACCAGAAAGTGGTAGTGGTTGTTCCACATCACCTCGAAGGAACTGAGCTTGCCCTCGAGGTCAGTTCCCAGGCGCCGCAGCAGACCAGTGACATCGTCAAAGCTGGCCAGCGCCAAAAACGCGGTCTGCACTGTGCGCGGTGCGGGCCGCAGCCGCAACACCGCGCGGGTGACAATGCCGAGGGTGCCTTCGGAACCGATGAACAGCTGCTTCAGGTCGTAGCCCGCGTTGTTTTTCAGCGCCTCGTTCATAGACGATATCACCGTGCCGTCGGCCAGCACCGCCTCCAGACCCAGTACCTGTTCGCGCATCATGCCGTAGCGAATCACACTGTTGCCGCCGGCGTTGGTGGCTATCATGCCACCGATATTGGCGCTACCGCGGGCACCGAAATCCACCGCAAACTGCCAGCCGGCATCCTTTGCCGCCTCTTGTACGGTTTGCAGCACCACACCGGCCTGCGCAATCATTGTGCCCGCACTGTTATCGATATGTTCGATGGTATTCATGCGCTCCAGGGAGATAGCGATATCGTCCGGCGA
>Ga0102815_10001462_pt1 | contig 14798 bp, 13 predicted proteins | sample ColrivemetaGS759_FD_79113 | JGI IMG/M metagenome (GOLD analysis project Ga0102815, IMG submission 79113) | Estuarine microbial communities from the Columbia River estuary - Ebb tide ETM metaG S.759 | ecosystem: Environmental > Aquatic > Marine > Intertidal zone > Estuary | place: USA: Columbia...
AAGCACGGGTCTTGGCCGAGGCGCTGGGCGCGCGGTTGACGCGTGAGCCGGGTGGCTCGACGGGGGCCGAGGAAATCCGGCGGCTCTTGGTCGAGGGCGAGGCCTCACGCTGGTCGGCGGAAACCGAAATCCTGCTGTTCACTGCGGCCCGCCGCGACCACCTAGAGAAGACAATCAGGCCTGCGCTTGATGCCGGTGAGGTGATCGTCTCGGACAGATTCGCAGATTCGACGCGGGTCTATCAGGGTGCTGCACGGGCCGCCCTGCGCGCCAAAGTGGACCAATTGCACGACGCGATGATCGGCCTTGAGCCCGACCTGACCTTTGTTATCGACATGGACCCTGACACCGCATTGCAGCGTGGCTTGGCGCGGCAATCGGGCGAAGATCGGTTCGAATCACTAGGGGCCGGATTTCAGCACAAATTGCGCGCTGGGTTCTTGGCTTTGGCGCAGGAATATCCGGACCGCGTGCACGTGATCGCGGGTGACCGCTCGGTCGACGCGGTCGCTGCGGATGTCGCAGAGCAGGCGCGAGACTTCTTGGGGGTGAGGCGTGGCTGACGCACCCGAAGCCGACCGCATTGACGGTGCACCGCACCCCCGCGATACGCTGCAATTGTTTGGTCAACAGACTGCCGAACGCCTGTTCATGGACGCCTATACGCAGGATCGGCTGCATCATGGTTGGCTGATTACGGGCCCCCGTGGCATCGGCAAAGCAACGCTGGCGTACCGGCTTGCGCGGTTCCTCTTGGCCGAGGAGCCGGGTGGCGGGTTATTCGGCCCGCCTGAGAGTTTCGATGTGTCGCCCGATCACCCGGTTGCCCATCGGATCGCCGCTGGATCAGAGCCGGGGTTGCTGAAGATCCGGCGTGAAGCGGATGAGAAGACCGGCAGATTGCGCTCGCAGATTGTGGTGGATGATGTGCGCAAGCTGCGCACCTTCTTTGGCCTCAGCGCAGCGGAAGGCGGACGGCGCATTGTCATCGTCGATGCGGCGGATGATATGAACCCCTCTGCCGCGAATGCTTTGCTGAAACTGCTTGAAGAGCCGCCCAGCGGCGCGATGTTGTTCTTGATCTCGCATCAACCCTCACGGCTTTTGCCGACGATCCGGTCGCGGTGCCGGGAACTCAAGCTGAAGCCCTTGGGCGGCGACGACATGGCGCGGGCCCTGGAGCTTGCCACCGGAGAGACGGAAAACAGCGCGGAACTGGCGCAATTGTCAGGCGGTTCTGTCGGCGAGTCGATCCGCATGATGTCCGGCGGCGGGCTGGCGGTTTATGCCGAGATCCTGAACCTTGTGTCACAACTGCCGCGATTGCCGCGCCCGGACTTGCGCAGACTTTGCGACTCGGTGGGGGGGAAACAAGCCGAGCCACGGTTTGATCTGGTCGTGCGGCTGTTCGATTTGGCCCTGTCACGGATGGCCCGCACGGGTGCGACGGGGCAGCCCATGCCCGAGGCCACCAAGGGCGAGGCGCAGGTTATGGCGCGCTTGTCACCCAATGCGGCGATCGCGCGGTTATGGGCTGAGCAAGCGGCGGATTTGGGTGCCCGGGCGCGCGCGGCGAAAGCGGTCAACCTTGACCCCAGCGCTTTGGTGCTTGATATGTTTCTACGTCTGGAAGCCGCCCTGCAAAAGGCGCAGCTTGACGCTTAATAATAGCCGGAACTCTGCATGACCGCTCAGATCGTCGATAGCCACACGCACCTCGATTTCCCGGATTTCGAGGGGGAAATAGATGCCGTCGTCGCGCGCGCATTGGACGCTGGCGTGACACGCATGGTGTCGATTTGCACACGGCTGGAGAATGAGCCGCGCGTGCGGGCCTTGGCGGATCGGTTTGACAGCGTCTTTTACGCCGCTGGCACCCATCCAATGCGCGCCGCAGAGGAGCCTTTGGTGTCCGTAGCACAGCTGGTCGCGCTGGCCGAGCATCCCAAATTTGTGGGCATTGGCGAGACCGGATTGGATTACCATTACACCGCCGAGAGCGCTGATATTCAAAAAGAAAGCCTGCGCATTCATATTGAGGCGGCGCGCCAAACCGGGCTTCCCCTGATCATTCACGCCCGCGCGGCCGATGACGACATGGCCCGGATCCTGACCGAAGAACACCGCGCTGGGGCCTATAGCTGCGTGATGCATTGCTTTTCGAGCAGTGCGGACCTGGCGCAGGCGGCATTGGATCTTGGGTTCTACCTGTCGGTCTCAGGGATCGCGGCTTTCCCCAAAAGCACCGAGCTGCGCGAGATTTTCGCAAACGCCCCGGTGGATCGGATCGTGGTCGAAACCGACGCGCCGTATCTGGCCCCGCCGCCATTTCGCGGCAAACGCAATGAACCCGCCTATACCGCCCATACAGCCAAGGCCGTCGCACCCGTTTGGGGGCTGAGCTATGACGATTTCGCGCGCCAAACGAGCGAGAATTTTGACCGTTTGTTCACGAAAGCCGCGCAGTATGGGGCGCGCGCCTGATGGTGGATCAGCTGCGCGCCACGATCCTCGGCTGCGGCTCGTCTGGTGGCGTGCCGCGATTGGGGGGGCATTGGGGCGCGTGTGACCCGACCAACCCGCGCAATCGGCGGCGGCGGTGTTCGCTGCTGCTGGAGCGTATCGGTGTTGGTGGCACGACGCGCGTGCTGATCGATACCTCGCCAGACATGCGCGATCAGTTGCTGGATGTGGGCGTTGGGGTGCTGGACGGCGTTGTCTATACGCATAGCCACGCGGACCATGTTCACGGCATCGACGACCTGCGGATGATCGTGTTCAACACGCGCAAACGTCTGCAAGTTTGGGCCGATAGCCCGACGCAAGACGCGCTGCTGTCGCGCTTCGGGTATGCGTTTGTGCAGCCTGCAGGCTCGCCGTATCCGCCAATCTTGGACCTGAATACGATCTCCGGCGACTTTTCGATCGACGGGCCGGGCGGAGCCATAAGCTTGCAGCCGTTCCGTGCAGATCACGGCAGCATGGATGCGCTGGGGTTCCGGGTCGAAGGGTTGGCCTATTTGCCGGATGCGGTGCGCATCCCCGATGAAAGCTGGGCGGCGTTGGAGGGGTTGGAGTGTTTCATTGTCGATGCTCTGCGCCACAAACCGCACCCGACCCATGCCCATGTGCAAATGACGCTGGATTGGATTAAACGCGCCGCCCCCAAACGCGCGGTGCTGACCAATATGCATGTCGATCTGGATTATGCGGCGATGGAAGCCGAAACGCCCGATCATATCAGCCCCGCCTATGACGGGATGGTTCTGGAATTGACGCTGTGAACCCGCGAAAGGGTCTATGAAATGCAGGCCCTGATCGACGTTATCCTTCCGGTTTTCATGGTGGTGGCTGCCGGATATGGCGTGGTCTGGCGCGGCTGGATGAGCAATGAAGGCGTCGAGGCCTTGATGAAATTCGCCCAGAATTTCGCGATCCCGACGATGCTGTTTCTGGCGCTTGCCCGGCTTGATCTGGCCAATGTCTTTGAATGGCGGATGCTGCTCAGTTTCTATTCTGGTGCTGTGGCGGGTTTTCTGGCGGGGCTGCTGGGCGCGCGTTTTCTGTTTCGGCGTGACTGGGAAGATGCCGTGGCGGTTGGGTTTGTATGCCTGTTCTCGAACTCGGTTCTGCTGGGATTGGCGGTGTCCGAGCGGGCGTATGGCCGCGAGTCGCTGTCGGCAAATTTCGCGATTGTCGCGTTGCACGGGCCGTTTTGTTACGCGGTTGGCATCATGACCATGGAGGGCGTGCGGGCGCGCGGGGCCGGGCTCACGCGCGTCTTAGGGCGTGTTGTCAAAGGGTTGGCAAGCAATGCCTTGGTGATCGGCATCGGATTGGGAGCCTTGGTCAACCTGACCAGCGCGCCTTTGCCGCAAGCATTCATGGACGGGGCGGATTTGCTGGCGCGCGCTGGTTTGCCCGCCGCACTGTTTGGGTTGGGGGGCGTCTTGTATCGCTACAAACCCGAGGGTGATTTGAAATTGATCGCCTATGCGGTGGCGGTGTCGCTGTTGCTGCACCCGATGGTCACATGGGGCATGGGCCGCGCCTTGGCCGTCGAGCCGGGGCCGTTTCGCGCGGCGGTCGTCACGGCTGGCATGGCGCCCGGCGTGAATGCGTATTTGTTCGCCAATATGTATGGCCGCGCCAAACGGGTGGCCGCATCGACGGTGCTCATCGCGACCTTGTTGTGCGTGTTCACGGCTTGGGGCTGGATGACGGCTTTGGGGTGAGGGGGGGGCGGTTTGAGGACCGCAGCCGACTGGAAGGGTTTTCCACCCTTCCAGACCTTCCCGGAGGACATTTTCAGAGTAAAGACATCAGGTGCGCGCCGGAACGCGGGTGATTTTGGCACCCATCGCATTGAGACGTTCGTCGATCCGCTCGTAGCCGCGTTCGATTTGTTGCGCGTTGTTGATCGTGCTGGTGCCCTCAGCGCACATCGCGGCGATCAGCATCGCCATGCCCGCGCGGATATCAGGGCTTTCGAGCCGTGCGCCGCGCATATTTGATGGCCCTGCGACAATCGCACGGTGCGGGTCGCAGAGCACGATCCGGGCGCCCATGGCGATCAGTTTATCGACAAAAAACATCCGGCTTTCGAACATTTTCTCAAACATCATCACGACGCCTTCGCATTGCGTGGCGGTGACGATGGCGATGGACATGGTGTCGGCGGGGAAGGCGGGCCAAGGTTGGTCAGAGATCGTCGGGATATGGCCGCCGAAATCGTCTTGGACGCGCATTTCTTGATCGGCGGCGATAAACAGGTCGTCGCCACGTGGCTCGCAGCGGATGCCGAGGCGCTCGAAATTCATCAAAGTTGAACGCAGGTGTTCAATGCCCGCGTTCTGGATGGTGATCTCGGATTTTGTAACCGCTGCGAGGCCAATCAATGAGCCGACTTCGATATGATCCGCGCCAATCCGGTGGGTCGCAGCACCCAAGGGGCGGCCGCCGTGGATGGTCATCGTATTGGTGCCGACGCCTTCGATTTTTGCGCCCATTGCGGTGAGAAATTGTGCCAAGTCCTGCACATGGGGCTCCGACGCGCAGTTGCGCAGGATCGTCGTGCCCTCGGCATAGACGGCGGCGCAGAGCGCGTTTTCGGTCGCAGTGACCGAAGGTTCATCGAGGAACACATCTGCGCCAATCAGTTTCGCGGCCTTGAAGTGATAGGCCCCGTTCACAGTGATTTTCGCGCCGAGTTGTTCCAGCGCCAAGAAATGGGTGTCGATGCGACGCCGGCCAATGACATCGCCACCGGGTGGGGGCAGGCGAACCTCGCCGCAGCGTGCCAACATGGGCCCCGCCAGCAGAATTGAGGCGCGCACGCGGGCGCAGAGGTCTGGATCCAGATCGGAGGGGCGCAGATTGGCGGCGCGGATTTCAAGCGTATTCCGGTCAAGCCAGCGGGCCTCGGCCCCGACGGATTGGATCAGTTCCACCAGCACTTCGATGTCGCGGATGCGCGGCACATTCTGCAACTCAACCCGTTGGTCGGTCAACAATGCTGCGGCCACGATGGGCAGCGCTGCGTTCTTATTGCCCGAAGGCGCGATGGTTCCGGTCAGACGGTGACCGCCCTCGACGATATATTGAATACGCTCGTGCGGTTGTGCCTGCGCCATGCCTTGCTCCGTGATGTCGCTGCGGTGTTCGTTTGCGCCATCAGTAACAAATCAAACGCCACAACAAAACCGACAATTCTGTGTGGGTCAGGGCTTCCAGCGCAGGAAATTGCCGATCAGGCGCAGACCCGCCGACTGGCTTTTCTCTGGGTGGAATTGAGTGCCCAAAATGGTGTCGCGCCCAACAATGGCGGTGATTGGCCCGCCGTAATCAACATGCGCCAGCAGATGCGCGGGATCAGCGACCTCGAACCGGTAGGAGTGCACGAAATAGGCGTGATCGCCGGTGTTCAGCCCGTCCAGAACGGGATGAGGGCGGTCAATCACCATGTCGTTCCAGCCCATATGCGGCACTTTCATCGACGGGTCCGAGGGGGTGATGCGCACGACGTCGCCGCCGATCCAGTCGAGGCCGGGGGTTTCGGTGTATTCATGCCCTTTGCTCGCCAAAAGCTGCATCCCGACACAAATGCCCAGAAACGGGCGACCACGCGTGATGACCGCCTCGGTCAGGGCCTCGGTCATGCCTGACACCGCGTCGAGTTCGCGGCGGCAGGCGGGAAAGGCACCGTCACCGGGCAGGACAATGCGGTCAGCGCGCAGCACGTCTTCGGGGCGCGAGGTGACGATGACCTCGCCGCCGCCGACTTCGGCCGCCATGCGCTCAAAGGCTTTCTGAGCGGAGTGCAGGTTGCCGCTTTCGTAATCGACCAAAGCTGTCAGCATGGTTTACAGCGTGCCTTTGGTCGAGGGCACGGCATCGGCCTTGCGGGGGTCGATCTCGCAGGCGTCACGCAGGGCGCGGGCAACGGCTTTGAACGCGGCCTCGGCGATATGGTGGCTGTTGAACCCGTGCACTTGATCGAGGTGCAGGGTAATGCCGCCATGGGTGCTGAGGGCTTGGAAAAACTCGCGGACCAACTCGGTGTCGAAGGTGCCGATTTTCTGGGTCGGCAGGTCGATGTTCCAGATCAAGAACGGCCGACCGGACAGATCAAGAGCGCAGCGGACCTGCGCGTCATCCATCGGCAAACTGCATTCGCCATAGCGCCGAATACCGCGTTTGTCGCCAAGGGCTTGCGTCAGGGCTTGGCCAATCGCGATCCCGGTGTCTTCAACCGAGTGGTGGTCATCAATATGGAGATCGCCCTCAGCGCGGATCGTGAGATCAAACAGAGCGTGTCGCGCCAATTGGTCCAACATGTGGTCGAAAAACCCGACGCCGGTTTGGTTGTCATATTGGCCGCTTCCGTCCAGATCCAAGGTGACTTGGATATCGGTTTCGGCGGTCTTACGGGTAACTTTGGCGCTGCGCATGGCACTTTTTCCGTTGTTCTTGCGGCGTCGGTATAGGGCGCGGCGGGGCGTCTGGCTAGCCCTCATACCCTTCGATGATGACCGTATCAGCGGTTGAAATCGGGTCTCGGATGGCTTTGGCCGCGCGATATTCGGGTGAGTTATAGCAGTCGGTCGCGGCTTGAAGGCTGGGGAATTCGATCACAACGGTTCGGCTGCGCGTCTGCCCTTCCACCTGTTGCTGCGGTGCGCCCCGGATCAGGAAGCGTGCCCCAAACTTAGCGAAAGGTGCCGCATTGGCCTCGCGATATTTGGCATAGATGTCGGGGTCTTGCACATCGACATGGGCGACCCAATAGGCTTTTGGCATGTGGTTCTCCGAGAGTTCTGGCAAATATTGACCCGGTGGAACGGTGCGTCACAAAGCGCTCAGGGTCAAGGGTTTGACCCCCGGGGGCCAAACGCATCGGCCCGTGTTGCTTATTCTCAAGGTCTCATCAGGCCGTGGATGGCCAAGAGCGCGTAAGGCGATCAGTCCGCCAATCGCCCCCAAAGGTCATAGTCCGAGGCCTCTTCGACGGTGACATTGACGATGTCGCCGACGGACAAAGCCTCGAAACCCTCGTCGATGAATAGGTTTCCGTCGATCTCTGGGGCATCGGCTTGGGTGCGGCACGTGGCGCCTTCGTCGTCGATTGAGTCGATAATTACCGGCAGCACGCGACCGACTTTTGCCTGAAGCTTGGCCGCTGAAATTGCTTGCGCCTTTTCCATGAAGCGCTCCCAGCGGTCTTGTTTGACTGCATCCGGCACATGGTCTGGCAAAGCATTCGAGCGCGCGCCCTTCACATCCTCATATTGAAAACACCCGACCCGGTCTAATTGCGCCTCGTCCAACCAGTCCAACAGCGTCTGAAACTCGTCCTCGGTTTCGCCGGGAAAGCCGACAATGAAGGTGCTGCGCAGGGTGATGTCTGGGCAATCGGCGCGCCAACGGGCGATCTCATCGAGTGTTTTCGCAGCCGCTGCAGGCCGGGCCATACGTTTCAAAGTCTCTGGGTGGGCGTGCTGAAACGGGATATCGAGATAGGGCAGCACAAGCCCTTCGGCCATCAGCGGGATGAGATCGCGCACATGGGGGTAGGGATAGACATAGTGCAACCGCACCCAGGCGCCGAGTGCCCCCAAATCCCGCGCGAGGTCCGTGATATGCGCGCGGTGTCCACGCTCCGTCGCGTGCTTCAGGTCAAGCCCGTAGGCCGACGTGTCCTGGCTGATCACCAGCAATTCTTTGACGCCAGCCTCAACAAGCTTTTCCGCCTCGCGAATGATCGCATGGGCGGGGCGGCTGACCAACCTGCCGCGCATGTCGGGAATGATGCAAAACTTGCACTTGTGATTGCAGCCCTCGGAAATCTTGAGATAGCTGAAATGCCGCGGCGTCAGTTTGACACCCGTGGGCGGGAGCAGATCAATAAACGGATCAGGCGAAGGTGCTACGGCTTTGTGCACCGCATCCAACACCTGTTCGTATTGATGCGGGCCTGTCACGGCCATGACTTTGGGGTGGGCGCCGGTGATATATTCGGGCTCTGCACCGAGGCATCCGGTGACAATCACGCGTCCATTTTCGCGCAGAGCCTCGCCAATTGCGTCCAGCGATTCCGCTTTTGCGCTGTCGAGAAAGCCACAGGTGTTCACAATGACCGCATCGGCGCCCTGATAATCCGGCGAGATCGCATAACCTTCGGCGCGCAACCGCGTCAGAATGCGCTCACTATCGACGAGCGCTTTTGGGCAGCCCAAACTCACCATGCCGATTGTCGGCTGGTTTGAACGCCGTGCAAGTGCGGTGTCATCAGACAGATGCGCGCGCGGCGCAAGATCGGGGCGGAGGCTGGGTGGGTTCTGGCTCATGGCGCGCATATACGCATTATCGCATCGCGCGGAAAGGGGGCGTATCGCATGCATCTTTACTCTGCAAATATCCTCGGGCGGTTCCAGGAGGGTTGAAAACCCACCTGGTCGGGTGTGGGTGGAAACCCACCGACACGAGGAGGCTCGATGCCTCCGAGGGTCGGATACCCCGCACCGAAGGCGAGATCCCTCTAATTTGTGAACAAAATCAGCACATCTGGCGCCTTGGCTTTGTCTTCAGACGCCGTCATCGAAGGGTTCAAAGCTTTCGGCGCTCGAACGATGCCAGCGCTTTATGTATCCAAAGCGTTCATCATCTTCTCGCAACAAGAAACCCTCGGGCATATAGGGGTATACGTCTTCTCCGGTCACCATTTCGCGATCATTTTCGCGCATCATCAGGTGCCAAGGCAGAAACTCCGAAGGGTGGCTAAGCCCCGCCGCGCCGGACATATCGCCAAGCGCCTTCAAGGTGTTTCGGTGAAAATTGGCCACCCGCACGGCTTTGTCAGGCACAACCAGTGCCCGCTGCCGGATAGGGTCTTGGGTCGCCACGCCCGTTGGGCAGTGGTTGGTGTGGCAGGCTTGCGCTTGAATGCACCCAATTGAGAACATGAAACCGCGCGCCGAATTCGCCCAGTCGGCCCCAAGCGCAAGGGCCTTCGCGATGTCGAAAGCATGGATCAATTTGCCGGATGCGCCGATCATGATTTTGTCGCGCAGACCCGCCCCGCGTAGCGCATTGTGGGCGAAGGTTAACCCTTCGACCAAAGGCATCCCCATATGATTGGCGAATTCCAGTGGTGCCGCCCCGGTGCCGCCTTCCTTGCCGTCGATGACGATGAAATCCGGGGTGATCCCCGTGTGCAGCATCGCCTTGACCATACACATAAATTCGCGTCGATGGCCGACACACAATTTATATCCGATGGGTTTGCCATCAGACAATTCGCGCAATTGGGCGATGAATTCCATCAGTTCGATCGGCGTCGAGAAGGCGTTGTGACCATCTGGTGAGTGGCAATCGACACCCATCGGGACACCGCGTGCCTCGGAAATCTCGGGCGTGATTTTAGCGGCTGGCAAGATGCCGCCCTGACCGGGTTTTGCGCCTTGCGACAGTTTGATTTCGATCATCTTGACTTGATCGAGGGCCGCGACCTCGCGGAATTTCTCGGGGTCGAATTTGCCATCGGGCGTCCTGCAGCCAAAATACCCGGTTCCGATTTCATAGATCAAATCGCCGCCGCCCTCGCGGTGGTATCGGCTAATGCCGCCTTCACCTGTGTCATGCGCGAAACCGCCAGCCTTTGCGCCCTTGCTGAGGGCCGAAATCGCGTTGGCTGAAAGCGCACCGAAGCTCATCGCAGAGATATTATACATCGACAGAGAATAGGGTTTGCGGCAATCCGGGCCGCCGACCATCACGCGAAAATCGGTATTGGCGATTTTCTTAGGTCGGATGGAGTGCGTCAGCCACTGATATCCGCCGCCATAAACGCTGATTTTCGTGCCAAAAGGGCGTTTGTCCTCTACGTTTTTGGCGCGTTGATAGACAATGCCACGCGCCTCGCGTGAGAACGGCTCTTCGTCTTGATCGCTCTCAAGTAGATATTGCCGAATTTCAGGACGGATCATTTCAAAGAGAAACCGAATATGCCCCAAGACCGGATAATTGCGCAAAATCGCATGATTGCGCTGCGTGACATCGTGGATGCCGACGGCTGTCAGTCCGGCAAAGATGACAGCTGGGATCAAGTATACCGAAGACCAAAAGAGCCCGATGAGCGACACGACAAACAGCGCCGCGCAAAGCGCAAATGTCGTATAGCGAATGTAACGCGTGATCATGCCAGGCCTCGATTCGATTGAAAGAACAGGGCACGAAGGAATTCATATGGCTTGCAGACAGAGTGCAGCGCTGTGAAGTTCACGATTTCGGCCTTTCGGGCAGTAGTTGCCTAGGGTTTCGTCAGATGGGTCACGATAGCAGAGGCCGAACATCGGGGAACCCCCGATCTCGGATTTCTTGCAGATAGTTCCATGACGCGCAGGCTGGCACAGCCGCATTACAAAGAGATGAACGGCCGAAAAGAGGGTTACCAAGCCTTGAGCCGACCCCTTATTACGTGCGGGGTCTGACTATTTCGAATTTACGCGAAATTAGGGTCGCGCTTTTGCATGCCCGCCATCACCGCTTCAATTTGGTTGGCGCTGCCGATGATCTCGGACTGTAACCGTGCCTCTAAGGCCAAGGTGCTGTCATCCCCCGGCCATGCTGCGCGCACGAGGGCCTTGGCGCCGCGCGCGGCCTCGGGGCTGCGGTTGGCGATGGCTTTGGCGGTCTCACGCGCCGCCGCCAGCGGATCATCGGCCAAGCGTGTCACGAGGCCCAACGCCTGTGCTTCGACCCCCTCGACAACGCGGGCTGACAGGATCATCTCCAACGCCTGATCTGCGCGCATCACACCGGGGAGCAGTTTTGTGAGGCCCATGTCAGGGACCAAACCCCAACGCGATTCCATGATCGACAGACGGGTTTCGGGGTGCGCGATGCGGATATCGGCCCCCAGTGCCAATTGCAGGCCCGCCCCAAACGTCACGCCATGAAGTGCGGCGATGACCGGCACCGGCAGGTCAGCCCAGACCGTGCAGGGGTGTTGAAACAGGTTGTCCGCGCGGCCCGCAATGGGGGTGTTGATCTCGATTTTCAGCGCGTCCAACCGACCGGCGAACGCCATCAGAAGGCTGGTGTCGATGCCCGCGCAGAACCCGCGGCCTGATCCGGTTAAGATGACGGCGCGCAAACCGGGTTCAGACATCAAGCGGTCGCCAGCAGCGGCGACCTGTTCGAACATCGCTTGATCGAAGGCGTTCAGCTTGTCTGGGCGGTTCAGGGTCACCTCGGCGATGCCATCTTCAATGACGATTGTGACGCGGTCTTCGGACATGCGGGTTCCCCTTGTTAATTCGGCTCAGGCTGGCGCAGGTTTGGGCCTGACGCAAGGCGGACGTGGCGTCGGCTGGCGGTGGGGCTTATGTCGTCAACCACCACAGTCGGGTGAGGTGAAAAAACGCAGGTGCGGCGAAAATCACGCTATCGAGTTGATCGAGAAAGCCGCCTTGGCCGGGGATCAGATGAGACCAATCGCGCAGCCCCCGGTCGCGTTTGATCGCCCGCAAAATTAGGTTCCCGGCTTGTCCGCAAATCGAGGCGAGGGCGGCCATGCCCGCAGCGGCGAGCGGCCCAAACGGGGTGATCCAGCTGAGCGCCAAGCCCAACAGCGCCGCCGCAGCAACGCCCCAAGCGACTCCGGCCCATGTCTTTGGCGAGAGGTCCGGCACGATCCGTTTGCGGCCAACGCGCCGACCCATATAGAAATCCACAAGGTCGCCGGTTTGCACCACCAACACCAAGAATGCGATCAACAACATGCTGCGCCCTGACGGCTGCTGCAGCCCGTCTTGCGGCAGATGCAACCACATGAGCGCCGGGATGTGGCTGAGGCAGAATACGCAGATCATCAACCCCCATTGGGTTTCCGAGACGCGGTTCAGGAATTTGTCGGTCGAGCCCCGAAGCACGGAGACAAAGGGCAGAAGCAGGAAGATATAGACCGGAATGAACACGGCAAAGAGCCGGGTCATATCGAAGGCTATGAACAAGAATTGCGCCGGTAGGATGATGTAGAACGCCAAGGCCAGCGACAGATGATCAGCTTTGGAATGCGCGGAATAGGTGTAGAATTCGCGTAACGCGGCGAAACTGGCGATGGCAAACAGCAGCACCACGGCCAATTGCCCAACCAGCAGCGCAAGGGTGAACAAGATCACCATCGCCCACCAGCTATCGACGCGGGTCATGAACACTTCTATGGCCGGGTCTGGTTTGTGGCGACGGGCGCGCAGACGATCACCAAAGATTGTCAGCGCCAGCAGGACGGCGGAAACCCCCAAGGCCAAGTAGCCGATATCACGCAGCATTGGGCTCATGATTGCCCCTCGGGCCGAAGGGTGGCCAGTTCTGTTGCCGCGCGGCTCAGAAATTCACCACGGGATTCGGCCTCGCCCAATTGCACGGGCGCGCCAAAGATCACGCGGACCATTTGCGGCAGGGGTATTACCTCGCCTTTGGGCATGACGGCGGAAAGATTGGCGATCCACGTTGGCACAAGTTCCACATCAGGGCGGGCTTTGGCGATATTGTATAGCCCCGACTTGAAGGGCTTGAGCAGTTCAGGCCCCTGATTGCGCAGCCCCTCGGGGAAGATAATCAGTGATGCACCATCCTCTAGCGCGTCGGTGATCGCCTTCATCGGGTCATCGGTGCGTTCATCGGGGCGACGATCCACCAGAACCGCGCGAAAGACTTCGGCCCCGGCAAAGGCGCGAATGCCATTCTTGAGCCAGTAATCCGAGGCCGCCACGGGCCGCGTGCGCAGCCGCAAATGATGCGGCAGGACCGACCAGATCATCGGCATATCGGCGTTCGAGACATGATTGGCGAAATACACGCGTTGTTTCGCCGAGGGTCCGACGCCGCGCCAATCGGCATGCACCGCCGTAATCGCGCGCGCAAACAACACGATGGCCTGCCCAACGATGCGGGCGGCGAGGCGGCGCGGATAAGAATGGCGGGGTCGTGATTGCGTCATGGCGCTATCATGCGATGCCCGTCGCGTTGACGAAAGCGAAACATGCGCGGGGTCTCGCCGGGCACAAGGGTGTGATTCCGCAGTGGCTTGTGTGCGCGACTCAGCGGGTGGTATCATAGCGCGCAAGCAATAGCCGGAGGGTGCGATGCGCTGGATTGTCAGGCTGATCGGATTGGTCGTCGTTTTATTAATCGCGGCCGTCGCGGCCATTTTCCTAGTTCCCGCCGAGCGGATCGCCAATCTGGCGACGCGCCAGTTCGAGGCCGCAACGGGCCGTGCGCTGACCTGCTCGGGATCGGTGAGTCCGACGATTTGGCCGACGATCGGCGCGCGGATCGAGGGTGTTACGCTGGCCAATATGCCCGGCTCTACGGCTGGCCCGATGTTCTCGGCGGAGTCTGTGGATTTGGGTGTCGATCTTTCGGCATTGATCGGCGGCAATATTGCCATTCGCCAGTTCGAGGTGAACCAGCCTTTGATCACCTTGGAAGTGGATGCCAACGGCCAAGGTAACTGGGTTTTCGAGGGCCTAAGTAGCGACGACACGGCCAGCTCGGATAGTGCCGCGAGTTCGGGCGGGATGCCTGCGATCTCGCTGGATCGCGCGCTGATCACCAACGCAACCTTGCGGGTCATTGATCACGGTGCGGGCACCGATATGACGATTGAGGGCGTTGATATTGACCTGACCATGCCGGATGCCGCTGGCCCGGCGGATCTGCGAGTGACCATGCGGCGGGGTGGGCAAGAAGGCAGCGTTCAGGCGCATATCGGGTCTGTTTCCGGCTTGGTGGCCGGGGATGTCGTGTCGATTTCTGCGATCCTGTCAGCCGAGGGCGCGCGCGCCTCGTTTGAGGGGCGCGCCGGGTTAGAACCTTTGGCCGCCGAGGGGCGGATCAGCTTTGAAGGCAGCCGTTTGGCGCCTGCTTTAGCCTTGGCCGGGATTTCGGGTGCCGAACCCCTTCCGGCGGGTGCGCGGCCTTTGACATTGGGCGGGCAAGTCACGCTTGCGCCTGCGGGCAGCGTTCATTTGCGCGACGGGATCATCGGCGTCGGCGCGAACCGCATTCGCACGGCGCTTGACCTCAGGCTGGATGGGGATCGCCCCAATCTGACGGGTGAAATCGCGGCGGATACGCTGGATATCAGCGCGTTTACAACGGGTGGCGAGTCAGCCCCCTCATCGGGTGGCGCGGGTTGGCCCACGGACCGGATCGACGCCTCGGCCTTGGGCCTGATCGACGCGCGCCTTGGGCTGACGCTTGGTCCGGTGATCACCGGCTTCGCGAACCTCGAT
>Ga0102815_10001465_pt1 | contig 14784 bp, 13 predicted proteins | sample ColrivemetaGS759_FD_79113 | JGI IMG/M metagenome (GOLD analysis project Ga0102815, IMG submission 79113) | Estuarine microbial communities from the Columbia River estuary - Ebb tide ETM metaG S.759 | ecosystem: Environmental > Aquatic > Marine > Intertidal zone > Estuary | place: USA: Columbia...
AAAATAAATGAAATAAAAGTAAATAATACTAAAGCTGAATTTAATTATACGGATAATGAATTAACCATAGAGCTTGGTAAAACCTATAAAAAAGGAGAAGAATATACTATTTATGTTAATTATATAGCTAGGCCAGAGGAAGTTACGCAAAAAGGGAGTGCTAATATTAAAGAAGCAAAAGGATTGTATTTTATTGATCCATTGGATACAGATCCTGAAAAACCTACTCAAGTTTGGACGCAAGGTGAAACAGAGGCTAGTAGTTGTTGGTTTCCTACAATAGATGCTCCAAATCAAAAAACTTCACAGGAAATTTACATGACAGTTCCTGAAAAATTTGTAACACTTTCTAACGGAACTTTAGAATCTCAAACAAAAAATAATAATGGTACCAGAACCGATTATTGGAAAATGGATGAAAAACATGCACCTTATTTATTCTTTATGGGAGTTGGCGAATTTAGCATAGTAAACGATTCTTGGAATGGAAAAAAAGTAGATTATTATGTAGAACCTGATTACGAATCCGTAGCGAAAGATATATTTGGAATGACACCAGAAATGATGACATTTTTTTCTGAATTAACAGGAATTCAATATCCTTGGGATAAATACAGTCAAATTGTTGTAAGAGACTATGTGAGTGGAGCAATGGAAAATACTACAGCAGTGGTTCATGGGGAAGATGCTCAACAAAAAAAAGGACAGTTAGTTGATGATAATGTATGGGAAGGAACTATTGCTCATGAATTATTTCATCATTGGTTTGGAGATTTAGTAACTACGGAAAGTTGGGCTAATTTAACTGTAAATGAATCTTTTGCAACTTATAGTGTGTATTTGTGGTACGAGCACAAATATGGGAAAGACAAAGCCGCAGCCCATATGTTTGAGGATATACAAACCTATTTACAAAGTGAAAACGATGATAAAGTTTTAGTTCGTTTTAATTATCACGACAAAGAAGATATGTTTGATACCGTAAGTTACCATAAAGGAAACGCAATTTTACACATGTTAAGAGATGTTTTAGGTGATGCTGCTTTTTTTCAAGGATTACAAAAATATTTAAATGATCATAAATTTGGAACAGCTGAAGCTCATGAGCTCAGATTAGCATTAGAAAAAGTAAGTGGTAAAGATTTAAACTGGTTTTTTAATCAGTGGTATTACGGTAGCGGACATATAAAAGCTTTAGTAACATACGATTATAATACCATAAATAAAACTGTTACAGTTAATATCAATCAACAAGAAAAAACATTTGTTTTCCCTTTATCAATAGATATTTATGAAGAAAATGGAAAAACCAGTCATAATGTGTGGATAGATAACACTCAAAATTCGTTTACATTTCCTTACAGTAAAATGCCTAAATTAATTAATATTGATGCTAAACATGTGTTGTTAGCTGAATTTACTGAAAACAAATCTTTAGATATTTTCATTTATCAATTTAATAATGCACCTCATTATTTAGACAGGAAATTAGCGTTGGAAGAAATTGTAAAACATCAAAAAGATAATAAAGATGCTTTAAATACAGTTGTAAAAGCTTTTAACGATCCTTACTATGAAATAAGAATTTTTGCTTTAGATAATTTAGATTTATTTCAAAAATATAATAAAAGAGATATAATAACCAAAGTTGAAAAAATTGCTCAAAACGATGAAAAAACTTTGGTAAGAGCTGCGGCAATAGGTGTTTTAGGAAAATTAGTTGAACCTATTTATAAACCTTTGTTTATTAGCGGTTTTGAGAGTGAATCATATGCTTTAATTGGGAGTTCACTAACTTCATTATATCAAATTGATAAAGAAGCAACAATAAATAAAATTAATTCATTAGATGATAATGTAAAAGAAAGTTTAGCTGATGCTATTACAACAATTTATATTCAAGATAAGGACAAGACTAAATTACCTTTTATAGCAAACCATGTCTTAAAGGGAATGTTTCTAACGCAAAATCCAAGAACTCAGCAAATTTATGGGGAAGCCTTTAGATGGATTGCTGAAAGTGATAATAAGCAAGCGATAGAAAACCTTACAAATGATTTTGTAAAATTAGGATTGCAATATAAAAAATACAATTTTGATAAAATGGCTATTAATATGTTAAATCAAATTGTGTATATGCAACAACAAACTACAAATGAAAACAAAGAGGAGTTGATTATAATTATAAAAACCGGAATGGCAAAGTTAATCGAGTAAACTTATTTTTAAATATTATAAAACCATAAAAAGCTTCTAATTTATTGGAGGCTTTTTGTTTTTTATATTTTAGAAATTATTTAGATTTAGAACTATTGAAAAGATTAACTAATTTTTGTAATTTTTAAAAGTACCATCTTTAAAGAAAATAACCACTCGGTCAATTTCTTTCGAAAAAGAAGGTTCTTGTACGTTTTTTTCTTTTATCGTGATGTCATCTTCAAATTTAGGAAGTGGGCTAGCAGTATTATTCATACTTTCTATTTCTTTAGGGAATTTTCCAACGCCATTTAATAGCCAATACAATTCAACCTCCGGAAAAGTTTTTAATACTTTTAAAACAAAATCTAAACTAGGTTTATTTCTTCCTGATAGGATATGAGATATACTGGAGCGTTGCACTTCAATTTTTTCAGAAAATTGAGCGGCAGATAATTCATAATAATCCATCACTTTATTCAGTCTTTCAGCAAATTTCTCAATGTTTACCATTGTTTACAATTGTAATTTTATTTCTTGTTACGAATGTAATCATTTTCCGCGGATTAATCAACAGAGTACTATAAAAAAGATTATAAAACCTATAAAATACTTGTATCTTATGTTTATGTAAGAACTATTAATCTATTAAATAACATATACTTATAAAATTAATATAAAATATCTCTATAATCTTTAAATTGCAGGTTTTAAATTTGGTACTTAACTTAAACACCTTAATTACAAATGTAAAATCCTTCTCAAAAATTACGAGTTACAATTGTAAACTTGTCCATTTTTACAATTGTAAATTTTAATTAGTTAAATTTGTGAGCTTTAATTACAAACTATGAATTCACTTGACACACATATTTTAGAAAATTGGTATCAAATTAATTATGAATCGCAATTACAAGGCCGTAGAATTCTGTTTGACGATATTGAGCCTTTAATTAAAAAGCTATCTAATAAGTTTAAAAAAGAAATTTTAGGATATTCTGAAAATAATATTCCTATTTATAAAATATCAATTGGTACAGGTAGCATTAAAATTCTTTCATGGTCTCAAATGCATGGAAATGAAAGTACTGGAACAAAAGCATTATTTGATTTATTTAACTTTTTTGAAAACAGTGGAGACCTAGAATCTATTAAAGATCAGATTTTGAAGCAATGCATGTTACAGTTTATAGTTTTATTAAACCCTGATGGCGCTATAAAGTTTACTAGAGAAAACGCCAACAATATAGATTTAAATAGAGATGCAGTTGATAGAAAAGCTATTGAAAGTAATTTATTAAGGAATACACTAGAAATTTTTAATCCTAAGTTTTGCTTTAATTTACATGATCAACGGACCATATTCAATGTAGCAGGGACCAAAAACCCTGCAACACTTTCTTTTTTAGCACCTTCAGAAGACTTAGAAAGAACCATTACAAATGGTAGAATTGAAACTATGAGTGTAATAGTTGCTATGAATAATTTCTTACAACAATTTATTCCAAATCAAATTGGTAGATATACTGATGAATTTTACCCAACAGCAACTGGAGATAATTTTCAAAAATTAGGGCATAATACTATTTTAATTGAAGCTGGACATTTTAAAGGTGACTATAGCAGAGAGATTACACGGAAATATAATTTTTATGCTTTGTTAAACGGATTATATTTTATTGCTACAGCAAATGATTTTAAAAATTTTAAGCCTTACTTTAAAATCCCAAATAATGACAAGATGTTTTTGGATATTATTTATAAAAATTTAAAAATTCCAAAAAACAATTCTCAAATTACTACAGATGTTGGAATTCAATATAAATTTAAAATTGAAAATGATGAACTTATAATGTATAAGTCTATAGAGAAAGAGGGGGATTTATCTGAATACTTCACTTTTAATATGATAAATGGAGAAAAATTGAATTATTACGATTTAAAATTATCAAATTCGTAAATAATTTGTGCTATAATCCATTTTTTTTTAATAAATTTGCTTAATATTTTTTATTATTTATTAAAATCAGGCCATGAAAAAATTCATTTTAGATGAAATTGATCATCAAATTTTAGATATTCTTATCGAAAATGCTAGAACTCCATTCACGGATATAGCAAAAAAATTAGTAGTTTCTGCAGGTACTATCCATGTAAGAGTTAAAAAAATGGAGGATGAAGGAATTATCAAAGGATCTACTTTAACTTTAGATTATGAAAAAATGGGATATTCATTTATATCGCATGTTGGTATTTACTTGGCAAAAACATCTAAAACCAAGCAGGTTGTAAATGAATTAAAGAAAATTCCAAATATTACCGTTGCATATATTACAGCTGGTAAATACAATGTTTTCTGTAAAATTAGAGCGAGAGACACAACTCATGCCAAAGAAATAATTTTTGAAATTGATGATATTGATGGAGTTTCAAGAACAGAAACAATGATTTCTTTGGAAGAAAGCATTAATGACAAAACTCGATTAATGCATTCTATATTTAGAGAAATTTAAATAAAGAAATATTTTAACTAAATACCTTATTATTCCTAAATAGTAAGGTGTTTTTTTATTAGGTCATCATTAACAACTTATTATACCAATATTTTAATGAGAGCTACAAATAACTCAATTAAAAGAATAACTTATAATAGAAAAGATTATTCTAACGAACAGTTAATTGAATTATATAAATTAATGTTAAAACCTCGATTAATTGAGGAAAAAATGTTAATTCTACTTCGTCAAGGGAAAATTTCTAAATGGTTTTCTGGTATTGGACAAGAAGCTATTTCAGTTGGAATAACAGCAGCTTTAAACTTTGATGAGTATATTTTACCAATGCACCGAAACTTAGGTGTATTTACTGCAAGAAAAATTCCTTTACATAGACTGTTTTCGCAATGGCAAGGTAAAAAAGGCGGTTTTACAAAAGGACGGGATCGTTCATTTCATTTTGGTACACAAGAGTTTAAGATTGTTGGGATGATTTCACATTTGGGCCCTCAATTAGGAGTAGCAAATGGAATTGCTTTGGCAAGTATATTAAGAAATGAACAAAAAGTTACTGCTGTTTTTAGCGGAGAAGGAGGAACCAGTGAAGGTGATTTTCACGAAGCTCTAAATGTTGCGGCAGTATGGAATTTACCAGTACTTTTTTGTATAGAAAATAACGGTTATGGCTTATCAACACCTTCAAATGAACAGTTTAAATGTGAAAATATTGCTGACAAAGGAATTGGTTATGGTATTGAAAGCTATATAATTGAAGGTAATAATATTTTAGAAGTATATAGTAAAGTAAATGATATTGCTATTAGCGTTCGTAAAAAACCACGCCCTATTCTTTTAGAATTTAAAACCTTTAGAATGCGCGGCCATGAAGAGGCTAGTGGAACTAAATATGTTCCGCAAGATTTATTAGATAGGTGGGGTAGAAATGATCCCTTAGAAAACTTCCATAGTTTTTTGAGAAAAGAAAAAATACTCTCCGAAAAATTAGATGTTTTATTAAAAGAGCAAATTATTCTTGAAATTAATGAACATTTAAAAATTGCTTTTAATGAAGAAGAAATTTCATCTCCTATTGAAAGCGAATTGAATGATGTGTATAAACATGTTAATTTCATTGAAAACAAACCAAGTAGTGAATTCAAAAACATGCGCCTAATTGATGCCATTTCATTAGGTTTAAAACAAAGTATGCAGCGTTTTAACGACTTAGTAATAATGGGACAAGATATTGCTGAGTATGGTGGAGTTTTTAAAATTACTGAAGGTTTTTTAGAGGAATTTGGAAAGGAAAGAGTACGAAATACACCAATTTGCGAATCAAGTATTATTGAAACAGCTTACGGACTTTCAATAAATGGAGGAATAAAGTCTGTAGTTGAGTTACAATTTTCAGATTTTATAACTTCAGGCTTTAATCCTGTAATAAATTTACTAGCTAAATCGTATTATAGATGGCAGCAGAATGCAGCTATTGTTTTAAGAATGCCTTGTGGAGCAGGAGTAAATGCAGGTCCATTTCACAGTCAAACCAATGAAGCTTGGTTTACAAAAACTCCAGGGCTAAAAGTAGTATATCCTGCTTTCCCATATGACGCGAAAGGATTATTAGCTACGGCGATTGAAGATGAGAACCCAGTGATGTTTTTTGAACATAAACTCTTGTATAGAACAATTTACCAAGATGTTCCAACAAATTATTATACCATTCCATTTGGAAAAGCTGCAATTTTAAATGAAGGTATTCACATAAGTATCATAACTTATGGAGCCGGAGTGCATTGGGCTTTAGAAGTTGTAAATAAACATCATATTTCAGCAGATTTAATAGATTTAAGAACGCTGCAACCACTTGATACCGAAGCTATTTATAACTCTGTTAAAAAAACTGGGAAAGTATTAATATTGCAAGAAGACACATTGTTTGGAAGTATTGCTTCAGATATTTCAGCATTAATTTCAGAACATTGCTTTAAATATTTAGATGCGCCAATAAAACGTATTGGAAGTTTAGAAACACCAATTCCTTTTGCTAAAAACCTAGAAAACAACTTTCTTCCTAAAAAGAAAATATATGATGAAATCATGTATTTGCTAAATTATTAATTAACTGAATTATTTCAACCCTGATTTAAATCATACAATTAAAAGATAGTAACCTATAACTTTATCATAATAAATCCTGATTGTTATGATGCTTAAAGACAAAAAGGCCTTTTACAAAGTTTGCTTTGATTCTATGCAGGTTGGAATTCTTGTTTGCAATAGCAAGAAAGAAATTGTGTTGAGTAATAATCCATTATCTAAAATTGTAGGATGTTCAACAGAAGATCTTTTTGGTAAAAATACAGATGAATTATTCAACGAGAATTCTTTGTTGGATGAATTTATTAAGCATCCAGGAAAAGTTAAGTTTAAATCTGTAATAGATGATTACATAATTAAAAAGGATTATAGAAAAATACCTGTTGAACTTAGTTTTGGAAAAATTGAATATGAAAAAAAACCTTATTTTAAAATCCTAATAACTGATATTACTGAAAGAAAAAACAAAGAAATTGAAATTGACAATTTGAATATTAAATTAGGGGAACAAGTAGAAATTAGAAATGTTGAATTAGAGAATGCTGTAAAAAAATTAAAGGCTTCGTTAAATAAAGAAAAGGAATTAAACAATTTAAAAACCAAATTTATAACATTAGCATCACATGAATTTAAAACACCCTTAAGTGCAATTTTAACTTCTTCTGAACTAATTGTTAAATATGCAGATTTAGATAAAACACATAAAAGAGATGAACATTTAGCTAAAGTTAAAATGATGATTACCCATTTAAATGGGATGATAGATAGTCTTTTGACTTTAGAAAACATTGAATCTGGTGAAATTATCCCATCCTATTCAAATTTTAAATTAAGTGATTTAATCAATGAAATAATTACAAATTCAAAACCATTATTGTTAAATAATCAAAAAATAAACTTTAATAATAATTATAATGAAATCATTTTTCAAGATGCAAATATTTTAAAAATAATTATTTCGAATATACTATATAATGCGATAAAATATTCAAGTGATAATAGCAAAATTCAAATTGAATACCATTTAAATGAAAAGGATATTCAAATAAGTATTGAAGATAATGGAATTGGAATTCCAGAAGACGAACAGAGCCTCATTTTTAAAAGATTTTTTAGAGCAAGAAATGTAGGATATTTTCCAGGAACTGGAATAGGACTTAATATTGTTAAGGGCTATGTAAATTGTTTAAAAGGAACTATTTCTTTTAAAAGTGTTGAGAACAAGGGTACAACTTTTTATGTACAACTACCTAAAATTGAAAGCTATGAATAAAAAAAAGGTGTTGTTAATTGAAGATGATAAAATTGTAAGAGAAAATACTGCTGAAATATTAGAGCTTGCAAATTACAGTGTAAAAATTGCAGAAAATGGCAAAAAAGGGATTAATATGGCGACTTCCTTTTTACCAGATATTATAATATGTGATATTTTAATGCCTGTTTTAGACGGATATGGAGTGCTTCAAATTATTTCTAAAAATCCAAAATTAAAGCAAATCCCATTTATTTTTTTAACAGCAAAAACACATCATGACGATATAAGAAAGGGAATGGAGTTAGGTGCAGATGATTATATATGCAAACCTTTTGAAGAATCTGAACTTTTGCGAGCTATTGAAACCAGAATTAAAAGAGCAGAAGTTTTTGAAAATAAAGAACAATTTGTGCCTGAAAAATTTAGTTCTGAAAATCCTGTTCTAAAAAATATTAAATATTTTGACGCCTTTTTAAAGCAAAAAAAAGTGTTTAAGTATAAAATAAATGAAACCATTTATTGTGAAGGGAATCAGAGTAACTTCATATTTTTAATCAAAAAAGGTGCAGTTAAAACGTATAAAACAAATGAATTAGGAAAAGAATTTATTACTGGATTTTATACAGATAAACAGTATTTCGGGTTTTTATCTTTTGTTAAAAAAATGCCCCATTTTGAAAATTCAAAAGCAATTATAAGTACCCAATTATATAAAATTAGTAAGGATGAAATATTAACAATAATTAATAGTAATAAGAATGTTATTTATAATTTTATTGATTTACTAGTAGAAAATTTAATTGTTGCAAATGAAAAATCACTATTATTAGCCTATGAATCTGTACGAAAGAAAACTGCTTCAACAATTTTAGACTTACTAAAAATATATCCTTTAAAATCTCAGAACGAATTAACCATAAATCGTAGTAATTTAGCAAATTATATTGGTATTGCTAAAGAAACACTTATAAGAACATTGCATGATTTTAAAGATGAAAAGTTAATTGATTTAACACCAAAATCTATTAAAGTAATCAATAAGTTAAAACTGCAAAAGATTCAATAATAATATTTTTAATATGATTACAATCATCCTAATAGATGATTGTAATCATTGGAATTATTTTAGTATTAAATTATTTTAGTATTGTAAATTAAATAATTTTTATTTAAACAAGATTTATAAAAAAGAAAAAAAGAAGAAGGTTTTATAACTCGAATTTTAAAACTCCATTAATATTAGATACTTAACCAAAAGTATAGTTTTAGTTGGACGATTAAGGTAAGAGTGGATATGGAGATTTAAATGTGCGTCTCAAGAATATTAGATGTTTTGAAAAACCTACATAGCACAAAAAATAATTCAAGTTAATTAATCTTCTTTAATGAATCCGAGGGATTCTTAAATCAAATCTCTCGGATTCTTTAAACTTTTAAAATTTGAATCATGAAAAAAATCATCCCAAGACAAAACGAGCTCAAACTTATTTGCAATAGCAGTATTGAACAATTAAAAAAGGAAACCAAAGATTGGTTATCAGAAATTGAGTTCATAAAAATAGAGCAGAATTTTTTAAATGAATTACTTACAGATCACGTAATTGGTTTATGCGAAACTGATAATTTTAATAAGGCAAAACTATTTATAAATGGTGTCGTTCATGAAATTAAATTAGGAACGGAGTTAAAAAATTCTATAAAAGACCATAAAATGAATTTAGCATTGCTATTAGAAAATATTTATTTAAAAAAAGAAAATGATTTTAGAAAAACACATGAACTTTTAAAAATTGAAGTTAAAAATTATATACAAAATTTTAAATACATAAAAGAGCAAGTATTTGAATTAGTTTTGTTTATAATGAAATTAGATAAAAAACAAAAATTATTAATGAAATAGAAATATAGCTGAAATATGCTAGCCGTTTTCAAATTTTAGTTCTTTGAAATTGATATAATAAATTCAGTTATTTGCTTCAATCATTTCTTGATAAAGTGGTGAGAATGATAATAAATACTTGAATTATAATTCTTATAAAAAGAAAAAATTGGGATAATTAACTTTTTATAATTATTTTTTTTATATAAATTTTGAATTAAAAAATATAGTGTTAGAATTTGAAAACGGTTTAATAAAAATTAGAATAACCGTTTTCAGGTTTTGATCTTTGAAGTGTTGTATAATAAAAACGAACAAATCTTATAAAAAATTAAATAAGATAAATGATATTTAATTAAAAGATGGTTGGGGTATTTATTTTAAACTTTTTAATTTATTAATTTATTGGGGTAAAAAATTAGTAGACTAGAAAATGTTTTATACAAATTTCAATTATTATTTAATACAAATTAAAATTTGAAAACGGTTTGATAAAAAATATAAATTAATTACCGTTTTTAGGTTTTAGGTCTTTGGGAAATTGTATAATTTAAATTAACACGTCTTAAATAAGGAAATATTTAATTGATATTTTATAAAAAGATGAATGAGTTATTTATTTACAGCTAATAAATTTGTTAATTTATTGGGGTGAGAGTTAATGAATTTAATAGATGTTATACAAAATTCAGCAATTAATAATACAGATTAAAACTTAAAAACGGTTTTTTATTTAAGAAACTTTCCAATTAAATTTTTTAAAAATTAAATTCCAATCAGTAGGGAAACTAGCTTTTATTAAAACTTTATCATTATTAAAAGGATGCACAAATTCAATTTCAAAAGCGTGTAAAAACAAGTTATTACAATTAAATTCATTTTCAAACATTCGGTTATGAAAGCGATCACCATATTTATAATCTCCCACAATTGGATGACTAATTTTGTTCATATGAATTCTTAATTGATGCATTCGTCCAGTTGTAGGTTTCAATTTAACTAAACTGTATCTTGAATTATTATAGGGATGTACAGGTATTTCCAGTTCTATATTTTGAAATGATTCACAAAATGTTTCAGCTTCCTTATATGCCTTAGTATCCGGATTTTTTACTGGAGAATTTACCAACATATTTTCATTAAAAAAACCACGTACAATCCCAAAATATGTTTTTTTAATGTTATCTGAATTAAATAATTCCTGAAATAACGATACATGTTCTTTTTGCTTAGCTAAAACTAAAACCCCTGAAGTTTTTCTGTCTAACCTATGAATAGGATAAAAATCTGCACCTAATTGACTTTTAAGTAAATCCAAAAGTGTATCATCTTTAATATTTCTAGCATAATAAGAATTATGAATTAAAACGTTATTAGGTTTATTTACTATAACTATATAGGAATCTTCAAAAAGAATTTCAATTTTCATTCAGCAAATATACACTTTCAATAGGTTGATTTTTAAATAAGAAATAACATAATTTTAAGAAAAAATTAATCAATTTAAATAAAATGAATTAAGTAATTGTATACCTTTGATAAAGTATTTAACTAAAAATAATTTAATTAAAAAGAATATGAAAAAAATAATATTATTAGCTGTAATGGTTTTAACACTTCTTTCTTGTGGAACTCCAAAAACAGTAATTCAATCTAAAAAAGTAATAAAGGGCTACTGGTCTTTAAATGCGATTTCTTACAGTGAAACTGGAAAATTTGATGTTTCCTTGTTAAACGATGCTTCATCTACTTGTTTTGAAGGAAGCACCTGGAGATTCATTCCAAATAACAATACAGGTTTGTATACGATAAATAGTGAAAGTTGTTTGGTTGGTGAACGTAATTTTGTATTTACAATTCAAGAAATTGATCCAACTTCCGGACTGTATGATTTTTTATTAAAGCCAACAGACTCTAAAAATAAATCGGCTGATAACAAAGGATTCAGATTAAATTTAACGCAATTATCAGAAGAAACAATGCAATGGGAACAAACAATTATGTTAGAGGGTAAACCATTTGTAATTTATATGAATTTTAATAAAATAAACGAATAATGAAAACAATATTTAAAAAAATAGCAATAGGGTTATTCTCAATGCTTTTGGCATTAAATTTAAGCAGTTGTGAAGCAACAAAAAACGCAAGTAATACTCAAAAAGGTGGTGCAATTGGTGCTGCTGGTGGTGCAATTTTAGGTGCTATTATTGGAAATAATACTGGAAAAAAGGGTAGTGGTGGCGAATTAGGAGCCGTTATAGGTGGAGTTGTTGGTGGAACTGCGGGTGTATTAATTGGTAAGAAAATGGACAAGCAAGCACAACAAATTGAAGAAGAAATCCCTGGTGCAGTTGTTGAACGTATTGATGATGGTATTGTAATTACTTTTGATGAAAATAGTGGTGTTTATTTTGATACTAACAAATACAATATTAATGCAGATTCTGAAGTATTATTAAATAAACTTTCAGGTATTTTATTAGAGTATCCAGATACTAATGTTGTGGTTGTTGGCCATACAGATAGCACAGGGGCTGATGAGTATAATATGACACTTTCTAAAAACCGTGCATTTGCTGTAACCAATTATTTTACACAAACTAAAGGTTTAGCATCAACTAGATTTACAACAAACTGGTTTGGTGAAGAACAACCAATTGCTGATAACACAACAGTTGATGGTCGTTCAAAAAACCGAAGAGTAAATATTGCAATTGTACCAAATGATAAAATGAAAGAAGATGCCAAAAATGAAGCCGGCACCAACTAATTAAATAAATTATTTAAAAAATTGTTTAAAAAGTAACTGTAACAATAATGTGACAACGTGCTTTTTAAACAATTTTTTTTGATTTAAACTTTGTTACTATTTCAAATTATGCCAGAAATATTATCAAACATTTTTAATACAATGCTATTAACAAATTTCGAATTGTTTTTAGCATTTTTTGGGGCTTTTTTATTAGGCACAAGTAAAGCTGGTATAAAAGGAGTTGGAGTTATTATTGTAACTATAATGGCTATTGTTTTTGGGGGAAAACCATCAACTGGAGTGCTCATTCCAATGATGATTTTAGCTGATATTTTTGCAGTAATTTATTATCACCGACATACTCAATGGAAGTGTTTGGTTAAACTTTTACCAACCATGGTAATAGGTGTATTATTGGGTGTTTGGTTTGGAAATGACATTTCAGATGCTATTTTTAAACAATTAATGGCTGTTTTAATTCTTGGTATTGTTGTTTTGATGGTTTATATGGACTTAAAAAAATCAAAAGACATACCTCAAAATCGTTTTTTTTCAAATAGTATGGGCCTTTTAGCAGGTTTCACTTCAATGATTGGGAATTTAGCAGGTTCATTTTCAAATATTTATTTTTTAGCAATGCGCTTACCAAAAAATGAATTTATTGGTACCGCAGCATGGTTATTTTTTATTATAAATGTGTTTAAACTACCTTTTCACATTTTTGTTTGGAAAACAGTTTCAAAAGAAAGTTTAATGATAAATACATTGTTAATTCCAGGAATTATTTTAGGCTTTTATGCAGGTGTAAAATTTGTTAAATTAATTAATAATGAGGCATATCGTAAATTTATTTTAATTGTAACCGCTATTGGAGCAGTTATTATTCTTTTTAAATAAATCTTAAAATGGAAGAATACTTTTTTCAATGTCCGTATTGCTGGGAAAAAATATCAATGTTATTTGATACCTCAATTAGAGATCAACAATATATTGAGGATTGTGAGGTTTGCTGCAATCCCATTGAAATTAATCCAACTTTTCAAAATGGAGTGCTTATTAATTTAGAAATCAATAATATAGAACAGTAGTGTTAAAGTTTATGTTTAGATACCAATAGCTTGTTTTAATTGCGAAACAGATTGCATTCCTGATTGTCTCCAAACTTGTTTTCCTTGTTTAAAAACCATAAATGTAGGCACTCCCTGAACTTGATATTTAGCTGCTAATGCCTGATTAGTATCTACATTAATTTTTATAATGCTAATCTTATCTTTTAATTCAGACTTTAATTGTTTTAAAATAGGCGCCATACTTTTACATGGTCCGCACCAATCTGCATAAAAATCGACCAAAACAGGGACATTCTGATTTATAATATCATTGAATGATTTTTTCATTTTAGTATTTTTTAGTAATACTTAAAGTTACAAAACAAAAATTAATAGGAGGGCAGTTAATTGGAAATTTCAACTGTATTTTTAATTCGTTTCTTTGCTGATTTTAAATAAATAAGTATAGCAATGGATAAAGCACTGCAAACTAAAAATCCGAAAAAGAGAGGTAAAGCAGTACCAAAAACAAACCTACCTATAAAGGTACTTATTGGAACAGCCATAATTGTTGAAATAAACCCTGTAATTGCGGCTCCAATACCAGCAATATGTCCAATAGGCTGCATTGCAAGAGCTCTTAAGTTTCCAAATAGAAAACCAATAGAAAAAAATTGTAAGCCCAGAAAAGCTAACAAAATAACGATACTTGGATTAGCAGTACCATAAAATAGAACACTATAAATTAAAGACAAACTAAAAAATGAAATAAGAGAATAGGTTACCATTTTTTCCATTCCAAATTTTATAACCAGCGTACCATTCAAAAAAGTTGCAGTTCCTATTGAAATTGCAATTCCTGCAAATATGTAAGGAAATTGATCTTTTAAATCGTATTGAATTTGAAATACTTGTTGCGCTGTACTTAAATACACCATAAAAGAACCGGTAATAAATCCAGAAATAACAGTATATCCTATGGTTGTTTTGTATTTTAAAATTTCTTTTAATCCGTTAACAAAAATATGACTTGTAAATTTTACACGTTGTTCAATATA
>Ga0102815_10001470_pt1 | contig 14732 bp, 12 predicted proteins | sample ColrivemetaGS759_FD_79113 | JGI IMG/M metagenome (GOLD analysis project Ga0102815, IMG submission 79113) | Estuarine microbial communities from the Columbia River estuary - Ebb tide ETM metaG S.759 | ecosystem: Environmental > Aquatic > Marine > Intertidal zone > Estuary | place: USA: Columbia...
GAGCGGGGGCGCTGGCTCGAGCACGAGCAGCAGCACAAGGGGGCGCGGGCCCGACTCGAGGTCGCCCGCGAGCGCTACGGGACCGGCGAGGCCCTGCGCGACCTGCGCGGCGCGGAGGCCGAACGGTGCAGCCGCGAGGAGCTCGACGGGTGGCTCCGCGAGGACAAGGAGGCGGCCGCGCGGCTGGACGGCCTGAACGAGGAGAAGGGCTCGATCCAGGGCCGGCTCGAGATGGTCACGAAAGGGGACGAGCTCGAGGATGCCCTGGCCGAGGTCCGCGCCGCGGAGCAGGGGATCCAGGACGCGCGAGCCCTGGCCGCCGGGGACCTGTGCGCGCGCTTGCTCCTGGAGGACGCGCGGCCCTCCCTCGACGACGCCGCGGTCCCGGCGGTGCTCGAGAAGGCGCGGGACCGCTTCAAGCGCTTCACCCACGGCGGCTGGCAGATCGACCTCGACCCCGCCGGGGGCTTCCGCGCCCGCGATGTGGCGCAGGATCGCGAGCGGTCCCTCGAGGAGCTCTCCGACGGCACCCGCGCGCAGCTGCTGCTGGCGGCGCGCCTGGCGTCACTGGAGTGCAGCGAGGGCACCCTGGGCCCCCTGCCCCTCTGCCTCGACGAGGCCCTCTCGACCACGGACCCCGGGCGCTTCTCCGCCATCGCGGACGTGCTCTTCGATGAGGTCGACCGGGGGCGCCAGGTGATCTACCTGACCGCCGACCCCGGCGAGGTCCAGCAGTGGCTCGCCATCTGCAAGGCCGCCGGGCGGCCCGAGCCCCAGGTGGTGGACCTCTCGAAGGGCGGCGGCGACGGCGCCGACTGGAGCCACGCGCTGCCCTCGGGGCCCGCCGAGCGCGATCCGCTCCCGGACCCCGCCGGGCACGACGCGGGGTCCTACGCGAGGGCCCTCGGCGTCCCCGCGCCGGATGGGGCGCAGTCCGTGGCGGGCTGGCACCTGTGGCTGGTGCTCCGGCACGACCTCGCGGCGCTCCGCCAGTGCCTCCAGCGCCGGGTGAACTCCATCGGGGTCTGGGAGAGCGTGCGGGAGGACGGGCTCATCGAGGCTGCGATCGACGCCGCGACCTGCGCCCGCGTGGACGATCTCATCGAGCTGACGCACGCCTTGGCCCGGGGCTGGCAGGTCGGCCGCGGCCGACCGGTGACCTGGAAGGACGTCGAAGAATCCGGCGGCGTGAGCGACAACTTCGAGGTCGCTGCCCGGAAGCTCCTGCTCGAACAAGAGCGGGACCCGGCGGCCTTCGTGCGCGCGGTCCGGGCGCTGCCTCGCTTCCGCGCAAAGAGCGCCGACAAGCTGGAGGCCCACCTCCTCGAGGTCGGGTGCCTTTCCCACGAGGCCCCCATGGGGCGCGATGCGCTCGTCGTTCGATCCCTGGCTGCCTGTCCGGAGGCGGCCGAGCGGCTCGGCGAGGCGGCGGCGGCGCACGTGGAGTGGGTGGTCGAACTCCTCTCCGCGGCCGAGCCGGGGGCTGCGGTCTCCGAACATTCAGCAGGCGAGCCAGGCGAGCAAGCCGGAGCCGGCCAGGTCAGTTCGCTCTAGAGCCGGAGCCCGGGGTCATGGCCCGGTCCCGCACGCTCCTGGCGAGATCTATCCACTGGAGCTTCATCGGGCTCTACCTGTACGGGCTCTCCAAGCAGCTGGGCGATCTGGAGGGCCTGGAGGGCCTCGAGGAGCCGGGGCTGCTCGAAGTCGAGGTGGCGTTCGCCGTGCTCTTCCTCGCGGTGGTCGTGGCGCGATACCTCTACATGCGGCGCTTCGAGACGCTCCTCGGGGCGCGCACGCCGCCCACTCCGATGCACCGCTGCTTCGCCCGGTTTGTGCACCTCGCCATGTACGGCTGCCTCGCGATGCTGCCGCTCTCCGGGCTCATGATCGCCGGGCTCTAAAGCGCAGGCTTCGAGGCCGGCCTCCTACAGGGCTTCGGCCTGGGCCTGCACGAGTCTTGCGCCTCCCTCAGCTACGCGCTGATCGGGCTCCACGTCACGGCGGCGATCCTCTCGCGGCTCAAGGGGCAGGGCGTCTGGTCGGCGATGGTCCCCGTGTGGCGCGAGGGGTGAGGCCGACGTCCTTCAGCGTGTCGCGCGTGCGGCGGAGAGCGGGGGGAGGCGGAGCCTAACGGGGCTCCACCGGACCGCGGATGATCTCCTCGACGGTCCCATCGGGAGCGAGCATGAGCGTCGTCGGCAGGGGGAGGCGGGCGAGGTCGACCACGTCCTCGATGGTGCGGGTGCCCGGCTTGCGTTCCCCGGCGAGGTGCACGCTCAGGGAAGGGGCCCGGGCTCCGATCAGCTCCAGGGCGCGGCTCCGGTCGGTGGGAGCGTCGACGGAGACCGCGATCACCCGCAGGTCCTCCGCGGCGTCCCATTCCTCGAGGAGCGGCAGCTCGGCCACGCACGGGGCGCAGTAGCTGGCCCAGAGGTTGATGGCCACGCGCTCGCCGGTGGCGGCGGGGTCAATGAGCACCGGGGCACCGCTCGCGTCGAGCACCTCGAAGGGCGGGACCTTGTCGCCCACGTTCACGAGGAGCCCCCTGGGCTTGGGTTCCTCGAGGACCCGCGGGACCGCTCCGTAGGGGGCGGCGACGCCTGCCCCTTCCACGAGCAGCGCTCGGGCGCCGGGCTTCAGGTCGCCAAAGCTCTCGACCGCTCCGCCAGGCCAGCGGACGGTCACCGAGGCGGCCGTGGCGCCCCCGAGGCCGAAGACAAGCTCGGGCGCCTGGCACGAGATGAAGCCAGCGCCGCGGGAGAGCACCTGGCTCACCTTGCGCTCGCCGGCCACGACTTCCACCTGGGCGCCGATCGCCTCGGCGTTGCCGGTGGTGGCGCGCAGTTTGACCTTCACGAAGCCCGGCGCGGTGCCGAGGTCGTTGCGGTACAGGGCGTGGCGCTCGCGCTGGGTCTCGTGGACGAAGAGGTCCACGTCGCCGTCATCGTCCGCGTCGAAGGCGATCACCGCGCGCCCATCGTTGGAGGAGTCCGCGCCGGAGAGGTCCGAGAGGTCGAGGAAGGACCCCGCGCCGTCATTGATGAACAGCTTGTCCCGCTCGTTGCCGCTGAAGGAGCGGCCCTCGGCGAAGATCTGGCCGTTGTGCCGGGCCAGGAAGCCGTCGTTGCCGACCTCCTCGCGGGAGAACTTGCCGGACTCGGTGGTGGAAGAGCAACTCGACGCCACCACGTGGCGCCAGTAGGTGCTTCATGTGTCGAAGGCGAGCTCTCCGGTCACGAACCCGTTCGTGCAGAAGACGTCGAGGTCGCCGTCGAGGTCCACGTCGAAGAGCGCCGGGGACCAGGCCCAGCTGGCGCCGATGCCGCCCTGGCCGCCAGGGGACCGGGCGAAGCCGTCCCCGTCGCGGGTGAAGATGGAGTTGCCCGCGGCCAGCTTCTTGAGCAGGGCGTGGGTCTCGCTGTCGATGTCCTCCTCGAGGCGGCTGAGGATCCGGCTGCCCGCCGTCGAGGACATGTTGGACACGTAGAGGTCGAGGGACCCGTCGCCGGTCAGGTCGCCGAAGGAGGCGCCCATGCCGCTGCCCTTGTCGACCACGCCCTGGGCGTCGGAGCCGTCCACGAAGGTGCCGTCCCCCTGGTTGATCCAGAGCCTGTTCGAGCCGTAGTCGTTGGCCACGTAGAGGTCGGCGTCTCCGTCGAGGTCCACGTCCGCGGACGCCGCCGCGTAGCTCCAGCGAACGTCCTTGATCCCCGCGGCCTCGGCCACGTTCTCGAAGCCCAGGAACGCGCCCTCTTCGTCGGTGCCCAGGTTTCGCAGGAGCCCGTTGGGGGAGCCGTTGGTGGCCTCGGTCCAGGAGTTGTTGTGCTCCACGTCCACGCGGCCATAGCCGCAGATGTGGACGTCGAGCCACCCGTCCCCGTCGAAGTCGAGGACGGTGAGGGTGTAGGCCACGAAGGGCTCCTGGAGACCGGGCCCTCCGGGGGCGTCGGTGAACTGGCCAGCGCCATCGTTGAGGAAGATCCGGCAGCGCTCGCCGCCCATCTTGCCGCCGGCCAGGGGCCAGCCCGTGAGCCCGACCATGAGGTCCTGGTCCCCGTCGTTGTCGCAGTCAAAGAAGACCGCGCCGGTGCCGCGATCGGGGCTGCCCACGCCGCGCTCGTCGGCCTCGTCCGACCAGGTGCCGTCGGGCTGGGCGATGTAGAGGAAGTTCTGGTCGTCGCTGGGGACGAAGAGGTCCCAGTCGCCGTCGCCGTCCACGTCGCCCGCGGCGGCGCCGTTCCAGTGGAAGCTGTTGTTGGCGTCCGTTCCGAAGCGGGCCCAGGTGTGGGCGAGCCCCGTGGACGCGGCGACCTCCGTGAAGAGGGGCGCGGCCCGGCGTTCCACCTCCCACTTGTTGAGGATGAACTGGTCCAGGAGGAACTTCCCGCGGGTCCGCGTGGCGCGGGCGTCGCCGCGGCCGTGCACGGACACCATGCCGCCCGTGGCGTCGACCCCGGTGATGTGGATCTTCAGGTCGAGTCGGCCCCAACGGGAGCGGCCGCGCTGAAAGCTCGCGCCCTTCACCTTCCAGAGCACCGAGTCGACGCTGCGCCAATCGCCGAGCAGGGAGCGGAGTGATTCGATGAAGCCGTCGCGGTCGACGCCGGCCGAGGCGGCCACGTCGTACTTGATGCGCTCCACGTCGAGGGGGAGGCTTGTGCGGTTGGCCTCGGCGTGGCCGACGAGGGCGTGGGCGACGAGGTCCGGTGAGAACCAGTCCTCGGCCTGGTCGAACTGGCGCTTCCGCAGGACCTCGGCGAACTCGATCAGGCTGTCCGCCAGGGCCTCGGTCTCATCCTCGACGGCCTCGACGCTGGTGACCGGGCGGTCGGGGTGGGCGATGCCGTCGGGGAGATCGACGGAGACGCCCGTCGAGCGGGCGGGCGCGTTCCGTCCGGGCCCATCAGCCGCGGTTGTCTCCTCCCCGCCACCACAGCCGGGGGCCGAGGCGAGGGAGAGGACGAGGAGCAGGGCGACGAACGATGCCGTGGCAGGCTGGGCGGAGCGGAGGATCATCTGGGCGGACGATACGGGAGGAGGTGGGGCCAGTGAGAGCTTTATCGGAAGCTGGGTGCCCCTGTCTTTTCCCCCACACGACAGTTCGTGGGCGGGTGTCTCCCCGGCTCATGTACGGGCCCACGGAGGAGCCGTGGTGCGACAAGTGGGCCGTCCCGGGACACAGGGGGGGGCCGGTCCGGCTCCGCGCCAGCGGGATCCGCGGGGGCGTCCGGCCGTCCGTGCCCATTGCCCGGGCGATACGCCCATGACAACATTCGAGCCATGCGCGTCGTGTACGTCCTCGCCGAGTACAGCCTCCACAACCACATCGTGGAGTCCCATCGCCTGGCACGGCCCGGGGATCACATCGCCATCTGCAAGGTGCCCCTGGTCCTGCGCGGCAAGAGCCGCTCCGAGACGGTCCACCGGATTGTGCCGAAGCTCTCCCAGCGCTTTCTCGCGGGCAAGGTCTTGGAGGGGCTCGCAATCCTGGTGATCACGGCGCTCCCCAAGCTGATGGGGAGGGGGCCCGTGTTCAGGCGGCTGCGGACGATCGCGCGCCGCCATCACCTGCCGTTCCATCGGACCGAGGACATCATGTCCAAGGAGACCCTGGAGTTCATCCGAGAGCAGCAGCCGGACCTGGTGGTGACGCTCTTCCACCAGATCGTGCGCCAGGCGCTGATCGACCTCCCGCGGCTCGGGGTCGTGAACATCCACCCAGGCCTGATCCCGGACTTCCGTGGGATCCAACCCTACTTCTGGGAGCTGAGTGAGGGGAGCGAGCGTGCGGGTGCGACCGTGCACTTCATCGAGGACGAGTCGGTGGATAGCGGCGGCGTCCTGGCGCAGACGAGCTACGAGGTGCCGGCAGGCGTCAGCGTACAGCGCAACTACTACCTCACCTGCCGGGCGGCGGGCCGGATGATGCCCCGGGTGATCGCAGGTCTGGAGGCTGGGTCCCTCGACCCGCAGGGACAGGATGCGGACGCGGGGGCGTACTGGCGGTGGCCGGACAGCGCGGCCTTCGATCGCCTTCGGGAGCGGGGCCATTCGTTGGTGTCCTGGCGCCAGCTCGTCCGGCTGCTGGCCGGCGCTGACGAAGATCCCCCCGCGCTGGAGCGGCTGGGCGCCGACCTGGCTGGCCTCCGGGACGGCTCACACGCCAGCTCTGCAGGCAGCCCGCCGCCCGCCGGGTGAGCGCCTGCCGCTTGCCGGCGGGAAGTCCGCCACCTGGGGCGTGGCAGGTGAGCGCTCCATCTCCAAGCGCCCACACGCCCCAGGGGCGGACGGGGGTCAGTCTTCGTCGCAGCAGGAGTTGCCGCGCAGCGCAGTCACATGGGCGGTGACCAGCAGCAGTCCGCCGCCCATGGTGAGCAGGCTCGCGAGGGGTACGAATAGACTGGATTCGCGCACAGAAGCGCAGCACTCGTCCACGCAGCCCGTGGATTCCTGGACCGCGAGCCAGCTGGGACAGGGCAGGTTCATGCCGACGGTCTGGGCCCAGGCGGATCCGGGGACCGCGAGGCCCATCAGGATCAGCAGGGAGCCCACGGAGGCGAGGACCGTGAGGACGCGTCGGACCTGCGGCGAGAGGCGCCGCATGTTCCGCCGCAGGAGGGAGATAGCCGCGGGTAGCGAGACCGCGGCGAACACCCAGTGGGTGGCCGGAGAGGTCCAGACGCCGCCAATGAGCGGGGCGAAGGCGAGGATGATCGGCGCCGCCAGGCAGTGGATGGCGCACGTTCCTGCGGCGACCACGCCGAGGCGGTCTGCAATGTGGGGTGTCAGTTGCATGGGGCAGTCAGGGGGGGCGCGACGGCCCTCACCCTTCCTCGATGGCGGCTTGCGCCCGGATCCACCGGAGCCGGCGGGCGGCCGGCTCGAAGGTCGGCTCCAGGTCGTTACATGTCTCGTAATGCCGCTCGGCGACTTCGAGTTCCCCAAGATCTTCAGCAACTAGGCCGCGGTGATAGTGGCTCCGCCACGAGGTCTCGCCGGCGAGCGCGTCCGCCCGGTCCAGCGCCTCCAGCGCCTCCGCGTAGCGCCGCTCCACGAAGAGCAGCGCCGCGTGAGCCTCGTGGAGGCCAGGCGAGTCCGGTCGCGTCCTCAGCGCACCCTCGACCCGTCGGTGGGCCCCGGCGAGGTCCCCACTGCGGGCGGCCACCTGCACCGAGAGCTGGACGGCGTCGACGTTGTCAGGCTCGGCTTTGAGGGCCAGGTCGAGCAGCGACACGGCCCGGTCGGCGCGCCCTGTTTCGATGGACAGGGCCGCGTCTGCGATCAGGGTTGGGACGTGCTGTGGATGCTGGAGGCTCAGGGAACGCAGATCCCGCGCGAGCTCCGGCGCTGGGGCATCGGGAGCCTCGAGCAGCTGCCCGAGCTTCTCGTTCGCTGACGGCCGCTCGGTGAGGGGCGGCGTCAGGCACCCGGTGAGCTGGGCGCTGAGGGCCAGGCCGACGAGGAGGGCCGGGAGTGAGGGGGTCGATCGAGGCATGGGTACGGACCGAATCAAGGCTGCCCCGTCAGGGCAGAGCCAGCGAGGCGAACGAACTCGGCGACGGCCGGACCGAAGGTCCAGACGAAGACGCCGGGGAGAAAGCAGATGACGAGGGGGAAGGCGAGCTTGGTCGGGAGGACCTGGGCCCGCTGGATCGCCTCCTCGCGGCGACGACCCCAGAGGTCCGTCGCCTGGCGGCGCAGGGTCTCGCCCAGGCTCGCTCCCTGACTCTCCGCATGGATGAGGGCGGAGCTGAAGGCGAGCAGCGAGGGGACGTCGAGCTCCTGGGCCACGGTGCGAATGGCCGTGGCGCGGGGGACGCCAGCCATGGTGGCCGAGCGCATCCTGGCGAACTCCGTCGCCAGGACGCGGTCCGGGCCGAGCGCCTGCTCGACGCGTTGCACCGCGGCGTCGAACCCCATGCCGGATTCAACGAGGCTGGCCAAGAGGCTCAGGACCGTTGGCATGTCTCGCTCGACCTCTTCCACGCGGCGATGCCGCTGCTGCCGAACCCATACAACGGGGAGCATCACGACCAGCAGGGCGATCAGCCAGGTGGCCGCGCGCATGACGGGGACGAAGACCGTGGCGAATCCGCCGTGCACGCCCGCCAGCCAGCCGACAGCGGACTCCGTGAAGCCCGACGCATCGACCATGAGCGCGACGAAGGCGGACGAGAGCGCAGCGCCGATCATCCAAATCACGAAGCGTGAGGGAGCCGCAGCGTCCGTTATGCCGGCGCTGATGAGCCAGCGCCGCAGCCATCCCGCGCCTGGCGCCATGGCGGGTCCAGGCGTAGCGACGTTCGCCGCTTTGGGGGACACGGTCGGAGCCTCGGACGGGCCTTCCCTGAAGAGGACCGACGCCACCCGGCGGCGCCGCTGCGTGTATCGGACATAGAGCGCCAGCAGCCCGATCGCGCCAACGGCCACCGCCAAGAGCCATGGCGGGGTTCCCGTGAGCCCGAGGGGGAGGGCCTGCCTGAAGAGGACCTGCACGGTCAGACCTCGACCTGGATGGTGCGCGAGATCCAGGCCACACCGATGGCCTGGAGGAAGACTGAGAGCCCGACGGCAGAGAGGCCCAGGTCGTTGGAGAGGAAGCCCTCCACGCGGTCGGGGTACTGCTTCCACATGAGGAAGGCGAGGCCATAGGTGATCGCGAGGATCCCTGCCACGGAGGCCTGGGTCTCCACGGCCTGGGAGCCCGAGCGCCGGATGACGTCGACGCGATCGCGGATGGTGCGGGCCACCTCGCTCAGTGACTGGGCCACGCTGCCGCCGCTGTTGAAGTGCGACGCGAGGGTGAAGGCGAAGAGTCGGATCCCTTCCTGCGGGTAGCGCTCCACGAGGTCAAAGAGCACGGCAGAGGGGGAGTCTCCGATCCGGATGCGGTCGCAGATCTCCTGGAGGATCTCCGCGGTGCGCCCGCGGGACTCCTTCGCCGCGGTGTTGAGGCTGTCGACGAGCGCCGCGCCCGCGCGGAGCGAGGCCACCACCAGGTCGAGGGCCGAGGCCAGGTCCAGCTCAAGGGCGACGTCGCGCCGCGAGGCGTAGGTCTTGAGCGCCACGTGACAGCCGACGCCGACGAAGGTGCCTACGGCCATCGCGATGACGGTGGGCAGGTCGCCAGCGAGGCACGCGAGGGCCGCCGCGGGGGCGGCGGCCAGGCTGATGAGGGCGCGGTTCCTGGCTAGCTCGCGGCCCTGGGATGGGCGGCGGTCCTCTCCTCCCACGCCGCTCCCCCCACGGATGAAGTGGATCAGCGCGCCGATCAGGACGGCGAGGGTGACGGTCAAGAGGAGGTCCAGCATGTCGCCTTCGCGGGCCTAGAGGCTCCCGCGTCCCTCCCGGGTCGGCTCCGCGAAGATCCCCAGGGGGATGTCCTCGCCTGCGGCGCGCAGTGCATGGACAAAGCGCGGCACGATCCCTGTCGCCTCGAAGGTGCCCAGCAGTCGACCCTCGTTTGAGCCGTGGGTGCGATAGACGAACAGGTCCTGGAGCAGGGGCGTCCCCGACTCCATCCCGGTCACCTCGGAGATCGACGCGATGCGGCGCACGCCGTCCTCGAAACGCCGGACGTGAACCACGAGGTCGAGCGCCGAGGTGATCTGTTCCCTGATCGCCCTCGAGGGCAGGTCCGCACCCGCCATGAGCACCATGGTCTCGAGGCGCGAGAGGGCGTCGCGGGTGGAGTTGGCGTGGACCGTGCACAGGCCTCCCTCATGCCCTGTGTTCATGGCCTGGAGCATGTCCAGCGCCTCCCCCGAGCGCACCTCGCCCAGGATGATCCGGGAGGGCCGCATGCGAAGGCAGTTGATGAGCAGATCGCGGGCCGTCAACGTGCCGCTGCCCTCGGCGTTCGGGGGCCGCGTCTCCAGGCGGACCACGTGCTGCTGGTCCAGGGTCAGCTCGGCGGTGTCCTCGATGGTGACGACCCGTTCGTCCTCCGGGATCGCCTCAGCGAGGATGCCGAGGAGCGTCGACTTTCCCGCGCCGGTGCCGCCGGAGAGGAGCACGTTCTGCCGCGTCCGTACCGCCGTGGACAGCAGGGTCCACATGGCCTCGTTGAGCATTCGAAGCTTCAGGACGTCCACGGAGCGCAGCCGGTTTCGGCCGAAGCGGCGGATGGACAGCGTCGGCCCGTCGATGCTCACGGGGGGGATGGTCGCGTTCATCCGGCTGCCGTCCGCCAGCCGCAGGTCCACCATGGGGGAGGACTGATCGATCCGCCTGCCGGCGGCGACCGCCAAGCGCTCGATCATTCGCAGCAGGTGCTCGTTGCTGGCGAAGCGGACGTTGACGTGCTGGAGCTTGCCGAAGCGCTCCACGAAGACCTGGTCATAGCGGTTGACGAGGATGTCGGTGATGGCCGGGTCAAGGAGCAGCGGGCTCAGGGGCCCGAGGCCCGTGGCTTCTTCGCTGAGCTCCCTGGCGAGCTGCTGCTGCTCGGTCTGGTTGAGGGGGAGGGACTCCGTCTGGAGCAGCTCCTCGACCCAGTCGTTGACCGCGGACTCCAGGTCCTCGGGACCGAGCCCGAGCAGCCCGTCCTCCTGCAGCTCGGCGATCATCCGGGCGTGCAGGTCGGCCTTGATCGCGGTGTAGTCGTCCTGCCGCGGGGCCTCTTCAGGCATCGAGCCACCACGGTTGGGGCCCGTGGTGCGCTGGGTGACCGCGTTGTCCTTGGGGCGGGGGCGCCTGAATAGGGAGCGGGTGTCGAGGAGCTCATCGCGTTCCATCGTGAACACCTCCTTCGCTGGCCGCATGGATCTGAGATAGGTCGGGCTGAACCTTTGTGGAGGCCGCCTCACCGATGGGCGAGATGTTCGCGTTGGCGGCGTCCTTGACGACCCGGTTGATCGCCCGCTGCCACGCGCTCATCCGGTTGATGGCGATGAACCGGGGCTTGCCGGAGTTCGCGGCAGAGAGGACGGCCTTGGAGTAGGGCACCACATGGTCCACGGGGCGATCGAGCCGGGTGGCGACGTCGGTCGGCGTGATGCCGAGCCCGCGCCCAGGGTGGGTCCGGTTGAGGATGACGCGTGACCTTGAGCGCTCGACACCCACGCGCTCGAGAACCCGGAGCAGCTCGGCCGAACCGTTGATCGTGGGCCCGGAGTCGTTGAGGACGGTAAAGGTCAGGTGCGACAGGTCGAGGATGGCCAGGGTGACGCTGTCGAGGAGGGGGAACGTGTCCACCACGACGTAGTCGTAGGCCCCACGAGCCACCGAGATGACCCTGGAGATCACGGCCTCATCCACTGCCGCAGCGTCAATGGCGTTGGAGGGAGCCGGGAGGAGGTGCAGGCCCGAGGAGTGTTCGGTCACCAGGCCCGCGAGGAGCGGAGCGTCGAGGCGCTCCACTTCCCTCGCGGCATCGGCGAGGGTGGCCTCGGGATTGAGGCCCAGCAGGTCCGCCGCGACGCCGTGCTGGATGGACGCGTCGACGAGCAGGACTGACCCCAAGCGGCTCAGCCCCACGGCGGTGTTGATGCCGACTGTCGACTTGCCGACGCCCCCCTTGCTGCCGACAAAGGAGAGCACCCTCCCCACGCTGCGGGAGGTCTGCTCCTCCCGCGCGAGGATCTCTCGGTCGACCAACTCGCGCACCTCCGGCCTCGAGAGCGGGCGGCTCAGGAAGTCCCGGAGGCCCGAGCGCAGGAGCTCCACCAGGCCCGAGCTCAGCGCGCCATCGCCGTCGAACTCCTGGCGCCGATAGGTCGCGACCACGACAGGGGGGTGGTCGACCCCGCGCAGCTCTTCCGCGAGCCGCTTGGCCTGGGTGATGTCCTGCCCGAGCTCCACGATGAGCAGGTCCACCGGACGCTCCGTGGCGTGACGGATCACACGGCGCTCGTCCTCCTCCACGTGGAGGACAAAGCGGACGTCCTCACCGAGGTCGTCGGTGGAAGCCGTGAACTCGGACACGAGGCCGGGGTCATGGGTGAGGATGAGCGTTTGGATGGTGCGCTGCACGGCGTGGATTCCAGTGAGGGCGGGGAGAAGCCAGTGGGGTCGAGGAGCCAGTGAGGTCGAGGAGCCAGTGAGGTCGAAGGACCCGGTTGGATTGAGGGAGGCGGGGGCGCGGTCAGCGCGCGAGAACGGGCGCGAGGAGGCGGGCGTCGCCGGGGACCACCGGTGGGAGCGAGGGGTCGATGGCCGCGGTGGGCTGGGCGGTGGCGTTGGCCGGCGCGACGCTGTCATCGAGCTTGATCCCCACGAGCCGAAGGGTCGGGCCCGCCTCGACAGCGGAGAGCTCGAGTTGCACGGCGACGAAACCGCGAATCTGCACGGCTCCGGTCCCGGAATCACGGGTGTGGACGGTGGCGTAGGTGAGACCTGTGAGCTCAAGCGAGGGCGTGGGGGGGATCTGGACGGGCCCCTCGCTGGCCATCGCGCCGAGGCGCGGCGAGCCCGTGATCGCAGCGCCAGTGGAGGTGCCGCTGATCTGGCCGCTGGCGGCGAGGACCGCTGTGAACTGACCGCGGATCGGCACAGCGGCCCACTCCAGGGCATCGAAGGAGAGCCAGTGCACCGTGTCCGGGCTCGCGCCCGTGGCCAGAGGGGCGAGGCCGGGGAGGCCAGGCCGCGCGAGGCCCGCCGCCGTCACCGGCCTCGCATCCGCGATCGCAGCAGCTCGGACCGTGATGCCATCGCGGCGCGGATCGTAGACGCTTGGATCGGGGGTGCTGAGGACGCCCGACCCCAGGCCGAAGAGGTAGGGCAGCGTCGGTCCGGACGAGCTGACCCCGGCGACCCGGTCGAGCGGTTGGTCGGCGCGTGTTCGCCGCAGGCGGGCGAGGAACGACGTGCCGCGGTCCTCCGGCGCGAAGTCGAGTCGCGAGTAGTCGTTGGACTCGTCGTGCCAGTCCACGCTGGAGGGATCCGCCGGGTCCAGGGGCGTGAACGTACCGGACACGAGGTCCCCGCTCTGGGCGTTGGCGCCCACGTTGAGCTGGAGGGTGGGGACCCAGGGGGCGCCGGGATCGAGGACGCCGCCGAGCGGGTTGTTGACGCCGCTGACCCCGGTCCCGAGGACGAGCCCGGCGCCCAGCCGGAACTGGTCGGGCCCCGTGGCGAGATCGAGGTCCTCGTCGAAGACCAGCTGTGCCAGGAGCGAAGCGGACTGCCGCCGCTGCAGATCAGGGTCGGGGACCGAAGCGTCCCGCCCCGACAGGCCCTCCAGGGCCGCGACGTCGGCGCTGGTCTGCATCTGGAGCTGGGTGGTGCGGGCGATGCCGAGGTCCACCACCACCGCGCAGAGCCCGAGGAACGCGACGAAGAAGAACGCAAAGAACAGCACGACGACACCGCGTCGACCCGGAGGGGCCGCGCGGAAGCGCTCGCGGGTCAGCCCGCGAGGTCTTGAGGTCGAGCCGTGAGGCGTCATCGGCTCAGCGCTCGCTCGGCTCGCCCATGCGGGCTCTGGGCACTGGCGTCAGGACCCGCTCACCGCCCACGATGGTCTCGATGACGGTCATCTCGAGGTCCTCATAGCCGGCGGGAAGGATGGGAGCACCCTCGGAGTCGGAGAGGGCTTCTGCGTCCTCTTCGTCGTCCAGGAGGCCCGGTGTGAGGCTCTCGACGGGGTCGTCTGGATGTCCCGAGCGAGCGACGCAGGTGAGGTCTGCCTTGAGCCTGATCGCGGCCATGAGCGGCGCCACCTCGGGCGGCGCGAGGGCGATGATCATCTCCTGTACGGGCCGTGTGGCGTTGACCTGGCCGCCCGTGAGGCTCGAGCTGGAGGTCGGGATGAAGCGGGTCTCGATCGGCGAGACGACCACTCCGTTCTGGACGATCACGTCGACCCGCGCGCGCTTGGCTCCCTTGGAGCTTGGCGCGCCTGCGGACTTGGGGAGCAAGTCGGAGTAGACCCCGCTGAACGACGGACCCTCTCCGGCCCGCGTCACGACGGCTGACGGGCGCGGGCTCTCGATGTCGCGGGCGGCGATCAGGTCAAAGCGGTCCCCGGGGTTCAGGCCGATGATCCCCCGGACGAGCTCGACGTCGATGCGCAGGGCCCGCTTCCCCGGCGGGATGCCGCCGGCGAGGCCGGGCCGCGTGCCCTTGGGCAGGAAGTCCGCCTCGGTGAAGGCGAAGCCGGGCCGCTTGGCCCTCGCCATGACCCGGCCGACGATCCCGTTCGTGCCGACCAGGACGCCGTTCTCACTGACGAAGGCCTCGTCCAGGTCGATGAAGCTGAAGGCGCCGCGCCTGGTGTCGAAGAGGTCGTCCCGTGTCACCCGCGCGTAGGGCTCAATGGCACGTGCTGAGATGAGGACGCGGACCTTCCCCTCTGCAGGGGGTTGGATGGTCGGGCCCGTGATCGGGCCGGCCGCGGCCACGGGTGCCGGCGCCGAGGAGAACAGGCCGAAGGGATCGCGGAGCGGCTGTCCGCTGACGCGCAGGTACAGAACCCAGCTCAGCCCACCGATCAGGACGGTGAGCATGATGAGGGGCCCGTAGGGACGTCGACGGGATCTGCGGGGTGCAATGGCCATGGGGAGGCGAGCGCTACGGCGCTAGAGAATGAGCTCGCGCCGGAAGAGCGCCTGAGCGGCTACGAGGCGGCGAAAGGGGCGTACTTGGGTTCCCAGCGCTTCCTGGCTTCCGAGTCCCAGGGAGCCGGCGTAAGGCCCCGCGCCTTCTGGGCCAGGGCCGAGGATCACGTTGGGTCCGCCGAGGGAGGTGTTGGCCTTGATCGCCCGGCTCTCGCCGGCGTCAGAGATCAGGTA
>Ga0102815_10001478_pt1 | contig 14699 bp, 13 predicted proteins | sample ColrivemetaGS759_FD_79113 | JGI IMG/M metagenome (GOLD analysis project Ga0102815, IMG submission 79113) | Estuarine microbial communities from the Columbia River estuary - Ebb tide ETM metaG S.759 | ecosystem: Environmental > Aquatic > Marine > Intertidal zone > Estuary | place: USA: Columbia...
AAGGATGCCTTAACTACTGCTATTGAGTATGCAGTTAGGCCAGCAACGTCTCAACGACACCGTAGGACCGAGAACAATGTGATCTGGAACCAAAGGTTCGGCGGTCGCGCCCACTAATAAGGAATACTGAATGGCTCGCTCACTAGACGTATCACGGCTTGTGGACCCACACAGCAAAGCTACTGAGATCAGCAGCCGCTGGGAACAATGGCAGTCTTATCGCCGTAAGTGGCTCGAAGAGAAGAAGGAGCTGCGCAACTACGTGTATGCGACCGACACACGTACTACGTCAAACAACCGACTGCCTTGGTCGAACAGTACGACCACCCCAAAGATCACGCAGGTCTATGACAACCTGAAGGCCAACTATACTGCAGCACTCTTCCCTGCCCGCGACTGGATGCAGTGGGTGGCTAATGACAAGGAGTCAAATACCCTTGCCAAGCGGAATATCATCCAAGCATATCTTGAGACCAAGAACCGACAGTCTGACTTCCGTAACGTAGTAGACAAGATCGTGGATGACTACATCCTGTGTGGTAACTGCTTTGCTACAGTAGACTTTGAATACAATGTGACAGAGTCAGAAGAGGGTCTTGCGATCCCTGGCTACATTGGACCCAAGCTGGTTCGCATCAGCCCCTATGATATCTCCTTTGACCCTACTGCCGCTGACTGGGTATCTACTCCAAAGATTGTCCGCTCACTCAAGACTATGGGTGACATCCAGCGCATGGTAGAGGATGGCGATGAGGGCTTCTCGAAGATCTTCGATCAGATGAAGCAGAACCGCTCCGCTATCGGAAGCTCTGCACAGACTGAGAAGTCAGAGGGCTTTATTGCAGACGGGTTCACGTCAATTGAGAACTACTACAACAGCTCCTTCGTTGAGATTCTTACCTTCTACGGAGACCTGTATGATACCTATTCTGGTACTCTCCATCGCAACCGTGTCATCACGATTTGTGACAGAGCTTATGTATTGTCAGATGTTCCTAATCCGTCATGGCTGGGTTCTGCACCAATCTTCCATGCTGGGTGGCGGAGTCGTCCAGACAATCTGTACGCTATGGGGCCGCTTGATAACCTTGTAGGTATGCAGTATCGAATTGACCACCTTGAGAACCTTAAGGCGGATGTGTTTGACCAGATTGCCCTGCCAATGCTAAAGGTCCGGGGTGATGTAGAGGACTTCGTTTATGAACCCGGCGGACGGGTGTACATTGGTGAAGAGGGAGACGTTGGTCCCCTAGTACCCGATACTACAGCCCTTAATGCTGACATGCAGATCCAGATCCTTGAGAACAAGATGGAAGAGTTGGCAGGTGCGCCCAAGATGGCAATGGGGCTACGCACACCCGGTGAGAAGACGGCCTTCGAGGTCCAGACCTTGGACAATGCCGCCAACCGGATCTTCGAGCATAAGGCACATAAGTTCGAGATGGAGTTCCTTGAACCCGCTCTGAACGCTATGCTTGAAGCTGCCCGCCGCAACATGTCCTACCTTGATGTTGTAGAGGTGACTGACGGCCCTACGGGACTGGCCCTCTTCAAGAATATCCAGCGCCAGGACATTATGGGCAATGGCAAGCTCATAGCACTGGGGTCACGACACTTTGTAGAAAAGGCAAAGCGTGTACAGACCCTGATGCAGATCATCCAACTGAAGGCCGATCCAACCATTGGCGCACACCTGTCAGGGAAGAGAATTGCTCAGATCATTGCTGAGGAGCTAGACGAGAAGTCACTCTTTGGGGAGAACATCAGCGTCCAAGAGCAGTTGGCCACACAGACCAGCGCACAGGATGCTCAGGCTGACAACATGGAAGACCTCGACACCAAATCTAAGTTGGGTCTTTAAGTGCATACCATCTGGCTAAAGGGTCACAAAGACAAACAGAAACGTAAAGAGGAAGTCTTAGGCGCTAAATGGGCCTTTGATCTCTTACGGGAAGTCCTGGATCAAGAGTTCCGCAAGGATACAGTTCGGGATTATGAGAAGCCCAATTGGGTAGAACGTCAGATCGCCGCGAATGAGTATAACCATGCTCTGGACGATCTGATTAAACTTATCACTCTTGAGAAGGAAAGTTAATGTCATTATTTGATGAAGCTGCAACCGAGCAGCCAGTCGAAGAAACTACTACCCAGCAGACACAAGAAGAAACCTATCTTGCAAAGCTGGTTAAAGAACGAGGTGAAAACTGGTCTGACCCTGAAGTAATCGCTAAGGGCAAGCTAGAGGCGGACGTTCATATTTCTAACCTAGAGCAGCAGCTTGCTGAACTACGTGAAGATCTGGACAAGAAGTCTTATACGGCAGCAGTAGAAGCCTCCCTGCAGAACAGGGCGAGTAGTGCCAACTCCGATCCTGCAGGTAACGATCATGGCAACGACGCAGACCCCGATACCAACGGTGAAGCAGGAGAACGTTTAGAGAGCCTTGTTGAACAGACCCTACAGAAGCGTGATGCTGCTGAAAAGGTCAAACGCAACCTTGAGGCTGTAGAGAAGTCACTTGTACAGTCTTTCGGAACTGAGGCCGTAAGTAAGGTACGTGCGCGAGCTAAAGAACTCGGCATGTCTGTAGACCGACTTAAGGAAGTTGCAGAGGAAAGCCCCAATGCTTTTCTTGCCTTAGTAGGCCAACCACCGCTGATGCAACGGAACGCTGACACCTCGTCAACGAAAAACTCCATCGCATCGTTCAACGGATCGTCAAATCGGGATTTTCAGTACTATCAAAATCTCCGGCGGTCGAATCCTAAACAGTACTACTCCCCATCTATTCAAAACGAAATGGCAGATAGCCGCGTTAAGATGGGCGAGAAGTTCTTCAATCCATAAAGGAACTAGACTATGTCAATGACAACGTCCAATGTTTCGCTGCTGACCCGTCAGGAAATCTGGTCCAGCGAACTTAAAGAAACCCTGAAGGAAGACCTGATGGGTACGTCTTATGTACGTATGCTTGAGGGTTTCCCAGACGGCAATACGTTCACCATCCCTTCTGTTGGTGACGCACGTACCGACGACTACACGGAAGATACCGCTGTAGAGTACCGTCCGCTCGACACTGGTGAATTCCAGTTCTCGATCACCGAGTACCTTTCGTCTGGTCACTACATCACTAAGAAGGCAGAGCAGGACATGTTCTACATGAGCGAGTTGGTTTCCAGCTTCGTTCCTAAACAGCGTCGTGCAATCATGGAACATTGGGAAGCCACTTCGCTTGCCGCTCCTGAGGCCTCGTACACCACGGGTCAACAGGGTTCCATCAACGGTGCACTGCATCGTTATGCTGCTGGTGGCGGGTCCACGGGTATCATCGAACTGGAAGACTTCGCGTATGCTCTGTATGCGCTGAAGAAGGCTAACGTACCGCAGCAGAACCTTGTTGCTATCGTTGACCCATCGGTTGAGTATAAGTTGAATACTCTCTCGACCCTTGTGAGCATGTCTGACAACCCACGCTGGGAAGGTATCGTCGCTGACGGTATTGCTACCGGCATGAAGTTCGTCAAGAACGTGTATGGCTTCGACGTTTACTGCTCGAACTTCTTGGCAGATGTTTCCGACGCTTCGCTGGCAGATCGTGCCGGTGGCAGTGCTGTAGACTTCTCCTCGACGAACGGTAAAGCGAACCTGTTCTTCTCCGCTGCAAGTGACATCCTGCCCCTCGTTGGTGCATGGCGTCAGGAGCCGGATGTGGACATGGAGTTCAACAAGGACTTCCAGCGCACCGAAATTGTGACGACCGCCCGCTACGGCGTGAAGCACTATCGCCCTGAGAACACTGTTACGGTCGTTTCGACCCCATCGGTGTAATCGCTTAATCAAAAGGAGTTAGCATAATGGCTACTTGGACTAACGACGACGGGCTAGAAGTTCGCTTCAACTTGTCCCGCTCAACCGAGAACGTCACGGGGGTTAACGCCCACACGCCGTTCAAAACTATCACTCACCACATTGTTGGCACGGACCTTCCTGACACGGATAACAGTGCTGCCAATGGCGACGATGCCTTCATTCCAGCAGGGTCGGTCATTACCCGTGCATTCGTGTACGTTAAGACCGCCTTTGCTGGTGCCACAGCCACTATGGACCTCGGTCTGAAGTTGGCTGCTGGTACTGCAATCAGTGCAGATGGTATCGATGCAGACATCGCAGTTACTGCTTTGGATGCTGCTGGTGACACGATCCTTTGCAATGGTGCTTACATTGCAGATGGTGACCTAACCGGCGTTCGCCTGTCGGCTGACGCATACATCTCGGCCTCGTATGAGACCGCTGCGTTCACTGCTGGTGATGCAATCCTGTATGTCGAATACCTCGACGTAGAGTAATCTAACTTGGTGGGGCTTAGGGTAATACCTAGGCCCCCCTAATACAGGGGGAATAAAAGATGATTATATCATTAGGAGTCATGAAGGCTGTCTCAGCCCTTGATAGGGCGATTAGTAAGCCTGGAGTAGACTATGCTGCTAAACGTGCAGCCTCAGGTCGATATAACTCGACAGGTACGCGGTATGTTAGCTCCGGTCAGCGTATGGGTGATGCACCCGGTGCTGCTGGTGGTGGTGGTAACGGCGGAAACGTCAGTGAGAAAGTGACGACACCCGTTGTTGCCAAACCTGACAGCAACTATAGTCACCTCGAAGGTGGCGTAAAGGGTGGTAGCTCGTCGGGTAACACTGGGGCTAGGGGAACTCCTTTGGGTTCTGTGGGTTCGGCTCGCATGGCCAACGGACTTCCAGATACTTCAACAAACAACAAGGCTGGACGTATGGCACGCTGGTCACAACCAATGTCACGGCAACGTGCTGGTAGCATGAGCGGTATTGGATAATCAATAGTAGGGCCTAAGGTAACGCTTAGGTCTTACAACCTCAGGAGAGACTAATGGCAACTATTGCTCACTCAGCACTTACCACTACAGACCTACACGAACCCAAGGGCGTAGCTGCTGCCACTGAGGGCCGCTTCTACATGTCAGATGGTGCAGGATCAGGAAACTGGCAGTATCTACCTATGGGATGGGGCTACTATAAGGATGACGCCACAGCCCAAACATTCAATACTACAGAGGCCCTACTGTCGATTGACGGTGCGGGAAGCACTACGGATGAGGCCTACCTACCATTTGCCATTCGTGGCTCTGGTTCTCTCTGGAACACTACAACCGATAAGATTACCCCAATTCAGGCAGGCGATAGCTACAACGTACGCCTAGACCTCCCAGTTACTTCAGAGACTGGCAACCCAACGGAATTCACAATTTACCTTGATATTGGTGGTAGCACATTTGCAAGTGCCGTCAGTATTGTCACACGTTATGTCGGTACTGGTAAGTCTACCCCATATACCATTTCTGTAGGCTTCCCAATCTTTTGTGGCAGTACCTTTATATCAAATGGTGGTCAGTTCTGGCTGGCAACTGATACCGGGTCTCTGAATATCACTGCACCCAGTATCTTCATCGACATGAATACCTCTGGTGCGCTCTAATGGCTAAGTACACCCTACTGGAGATCGTCCAGAACATCCTGTCTGATATGGACAGCGAGGACATCAACAGCGTTGGCGACACGTCTGAGAGCCTTCAGGTCGCCAATGTAGTACAAGACACTTACTACAATATGATCTCGAACCGTACGGTCCCTGAGCATACAGAGATGTTTCAGTTGACCGCTGAGTCCGATTCAAGCACACCAACCCACTTCACGTACCCTTCAGGTGTTGTCAAGGTCGATACTGTCTGGTACGACGTGTCTGATGATGCAACCTTCAAGTATCGTGAGATCACGTGGTATGAACCTGAGGCATTCCTGAGGGCAACAGATGGCTCTTCAAGTGATTACACTTCTGTAACAGATCCAGTGTCATCCACAAATCTGCGTATTACTAACAACGAACATCCATCGTTCTACACATCGTTTGATGACAACTACATCGTTATGAATGCCCACAAGAGTACTATCGATAGTACTCTGACTGCAGCTAAGTCCCGTGCCTTGGGCATTAAGGTTCCATCCTTCAGCATCACTGATGCACACACCCCTGATATCGACGACAACTACTTCCCCCTTCTTATTGCAGAGTCGAAGTCGGCCTGCTTCAGCATCTTTAAGGGTGCGATTGACCCAAAGATCGAACAGGGCGCACGTCGTCAGCGGTCACGTGTACAGAATGATGTCTACAAGACCACTAAAGATAAGGTGATATCCAACTATGGACGATAACATTACGCGAGAGCTTATCTATAGCAAAGATCAGTCGTACCCTAAGGTAGTATTTTCTTGCCCAGACAAGTGTAAGCAGTCCCTGACGATCAAGAAGAGTAACGACGGGTTTTCGTTCGTAGAGATTGTCACTGATGTTGGTCCCCTGCCAAAAATTCTTGAGGGTAAGTACCACCGTGAGGTCGTGGCAGAGAAGGCCATCCTACAGTACTTTCGTAACATGAAGCCTACGATTGCTGTACGTCGGGAAGAGGTACACGCACGGGTTGATGAACGGAAAAAGAAGAAGAAGCTCAGTGAGGCACCCTGATGGCAAAGATACAGCAGAAGCCTGTCAACGTATTCAACAAGGGGCTTATCACAGAGGCTGGTGAGCTAACCTTCCCTGAGGGTTCATCTGTAGACGAAGTCAACTGTAACCTGCTGCGGGATGGCTCTCGTCGCAGGCGTCTTGGTTTGGAGTATGAGAGTAACTATACAACCACTGCTAGTGCAACCCTAGCGGACGGGGCTGTATCCTCTGTGGACATCTGGAAGAACGCTGGTGGAGATGCCAGCATTAACTTCATCGTTGTGCAGACGGCTGCTACCCTGCACTTCTACACAGAGACCTCAGGGGCGCTCTCAGGTCAGCGTAAGACCTTCACCGTTAACCTAGTGACGTATGAAAGCCCTACGGGTTCAGCCGAGCTAGGCAAGGTCCAAATTACGTCTATCGAAGGCAGGCTCATTGTCGTCTCACCTGAGATTAATACAATCCTAGTTACCTACGATACCAGCGGTGATAGCATTAGCGTATCTGAACTTGAGTTCCGCATTCGGGACTTTGAGTGGCAGGGTGACATCACTACTTATGACACTGCCATTGCAACCGGATCTGCAACAAACAACCGTATCTACGATACCGAGAATGCTGGCTGGGAAGGTCTTAAGGGGACTGATGCACTAACCACATGGACCACTGGCGAGTCAACCTACCCACCGCTGACCATGCCTTGGTTTGCAGGAAAGAACTCTACTGGCGACTTCAGCATCTCAGAGTGGAAGAAGATCTACTCAGGTTCGAGCCTTATGGGCAATGGCCACTATAAGTATGACCTGTACAGCATTGATCGAACATCCAACCAGACGGGTACTACAGATTACACTGAGACCTCTCGTTTCCAGACCTGCACGACATTCTCTGGTCGAGTGTTCTTCTCAGGGATGAAGAATGCCAATATCTCACATGTGTTCTTCTCCAAGCTGGTCCGGCAGGATTCAGACATTGCTGACCTACTGCAAGTAAACGACCCTACCTCAGAGTACTTCCCAGATCTTCTGGATACTGATGGTGGTGTTATCTCTATTCCAGGGGCATTCAACATCAGACACATGCACGTCCTGGGTTCTCAGTTACTTGTCTTCGCAGAGAACGGTGTGTGGTCGATCAGGGGTGTTGATGAAGTCTTTCGGGCTACAGCCTATTCGGTCTCCAAGATCTCCTCGTCAGGTATCTCCTACGAGGGTTCTTTCGTTGCTGAACCCGGTGGTCGCCCATACTGGTGGTCTGACTCAGGTATCTACACGCTAGTTGCCTCAGAAGAGAACCAGACTATTCGTGCAGAAAACATCTCACTGAACACCATTCAGACCTTCTATGATGAGATTGATCCAGATAAGCGGCAGCAGGTAGTTGCAGCATACGATGGGTTCGAGAAGCGGGTCGCATGGTTCTATCCTGACGATAACGAAACGGTTTCCTACAAACTGTCTAAGATACTCTGGCTAGATGAGGGTCTACAGGCATTCTACCCGTGGACACTGTCAGAGAACCTCTCAACCCAGTATGTTGTACAGCCGTTCTTCTTTGATGGTAACTCCATTGCAGACATCGAGCTGGAAATCCTTGCCGAGAATGGTGACCAAGTCATTGATGGGTCTGGAAACCAAGTGGTCGTCAACAGGTCAGGCCGTCAGTACTCCTCCAGCGCACTAAAGATGCTTGTACGTACAAATGATGCTAACAAGATCACGTTCGCTGAATTCACTAACATCGAGTTCAAGGACTGGGGTTCTGCAAGCTATGACAGCTTCGTAGAGGGCGGCTATGACTTCCTGGGGGATCTTACCACCAAGAAGTCGAGCGTCTACCTCACGACGTACTGTAAGGTCACAGAGGACAGTATCATTGGTACTCCTGCGTCGGGCTACACGTTTACCCGTCCGAGTAGCTGCAAAGTAAGCTCTTACTGGGACTACAACACAAGCGCCAGTCAGATCCCTCAAGAGACCTACCGACTGAAAGAACTTCCGGTTCCGGTTGAGGCTGGAATCTTTACCTACCCCAAGACTGTGACAACCTCTCGTATCAGGTTGAAGGGTAGGGGCAGGTCAATGAGGTTACGTTGGGAGAGCACTTCAGGAAGTGACTTCCACCTTCTAGGGTACGATATGATTACTGATGGGAAGGGGCGACTATGAAATCCACAAGGATACACATGGGTCGGTTTGAAGATGCCTACGAAGTCGATATTGAGTACAACGAAGACTATGCAATACTGCACTTCGCTCACCTCGACAAGATAAACAAGGACATACTCATGGACATGAAGGTCAGGCTGGGGGACATCTACAAGTTCTTCACCACTATTGGCTATGAGTGCCTACACATTGCTCTACATGAGCATAACGTTAAACTACATCGTCTGGTTAAGCGACTTGGGTTTACCTTCATGGGTAACGCAGATGGCTTGGCAGTGTTCCAATATAGGGAGAATTGAAATGGGACAGATAGCAGCAGTTATCGGAGCGGTAGTAAGTGTCGCTGGCCAAATGAGTGCAGCATCTGCACAAAAGAAAGCCTTGGAGAAACAAGAAGAGTCCGCAAAAGTGACACGGGCTAACAATGTCCGAAAAGACATTCGTGAGTGGCAGAAGCAACAGGCGGCGGTTCTCGTATCTGCAGGAGCACAGGGTGTCAGCTTTGGTGACTCAGGCGTTGTAGGTGGTATTGGTGCGATGACCTCAAATGTGGGCCAGAACTTTGGATATGGATCGCAAGTGTATGGTCTGAACCAACAGGCGGAGGACTACTTTGGTAAAGCACAGTCAATGAAAGCACTATCCGGTATAGGTAATAGCCTATTCTCAATGGGTGATGGTGTTAACGGCCTCCAAGCAGCATTCCGCAGATAAATAGGAGCCATCTATATGGCCGAGCTACTTACCACGACTGAAAATGAAGAACCTATTGCACAGGAGGGGGAGCTACTCTCTAGTGGTGCAGAGGAGCCTGTAAATAACGCATACGCAAAGCATGAGGCACGGTCACTAGATATCGCTGCCGCCACAGGCATAAACATCTTCGACATTCAGGATGCCGTTGGCAAAGGCCAGTGGAATGCAATTGACGCCAAACTAAAGGCAGCAGGCGCTCGTGCGAACCCCAACGTAATTGCAGAAGAGACTATTGCAGAGGGACTAGCGTATCAAGAGCCTGCTGAAGTAACCGCTGAGGTACTAGAGCAGAGGCTAGAGGTAGTCAGGAAGCAGGAAGATCTCGGTGCGTTCTTCATGACTGAGGCACTCGTAGGCAAGTCAGGTAATATCAACCCTAAGACGGCTAACCTGATGACCAACGCACAGATTGCCCTTGAGAAGATCGAAGAGGGCTTTCGGTCTGCAAACGAAGGTGGGAAGCTAGTAACCTTTGGTGACTGGATGGACCGATTTGTTGCCCGCCAGTTAGTCGTAGGTAACGTCGAGGATGTGACCCGTGTCCGCGAGAAGAGGTCCGCTGCCTCTGCTGCCATAATGGCTGACACTGATCCACTAGAGTTCGGTAAGGACGGTGGTATTGCAGACCAGATGGTGGAGAAGTTCTCCCAGCAGGGTGTGTTCACTGACGAAAACTGGTATGCCAAGATGGATGCCGTTGATTGGGTCGAGGGCGGTGGGTTCAACGAGAACGCCGATATGGACATGTTCTTTGGATACCTAGGTGCTCTTGATATCCTTGGTTTAGCAAAAGTACCTAGCCTAACAGCTAAGGCCGTTAAGGGTTCCCGTGCGAGACGGGCAACAGTTGATTCGGTCAGGGCATCCCTAGGGGGTCCACAGAACCCACCATCAGTTGCATTTGAACACGGTGGCACAAAGGCGGCTGATGCGGCCCTGGATAATAGTTCTAAGGCTAGGACTGGTGACACGCCCACTGGTGCTCCAAGCCATATGCCATCAAGTACTACGGCTGAAATCCACCCAGATCGTATACCACCAGTTGGTGATGGTCACATCGAACGTGTAGGCACCTACAATCGACTAATCAAGCGTATCAACGACCTGATGAATAAGGACGTAATCACTTCCAGTATCGATAGGGCAGCGGATCGGTCAACCCTACTCAAGAACTCCACTGACGAAATACTTGCTCGACTGTCAGCCAGTAGTAAGCCAATCTTCTCGCGTGCCGTATTGCCCACTAAAATGATATCCGCCGGGGTGCTAGTAAAGCATACAGGTGCTGGCGCACGCGGAGGTGCTGGGGCGCGGGGGGTAGTTGAGAATGACTTGTGGTCTGCTAAAGTTGTCTTTGGTGCAGGTGACAGCAAGGGCTTTAATGACCTTGCCTATGCAGAAGATATGGCGGAAGAAATAAGCAAGCGCGGCTTCGAGACAAATATCGTCAATCGAGGAACTGATGAGAATCCATCATATCTTGTAGAGGCATTCGATAACATCGACCCTAGCGTAGTTGTGAGTGCTGCTGAACTAGATAATGTTACGAAGAGTATGCTTGGGCAGGGGCTTGGGTCTGCAGCCATTAGTGATACTACAAGCAATGTCAGCTTTGCAAACCTTAGTGAGCAGGCGTATTCACTCCTGCGACAGGACGTGGAAGCATACGAGAAGATTATCAAGGGCGCTAAGTTCAGAGACAGGGAAGACCTCAACAAAATTATTGAGCACCTCCGCGATGGCGGTGGACCTGATGGTGCAGCCCAGCGGGAGATGTATACTGAGGCTGACTTCATAGACCAGTGGCGAAAGCTGGACCTTACTAATAGGGCAAACAGCCTACCCTCTCAGAAACTGATTGACGCCTTCTGGGCTACTGTAACGATGCATGATGCCGCATGGTTCCTTGAGGCCCACAAGCTGACCTTCCAACTGCACCGGAATGGTTACAAGGGCATAACGATGGGCGACAAGGTAATTCCTGCAAAGAAGAGCAGCAAAACACCTAGGGATGCCCAAGTGTATTCCTCCTCTAACAACGGTAGCTGGAACCCACCACAAACGCCTGAACAGTTGAATCGCAGCGCGAACTTTAAGGACCATATCATCTGGGAGCTAGATACCCCTTTGAAGATCCCTAGTGGTGAGGAGATCAAGTATGTGGTCGGACCTACAGAGATCAGAAACCTACACCTTGAAGATGTGATGCCATACAATGCGGGTGGCCGTCGTACCAACAAAGGATCTAACTGGTTCCTGAAGTTCGGTGGTCGGGCAGTCATGGGAGCATTCTCTGAGAAGTCAATCCTTAGGGCCAAGAAGGACTTGACTGAAATCCAAGAGGGGATTTTGGCCAAAAGGGTTGACATTAAAAACATACCAGACACTGAGCTTGAAGCCATTATGAGGGGCCGGATGGCGTGGGCTCCTGACATACAGGATGCAACTGCATTCAGAAATGCCACTAAGGATTGGGACTGGGCCGCTAAGATTGATAATAAGGCACGCGGGGGCCGTCTGACTGAAACGGAGTATGGTCCTGCATTTACTGGTATGACTGAGGGTGAGGCAGTACAGGCGGTCAACCGTCGTGGAGATCAGATGATCCGACAGTATGGCGGTGGACCTCCTCGTCAGGATACTGCACTCAATGCCATCTCTAAGCAGCTTGACAATGGAGTAGCAGAGCTTTCCTACCGTACATATGACCTGAAATCCAAAGTGGCCTTCCTGAAGAAGTACTACCATAACGAGGGTGGAAGCGTAAGGAAGGCATACACGGGTAATGTTAATTTGCAGTTCGATGAGGCCTTTGATGCCCTGATGAAGAAGGGTAGTGCAGGTGACATTGATGTGCAGCTAAGGTCAGTTGGGGCAACCATCCGTCGTCGCCAAGGTGTGCGAGGGGATACGGGACAGAAGATCGACCTATTCAACCAGAGAGCACGGGAGTGGGTCTACGACAAGACTGGCTATGAAAAAGACACAACATCAATAAAGGGTAAGCTACTGTCACTTGGATTTGAGAGTGCCTTTGGCTTCCTGAACATGTCCCAGTTCATGCTGCAGGCATCACACGCGGCTGTCATCATTGCGATCTCACCCAAGCACGGGCTTAAGGGCGCATCTATGGCTATGCCTATGATGGGAATTATGACCCTAGCAGACAGACCTGCAGCACTCGTAGCTAAGAGGAAACTGGCTTATGCTCTCGGTATACCTGAGGGACGTATTGATGAGATGATTGAGTACATAGATAACAGTGGCCGCTTCAATGTGATGCTGGATGCAATCCAAGCGGATAACCTCAATGCTCGACTGCCACAACTGCTGTCTAAGAGTGCCGCCTTGGATAAGGCTGCAGATCTCGGTGGCAAGGCTTTGGAGAAGGGTCGCCTGCCATTTATCATGGGCGAGAACATCTCCCGCCGTACTGCAATCTTTACCGCCATGAGTGAGTTCATGGAGGAGTTCCCAGACCTAGCCATGAATAGTCGCAAGGGTCGTCAGTGGATCTCCAACCGTGAGCATCAGCTAGGTTTTGATATGAACGCCAAGTCCCGTGCTGCATGGCAGGCTGGAGAGATGGCAGTACCCACACAGTGGCTGTCGTACTCCATGAGGTACTTTGAGGCAATCATGTCCACAAAGTTCAAGCCATCGGAACGGTTCCGTATCGGAATGGCTATGCTCGCTATGGGTGGAACAACTAGCACTGGGGCTGGCTTCGTTAGTCAGCTAGTGGGCTGGGACTTAACCGACACTGCTGCTAAGAAGATGGGTATGGACCCCGGTGGAACTGCATATGCAACCTTCAAGTATGGCTTATTCGACGGGATTGTAAGCTGGGCTACAGAGGGCAAGTACCAGACTGCCTTTGGTACACGTATGGCCCCCATCACTGCATTCACAGACCTATACCGAAAGCTGACTGAAGAGGGCATGATAACTACCCTCGGTGGTCCGTCAGGTGAGATCTTTGGTAATACAGGCGGTGCAATCCTTGGCGCTCTCACCAATGCAATGGACAGCAACTATCAGATGAGCATGATGGAGATGGAGAGGTTCCTGCGTACACCTACGGGTATCGACAATGCAGCCAAGGCCATCGGGATGTGGAACACAGGTTCATATGTCTCAAAGACAGGCACTGTGATGCCCTACGACTACACCAAACTTGAGGCAATGGGTCAAGCCCTAGGTATGACCAACCTTCGTGATGCAGAGTACTACTACCGTCGATCTCAAGTATGGCGCAAGAATAATGACATGAAGAAGGAGACTAAGTTCCTGCAGCGAACCGTACATGATTTATTGGAAGCCCAGAGGAACGGTGACTATGGCAAGGCAAGGAAACTCGCTGACAATATGTCTGATCGTATCAATGGTGGCGGCTGGTCCCCATCTCAGAAGAACACACTAAGGAAAGTACTCACTAGTGGTAAGACTGGGGAGCAAATGATGGTAGCCCTTATCGACAACCTAATAAGGGCAGATGGCTCTAATGGCGACTACGCTAGGGCGGTTGCTGCTAAACTATATAGAGACACGGGAGAATAACTGATGGCTGGATTTCTACAAAGCGAGTTCACTGGTGAAGCACCACCTCAAGTGGCGGTTGAGCCAGCACCTAACGCAGCTCTGGCAGGTGCGGCAACACTGTTTGATCTACTTGATCGTGGCAGTAGGAGTTCTTCCGGCAGTAGTGCTGACCAGCGGGCCGCCTTGGCTGCTGAGGGTCGCCAAGTTCTTTACGAACGGGCAGATGAGATCAGACAACTCCAACTAGGGGGTCATAATGTCGCAGGCTCTGTCAAGGAAGCTGTCTTGCTGGGATATAAATATAACCTATCTCAAGGTGATATAAATGGTATTTTTGGGAGTGTAGGCGTTAACTTAGCTGAAACACACAGTGTTGAGGGTCCTGGTAGCCCACATGACTACAACAACCAAGAACCACCCGCTGAAGAGCTTGCCGCCCACTTTGGCGCGGTAAAAGCGCAGAACCCCGGAATGCCTGATGATGAGGTGTTCGTTAAGGCGAGAGAGGCTTGGGTCAACAATAAGTTGTATGAGGATGACGACAGGTGGGCAACGTTGTCGAGCGGTCAGGCGTGGGCGGCCACTGTGGACTATGCCTACGGGAATGCCAATATGGCTTTCTGGCAACTCATGGCGGGCGATCTGAACGACAATGGCACAGATAACCAAGTTGGGCCTGTTACCCTCGCTCAAATG
>Ga0102815_10001481_pt1 | contig 14694 bp, 25 predicted proteins | sample ColrivemetaGS759_FD_79113 | JGI IMG/M metagenome (GOLD analysis project Ga0102815, IMG submission 79113) | Estuarine microbial communities from the Columbia River estuary - Ebb tide ETM metaG S.759 | ecosystem: Environmental > Aquatic > Marine > Intertidal zone > Estuary | place: USA: Columbia...
AAACCTCTTAAAGAAATACGACTATCACCGTATCCTCCTCCTTGTTTAGTAGCATACACACCCGGTGTCTTGTTCATAATTTCCGGAAACTCTTGGTTTCCAACTTTGAGGAGTACTTCTTGAGCGGAAATAGTACTTACGGCGATTGGTGTCTCTCTTTCTTTAGCGACATCAATAACACGAGAAGACACTACTACCTCTTCTAAGGCTACATCTAGGATGGTCTTAGAATCAGTACCCGATTCTTGAGCGTAAGCTCCAACTGCTAAAAACATTAACAGCACTGTAACGAGTTTTCTCATTTTCGTTGATTTAGATTTATATTAAAGTTAAACATACATAACATTTGCGGACACATTAGTTGTCCATATTCTCTCATCTATAATGTAAGAATATACTTTTGAGTATTCAACTTTATTTAGTTTTTCTTCTATAAGTTGAATAGTTTCAGATTTTGTCATCCTTTGAATATTTGCTTCGTACCACCTTCGTAGACATATGCGTGGCCGTTTTCTATTAATAACTGATTTAGAGATTTTTCTTCTCCTTCTATAAAGATTTCGGCTAGTACTCTTCCGTACTTACCAGTTCCAAATGATTGGATGGTAAATAAACCGTTATTTCTTTCTAGATGTTCTTTAGTAAATGCAGAGGCAGCAAGGCCTTTGACTTTCTCTTCCTTATTACGTGTTCTCTTTTCCCAAGTATCAACACCTTTAAATCTTAATCTTTGTTTGGTCCAGACATTGAACCCGAGGTCTATCATAACATCGGCAGTATCGCCGTCTACAACCCTCATTAGTTTTGCTTTATACTTATACATTATATTCTAAGCCAAAAAACTTATAGTTACGTTTTACGTATTCATCGGTACCATCTTTTTCAATGGCTTCCTCTTCACTATCATAAATAGCTTCAACTGGACATTCTGGCAGACAAGCTCCACAATCTATACATTCATCTGGGTTGATATAGAGCATATCTTTAGGACCGATGGTCATTCCTTTGACTTCTTCTCCTCTACCCTCTATATCTATTGGCCCATGTATACAATCAACTGGGCAGACTGCTACACAAGCAGTATCACAAGTTGCTTCACATGGTTTTCCTATTATATAACTCATATGCTTTTATTATTATACAACTCTAAAAATTTAGAATTCCAAATCTCACTTTTAAATTGAAAAGCTGTTGGAGTATGTAATTTATATTTAGTATCTAAATGAATACTAATTGCTAGCCATTCTCTTATCTTATCCTCATCATAGTTGCTAGAATTAATGTTAGATATAAGGCTATCTAAATCAGATATCCAAGTGGTAGTATCGAATTCATAAACTGACTTTACCCATTCTTTATGTTCTTCAACACTTTCTATCAACTCAGGTTTAAGTTCAGGGGGAGTACAGGCTAAAGAAGCTCCATAAGGAAAGTTTAATGGTTTTGCTAATAATTTATAATAGTTAGGATCATCTAAAACAATATATTTGTTTTCGTATAAAAATTTATGTAATTTAAATACTGATTTAAGATTTAACCATCCTACTGTAGCATCGCAGTAGATATCAATTCCTTTGTTTCTGATATGCTCTCCATATTGAGCTTTTAACTCAATTTGAATTTTATCTGAAAGTTTCTTAATACGCTGTAGGTTAGATATTACAACATCCCATGATGCTCCAGTTCTTAAGTGTTCAAACTGTTTACCGTACCCATCTAAACTAGCTCCTATCTGTATTTTACCGAATTTTCCCCAATAGTCTTCTACTTTTTTACCTTTAAAATCTAATTTAGTAAGATTAGTATTATACTTAATTTTTATTTCTTTAGGATTATACTGAGAAAAATGTTCTAGTAAATTCCAATGGTCATCAGCTATCAACGGCTCACCTCCAGCAAAATAGATATTATTTATATGAGTAAAATCTTTTTTTACTGTTTCAACATCTACTCTGTTTACGTTAAATTTAGTCAACTCAGCAACTTCTTCTGGTTTTATCTGTCCCACTTGAAGCCAAGGGTCTATAAGTTTTGAACTAAATCTTGGTGAACATATTTTACATGCTAAATTACAGAGATTACTTGGTCGGTAATCTAGGTAAGTAATCTCTAATGGTTCATCTTCGAAGATATGTTCTGGTAGTTGGTCAATATAGTCTTTGTTAGAACTCTGTCTATAACTTTGATATCCATTTTTTTCCCAACTCCAACACTCGGTACATCTATCTAACCTTTCTCCATCTAAAAAACTTTTTCTCAGTTTGCTAAATTCTTGGCTATTTCTAATTTCTTCAACAGAATTTTCACTAAGAGACCCGATTGGTGATCCTTTATCAACACAGCATAATTTTACGGAATTATCCATGTTCTTATACAGGTGCATCCATGGTAGAACACAGAAAGAATCGTTGTTTAAAAGTTTTTTAGTTTCCAATAGATACTACACGTTTCATGAAATCATTTAATGCTTCTTTTTGAGTCATTCCACTTTTAATAAGTTTGTGAACTTCTAAGGCTCCTTCCATATTAGACATAAGCTCACCTATCACATCAAGCTCTTCATCTTTAATTCCTCTGGCATCTATGAGATCTTCAAAAACAGTAAGTGTTTCTTCGATGTAATCTTGGTCATAGTTTTCTATGAAGTTACTTAAATGTTTGATGATTGGTAATCTCATTCTGGAAAGTGTCTTGATATAGTTTCTAATACGTCCTCAGCTTCTGCTAAAGACCCTATTGCTTCAATAGCGTTTTTATAAAAGTCTTCTGTAGAGTGATCACCTATACCTACTTTATCTACAGTCAGAAGTTCTAAACTCAATAGAGCTTTTTCTCTTTCTGCCTCGAAATGCTTTTTAAGCATTTTTTATTGTTCTATGTTGTGCCATTACTTTGATAAATATTCTGCAACTCCGGTTCTAGTTGCTGTCATTGCTTCTTTTCCTTCCGACCAATTTGCCGGACAAACTTCACCGTGTTTATCGTTATGAGCTTTAGCATCTATAAGTCTAAGTAACTCATCTATATTACGACCTAACGGCATATCATTAACTGATTGATGAAAAATTCGACCATTACCGTCTATAAGGTAAGTAGCTCTATAAGTAATTGATTCATCATCTAATATGTTAAGTTCTTTAGATAATTTTCTAGTAGTATCTGATAGTAAAGGAAACTCTACTCCTTCTATCCCACCATTATCTTTAGGTGTATTTAACCATGCAAAGTGTACCTCTGCAGTATCACAAGAAGCACCAAATACTTGATAACCTCTATCATTAAAATCTTTCAGTTTAGCCTGAAATGCATGTATCTCAGTTGGACATACGAAAGTAAAATCTTTCGGGTACCAAAATAATACAGTTGGTGTTTGTGGTTTAGATAAGTTAATTGTTAACTCATCACCATCAGCATTTATTGCTTTTACATCCACATATGGAAATTGACTTCCTACTCTCATAACGATTTAATTAATTTATTAATACTATATTTCATACTATTGACTGATATTGTAGCTCCTGATATTGCGTCTACATAATTTTTAGGTTCAGTCATACCTATAAATTGTTTTAACCATCTTTTTGATCCTATTTCTCCTCCGTAGTTTTCTCTATAGATCAATACACTTACTAACATGACTTTATTAGTAGAATCGAATAATACCATATAATCAAAATCATCAAACTTAGAAGGAGAGTAACCAATATAAACTTTATCAGTTTTTCCTGCTACTTCATATAAATTACCGTTTGGTACATTGATTTTAGTTTTTAGTAAAACTATTTCTTCTCCATAAAATTTAAAAAGAGTTTTATGAGCTCTTTTTTCAGTATTATTGCTGAATGTTAATAAAAGGAATATAAGTATAAATCTCATACTAACCAAATATTTCTACTCTTATATCTTTCATCATCTCAAAACCTCTCTCTGCTAGATGATCTCTTCCTTCCCTTACCATTCTATCCCAGCCGCAATAGTATACCAGAGGCTTATGATCTAACTTGTCGATAAGGTTTAAATAGTGTTTATGTACATAGCCTTCTGCTATACCTGGTACTTTTTCTCTACTTAATGTAGGTATATACTCGAAACCAGGTAAATTTTCTTGAATATGTTCTAATTCATCTCTATATACTATATCTTCTTCTTTTCTAGTACCAAAGAAAAGTTTAATATTTTTAAACTCTTTTTTATTTATAAAAATATCATTTACCATAGACCTAAAAGGACTAATTCCTGATCCTGTAGAAACCATATAGATATCTCTTTCCATAAGGTTGTCCGGAAGAGTAAATACTCCCATTGGACCTCTATAGATAAATTCATCTCCTATCTTAGCTTCTTTAAAAAGATAATTTGACATTGCTCCTCCTTCTAGGTTGGTAATTATAAGTTCAAACCTATTTGTACCGTCTTGCCATGATGCAACAGAATAGTTTCTAACTACAGAACCTTCATCACCAGGTTTACAGCATAACTGCACTAACATACCTGAGATCATATTAATCTGGTTTGCTAAAGGATCTTCGAATACAAATCTCCAATTTGCTTTAGTCTCTTTTATTATATCTACTAATACTGCTACGTTCATTAAACTTCTCTTTGGTCTTCGAAGGCTATAATATGAGGCCTCCAGGTTAAACGGTATCCATTATCTCGAACCCAGTCAAACATAACAGGGTAAGATTTTTGTAATGCCTCTCTAGTATCACCAGCTGGCATAAACCAGACTTTATCTTTAGGTGCATCTAACTGATCAATACAGTCCATAATCTCCTCTAATGCTCCTTCATCTTTACCATCCCAAACAGGTTTTAAGTGATAGTCTGAGTGATACTTAATACTTTCTTTAATGGCAGGATAATTAAGTCTAAACTTATTGTGTTGTTTAATCATTCTTTCGTCAGTAATCGTACCTTGTGGTGTTGCCACTCCAAGTACAGGTACCGAGTTAGAGAATTTGGGACTGATAGAAAGCAAATTGATAGGATAATCCGTAGGCAGAAAATGACTTCCTTCATTCTCCATCGTAATAAAGATATTCCTTTCATTTGCTAGATGTGTTAATTCGTTTACTAATTTTTTATGCATTGAAGGACTTCCTCCTGTTAACATCATTTCAGATATATGAGGATTATCATCGTATGCTTTAATAATATCATTGAAAGTGTATTTACCTTTTTCAGGATGTATAGAAGTATACCAACTATCACACCATCCTCCTTCTCCAAAGTAGCATCTATGAGTACATCCAGTAGTTCTAATAACAACTGTAGGGTACCCTGCTCTTGAACCCTCAGATTGAACAGCAGTATAGATTTCTACAATCGGTAAGTTTTTATCGTAATCTTCTATTCTACCTAGGCTCATATATTGCTGAGTTTTTACCGTGTTCTCTAAATTCTACTTTTATTACCTTCACTCTACCTTCAGTTTCCGTCTCTATGAATGGAGATAATTTCTCATATATAAATTGTGAGAACTTTTCTGCTCCTGTAGCAGGTACAACTCTAACCTGTGCTATACCGTCTTCATTAAGTTTTAAAGCTTCAGGTAAAAATGGATCATCCTCTGCTACTAAGTAAGTATGGTCAAACATATAATCCATCCAAGCTTTAGGAGACATACCGTCTATAGTACCTTTAGCTCTTTTCATACCTCCAAAGTCCCATACCCAGTTACGTTCATCTAAATCTCCTTCAAACCATAGTTTAAATGATATACCGTAACCATGTAGAAACCTACAATGAGTAGTTTCTGCTTTCCATTGACGAAATACTGTAGAGAATCCGTCAAATACTTTTGTTGATGTGTAGTTTGCCATTATACTAACTCTTCAATTATACCTACTATTTCAGATAATATAAGAAGAATAGCTGAGACTACCAAGTTAAAAGGAATAAAGCAGTATCCTAAGATTCGAATACCGGATTTAATAAACGAAACTATCTGATGCTTCCTTGCATCAGGGTAGTTAAGAGGTTCATCAGGTGTTGGATAATTTGATTGACGATCTAAAGTATATTCGTCATTTCTACTTTTGCGAGACTCTACATCATAGAGATCTTTCTCGACTTCATTTAATTCTACCATTTTTAGTGTTTTTAAAGTGGTGCTACGACACTATAGTCATATTATAATATAATATAATAAAAAGGAGACAATTAACCAACTATCTCCTTAGTATTATTTATTATACTGCTGACCAGCTACCGTTCCAGATATATAGAACAGCAGGACTTCCTGATACTATGAGTGAACCAGTTGATGCTGTTATAGGAGCAGGATCGATTGGTTGTAAGGTCAATAACTGAGAAGAGCTTATAATCGTTTCTCCAGTAAATGTATTGCTTCCTGTAGAAGCATAGGATCCAGTTGCAGTTATAAGACTGCCAATTTGAGAATCCTGTGTGGTGTTGTCGTTACCTAATGTGTTAATAGAAGATAAGTTAGTACTAATATCACTAGCTAAAGATGATGATGCACTACTAAGCTGTGCATCTGTTGCATAAGTAGCGTCTAAAGATGAACTAAAAGTTTGTAATGCACTAACATCAGTTTCGTTAGTTGTGATTCTTGTACTAAATGAACCGCTATCTGTTTGAAGAGCATCTATTTCAGTCTCATTAGTAGTTACTCTAGTACTGAATGAGCCAGAATCGGTTTGAAGAGCATCTATTTCTGTTTCGTTAGTAGTAACTCTAGTACTAAATGAACCGCTATCTGTTTGAAGAGCATCTATTTCTGTTTCGTTAGTAGTAACTCTAGTACTAAATGAACCACTTGCAGTATCTAATGCTGCTATATCAGTAGCAAAGGATGAAGAGTTAGCTAATTCTACCCAATTCCCACCATGTGCGAAATAAGCTGCTCCTTCTGCATGTACGTGAGCAAACATACCGTGGTAGTCTGTTGCACTAGGTAGAGATGCAGTAGTATCAAAATGAAATCTTACTTTATTTGATTTTCCTTTAATATCTATTTCACCTTTTTGAGTGGTACTCCCAGTAATGTTAAGACTTCCAGTAAATACGTGAATGTCGTCAGATGTATCTCCAAATTTGGTTGAACCTGATTGAAAGAGTACTACTGATTGGGTAAGTTCAGTTCTAACCTCTTTAGCAATCAATGTTTCTGATATTATTAAGGATCCTGTCAGGTGTACATTACTTCCTGATTGAGGTGTTATGTTTGTTACTTTTAATGTGCTCATCTTAAATGTCTGTTATTTCTAATTTTGCGTTTGCTCCGACTGTTAATGTTTTTCCTGCTGCTACCGTTATTGGTCCAAATAATCTAGAGTTGTAGCTTGCAGGAATAGTTACATTCTCGTTTATTGTTTGAGGATTGGCAAAAAATGCACCGTATACCCCTTCTTTAACTTCATAAGTCCCTTCAGTTACTGCACTTCCACTGTGAGATAAACTTCCTGTTAATGTTGTACTCCCGCTTCTAATTGTTGAACCTGTCTGTGTATAGTCTCCAACTTGAGTTATATTACCTGTCGAATTGATAGATAAAGTTCCGGTAGTGTTAAAACTGCCTGTATGAGACCAGCTACCTGTTCTCTGATGTAAGTCGTTTAAACTATCACCAAAGTCAGTAGAACCTGATTCATATATAACAGAAGAAGAAACATATTCTGAGATAAACTCTTGTGCAGTTACTGTTCCTCCTACTACTAAGTCACCTATTATACTACCATCTCCTTCTACAGTTAAATCTGACCCGAGTGTTGTAGAACCGGTAACTATTAAACTTTGAGAAATTGCTAACGACTTTACATTAGCATCAATAGGATTACCAAGGCCATCCTGTAGATTGCCTCGACTCCCAGTAGATTGAGGGTCTATTTGAACTACATGATTATATGTAGTTTGTATTCTTGTTCCGGTCAAATTAGCCATGTGCAGGGTCTATTTACAATAAATAGTTAAAAATTCTTATATATGAACGGGTCTCGTTTTTTCAATTCCTCAATTTTCTTTTTATACTCTTTGTCTTTTTGCCATTGAGCTATTTTTTTCTTTATTTTATCTTTCATTTTTTCTTTATAAGGAAATTATTAATAACTAAGTAGTCTATATCTGATGATAAATATCTGTCTATAGCTTGTTTAGGAGAGAGAGTAATAGTTTCATCTTTAAGGTTAAAAGAAGTATTTAAAAGAACTGGGACTTTGCTGATTCTTCCTACTTCTTGTAAAAGTTTATAGTATTTATTATTTTGACTTTTTGAAACTGTTTGAACTCTACAAGTACCGTCAATATGTGTAGCTGCAGGTAAAAAATTTACTTTAGCCTTTACAACTTGATTCATATGAGGAATAGATTCCTTTATATCAAAAAATATAGAAGCTTTTTCTTCTAATACTGATGGTGCGAATGGTCTAAAACCCTCTCTTTTTTTAATTACGTAGTTTAGTTTCTCTCTCATCTGAGCTTTGATAGGAGTAGCTAATATGCTTCTGTTTCCTAGTGCTCTAGCACCAAATTCCATCTTACCTTGAAACCATGCAATTATCTTTTCTGAACATAGAAGTTCTGCTGTGCTTTTAAGTAGTTTTTCTTCATCTAAATTAAAATAAAGTAATTTACTTTGATAGTTTTTTAAAGTACGTCTTATTTGATGATCTTGAAACTCAGGTCCAAGGTATGGACTTACATTTGTATGATTATCTAAACATACTCCAATAGCAGAACCAGCATCTGATGGTGCGAATGGTATATGAATCGATTTAAAATATTTATATGCTAAGGTATTAGCAACACCGTTATATGCGCAACCTCCGCCTAAACATATATTTTCCGACCCTGTAAGTTCTTTGGCTTTTTTTACTAATTTCAAAAATTCCTGTTCGTACAATTTCTGCAAGGAAGCTGCTAGATCCTTGTGATCCTGAGTTAAGGTATCTTCCGGAAGTCTTGGAGGTAATTCTAGTAATCGACATAACTTTTTGTTAAACATTATTTTTTGGGAATACTCCCAGGTAAAGTATTTTTGATTTAAATATAAACTAGGTTTGTTAAAGTCAAATATACTCTGTAACTTACTTAAATATTTTTTATGGTCCCCGTACGGTGCTAATCCCATAACTTTATACTCTCCTTCATTAGGTCTAAATCCTAAGTATGAAGTTATAGTTGAATACAACATTCCCAACGAATGAGGAAAATCAACTGAGTGTAGTTTTTTAATTCTATGACCTGTACCTATTGATATGGTAGTTGTTTCCCATTCTCCAACTCCATCTACTGTAAGTATAGCTGCATCCCTGTATGGACTAGTATAATAGCTAAAAGCAGCATGACTATAATGGTGATCGTGGTAAATAATTTTACCGGTGTACCCGAGGTTTTTAAGTAAAGCTTCCGGAGAGTTATTTTTTCTGTCTTTATTATACCTTTGTCGAAGAAAAAAAGTTTTAATCGGTCTTTTATTAAAGATATTATTGACTCTATCGTCTTTTGTATCTGGGTTTTCATACCAATGTACTTCTTGAATTTGTGATATATCTCTAACAGTTGAAGATAGTAACCATTTTATAGCGTTAATAGGGAAACTACTATCATGTTTAATTCCAGTAAATCTTTCTTCTTCTGCAGCAGCCAATATATTATTACCGTATGAAATACAAGCGGCTGAGTCATGGTAAAACGCTGATATACCTAATTTAATCATCAGAAAGTATTTTAAGGATGGGGGTAAATTCCTCAACGTATCTCATATTATCGAAATAGTGATTAAAGTTATGTTCTAACACACTTTCCATATCCTTTATTATTAAAGATAGTATATTTTTATTAAAGCTGCAAATTTTCTTTATTTCTTTAAAAGCGTGATAAGTTCTATCGTAAATACTATCATACGTATCATATGATTCATCCCACCATTTATCAAAAGTTTTATATCCCATATCCTTAAGAAATTTTAATGAATTTTTATTCCCTATAAGAAAAAATGGGTGTAACATAATAATTGGCTTGAAAGTTTTTTCAGATAAAAACATTATGTCATCTATATGTTCTGTCTCTACTACTATACTACAGAAACTTGATTTATAAAAGTTAGGTGTAAATACGTCTGACCCTGGTTTGAGTAAATCATCAAAGTCTAAACTATACCCTTTATTTTTCATAGATTCATAACTACCTTTAAGAAACATTTGAACTTTTTTTAATTCATCTGGTTGTTTTATATGTTCCTTGAAAGGAATATCTCTTAAGTTATAGGATCCTTTAAAAACATTCTTATCTCCAATTGATAACGAAGTTTTTCGTGATGTTAAAACAAAGGATTTAATAAGTGTAGTTAAAAATACTCTTTCATTCCTAGGTTTACGGTTGAGGCAATTAAAATAGAAAGATTTTTTTTCTAAATTTTTTTCAAAAACTGACTGTCTAAGTTTTTCTTTTAAAAGAGGTATTCTTTCTACATCTCTTCTTTTAAATTGCTTTGTAGACCAAAAACAAGATTCAAAAAAAGTAGCTGGGTAGTAGTTTATAGTATCTTTTATTCTACCTGAATCTACATAAGAGTTATATAATTTTCTTATATTATGGTTGCCGCAAAAGAAGTACGTATTATCTTTTTTTAAATTACAGTTTATAGTCCATTTTTCTAAACATTTAAACTCGTTAAGAGTATGAAAATTACCTTCATTAAGATAAAAAAATACTACTAGACCTTTGTCAGAATTTACTGCATTTACAACACTTTTAGGAAGTGGTGGGAGATTTTCACTAAAGATTTTACTTGAACCAATAAAAAGTGGGTAGATAAATTGCTTTTTAGATTTTAAAAAAGTGTTTAGTGGTCCTAGTTTTTTATTAAACGGTAAATCTTGTATTATGTAATTTTTGCTAAGAATTGAAAAATTAGATAGTCTTTCAAATGCTTTAGTATAGTCATCTCTTACTAGATACAGAGTTTTCATTATTTATTTTTAACACCAAATTTACTATATTTGTACCATATTCTTTCATGAAAAAAATATAATACCATTTTAGTTACTACTTCTATTCCTCCTATAGCTAATCCCCATTTCCAATTACCTGTTATAAACCAAGATACTATCATAGTGTCGATAGTACCGATGATCCTCCAGGATATAGTTTTGGCTATATGACGTTTAAATGAGACTATGTTCGTTTCCTTCTTTAAAAATTAAAAAATCTAGACTCCATCTTCTACCTTTAGTGAGTTTTCTTATACCATGCCAAGTATCCCAACCGTGGGTAAATAATCTTCCTTTTTGGAAAGGAATATTTTCATCATCTATAAAAAATTCACCACCTTCAAATTCTGATTTTTCGCATATTTCTATCCCGCCGTAGAAATGCTTAGGTAAATGGAAAGAAACAGCAGAATTCCAAGGTCCGTCCTGATGTCTATCAAAGTAGTCTCCTGGGTCATACCTTAGTATTGTCACTCTTTGTAATAATGAATATTCTGGTCCTATGTTTGATTTTAACATATCATCAACTGCTAACCATAACCAATGTGATTCATCTTTTACACTAACTTTCTTATAACTTTTTATTTCAAGATTAGTAATATAAGACATGTTATCTATAAATTCAGATTTTACTCTTTCTGCGAGTTCTGGGTCAAATATTTTTTTATCGAAAAAAGCATTCATATTATTTATATAATTTCTTTAATTTTACTAGAGTTAACTGCAAAGTGTATTGAGTACCTTACTCCTTCAGTAACAGGCTTTACTTCATGAACTTCATCTCTACCAAAAGTAAATATTTCACCTATATTTGTTTCTAATTTTTTTCTGTTAAGGTAAAATTCACCACCTTTAAACTCATCATTAAGAATATAACCGCCAGACAAAACATTATTAATCGAACCTGCACTAGATTTACCATAAGTTATTCCATCTACATGCGGTTTAAAAAAATCACCTACTTGATATATTAACAACCTATACTCATCTTGAGACAAAATATAATCTTGACTTATTTTTTTTATATCTTCTGTTATAGAATCAAATACAAAATTAAATTCTGGTATTCTGTTAAGTCTTATCCAGATACTTTTTTTAAGGTTAGGATCATTATGATAATCATAATATTCACTCCAATCTTTAGAATGAAAAGTATCTATTATTTTTGTTACTTTAGAGAGTTCCATCTTTTCTCATTTGTTCCCTTATTTTAGTAGCAGATATTTCTTTTATATCGTCAGGAGGAATATGTTCTATAACTTCATAACCTACTCCTCTACCATAATTAACTGATTCAATATCTGGGATAATAGTAGTAATAACTTTACCGTCTTTTATAAGATCTTTTAGTTCACCTTCGTGAACCATTTTTTCAATCTCTTTAGCAGTCCAAGGTTGGTTTTCGTTTGGTTCAACGTCTCTAATAGCTAAACAAACGTTTTTTCCTTCTTTTAATCTTTGATTAATTAACCATAAATGCCCTTTATGTAAAGGTTGCCATCTACCTATGAATAAACTATATGCCTTCATCTCTTTTAACATTTATTGCAATTGCTCGATCGCCAGGTTTTTTAGGGTCCATATCATTTATAAGATATCTAGGTCCTCTTTCAATTTGCATTATTAATTTATGGTACGGTACACCGTTTTTAGCTAATTCATGTTCTGTATGCTCTCTTAAATATTCTGGTCGAGCTGTAGTAAGAATGATCATATGACCTTCATCATTCACTTGCTGTAAGTACTGTTTAGTACTTTTAATAACCTGCGCTTCAGAAGTTTCGTATGTTTCAAACTTTCTATATATAAATATCGTACCATCTATATCTACGAAATAAGTATTTTTTTTATCCATTATTTTAATCGTTTTGTCTTAGTTTATGTCTAGAGTAAAGTAAATGAATAAATTCAGTAGTTTTAATACCTAAGTACTCATTAAGTCTTTTAGGACCGTTACTAGTGAAGTAAAGTTCTTCGTATGTAATTTGGAATCCTCCTAATGATTCCACTTTTATTCTTTGTTGCTTTATGAGAGCTAAATACTCAATAAAATCTTTTTTTGATATTTTCTCGTATTCGTAAGGTTTATACCAAACACCTGATATTTTAGCTTGAGCAAAACTTTCAGCACATTTTAAATCATCTAATCTACTAAGAAAAATAACCTTATCAAAATACCTTTTTATTTCGTCAACTAAGGGTAAAAAGTCGAACATAAATTTTACTACTATATTTTCTTCTTTCCATGCCTGTTTTAAAAAATTTTTATTAAAAACTTCATTAGTAAAAGGGGGGGCTGCTCCTTTGTGATTTAAACTCTTCTTAATATATTCATGTAAAACAGTAGAACCAGTACGGGCATAAGAAAATACTGCTACCTTCATTAGTCCAGCAAATTTAATAATTTACTGAATGATTCCTTTTCTGTGTCGTAGGTAGTATCTATGTCTATAAAATTAGTAATAGGTGGGGTATAAGCTATTGCTTTAAAATGATCTCTTTCTCTTGATTCTGTAGTATGTACATAAATCTCTACAATTTGACTCCCCATAAGGGTTTTAAAATCTTCTCTTTGATCAATATATGGTGCTACTAATGAAACTATAACGTCTTTACCCTGATTGTTAAGGTACTGAGCTATACGTTGAGCTGTTCCAACATTACTAACTCTACCGTTAATAGAGTAATCTTTATTAGAGAACAACTCTCTCATATCATCACCATCTATTCTAAATGCTCCAGGTTTTTCCTTTTTAAGCATATTAGCTAAAACTGTTTTACCAGCACATGGCTGACCTGTAAACCAATATATCATTGTATTCTAGTCCATAACCAAGCTCGAACTGAATTTGGTTTGTTGATAACCATTGTTTCCTTACCTATAAATAAACCTAATCTATATGCATCTTCCGTATCGTATCTGTTAATGTGCATATCTCCGGTATCCATTGTTATCTCACCAGTAGCTAATATTCTAGTTGCATTTTTTCTTACAAATACTACCTTTTCAGCATTTCTACTGATTACCAATACTTCTCCGTCTAAGTTATACCATGCACCTAGTGCATCATAGGGTACCTCCTCTTGCCCGAAAGCAAGAGATGATACCATAAATGTAAATAATAATAAAAACTTCTTCATTATGCGTCTCCTAATACAGCTGCTGATGAATACTCTTCTAACAACTTAGTTACATGTGCTTTTGCAACACTATATTCAACTTCTCCAGTTTCATCCTCATATTGTACAGGATCGTCCACACCCAAGTCGATAAATGCTTCGATGCGTTCAACAGATGATGCTGATTTATAGTCACTATTGCCGCTAGGATAGGGCTTATAAGAAGTATTAGTACGTTTGTATACCTCATTAAAAGAAACTCCGAGCTCCTTAACCAATTCCTGTCCATCTTTTAATATTCCAAGTTTATCTGTATCTAAGTAAGGAGTAAAATACCCTACCTTATCTGCTTCCCAGTTACCTAATCTAAAGGCATTATCGTCAGCATCTCTAAACTCTTGTCTACAGTCAGGATAGATTGCATGATCACCAGCATGAATACCTAATGCGATATCTGTATCGTTTCCATTAGCCATTGCTTCTGATAGAGCTACTGCTTGTACTAAAGAAGCAAATATTTTGTTTCTATTAGGTACTACTGTAGCTTTCATGTTATCTTCTTCATAATGACCTTCCGGTACATCTTCTCCTCCTTCAGTTAAAGCTGAGTTTAGTAA
>Ga0102815_10001484_pt1 | contig 14673 bp, 12 predicted proteins | sample ColrivemetaGS759_FD_79113 | JGI IMG/M metagenome (GOLD analysis project Ga0102815, IMG submission 79113) | Estuarine microbial communities from the Columbia River estuary - Ebb tide ETM metaG S.759 | ecosystem: Environmental > Aquatic > Marine > Intertidal zone > Estuary | place: USA: Columbia...
ATATTCGTCGGGTTCTAAGGCTTGAGTAACACCCACCGAAATAGCTTCTTGTCCGATACCAGCAAACCATTTGCTAATACGGTTCATACGCAACTGAATAAGCATTTTTTCCTCTATCATACGAGGCAATAAAAGGGCTTTGTACAGTTTTAGTAAGGTATCGTCGCTATGCTGCTTACGATTGTATTTTAGAAGACTTTTCGAAGAAGACCGGCTGATTACGTCCATAATAAGATATTAAATTAAGCACTTAGTGCTAGTTTTGGTCAATTTACTTAATGCTAATTTGTTTGTGTGGTAATACACCATTATAGTAAATAAAACAGAAAAAATAAGTTCTGGATTTAGTAGAAGTTATTTTTGGCGTTTTACTAATGCTAAAAAACGCCTACAAAGTTACAGCTATTTTACGTAATAGCATCGACCAAGCCTAAAAAAAAGCAGCTACCTAATATTTTAACATTATTAGATAGCTGCTTCTTCTAGGAACAGTTATTTTTGGCGTTTTTAACCTTACTTCACTAATTTTTGTGTACACACTTTAGTACCATCATTTAAGCTAAGTACATACATGCCTTTGCTAAAGTTGTTCATATCAATTGTTAAGGTATTTACACCCGCAGTAGCCACTGTTGTATTGTGGTAAAGTAGCTGTCCGCTCACTCCATACAATTTAATTGCTACAGTGGCAGCATTATCGCTATTGTAGGTAAGCGTTACCGCTTCTTTAACAGGCATAGGACCATAGTTTAGCACTTCGAAACCCCTAGCTTGGCGCTGTAAGCTTACCACCCCATAACTATGCTGCTGACCATTAAAGTCGGTTTGTGTTAAGCGGTAATAACTTAAACTATTTGGCGCATTATCATCTAAGAAATCATACGATTGTTCTGTATAGCTATCGCCAGCCCCTTTAATAGTAGCAATGGTTTTAAAGTTGTTGCCATCGGTAGCTCGTTCTAGGGTAAAATAATCGTTATCAATTTCGGTAGCGGTAGTCCATTGCAATAAGTTGCCACTTTCGGTTACTTTGCCTGTATAGCGCAATAACTCAATAGGTGTTTTTTCGCAGTAAAAGGTATCAAAACGTTCTATTGTAGTGCCACAAAAAGCATCAATTACATCAATGTCGTAGCTAGTGCCTGACCCATCCTCTTTAGTAAATTGAAAACTAGGACTCACGCCATGAGTAACCTCATCAAAATAATCGCCAGTAACGCCATAGGTCATGCTATTATCGTAGGCAGGATAACCACCCGTAATATATCCAGTAACCGAATAAACACCCGTTACAAAATCGCAATATTCGTCGATATGCAAGGTAAGCGGAGCTAAGAATACCACCGGAATACCAGCAGCTACACTTAAACAACTACCGCTATCTAAATCAGGAACACCATCGCCATCACTATCAGGTCCAGCAACTGCCGAAATGTAATACATTTCGTTAGGGGTAGCACCATCGTTTAAGCTAAATGCCCCATCGGTATTTACGGCAACAATATTGCCAGGCGTGCTAGTCGGACTATCGTGTAAAGCATACACCAAAACACCTGCCTCTTCACTTACATAATTATAGCCTAAATCAGCCCCATCAGTACTTGCAGTCGAGCTTGTTTCGGCACAAATAATTTGTAAGTCAGCAGCCATTGTACCCGCGTTAGCTGCATCCGAAAGCACAAAAGTAAAGGCATCATCGCCCATAACAGTACCATCTACTATTACATCGTTAATGCTTAAGTTAGCCTGCTGTAAGCCAAAGTTGCCATCGGTAGGTAAGCACAAGCTAATGAAATCGCCACAAGCTGTAATACTAAAACTCTCTAAAACATCACCAGTACTATCAATCACATTAAAATTGAAAGGTGCATCAACACTTGCCGCACAATCGCCACAAGCGGTAGCACTAACCGGAATATTTACATAAGCTGCGCTTCCGCCCACCAAAAAGGTAAAAGCATCATCGCCTTCTAATACACCATCAACTACTACATTTTCTATGATTAAATCGAGGTGCTGTAAGCCAAAGCTACCTTCGCTAGGTAAGCATAAGTTAATAGTCTCAGGGCAACCTGTAATCATAAAACTAGCAATAATGGTATTATCTGCATCAATTACATGAATTTCGGCAGGTGCATCAGCCGTAGCCGCACACAAACCACACTCCTCAACACTCACAGGAATATCAATAAACTCATCAGTGGTTTCTTCTTCGGTTAAATCGATAGATACCGCTGCAGCACAACCCGCATCATCGGTAACAGTAACACTATAAAAACCAGCAGATACTCCTTCTAACACCGAAACATCATCAGTAGTTTCGTTAAAGCCATTACTCCAATTAAAAGTAAAAGGTGCATTAACGGTACCAGGTGTAGCTGTAGCACTACCGCTATTAGGACTAGCACAGGTAGGATTAACGCCACTAATACTAGGTGCTGCACAACAAGCCAATACCGCCTTTATGGTAAAATCAGGATCTTCGGGGCAAATACTCGTTGCATCCCAGCTACCCGTTTCTGAATCCGAAAAATTAAGAAAAGTAATACTAAGGTCATCGCCATTAACACCAGGCGGGCAAGTAGCAATAGTAGATACCGTTATGCAAAACTCCCAAAAGCAACCCGTAGAGCCTGAGTCACCATAATTGTTACCTGGATTATCGTCTATAACACCACTAGTACTACCCGAAGAAGTTTCGAAGAAAAAACCAGGACCTTGAGCTGAAGTAGCCGAACTAGCCGTTCCCTCAACCGAATCGTACCACTCCCAAAAGCCACCACTGCCATCACCACAAGCCGGAGGAGCCACATAAGTAAGGGTAGACACATCCCAACCCTCGCCAAAAACAGGTACTAAACCATGAAACCAATCGGCCGCATCTTGGTTGTACCCCTCAATAGTAAGGCAAGTTGTAACGGTTTGCCCCGGTTCGTAGCTACCCAAAGTAGGTGGAGGATCTACGGTTACCGTTTGTCCGATAATACATAAACCATTATCTACAAAATCGCCATAAGCCGTAATGCATACTTCAAAATCGCCTTGGTCAGTAGGAGACCCGCCGCTTACCTGTAAGTAATAAGTAGTACCTGGTGCAATAGGTGAAAAAGTAGTATTAACAATAGCACCACCAAAATCTACTTCACACTCTCTACCGATAAGTCCATCGCAAGTACCCTCGTACAAAGCCATAACCAAGGTGTCAGTATCATAAATAATATCGATATCTAAAAAGTTACCTTGGTCACCAACGGTAAATTGATACCATACATCAGCAGCAGAGCTAGGCATCGCCACATCGCCTAAACAAGTACCTTGGCTAATATAAGGTTGTTCGGCATTAGCCCCTTCGTTTGACGTATTAAAGCAGTTAGGTGTGCCAAATTCAAGTACACCTACATCTAAAGCGTTGCTACAATTGTCGTTATCTACCTGTGCTAACCCCTGTTGCATAGGAATAAGGAGTACACCTATTAACAAGCCTAAAAAAATACTAAGTTTGTTGAGATATTTCATAATTGCTTTTATATTAATGAAACAATATATTTTTAAAATTATAATTATACATATAAATAAGCACATAAACAAACAACATCTTTATGATTGTTTATAGTGATAAAATGGTTAGTTTTATGTTACGTATTTCCAATAGAAAAACCAATACCTAACAGTAAAATATGCTGGTTTTTGGCGTTTTACTTATTTTGTTAATAGTAAATTTAATTACTATTAACAAAATAATTGTATTTACGATTGTTTTAACTAATTTATTGATTTAATAAGGGCTGAAAATACGCAAAATAAAAAATACTTTGGTCATTAAGTGATATTTTTGCCTTAAATACCTACAAAATGGCAATAAAATTTCGAACAAATCTTGTTTTATCTCCTACTAATCCATCTATAAGCTATAATAAGGCTATGTTGTTGCTAGGTTCGTGCTTTACAGAAAACATCGGCAAGCACTTAGCTCATTTAAAATTCAATACTTGTATCAATCCTTTTGGTATTTTATATAATCCCTTATCTATTAACGAGGCCTTACAATGTTTAATCAAAAATAAGCAATTTGTTGGTACTGACTTATTACAGCACCACGACCAATGGTTCAGCTTTGCCCATCATGGGCGTTTTTCATCAGCCAATAAGACCGATTGCTTAACCCACATTAACCAATCGCTAGCAGTAGGGGCACAAAGCTTGCGCACTACCGATGTACTTATTATTACCTTAGGTACGGCTTGGGTATATCGTTTGCAAAGCAATAACAGGGTAGTAGCCAATTGTCATAAGTTACCTGCCAAACATTTTAAACGAGAGCGATTGAGCAGCCTTGACTGGACTACTGCCTTAGGTGAAAGTTTAGCTCAAATAAAACAACTTAACCCAAAGTTACAAGTTATTTTTACCCTAAGTCCCATACGTCATTGGAAAGATGGTGCTGTAGAAAACCAATTAAGTAAAGCCCTTTTGTTGGTAGGTATACACGAACTATGTAAGCAGCATACTTACCTAAATTATTTTCCGGCTTACGAAATAATGATGGACGATTTACGGGATTACCGTTTTTATGCTGAAGATTTATTGCATCCAAACGCTACAGCTATTACTTATATTTGGGAACAATTTAAAATAGCCCATCTTCATGCAAGTACCAAGCCCTTAATTGCAGCCATACAAAAAATAAATAGTGCTTATCAGCATCGACCTATACAAGCTAACAGTATGGCACACCAACAATTTAAACAGCAACAAATACAAAAAATACAACAACTTCAAGCGCAATACTCCCATTTATCGTTAGATTTTGCGGAAGAAATGCGCTTTTTTGGGGCAGAGTAGGTATAGAGGGCAAATTAAATACTGCTATTTGTCGTGTAAATGAAATATCCGAATTTCACTTACATAGCTTACAATTTATCTAGAGCTTGGCTTAAATCTTCTATCAAATCATTATAATCTTCTATGCCAATACTTAGCCGAATTAGTGAGTCTAAAACACCAATTTTTTGTCGTTCATTAGTCGGAATAGCCGCGTGGGTCATGCTGGCTGGATGACCAATAAGCGATTCTACACCGCCCAAGGATTCGGCTAAACTAAAAATTTCGGTGTTAGCCATTAATTTTATAGCCGCCTCTAGGGTGTCATTGTGTAGGGTAAACGACAACATCCCGCCAAAATTTTTCATCTGTTTAGCAGCAATGTGGTGGTTAGGATGAGTACTTAAGCCCGGCCAAAAAACTTTATTTACTTTAGGATGATTGTCCAAAAAATGGGCAATATGTGTTGCGTTTTCACAATGCCGTTGCATACGTACTACCAAGGTTTTAATACCCCTGAGCGTTAAAAAGCAATCCATAGGACCTGGCACAGCCCCTGCCGATTTTTGTAAAAAAGTAAGCCTATCTTTTATTGATTCGTCATTAACCGCAACCACCCCAATAATAACATCCGAATGTCCACCCAAATATTTGGTTGCCGAATGTACTACAATATCAGCGCCCAAATCGAGAGGGTTTTGTAAAAAAGGGGTAGCAAAAGTATTATCAACAGCCAAATACGCTTCGTGATCTTTCAGTAAGTCGGCAATGCTTTTAATATCGATAATACTAAGTAAAGGGTTACTCGGCGTTTCTATCCATAGCAATTTGGTCTGGTCATTTAAATAAGGTTTTACATCGCTTGCTTCATTAATAGGTATAAAGTGCATCTTTATACCATAAGGAGCCAAACAATTAACCAATAATCGGTACGTGCCACCATATAAATCGCTATTGGCAATAATTTCGTCGCCAGGTTTTAGTAAACGGCTTACTGCATCAATAGCCGCCATTCCACTAGCAAAAGCAATACCATAATTGGCATTTTCTAGGGCAGCAATGTTATCTTGCAAAGCCGTTCTGGTAGGGTTACTTGTTCGGGCATAAGCATAACCTTTGTGTTCGTTAGGAGCAATTTGTTTATAAGTAGATGTTTGGTAAATGGGAGTCATGATAGCTCCCGTAGCAGGATCGGCATGTAAGCCAGCATGAATAACTTTAGTTCCAAATCTCATGGTGTATGTTGTTTTTAGAGAATTGTTAATAATAAATTTCTTTAATTAGTTCAAATTATTATAGAAATTCATCTTTGTTAAGTTATAGCTATTTTTACCGAAAAAATAGCTATAGTACACTTAATTAATGATGTATTAATACTTTGTAATTAGCTAGTCTTATTTGTGGGGGTAGTAAAAAAGTTTATAGTTTCGTTAATAAGTTGTTGTGCATGTGGTGCGGTTGTTAAATCAGTGTTGTTCCAAGGATGTTTAGTGCCAAATACATGATTGGCTCCTTCAATAATTAGCAATTGGCTATTAGGGTTCCATTGGTGTAAATCGGTTGCATTAGATACACTTACAGCAGGGTCGGTACTGCCATGAATGATAAGCCAAGGCTGCTGAATTTTTGGTACAATAACCCCTAGATCTAAGCGGTTTCTGTGGGCATAATAATTTTCGACCAATTGGTAATTTAGGGGCATTTGTTGTTTGGTACGTCCGTTAAGTACATAATAGACGCCTTGTTTCTTCCAATCTTTTAAAAGTTGTTCGTGCCATCCTCTATCAAAATTATTGATGGCCGCCCAGGTACACAAGCGGTCTATACGTGCATCTTCGTAAGTTTTAGCGATAGCAATGCCACCACCTCTACTATGCCCAATAAGGTTAAGTTGTTTAATCGTTAAAGCCGCTTTTGGGGCATAGGTTTCGTAGAGCCAATCAATAACTAAACCTAAATCATCCATTTCTAGGCTATAATTATTAAGACCAAAAGACGCTAAATTGCCAAATTCGTCGGGTTTATCGGGGCTTGTGCCGTTATGTGAAAAATTAAATTTTACGAATAAAAAACCCGCTTCGGCAAACAAACGAGCCATGCAATCCCATGCTCCCCAATCTTTAAATCCCTTAAAACCGTGTGCTAATATTACCGCAGCTAAGGGTTTAGTTGTTGGCTTGTGGTATACATCAATGCCAATAGGCAAAGTTGCAGCCCCTTTTATTAAGGTGTTTTTTTGTATAATCATACAATCTTTATTTAGGGTGTTATTTTTTCTTTTCATTTAGTCTTGTAAAGATACATGACTTACCATTAAATGTACTACGTACATTTTAGTTATATCGATTGTAAGAATTGTTGTAGCGATGAAAGAATAATTAAACATTATTATACTAGAAAAATGTACCTTTGTGTACGATATTTTTACTGTAAATGTCCTATTTAATTTGGTATTTATACAAAAAACAAGTATTTTTCAATAGTTTCAGGAAATATTGAAAAATACATCCTTGTTATTTTATCATACGATTTAAAAAAACACGGCAATGCACACGCCTCTTTCTTTTGATACGACCGAAGACTCAAATTTTACCATGCCATTAAAAAAATTGCTACTTAAAGATATTCAGGCACCAATAACGCTTGATTTGCAAGTTTTTGAGGGTAAATTTAAGGAGTCGGTAAAAGCAAAAGTGCCTTTATTAGATAAGGTAATGTACTATGTGGTACAGCGTAAGGGCAAGCAAATGCGTCCTATGTTTGTTTTTTTTGCAGCAAAATTGGGGGGTGGTATTACTGAAGCTACACACAGAGGAGCAGCTTTGATAGAACTTTTACATACCGCCACTTTAATACACGACGATGTGGTAGATGATGCTTACGAACGTCGGGGCTTTTTTTCGGTTAATGCTTTATGGAAAAATAAGATAGCGGTTTTGGTAGGCGATTACTTGTTATCCAAGGGTTTGTTGTTGTCGATAGATAATGGTGATTTTAGGTTATTGCAAATTGTATCGCAAGCGGTAAAAGATATGAGCGAGGGCGAGCTACTACAAATGGAGCATACTCGCCGTTTAAACTTTAACGAAACGATTTATTTTGATATTATACGTAAAAAAACGGCTTCGCTTATTGCATCGGCTTGTGCAGTGGGTTATGCGTCTAGTAATTTGACCGATATAGCCTTGCAGCAAAAGGTGTGGGATATTGGTACTAAAATTGGAATGGCGTTTCAAATTCGCGATGATTTATTTGATTTTGGTAGTGATGTCATTGGTAAACCTACGGGTATTGATATCCAAGAAAAAAAGATGACCTTACCGCTTATTTATGCGATTAATCAAGCCAATAGTACCGATAGGCGGCAAATTATTTACACCATTAAAAAGTACCACAAAAATAAGGCAAAGGTGGCCGAAGTAATTGATTTTGTGCATAAAAGTGGCGGCATAGAATATACCCAAGCGGCTATGCACCGCTACCGAAAAGAAGCTTTAGCTGCCTTACATGAGTTTCCAAATAATGCCGGGAGAAAGGGTTTGGAAGAGTTGGTGTGGTTTACTACCGAAAGGAAGCGTTAGGGATGTAGCTCTTAAATTTGTAGCGGACTATTATCGGGGCTTGGGTAGTAATTGGTACGTACTTTCCAATGGCCATTATGTAAGTTAAGTACATAAACTTGTTCGTTTATTTCGTTATAAATATATTGTAAAGAACAATCCTTAGCATTGTACCATCGAATATGAAAGTACTCTTTGGTGTGTAAAATGGCTTCGTTTGCGCTAACATTTTCTATACTACACGAAAGTAGCTCATAGGTAGACGGATTATTAGGGTTGCTGATGGTCCAACTATGTTGCTGTACACGTATCAATACATCTTTTATGCGGTTATAAGCCGATTGGTTTTCGATAAAATAGGGGCTTAGTAGAGATAAATCTAGGGTTTCGGGTAGTTTTTGGTATGCTGTAAACTCAGCATTTATGGCGTCTTTTATAACAGTAATAAGTTGCTTTTTTTGTAATTCTTGGCGATGAGTTTGTACAAAATGCCACCAATTGGTATAACCTGCCAAAATACTAAGCTTGTCGAGGTTAGCTAATTTACGCTTATCTAGGGGGGCTTTTATTTTGTACTGTTTCTTTACAATACGATAAGTTGTACTTACCTGAATACGATTACCTAATAATATTATTTGTTCGTGTGATAGTAGTTGTTCTAGTTGGTCTTTGCTAAACTGTTCAAAATCACGCATATTGCTGCGTTTCCAATTTTGATGATTACGAGGTAGCGCACTTTTTTTAAAGGCATCGGTATGCTCAATAGCTTGTATTAAAGCGTCTAAAAGAGCTGCGTTAATGTAGTCTGGTGTCATGGCAAAAAAAATATTTGAACACTTTATGAACAGGGTGAAAAATGAAAAAATGAAAAGAATAATGTATTTTAGTTGAAGAAGCCATTTAGTAGGGCTATTAATTAGCAATAAGAAGACTAGGTAGTAATAATTTGTCCTTCTTTTATCACACACACACACACTTGTAATTAAACGTTATTCCCATTGTACGTAAATATGTACAGCAATTAAAAGAGGGCATCTGTATCTTGCAGATAGCCTTCTTCTCTTTTTAATACTTCAGTTTTATTGTAAAAGGGGATTGCGAAATGTAGGGTGTGTTTGTACAAAAATAGTGTTTTTTTTGATAATGTCATTTTAATTGATTTACTTTTAACAGTAATTGTTGTTATCTTAGAAACTTTTTGCTCAAGGGTGTTTAGTTTTAAAGCTATGTTTGAGAGAGAACTTGTTTGAATAATTAATTTTTAGCCTAAAAGTTACGACTGAAATAGAGCCTTATAATTATTAATCGTATCGTTATTAGCTGTTTTTTACCTTATACTAAAATAACATAGTTACGTCATCCTTATATAATGATGGCATGGATTGTCCGCTTTTTTAGTGTAAATTACGGTTGGTTTTGTTTAGTGCATTTGTACCTGATTTGTTGTGGGAAATTGTGCTAGAAAAACCTTGTTGTCTTCTGTTTTTATTCATAATAATGCGTAAGATGAAAAAACCTTTTTTAATAGCACATTGGCGTAATCTTATCAATATTACGTATAAAGTACCGCCCGAATTGTTGTATGCTTATCTGCCTAAGGGTACAAACCTAGATGTACAAGAGGGTAGTGCTTTTGTGAGTTTGGTGGCATTTGAGTTTTTAGATACCAAAGTGAAAGGTGTACCGATTCCTTTTCATATCAATTTTCCAGAAATTAATTTGCGGTTTTATGTGAAATATGGAGAAGAAAGGGCGGTTTGTTTTATTAGGGAGTATGTGCCCAAACAGGCAATTGCTTTTATTGCTAAGGTTTTGTATAACGAACCTTACAAGGCAATACCTATGCAATGCAGCTTAAAGGAAACAGCAAAGCAGTTTACGGTAAGGCATAAGGGGCAAATAGGCAAAAACCATTTTTCAATAAATCTGGTGGCAGATAAAACAAGTTATACGCCTAGTTCTGATTCTGTGGCGCATTATTTTAAAGAACATGATATAGGCTTTGGACGAGATAAAAAGGGTAATACCTTGTATTATAAGGTAAATCACGATGTATGGGAGGTGTATCCGGTAAAAAGCTATGAATTAATACTAGATTTTGCTGTTTTGTATGGCAAAAAATGGCAGTTTTTAAATGATGCTGTACCTCACCATGTTTTATTAGCAAAGGGCTCTGATGTGGCGGTGTACTCACCCGAAATGTTATGATGGCTAAAGTTTGAAGCTAAAAACTTATTTAAGTTACATTTTTTTTAAATCCCGTAGGGACGATATGGTTATAGCAATTACGATAAAATGTAAATTAAACCTCGTAGAGGTGACATGATTACATAGGGGGGCTTATGGTTTTACCCCTATAGGGTTCAGCTTTTTGTTAAAAATATGTACCTATAATAATGCCATCCCTACGAGACTAAAGCATGGTTTTTCGTGATAAAAATAATGTTCATGTCTAAATGTTGCAGCATAAACAACAAAAAACGACGAACTTGAAATTTAAACTTACTTACATTACACTGTATTAAAAGTACAGCGTGTAAAAAGTTTGAGAGAACGTTTATGAAAAAGCAATAGGTAAAATTGATAGAATTAGACCGATAAATTTTATCAGAAAAATTATCAAAAGAGACACTGTCAGCTATTTTGACGTTTTTTCGTAGAAAAAACGTAAGTACCCTATAAAAAGAGGGTGTGTAAAGACCACTGAATATTGCACTAATAAATAGCTTATTGTATGGGGATAAAAGTATGGCTAAGGCAAATTTATAGTAGGATTGCAATATAAGTTTAAATAAACTTTTGTTACGGTGTGTTAAGAAGCATCTATTAAGCCTCGGTAATCGGCTGCATTCATCAAACCACCCAATTCTTCTTGTAAATTACTAGGTTTAATCTTAATAATCCAAGCTTCATAGGGGGCAGCGTTAATCATCTCGGGTTCGTCTTCTAGGGCTTCATTTACCGCAATAACTTCGCCACTAATGGGCATAAATAAATCCGATACCGTTTTTACTGCTTCTACCGAACCAAATTCTTCGTCTTTTTCAAGCTCTTCTCCTTCGGTTTCCACTTCTATGTATACGATATCTCCTAACTCTTTTTGTGCGAAATCGGTAATACCTACTACTACTAAGTCATCACTTTCTACGCGTACCCATTCGTGCTCTTGGGTATAATATAAATTTTCAGGAATATTCATGGCTTTTTTTTGCCAAAGATAATTTATTGTGGCTTATTTTTTAGGGTTTGCTACTTTTTTTTGACCATTTTTAGGTAAATGATTTATACCTATGTTTTTACTACTTAGGTAAACACCCAATAAAATAAGTCCTAAGCCTATAAAATAACTCATCCCTATCGCTTCTTGGTCTAAAATACCCCAAAAAATAGCAACAATAGGTAAAGAATAGGTTATCATTGACGAAAATAGGGCGTCGGTTTCTTGGGTCAATTTAAAAAATAGAACTTTCGCTATGGCGGTACCTGCAACGGCCAAAATAACAATATAGCCTAAAGCAGTATAGGCTTGTGGGTCGGTTTGTAATACCGTCGTGAAATCGGTAAAAAATAGGGCTGCTCCAGCTAAAGGACCAAGTAAAATAAAAGAGGCACCGTTAAGCTCTAGTGCCGGAATATCTTGGCATTGGGCTTTTACTACATTAGAACTAATGGCATAACAAATACTTGCCAATACAATATAAAAGCCGTACCAATAATTGTAGGTGGTCGCACCGTCCGAACTAACGGTGTCGCTAAATAAAATTAGTATGGCAGCACCAGTTAACCCAAAAATAATGCCTGTAATTTTTTGCCAATGAAATACCATCCGAAACCATAGTACCCCAAATAGTAGCACAAATAAAGGGGTTAATCCGTTTAAAATACCTGCAGCAGCACTAGGTATTTGGGTTTCGGCAAGGGTAAATAAAAAGGGAGGAATACCACTGCCTATAATACTAACAATAAGTACTGGTATAAGGGTTTTAGGGTTTTTGAGGTGCTTAAAACTTTTCGGCAAAAAGGGTAATAAAGCTAACATGGTTATAAACAAACGCAAGCAGGCTACTTGTACAAACGAAAAAGCAACCAAGCCTTTCTTCATCAAAATAAACGAACTGCCCCATATTAAAGTAACTAAGGCAAATAATAACCAGTGTTTTAATTTAGGGTTCGACATAAGAGTAGGCAGCTTAAATGATGAAGTTTAGAAGAGAGACTTGGCTAAAAAAGTGAAGGCGTTTTTACTATTAATCCCCTAAGGTGCTATTAGGGGGTTAATAGTTTACAAGGTAAGGTTGGGTTACTTACCTAAAATTCTTCGTCTTCATCGCCCACAAGACTTTTCCAAATCATATTTTTAAGCTCTGGTATGCCTTCTTGGGTTAAAGCCGATATAAAAATATGGGGTAAATCTTTAGGGATATTGGGTAGCAATAGCTCTTTTAGCTCTTCGTCTACTAAATCGGCTTTGGTAATGGCTAGCAAGCGTTGCTTGTATTTCAATTCTTTATTGTAAGTCAAACATTCGTTAAGTAATATTTGGTACTCTTTCATAATATCGTCGCTATCGGCAGATACCATAAATAGCAATACAGCATTGCGCTCTATATGGCGTAAAAATCGGTGCCCTAAACCTTTGCCTTTGTGGGCATTTTTTATAATACCAGGTATGTCGGCCATCACAAACGATTGGCTATTATGGTACGATACGATACCTAAATTAGGTACTAAAGTAGTAAAGGCGTAGTTGGCTATTTTGGGCTTCGCTTCTGAAACACTAGCTAATAAAGTCGATTTTCCAGCGTTCGGAAACCCTACTAAACCAACATCGGCTAGTAGTTTTAATTCTAAAATATTCCAATCTTCTTTACCTTCTTCGCCAGGCTGGGCATGAAGTGGGGCTTGGTTAGTAGCCGATTTAAAGTGGGTGTTACCCAAACCACCTCTACCACCAGGGGTTAATATAATGGTTTGATTGTGGGTAAGTACTTCGCATATTACTTTGCCGGTTTCTGCATTTTTTGCTATCGTACCTAAAGGCACGTCTAATATAACATCTTTGCCACTAGCACCTGTTTTTAAGGCGCTACCACCACCTTTACCATTACTAGCTAGTACATGTTTGCGGTATTTAAGGTGTAGCAGCGTCCACAAATTACGGTTGCCCTTAAGTATAATATGACCACCACGGCCACCATTACCACCGTCGGGTCCACCTTTAGCAATGTATTTTTCTCGCCTAAAATGTACCATACCTGCTCCGCCTTTTCCTGAACGACAGCAAATTTTTACGTAGTCTATAAAATTCGATTTTTCCAAAGTAGCAATTTATACCGATTAACGGTTCTTTTAAAATATAAGGGATAGATAAAAAACAAACAATAGTGAGGCTGTTTGTTTTTCTAAAAGTATATACTTTAAAAATGAAGGTAATTGTAAAAAACCTCATACATGTCTTTTGTGCAAGGCATAAAGTACATCTATGAGGTTTTTAGCGTATTTATCGTTTGTTATTTATACCAATACATCAATTTCAGCCGATAATGCTGCGGTGATGTTGGCTATGCTGCCTTCACCTTTGATGGTAACGGCTTTTCCTAGCCCGTTGTAGTATTCGGCTACTGGCGAGGTTTGGTCTTTGTATACTTGTATGCGTTTTTTTATTGTTTCGATGTTGTCGTCGCTACGACCCGATGTTTTACCTCTAAGTAATAAACGAGCAATAAGTTCTTCTTCACTTACCTCTAAAGCTAACATTTTAGTAATGTTACTGCCTTTTTTCAAAAGTAATTCGTCTAAGGCTATCGCTTGGGCTACAGTACGAGGAAAACCATCAAAAATATAACCTTCTACTTTACCGGCGTTGGTGTCAAGTACGTTTTCTACCATGCCAATAATTATTGTATCGGGTACTAACTGACCCGCACCCATGAATTTTTGGGCTTCTATGCCTAAAGGGGTTTTGTTCGAACATTCACTGCGCAATAAATCTCCTGTAGAGATGTGTTTAAGACAGTATTTTTCGGTTAAATGTGCGGCTTGTGTGCCTTTCCCACCACCAGGAGGGCCAAATAAAATTAAGTTCAACATGTTAAATTGGTATTTTAAAGGTTGTTTTTTAACAAGTTGCAAAGGTAAGGAAAAATATGCTATATATAAGGAGTATACACCATTTTTAAAGCTTTTGCTTTAATTACAAATTACGAATCACAAATTATCCTTATGAAATGTCTCATTTATTGGAAAATCGTACCAAAGGCTATACTTTCATCAAACCTCATTACATATTTAG
>Ga0102815_10001487_pt1 | contig 14655 bp, 10 predicted proteins | sample ColrivemetaGS759_FD_79113 | JGI IMG/M metagenome (GOLD analysis project Ga0102815, IMG submission 79113) | Estuarine microbial communities from the Columbia River estuary - Ebb tide ETM metaG S.759 | ecosystem: Environmental > Aquatic > Marine > Intertidal zone > Estuary | place: USA: Columbia...
GAAAAACGGATTTTGAATTACATCATATAAAAGATGCTGAAAAATATAGAGCAGATGAATTAGCCGTTATGAAAAGTGGAAAGCCAAAATTAAATTATATTGAATCTCAAATTAGGAATGGCAAGGAACATTCATACATTTCAAGTAAGCTTCCTTTTTTTGATGCAAATAATAAAGTTATTGGAATTATTGGAACTTCAGAAGATATTACTGAAAGAATTGAAAATGAACATAAATTAAAAAGGGCTACTGAAGAAGCCATAACTGCAAACTTATCTAAATCTACTTTTTTGTCTAATATGAGTCATGAAATACGGACTCCAATGAACGCTATTTTAGGGTATTCTCAATTGTTACAAGATGATAGTAATTTAACAAAAGACCAGCAAGAAAGTTTAAGGACAATTAATAAAAGTGGTGAGCATTTGTTGGATTTAATTAATGACATTTTAGATATGTCTAAAATTGAAGCAGGTAGAATAACACTAAAACCTGTAAATTTTGATTTTATTGAACTGCTGAAAGAAGTTGAGCAATTATTTAAAATAAAAGCAATACAGAAAAATTTAGAATTATCTTTTCAATTAACATTAGGAGTTCCTAAAAATATATTAGCAGATGAATCAAGGGTTAAACAAGTTATTATCAATTTATTAGGAAATGCCCTTAAGTTTACAACTGATGGTTTTGTTCATGTTTTAATTGAGAATATTGATAATGAAACTATGAAAGTATGTGTTAAAGATAGTGGAAGAGGAATTTTAAAGGAAGAGCATGAGGTTATTTTTAAACCTTTTGAGCAGTCTCAAAAAGGAGGTCAAGTTAGAGAAGGAACTGGCTTAGGATTAGCTATTAGTAAAAAGTTTGCAAATTTAATGGGTGGAGATATTACCATTGAAAGTGAATATCAAAAAGGTTCTGAATTTTCATTCACTTTTAAATTTCAAGAAGGAGAAGATTATAAAATTGTTGAAGAGAAGAAAAAGTTTAAAGTATTGTCTTTAGCGCCAGAAATGAAAGGTTTAAAAGTTGCAATTGTTGATGATAGATTTGAAAATAGAGACATTTTATATAAAAAATTGACCCCATTAGGTTTTGAAACTAAAATGGCGGAAAATGGTATAGAGGCTGTAGCATTATATAAAAATTGGAAACCAGATATTATTTTAATGGATGTTGTAATGCCTGTAATGGATGGAGTTGAGGCAACTAGACAAATATTAAAATTAGCAAACGGACATGATGTGAAAATATTTGTTGTTAGTGCAAGTGCATTAGAATCTGAACAAAAAGAAATTATGCAAATTGGAGCAACAGTTTTTATAAAGAAACCTGTAATATTTGATTCTTTACTTTATGAAATGCACACGAAAGGTAATGTTCAATTTCTTTTTGAGGAAAACAATTTGGTTGAAAATAACCAAAAAGGAGCGGCTTTATCGTCTGAAGTTCCCCAACATTTAAAAGATAAGTTTATTAAGGCATCAGAAGAAGGTGATTTTACATTGTTACAAGAACTTCTTGAAGAGTTGGAAAATGATTCCAACAAATCATTTAAATATATTGAAGAATGTATCAATGAAATGGAATTTGAAAATTTAATTAACTGTTTAAAATCTTAATATTATGGACAAAAATATATATACAATACTTATTGTTGATGATAATTCCAATAATTTAAAAGTACTGGCTGGTGTTTTAAAAATTGCTGGATATGATTTTAGAATGGCTAAAAGTGGTCAGCAAGCATTAAATATTTTAGAAAAAACATCGCCAGATTTAATTCTTCTGGATATTCAAATGCCTGACATGGATGGATTTGAAACCTGTTTGAAAATTAAAGAAAATAAGAACTTGGCTCAAATTCCTGTCATTTTTTTAACTGCAAATACAGATGCTGAAAGTGTGAATAAAGCATTTAAATCTGGTGGAGTAGATTTTGTTACGAAGCCATTTAATACAGGTGAATTATTGGCAAGAATTCAAACCCATATTACACTTAAAATACAATCGGAAGAATTGGTAAGGCAAAATGCTGCAAAAGATAAGTTTTTTTCAATAATTTCACATGATTTAAAAAACCCGTTAGCAAATATTATTGGATTTGCAGAATTAATAAAAGATAGCAGCAATGAAATTGATTCTGAAAAACTTGAGTTATTCATTGGTTATATTCATAATTCAGCCCTTTTTACACTTGAAATTTTGGAAGACTTGTTGGATTGGGCAAGGATTCAAAGAGGAAGTTTAAAGTCTGTCAAAAATAATTTCAACTTAAGTAATTTATTGTTACATAATATTGAGGGGCATATTCCGCAAGCTTTAGCAAAAAGTATAAATTTTGAATCTAATTTTGATAAAAATATATTTATCAATGCTGATGAGAAAATGATAACAGCTGTTGTTAGAAATTTAATTTCAAATGCCATTAAGTTTACACCTAAAGGTGGGCATATTTCAATTTCAACCAAAGAGAAAATAATAAATAACAAAAGAAGGATTGAAACAGAAATAAGAGATACAGGAGTTGGAATAACTGAAGAAAATATGAGTAAACTTTTTCAAATTGAACAAAACTATAATTCTAAAGGAACGAATAATGAATCTGGTACAGGATTAGGGTTGATACTTTGTAAGGAATTTATAAATCAAAATGATGGCAATATTAGAGTTGAAAGTGAGCTTACTGTTGGCAGTAGTTTTATATTTGATTTAGAATGTACTTAAGTTTAAAAAAATAAATAGGGAAAGAACCTTTATATGTCCACTTTTTTATAAATTCAACTCAAATTAAAAACTATGGAGGTTACCGTTAAAAAAATGAATAAATATTTAATGTTTAAATTACCCTCAGCTTTTTTATGCGGAGTTAAATTAAGAATGTTAGATAGTGCAAAAGCTGTAGTTTCAGTAAAACATAAATGGATCAATCAAAATCCATTTAATTCAATGTACTTTGCGGTACAATCTATGGCTGCCGAGCTTTCTACTGGAGCTTTAGTTATCAAAAAAATTAAGGAAAGTGGTAAAAACATTTCTATGCTAGTAACCAATCATAATGGAAAGTTTATTAAAAAAGCTGTTGGTTTAATAACTTTTACTTGTTGTGATGGAGCTTTAATTGATGCAGCAATTCAAAGAACAATAGAAAATGGAGAAGGACAAACTATTGTAATGAAATCAGTTGGTATTAATGAAAATGGTGAACAGGTTTCAACGTACGAATTTGAATGGAGCGTAAGGTTAAGGCAATAGACAAAAGTGATTAAAAATCAAAATAATTAATAACTGAAACTATACATTCAAATTTTCTAATTCTTTATAATTGGAACTTAGCTTTTTCAATAAAATACCGTAAATAATGCGGTAATACAACCATAGGAAACCACACATTATTATAAAAGTTACAATTTGAACAAACAACAATACATTTAAGAAAGTTTTGCTGTTAACATTACTATTTTCCATACTCATTACTTCAACTAATGTCTCTGGATTTGAGAACATTATCGCATTTAAAGCCAAAGATAGAATTGCATATAAAGCAATATTATAGTACACATAGTAATTCACAGTTTTTCGTGTTTTTATAATTTTTCGCATCAATAAATTGGTAGAGTCAATTACTGAAATGGCTTTGAAATTTTTATAAAAAAGAATGAGAAAAACAAATAGAATTACATAATGGATTCCTTGTGTAACATACAAAAATGTTTTTAAATGAAATTGCTCATAAATGTCTAAATAACTTTCGGGAATTAAAAAATTTAAGCCTGTCCAAAATATAAATTCAGCAATGCAAATAATGAAAATCCATTTTACAATTGACGAGGATTTTTTGTGTATTAATTTATAAATCTCATTATATGACAGCTTTGGAAAATCAGCTTCACGCTTTTTCCAATCTTTTTTTAATAAATCTAACTCTTTCATAATTAAGGATTTAAGATTGCTTTTAAGCGAGTTTTAATTCTATTGATTTTAACACGTGCATTTACTTCAGAAATCCCCAAAGTTTCAGCAATTTCTTTATAATTTTTTTCTTCTAAATATAAAAAAATTAACGCTTTCTCAATATCTGATAATTGGTGAATCGCTTCATACATTAATTTTAACTGCTCTTCTTCAGTTGGATCATAATCTGTGGCTTCAATTTTGTGTAAAACACTTTCAAAATCTTGCGTTTGTATAGTTCGCTTTGATTTCCTGTATAAGGTAATTGCTGTGTTTAATCCAATTCTATACATCCAAGTACTTAGTTTTGAATCACCTCTGAATTTTGGATATGCTTTCCACAGTTGTATAGTGATTTCCTGAAACAAATCATTGTGAGCATCTTGATTGTTGGTGTAAATTCTACACACTTTATGAACGATATTCTGGTTTTTTTGAAATTCGTCAATAAATTTATGTTCAAGGTCTTTATTCACTAGCTTGTTTTGAATTCATTTATAAGTAGTTAAAAAAAGTGATTTGTTACAAATTTACCGAAAATAAAAAAAGCAACTCCTTTGAGCTACTTTTTTACAAGACTTTAGATAAGAGGAGTAATTAATTTTCCTGACTTTTTATTTTGAGCACAAACTCATTTAACTGTTTGCCATATTTTGATGTTTTTACTTTTTCAGTCAAAGAATTGTTAATAGTATCTAATAATTTAATATTTACATTGTACAATTCTGTAAGCGCTAAAAACGGTGCAACTTCAGTATCTGAATGTAATAAGGCGTAGTTTGTGGTATATAAGTAACGTCTTCTTAATAATTTTTTTTCATCCAATTCACTCTTTATGCGTATTACAGTGTCATTCGCTATTTTAGCATCGAATTTTTCTTTAATTAAATCGAGCTGTTTTCCATTAAATTTTTGAATCATTGCCTTGTATTCATCAAGCAATATTTGATTTGAGGAGCCTGTTATTTTAACAGAAGTAGCAAGTTTAGACAACTTAGATGTTATTGTGATTTCACCTTTTTCACCAAAAAAAGAAATTTTTTCACCTGACATTTCGCCTAAAGTAATATAATAAATTTCTGGACTTTCAACATCATCTGCAAGGATAAAATTACTTTCGCCATTCAGTTGAATTGAATCAACAGTAATTAATAAAGTATCTTTTAATTTTTGTAAATACAGGGTTCCCTTTTTTAAACCGTCTATATTTCCTTTTACAATCATATTTCCTTTGTGACTTTTCCCACAAGAAATAACCAAACTAATTACAATAATATAAGGTAATAATTTTTTCATTTTATAAATTTTAAGCGCACAAATATCTAACTTTTATTTGGTTTTTGAAATTATTAAGGTGCAACAATTCGCATTAATTCTGCCGTTAACATAGCACCGTAAGTACCAACAACATAACCAAATACAGCCAATAAAACCCCAACAGTTGCTAATGATGGGTGAAAAGCAGCGGCAACTACAGGAGCAGAGGCAGCTCCTCCAACATTTGCCTGACTTCCAATAGCTAAAAAGAAATAGGGAGCTTTAATTAATTTTGCTACAAGTATAAGTAATAAAACGTGTATAGTCATCCAAACCAGCCCAACGAAAATCAATCCAGGATTGTCAAAAATCTTCGTCAAATCCATTTTCATTCCAATAGTTGCTACTAAAATATAGATAAAAACACTTCCAATTTTACTGGCACCTGCTCCTTCGTAAGTTTTTAATTTGGTAAATGATAAAATAATTCCTAGAGCTGTTGCAATACTAATCATCCAAAAGAATTGTGATCCAAAAGATGACCAAGCAGAACTACTATCGCTAACTGATGCAACATTTTCAATTAAAAATGAAGAAACAGTGTTTGCTCCAAAGTGTGAAATTCCAACAACTGTAAATGCTATAGAAAGTATCACCATAAAATCTGTAAGTGAAGGATTTCGTGTGTTAGCAGAAGCATAGGACGATACTTTTTCTTTTAAGATTTCAATGGCCGAAGTATCTGCTTTTAACCATTTGTCAATTTTTTTCTGTTTTCCAATTCCCAATAATAAAATAGCCATCCAAATATTTGCTACAACAATATCAACAATTACCATACCTCCATATTTATTGGGATTGTATTCATAAATTTCAAGCATTGCAGCTTGGTTTGCACCACCACCAATCCAGCTGCCAGCCAAGGTTGCAAGGCCTCTCCAAACGGCATCGGGACCAACACCTCCAATTGTTTCAGGCGACACAATTGAAACTAACATAATTGCAATAGGTCCGCCAATAACAATGCCAAGTGTACCAGTTATAAACATAATCAAAGCTTTTGGACCTAAATTAAACACAGCTTTTAAATCTACACTTAAAGTCATTAAAACCAGTGCTGCAGGCAATAAATACCTACTAGCCATATAATATAATTCCGATTGGTGTTTTATTGTTTCGCCGTCAGCATTTACAATTTGCCATTCAGGAGCAATAACCCCTATTGTAGTAAAAAGCCCAGGCAGCATATAAGCCATTAATAAGGCAGGAATATATTTGTAAAATTTTTTCCAAAAACTATTTTCGCTTGATGAAGTGTAAAAAACAAAACCTAATGTCAGCATTAAAATTCCAAAAATAATTGTGTCTTGTGTAATAATTGGTGTTGTATCCATATGTTATTTATAATGGGGCTAAATTAACTTTTTTTATGAATTATGTCACTAAAAAAACGTTTTCGTTGTCGTATCTTTGCGCGATAAAAATGTTAAAAATGAAATATATAAAAATCTATTTTTTAGGAATGTTGATGTTGGTTACAGGCTTATCGGCGCAAGTAACTACTAAACAGTCAATTGCCAATCAAAATGAAATAAAAGATACGAGAGACATTCAAGGCGGAATGTGGATTCCATCTTTATTAGAGGGTGTAAATGAAGCTGAAATGATGCAACTAGGAAGTAAAATGACAGCAAAAGATATTTACGATGTAAACAATTCTAGTCTAAAAGATGCTATTGTGCATTTTAATGGTGGTTGTACTTCTGAAATTATTTCTCCTAACGGACTCTTATTAACAAATCATCATTGCGGTTATGGAGCGATTCAATCTCATTCGTCGGTTGAACACGATTACCTGAAAGATGGTTTTTGGGCGATGAATCTTGATGAAGAGTTGCCAAATCTTGGAATGACTGTAACTTTTATCAAACGAATTGATGACGTTACAGCTCTAGTTTTGGAAGGTGTTACTAACGATATGGATGAAGCTGCTAAACAAAGTCTAATTGATCAAAATATTGACAAAACAACCAAAGCTGCTAAAAAAGAAGCTTGGCAAAATGCCAATGTAAAATCGTTTTTCGATGGTAATCAGTACATTTTATTTATTACTGAAATTTATAAGGATGTGCGTTTGGTAGGTGCTCCGCCTTCTTTAATAGGAAAATTTGGGGCCGACACTGATAATTGGATGTGGCCTCGTCATACAGGTGATTTCTCTATGTTTAGAATTTATGCTGATGCAAATAATCTTCCAGCTGAATATTCAAAAGATAATAAACCTTACAAGCCAAATCATTATTTACCAATATCATTAGATGGTGTTGAAGAAGGTGATTTTACGTTGGTATTTGGTTTTCCGGGTCGTACCAATGAATATTTACCTGCGGTGGCTATAGATCAAATTGTAAATGTATTGAATCCTGCAAAAATTGAAGTGCGCGATAATGCTCTGAAAATCACAGATTCTTATATGCGTAAAGATGCAGATATAAAAATTAAATATGCTTCAAAATATGCTTCAACAGCAAATTATTGGAAAAAATGGATAGGTGAAAATCAAGGAATTGAAAAGTCGAATGCCATTGAGAAAAAACGCGAATTAGAAACAGCATTTTCAAAAATTGTTGAAGAAAAAGATTTAGTTGAATACGAAACTTTGTTGTCTGATTTTGAAAAATTATACAAAGAAATTGAAGGTGTTTCTTTAGCGCGTGATTATTGGATGGAAGTTGCATATAGAAATGTTGAGCTTTTAGGAATAACTTTTAGAGCTTTTCAGTTAGAACAGGCATATTTAAAGGGAGGTGAACAAGCATTTGAAAAAGCCAAATCAGCAACTTTGAACAGGTTAGAAGGTATTTATAAAAATTACAGTGTAATTGTTGATGAGCCCGTATTTAAAAACCTGATGAATTTATATGCCGAAAAAATGACTAAGGAGTATTTGCCTTCAAATATGAAAGGAGCAGATTATAATGCAATAGGAATCAACATTTATAAAACTTCAAAATTAACAAGTTTATCAGGTGCTGAAGAATTATTATCTGGCACACCTGAGGAAGTTTTCAAAAAGCTAAATGAAGATAGTGCTTATGCTTTTGGAAAAAAGATTCACACAACATTTTACAATGAAATTGAACCAAAATTCCAGGAGCTAAATATGCAAATTGTAGCTGTTCAAAAGGAATATATGAAAGCCTTGATGGAGGTTTTTCCTAATGAAAGATTTTTCCCTGATGCGAACAGTACGTTACGTGTAACTTACGGTCAAGTAAGAGGTTATGAACCAAGAGATGGTGTGTATTACGAAACTACCACTTATTTAGACGGTGTTATGGAAAAATATGTACCTGGTGATTATGAGTTTGATGTTCCTCAAAAATTACAGGATTTATATCATTCAAAAGATTTTGGGCCATATGCCGAAAATGGTAAAATACCAGTTTGTTTTATAGGGACAAACCATACAACTGGAGGAAATTCTGGTAGCCCAGCAATTGATGCCCATGGAAATTTAATTGGTTTAAATTTTGACAGGGTTTGGGAAGGAACCATGAGTGATATGAATTATGATCCGGATATTTGTAGAAATATTATGGTTGATATTCGTTACGTACTATTTATTGTTGATAAATACGCAGGTGCTAAAAATTTAATTGAAGAAATGACTTTGGTAAATCCCAAAACAATTATAAAAACAAAAACAAATACAAAAGAAGTAAAACCTTAATCAAATGAAACACGTAAAATTATATTTATTTATTGCAACACTATTTGTGTCGCTAAGTATTTCAGCTCAAAAAACTGAAAAAGTAGACCCAAGAGACATACAAGGCGGTATGTGGATTCCTTCATTATTAGAAGGAATGAATGAAAATGAAATGCAACTTTTGGGAAGTAAAATGACGGCTAAAGATATTTATGATGTCAATAAGTCGAGTTTAAAAGACGCTATTGCACATTTTGGAGGCGGTTGTACTTCTGAAATTATTTCACCAAACGGATTGTTATTAACCAATCATCACTGTGGATATGGCGTAATTCAATCACATTCATCTTTAGAACATGATTATTTAAAAGATGGCTTTTGGGCAATGAGTTATGATAAAGAGTTGCCAAACGAAAGTTTAAGTGCCACTTTTATCAAAAGAATTGATGATGTTACAACACAGGTTTTTGAAGGTGTAACTGACGATATGGATGAGGCGTCTAAGCAAAGTTTGATTGATCAAAATATAGACAAAGCAACCAAAGCTGCGCAAAAAGAGGAATGGCAAGATGCAAACGTTAGAGCTTTTTTTAAAGGAAATCAATATTTGTTATTTGTAACCGAGAAATTTACAGATGTTCGTTTGGTAGGTGCGCCTCCAACTTCTATTGGAAAATTTGGTGCTGATACTGACAACTGGATGTGGCCTCGTCATACGGGTGATTTCTCTATGTTTAGAGTATATGCCGATGCAAATAATCGTCCAGCGGAATATTCAAAAGACAATGTACCTTACAAACCACTTCATTTTTTACCAATTTCTTTAGATGGTGTTGAAGAAAGTGACTTTACATTGGTATTTGGTTTTCCAGGTAGAACAAACGAGTATTTACCGGCAGTTGCAGTTGATCAAATTGTAAATGTGTTGAATCCTGCAAAAATTGAAGTTCGTGATAATGCATTGAAAATTATGGATTCTTATATGCGTAAAGATGCAGACATTAAAATAAAATATGCATCAAAATTTGCTTCAACAGCAAATTATTGGAAAAAATGGATAGGAGAAAATCAAGGGATTAAGCAAACAAATGCCATTGTAAAAAAGCAAGAATTAGAAGCTGAATTTTCTAAAATTGTAGCTGAAAAAGACTTGCAAGGCTATTCAACATTACTTTCAGATTTTGAAAAATTATACAAAGAAATTGAAAGAGTTTCATTAGCAAGAGATTATTGGGTTGAAATTGCTTACAGAAATGTAGAACTTCTTGGTATTACTTTTTCTGCTTACCAATTAGAACAAGCATTTTTAAAAGGAGGAGCACCTGCTTTTGAAAAAACAAAGGAAGCAACACTAAACAGATTAAAAGGAACTTATAAAAATTACAGTATAGTTGTAGATGAGTCAGTTTTTGAAAAATTGGTAAATATGTATATTGAAAAAATGCCTATTGAATACTTGCCTGCATCAATGAAAGGTATTGATGTTGCTAAAATTACTAAGGATATTTATGCAAATTCAAAATTAACAAGTTTATCAGGTGCTGAAAAATTATTGTCTGGCTCTGCAGAAGAGGTAATTAAAAAATTAAATGCAGACAAAGCATATGCTTTTGGAAAACAAATTCATGCAACTTTTTACAATCAAATCGAGCCGAAGTTTCAACAGTTGAATTTAGAAATTAATGCAGTTCAAAAAGAGTATATGACTGCTTTAATGAAAGTTTTCCCTAACGAACGCTTTTACCCTGATGCAAATAGTACTTTAAGAGTAAATTACGGAATGGTTCAAGGTTACTCACCAAAAGATGGTGTTTATTATACCAATAAATCTTATTTAAAAGGAGTAATGGAAAAATATGTGCCGGGCGACTATGAATTTGATGTACCTCAAAAATTACAGGATTTATACAACGCAAAAGATTTTGGGCCATATGCTGAAAATGGTAAAATGCCTATCAATTTCTTATCTACAAATCATATGACTGGTGGAAATTCTGGTAGTCCGATGATTGATGCACACGGAAATATGATTGGCTTGGCGTTTGATACTACCTGGGAAGGCACCATGAGTGATTTGTATTTTGATGCTGACATTGTAAGAAGTATTTCGGTCGATATTCGTTATGTATTATTTATCATAGATAAATATGCAGGAGCCCAAAATTTAATCGACGAAATGACTTTGGTGCATCCTAAGAAAAAAAGTAAGTAGTAAAAATATAATTACTAAGTTGAGTGTAAAAAGAGAGGTTGTTGATTTAAATCAACAACCTCTCTTTTATACATTAAGTTAAAATTCAGTAATTATTTTGAATATAAATTTCGAAATAATTGAAAACAATGAAAAGTAAATTAACCCAAATATGTTTTTAATATTTTACTTCTGGAAGTATGTTTTAAACGTCTAATAGCTTTTTCTTTAATCTGACGAACACGTTCGCGGGTTAAATCGAAAGTCTCACCAATTTCTTCCAAAGTCATAGGGTGTGTGTCACCTAAACCAAAGTATAATTGTACAACATCAGCTTCCCTTGGAGTTAATGTTTCTAAAGCGCGTTCAATTTCAACTTTTAATGATTCGTGTAATAAGGCCCTGTCTGGATTTGGAGATTCGCCTGTATTCAAGACATCATATAAGTTTGAATCTTCACCTTCAATTAGTGGCGCATCCATAGATACGTGACGACCAGAGTTTTTCATAGACTCTTTAACATCGTTCACGGTCATGTCTAATTTTTTTGCAATTTCTTCAGCAGAAGGAGGTCTTTCGTTCTCTTGCTCTAAAAAAGCATACATTTTGTTTATTTTATTGATAGATCCAATCTTGTTTAAAGGCAAACGTACAATACGTGATTGTTCAGCTAAGGCTTGTAAAATAGATTGGCGAATCCACCAAACGGCGTAAGAAATAAATTTGAAACCACGGGTTTCATCAAAACGTTTGGCAGCTTTAATTAATCCTAAATTTCCTTCATTAATTAAATCGGGTAGTGTTAATCCTTGATTTTGGTATTGTTTTGCTACAGATACAACAAAACGTAAGTTAGCTTTTGTCAATCTTTCTAAAGCGACTTGATCGCCCAATCTTATGCGTTGAGCTAATTCTACTTCCATTTCGGCAGTAATTAAATCAACCTTTCCTATTTCTTGTAAATACTTGTCTAATGATGCAGTTTCTCTGTTAGTAACCTGCTTGGTAATTTTAAGTTGTCTCATTTAAAAGCTAATATTTATTTAGTTACGTAATAAGTGTACATGATAGTATACGTAGTAATTATAGAAATGTTACAAATAAGTTTAATAAATGTGAATAATTAACATCTTTTAACATAAATACTCTTTTTTGAAGAAAAATATTCACTAAAATGAGTATAATTTTAAATTTTTTCTAATAAAAAAAGGCTACTCATTTCTGAGTAGCCTTTTTGAAAATATATAACTTTGATTAATCTCTTGATCTTGGTTTTCTATCTCTGTCTCCACCACGATTGTCTCTTCCGCGATTATCACGTCCACCTCTGTCATCTCTTGGAGGTCTTTCTACAAACCCCTCAGGTTTTGGTAAAAGTGCTTTTTTAGAAACTTTGTCTTTACGGGTTTTAGGATCTTTTCCAAAGTATTTAACATCAAAAACATCTCCCATTTTAACAACATCAGTCACGTTATCTGTACGTTCCCAAGCCAATTCAGAAATATGTAATAATACTTCATTTCCTGGAGCATCATTATATTCTACAACAGCGCCAAAATCAAGTAATTTAATTACTTTAACTTCATAAACGCTTCCAACTTCTGGTTTGAACATTAAAGAGTCAATTTTAGCTAATACAGCATCAATTCCAGCTTGGTTGGTTCCTAATATTTCAACAATTCCTTCTGTTGTGATTGGGTCTTCATTAATTACTATGGTACAACCAGTTGTTTTTTGTAATTCTTGAATTACTTTTCCACCAGGTCCAATTAAAGCTCCAATAAAATCGTTAGGAATTGTTCTTGTAATCATTTTAGGTGCATGTGCTTTTACATCTGCATTTGGTTGCGCAATTGCTTCTGTAATTTTTCCTAAAATATGTAAACGCCCTTCACGAGCTTGTTTTAATGCATTTACTAAAATCTCATAAGACAATCCTTTGATTTTAATATCCATTTGACAAGCAGTAATACCGTCAGCAGTTCCAGTAACTTTAAAATCCATATCACCTAAATGATCTTCATCACCTAAAATATCAGATAAAACAGCATAGCGATCTCCATCAGAAATCAATCCCATTGCTATACCAGAAACAGGTTTTTTCATTTGAACCCCAGCATCCATTAAAGCCATTGTACCGGCACAAACAGTTGCCATTGAAGATGAACCGTTAGATTCTAATACTTCAGATACAACTCTTACTGTATAAGGACAATCAGTAGGAATCATTCCTTTTAAAGCACGTTGTGCTAAATTTCCGTGACCTACTTCTCTTCTTGAAGTTCCTCTTAATGGACGAGCTTCACCAGTTGAGAAAGGAGGGAAGTTATAATGTAAGTAAAAAGATTCTTCACCTGAAAATGTTGGCATGTCAATTTGGTTAGACTCTCTTGAAGTTCCCAAAGTAACTGTTGCCAAAGCTTGAGTTTCACCTCTTGTGAAAATAGCAGAACCATGTGTTGATGGTAAATAATCAATTTCACACCAAATTGGACGAATATCAGTAGTTTTTCTACCGTCTAAACGTAAACCTTCTTCAAGTGTTAAATTACGAATCGCGCTTTTTTCAGCTTTTGAATAATATTGTGAAATTAAAGATCCTTTATCAGCTAATTCTTCATCTGTAAAAGTAGCTTTAAACGCTTCTTTAATTTCTGCAAATGCAGCACTACGTTCATGTTTAGCACTTCCTGCTTTTGCAATATCATATACTTTTTGATAAGAGAAATCGTGTGCCTTTTTCTCAATATCTTCATCTTTTATTGCTAATTCATATTCACGAGTTTCTTTTTTTCCAAAAGCCTCAGCCAATGCAACTTGAGCAGCACATTGAATTTTAATAGCTTCGTGCGCAAATTTAATCGCTTCTGCCATTTCTTCTTCGCTGCATTCATCCATTTCACCTTCAACCATCATAACAGAATCTGCAGAAGCACCAACCATCATGTCAATATCTGCTTCTAGTAATTGTGTTCTACTTGGATTGATTACAAATTTACCATTTATTCTTGCAACACGTACTTCAGAAATTGGAGTTTCAAAAGGAAGGTCACTTAACTGAATAGCTGCTGAAGCCGCTAAACCAGCTAATGCATCTGGCATTACATTTTCATCATGAGACATTAATTGAATCATAACTTGTGTTTCTGCGTGGTAATCTTTAGGAAATAATGGTCTTAAAACACGATCAACTAAACGCATTGTTAAAACTTCACCATCACTTGGTCTTGCTTCTCTTTTAAAGAAACCTCCAGGATATTTACCAGCTGCTGCAAATTTTTCTCTGTAGTCTACAGTTAAAGGTAAAAAGTCAATTCCAGGACTTGCAGAGTAATTAGAGACTACTGTACATAATAACATGGCATTGCCCATTTGTACAACAACCGAACCATGCGCCTGTTTTGCTAATTTTCCTGTTTCTAAAGAAATGGTTCTTCCATCTCCTAAATCAATAATTTGTGTATGTACCTTCGGTATCATAAATAATTTTTTAAAATTTAATTAAACAATTGGTTGTTGTTGTGTTGTGTTTACCAATGAA
>Ga0102815_10001490_pt1 | contig 14649 bp, 12 predicted proteins | sample ColrivemetaGS759_FD_79113 | JGI IMG/M metagenome (GOLD analysis project Ga0102815, IMG submission 79113) | Estuarine microbial communities from the Columbia River estuary - Ebb tide ETM metaG S.759 | ecosystem: Environmental > Aquatic > Marine > Intertidal zone > Estuary | place: USA: Columbia...
ACCGTAACTTTAATAGAAGAGGTTCAACAAGGACTGTCTTTAAGTGCGGAGTACACAAGTAAAGATGAGTTCTTGAATGGCCCTTTCCACGTAACCCCAGACTGTGCTTTCCGCAAGATCATACCAGGTGTCGTCATTGCAGTGGGTCGCTGGATAGAGGATGGAGATGAGCAGGTAATTGTTGTGTCCAACAAGCAGGAGATTGTAGCTAGGGAGCATGGGGGGAGGTGGGAAATCTCTGTGGATATAGACTTAGTTACAAGGGATGTCCACTCACAGGCTGACATAGCGGATAGGACTGTGGTTTGGCTTTGGTCTACCTTGAGGCCGAAGCTGGCGAACCTTGGATTGGAGATGTCTGATGTGGGCTTAGGTGGCGAGGGGGAAGAAGTCTATGACGAGAACGGAGATGATTACTTCTACACAGCTTCAATGAGCCTTAGTCTCCAGACAGATTGGTTTATCCACTTCCCTGTGTTGGTACCTATTCGCGGTTCTAGTCAAGATCTAGTTCCTATCTCAGAGTTCGATGCACCTCTTGTAGGCTTAGGTAGAGACAACAGTTTCGTGCAGAGGATAATTTAATAAGTCCTTTATTGTGGTCTTGAGGCAGAAATGAAAAACCTCAAGGATTATCTGATGACTGACATCCTCAACAAAGAAGACATTCTTTTGGACCGCGAGAAATACCTCGCTCAATCCAAGAAAATCAAAAGCAATTATGGTCACGAAGCCTACCTTTCTGCCTTAGAAACTTCATTGGAGAACTTTGAAGAGTACATGACAGAATTCATTATTAAGGATTGGGCAAGAGAAGATTTTGAAGAAGGGGCATACACCCTCAATAAGTTGAAAAGAAGGAGAGACATCCCTCCAGAACTAAAGAGCAAAATCGAGGTAAGAGCTCGATACTTAGAGGTCTTGTTCAGACAAGCAAAGGGGCTGCGAGGGTATGATGGTATCTATGAGAGATACCGTAAGATCCCAATTAGAAAGAGGACTAGAGCACAGTTAAAAGAAATGATTCGAGAGATTGAGAGCTTAGGCGGTCATGAGTTAATAACTAAAGGTGCTAAAGGTTGGGCTGGAGAATGGTATGCGGAGAGAAAGGAATCAAGGCTAAAGAAAGAGCGTAATAGGGTAGTTTCAGACCTCATGAATCAAATAGATAAGGCTAAGAAGGACAAAGAGCTGGAAGATCTCGCCCAAGAGGTTGGATCCCTACAAGCTCAACCTGATTATGTTAGAGAGTATGAAAACATCCTCGAAGAGCTCCAAGCTAAGATCGAAGAGAAGTACTCTGTTGTAGGTAAGGGTCGGAAATTTCTGAAGAGAGTCTTTAACAAAGGACGCAGAGCTTCACAGATCAGAACCGCGTCACAGATGCTCAACCATCTCAACAAAGAGATCTCCGACCTCAAGAAGGAACTATAATCATGAGACAAGCACAGAAAATCGCCCGTCTAGAGCAACGTATAAACCAGCTTGAGAAAGAGGCAGGAGTCTTCGACTCGTTTTCAGAGGGGGTGCTTAAATCTATCCTAGAGAAAGTCCTCAAGATGATGGTCGAAGAGAATCTGATTTCGGAGCACTTCAGCTACAGCCCAAGTATTAAGTTCATTAAAAGAGGCGGGTTGGAGAGTGCGTTCGTGAAGGGCAACAATGACCTCGGAGACTTCTCTATCAGGGTAAACAAGAAGGGGGGGAATGTAGTTGTTTTCTTAAGACCCTCTGAAGGAGGTCGTGTGCTATTAGGGAAGGATGTCAGGTTCTCTCTAATAGACCCCAAAGCCTCTGAGAGGAAGATCCTTCAAGAAGTAGGGGGCAGTTTAAAAAGTAAGGGCAAAGTCGGCTTACTGCATGAGCTACTTACGGGCTACAACCCTCACCTTTAACCTTCTCCCTCTCAAACGTTATAGTCTTTAAATAATCAGAGGATAACTGACCCAATTAATGAAAGGATTTGTCCTATGAGACAACTAACAGCATCACAGAAAATCGCTCAACTTGAACACCGTATCGCCAGACTTGAAAAATCTGCTAGTCGCTTTGACTCCTTGAACCTCGAGGTCGTCGCATCAGCGGCAGAAGATGTTGCCCTCATGGTCAATGCTAGGTTTAACACCAAGTCTTCTACCATCCGCAAGCAAAAAAGAGGCAAAACAGTAACAGCATTCTTCATGCTACTTCGAGGGCGTGAGGTTCTCACAAAGGTTTTCGTAAGAAAGACAAGAAACCGCTTGGTCGCTTTCATGAGAAACTCTACGGGCTTTGTTGAACTCGGCAATGTTGAGTATTTCACCGCAGATTCTCAATCTTCTGTACGAGAGCTTCTTGAGAGTGTAAGGTTTAACCTTAAAACAGATAGTTCTATCGACCTCTATGTTGACTCCTCAGAGATTTGATCCAAAAGTATCTCTCTGTCTTGCGGGGACACGAAAATAGGTGTGTGGTCTCCCCTATGGGTGTTGAACTCAAGGTATTCTAACGCCATGTGGTAAGCTTCACTTTCTGTGAGTTCGGGGTTTTTTTTCGACATCTCCCCCGCCCAATATTCAACGACCTGATCTTTGTCATAAACGACAGCAAAGGGTTCGTAGGAAACCCCTATGATCATGTCATTAAAGATCTCTCGCGGTTCTAGTAGGAGTAGTTCTTCCATCGTAACCTCTATTCAATAGTTTATTTATTCAATCGACTGATAAAGTGAACATCTAAAAAGCTAGGTTACTATGCCAATAATCAAGTTCCAATGTCAATCTTGTGGTCTCTTACAAAGAAAAAGAGTGCGAGGAGTTCAGTCTGTAGATTGCCCTTGTGGAGATACCGCGTATGCGGAAGGGTCTCGACCTGTTTCTAGTATAGGATTCTCTTCAGAGGTTGAGGGCAGTATGAAAGCCCAAACTTCTGGGATTGAGTCTTTTGATTTGGATTTTGATCGAGTTATTGGCGAAGAGTCAAAACAGAAATGGGACACCGTATATCGAAGGCAACGAGATAAGTGGGATGTCCTCCATCAAAGTGACAGTGCCAGCGGCTACGATATTATGAGGCTACCTGACGGGAGCTATGGTTCTTTGCCTGAAAAAGCTAAGGTGTTCCGAGAAAACCGTCAGGACAATATGAGAAAAATACGAACTCAGAACAAGTAAAGGAGTAGTCAGATGGCTATAGAAAATAGTTACCTACCACCAGGTGTTTACACAAGCACCGTATTTGGAAATCAAAACCAAAACCAAGCTCGACTGCAAGGCAGGGTGCCTACCTTAATCGGCACAGGTCGCCAGACCATCGAGAGCAAGGGCAGTCTCCTCGTAAGAGGCTCGTCTGCTGTGGTTGATCAACGGATCGTAGAAGAAGATCCATCAGGCAGAATGGTTGCAGGAGAGAATCCCGATGGGAGTTACACCTATCAGGACTTCGACGGCGAGACAAACCAACTTCAGGTCAGGAAATGGCCTATCGTCACAGGTGACGGGTCTGGGACTAACGCTACGGTTCCTTCTTCTGTTACCGTGAGCATCAACGGCATTAACACTGTCGTTCTCGCAGTTGATGGTGCTGAAGGAGTTCTTACTCTCGCGGAAGCCCCTAAGCAAGGAGACGACGTAAGAGTTTCTTACTTCTTCAACCGCACGGACACTTTCGTAGAAGAGGAAAACCTTTCTAGTCAGGTGTCTCCTTTCGACACAGAACTTCTCGGGAGTAGTTCCCCCTTCGTGATCGACAATACCTCTAACACTCTTATCTTAACTGTAGATGGTGTGACAGGTGTTATCACACTCCCTAACGGAGCTCAGGGTGATCGAGCGAACTCCCTCCAGCGTGTCATCGCAACCATTAATGGTGCAGGGCTTGCTTCTCTCGAAGCAGACTCCTACAAAGACACGGAAGGTGGCGACAACCTCATCCTGACAGCAGAGGGGTCGATCCTTGTAGGTAACGGCACAGCTAACACCACTATCGGTGTTTACTTGAACCAGACAGGCAATGAACGCACCCGCACGTTCTTTACTCAGTATGGCCCTATTGTAGACGGAACAAACAGTGGAGTTATTACTACCTCCACTGACAATGTGACCGTTAGGGTTGACGGGGTAATTGTAGCGGTTGAGTCTGTAGACGGTTCAACGAACGCTATCACCCTCGCACTCCCCCCTAAAGTAGGTACTGTCATTAGTGTTGACTACTACCACAATACTTTCAGAGATCAGTTCGACTACGTGTCGGGTCGTGACATCACCTCCATCGACAGAGTTTCTCTTGTCGCATCAGGCGGTGGCTCAGCGGCCTTGTTTGTTGAAGACGTGGACTTTGTACTCTCAGACGACAAGATTGTCTGGGGTACAGCGACAGTTGCCTCTGCGGGTGCAGTACAGAATGGCCAGACCCCTTTCGGCAACAACCAAGTGTCTCCAACTCTCCGAGATGAGAGAGCCTATCTTTTAGAGTGTTCTTCTGTAATTACGAATGCCGTCCCTCCTAGAGTCCTCCAAAACGTCTTTAAACTCCCCTTCCAGCCCGTTGACGGATCTGGTGCAGGGAAAGCCACTAACAGAGCTGATCTTGTCACAGTGAGGACAGGAGTCACCCTCTCAGACGCCCTTGTCAACCCTCTTGCAGTTGTGACTAAGGTTGACCCTCAGACTTCACAGGTAACTCTCGCCTCTGATATCCCTGCGAACCATAAGGTGTTTGCGAGCTTCTACTACTCCAATATTCAAGACAAGTTCGGAGATAAAGCGTATCGAGTCGAGGTTGAGTCTGCGGGAGCTTCTGGAGTTGGCACTTACTCTGTTAAGTCTTTAAACGAGACTCTTTATAACGTGACTCTTGAAGGCAAAGGTACAGATCTTAGTGAAATCGCCTTGAACTTCCCTTCAGGATCTGAGTCCATGTCAGGTGCTAGAGTTATAGGAGGCACCCCTGTGGCGGAGAATGTCACCGTTGAGCTTCGTAGTTACGACGAGACTCCCGCGATCTTCTTCACCGAAGGCTTCGGAGACTACTTCCTCGTCGAGGGTGCTTCAGACACTCTTGCTATTGAGGCAGACCTTCAGGCAATCACGATTGACTTCTCTGCCCCTATGGGTGCTGGTCGTAACGGTCACATTGCGACTCTTGTAAGTGACTTACTTACGTATGACGTTGCGAGCAACAACACTAACTACGGTGCGACAGCATTAACAAGAGCGGTCACTCTCACTGTAGATGGCGTAACTCTCGCAGAAGCTTCTATTAACGGCGTAGGTGACGATGTTGAGACTTGGGTCGGTGCTATCAACACAGCAGCGAACGCTTCTGCACCTGTTTACACAGCCATGTCTAGCTTCTCTGCTTGGGAAGCGAAGGCGAATTCATATGCTGGCTTCAAGTTCCGTTTCGTCGGCGACTCGAATGGTGCTTCTGCCGTAGCCTCTGCCACGATTGGTGCGGCTGTTTACCTCAGCCCCGACGACCTCGCTAACGCTGTTGGCGTGGCGATTACTAATGCAATCACCGCAGACATCGTTGGTGCAAACGCAGACTTTACAGGTCTTGATCTCAGTTGCTCTGCGGATAACACAGGCCGTTTAGTATTTAGTTTGGATTCTCTTCCAAACGCTAACGACTCATACGGATTTATTGAGTTCATCGCAGATACTGAAGATACGTTCCTCAGTATTGCAGGCGTAGACTTCGATACTCAGAACGCAACCACGAATGGCAACGGCACTCAGACTAAGTTTGGTTTCCTCCCTGTCGCGGCACACTCACGCACCACCCTTACTTCAGGCGAGCTCCGTGACCGCTTGATTCTTAAAGGTAGGACTGTTATAGGTAACAAGTACTTCCCAACATCAGATCTAGGTGTATCTGTTGATCAGGGTGTGCGGGTCGAAGATGCTGGCCTCAGTGCTGGCGACTCCGCTGTTGCTTCAAGAAGATCTGTAGTTGATGCCCCAAGTGTCCTCCTTCGTTTGGGTTGGGGTGATGTAGACGCTCTTGGTATTCCTGCAAAGACACTGTACAGTGCTGGCAATGACCAGAATGACACTCTTGTTCTTGAGATTGATGGTAGTACTGTCACTATCAATTTATCAGATGCTACGGCTCAAGGTAATCTCACTTCAATTACAGATATCCTTGATGATGTAGTAATCGCGGTAGGTGTAAATGCCACTGCTCACATTGAGGGTGCGGGCATCCGTGTTATCAATGCAAACTCTAACATTGATTCCTATATTAGAGTTGGTGCAGGTAACGGTAATTCATCTTTCGGTTTAACTGAGGGTGAGTCTGTTTCTTCTGTAGGTGTCACCGCCCAAGCTTTGACCTCAGCTCTTATGAGTAATGTTGTTGCGAAGGCCTCTTTCGCAACAGCTCTCTTCTCTATTGAGCCAAGCACAGACGCAACTGCGGGTCACTACGCAGAGAAAGCTGTGTCTTACCTCCACGTAAACCAAACAGGTCGTAGTTTTGTTGGTTTCGAGAGTCTCTCAACTAGTACCAGCTCTATCCTTGAAGTTACAGGGGGTCGTGTTGCTACAACTAGAGGAAGTGGTACGAAGATCACCGTAGGCGACGGAGCTGTCGGAGAGAATGCATATCAAGGGTTTGTGGTCACTTCCGATAACCCGAAGGGTTCGGGGTCAGCTAATGACTCACGCCTCAACGACGGTTCTGGCTCAGATGGTGTTGTAGGACAGACTTATGTTGATTCAGTAACAGGCCTCACCTTCTCCCTCCTCGCAAGAGAAGGTGGTTTGTCATACCCTACAGGTGTCAACGCAAGAGTTCTCTTCAGCGTATCCACTACCCTGACAACCGACGCTAATATTCCTGTGTCTCTCATACAAGGTGTTGAACTCACTGTGTCTAACACACTCAACACACAGGCAGGAGACATTGCTCTCGTAGAGACTTTTGTTAAGAGTGGTTCTGAGCCTTCTATAGGTCAGACCTACTATGTTGACTTCACCCGTGTTAGATCACTCTTTAACACTCGTACCTTCACCTCTCTCGGAGACGTGGTAGCCACTTATGGGCCTCTGAGTCCAGAGAACTCTTTGAGCTTGGGTGCTTACCTCGCGTTTGCTAATGGTGCTTCTGCAATTGCTTGTAGGCAGATCCCTCTCGCGAAGGGTCAGAGTATTGCCACCGAGGATCAAGTCATCTCGGCAATTTCTGGTGTTGTAGGTGAGATCACACCAGGCCTTTCACCTTCTGTGATTGTGCCTATTTACCCTGCGACATCAGCAATCCTCTCCGCAATCTCTAACCATTGTGACATTCAGTCTTCACTTCGTTATCGTTCAGAGCGTCGTGCTGTTGTTGGCGTAAAACCTGGCACTCAGCCAAGAGAAGTTCAGCTTCTCGCACAAGCAACAGGAAACTCAAGAGTTTGCATTGTTTACCCTGACATCGCCACTCTTACTTTCATAAACGACGTGGGAGTCAGTCAGAGCTTCCTCGTCGGTGGTGAATATGTTGCGGTGGGTGTCGCTCTTGCTACAAGCAACCCTAGTGTAGACAGTGCGACCCCTTGGACGGGTCGTGTAATCAATGGTTTTTCTTCACTTTCAAGAACTCTTGATGAGGTTGACGCGAACGCGACAGCTAAAGCGGGTGTGACTGTTATAAGTCAGAGAGCGGATGGCATCAAGGTCAGACATGGTTTGACCACAAACATGACTTCTACTCTCACTAAGACCCCTACGGTTATTCAGATCGCAGATGACGTTCAGATTCGATCTCGTAACCTCTTGAGTAGGTACATCGGTGTGAAGTACGTACCTCAGGTCATACAGCAGATTGAGGGTCGTTTGAACGCTTTCTTGAAGCAACTCGTCCGAGACCAGATCATCTCAACCTACACAGGCTTGAGTGTTCGTCGAGATCCCGAAGACCCAACCCAATTGAACGTGGAGGTCTTCTACAAGCCCGTGTACCCCCTCCTCTATATTCAATTCACCTTTACTCTTCAGGGTGGCTGATTTGTAGTGTATTTATCCTCCGCCTTTTCTAGTTTAACACTACTAAGAGAAGGCAGGGGATAACCATGTATGACCATAAGATCCGAGAACTCCAAGGGAGGTTGCTTCGCTTAGAGCGTGTAGCTTCTCAGGGCGACGAGGGCAGGTTCTTTGACAACCCTCTGGTAAGGTCTGTCAGAGAGTTTGCCGAGTCGGAGGCGATCTCTAATGATCTTCAGGTATCAGAGAATGCTTCTGATACCTTAGATTCTGAGAAGTCAAAAGAGCTACTTAAAGCAGAATCAGTTTTCGCACCCCCAACTCCAGCAGAGACCCGAAAAAAGCCAGGTGGCGAAGAGTTTTCAACCCTGAATCAGTTTGTATTAGAGACTGAGGAGGGTGTGAGGATGCCCTCTCCCGAAAAAGCAGAGCAACCCCCTCAGTCTTTGGATGAAGGTAAGCTGGATCTCAAGCAGAAAGCTGAGGATCGAGTGATAACCAGAAGTGAGAAGCTACGTGCTATAAGAGAAGTCATGAAAAAGAAGTCTAGCGGGGCTTGGCTTTTACGGCAAAGGTCACTCCAGAGAAGGAAAGAAGACAGTCGTTCTAATGGGAAACGTCGCCAAGACGATGAAGATGAGTTGACGGACAGCCAGCGTGAGGTTCAGCGAGAGAAAAGGGACTATGAGAGGAGAAAGGAGAGAGAACAGAAAGAGAGAGAACAGAAAGAGCAAGCCAAAGAGGAAAGAAAGAAAAACTTAGATCAACGCAAGCAGGATCAAGTCAGTGCGAGAGCCCAAGCGAAGGAAAAGAAAATAAAGTCTTTAGAGCAACAGGCGAAAGAGTACTCGAAAATGAAAGGGACCGAAAAAAGCCAATTTGTTAGAGTCGTGTACAAGCTACTCGACCGACAAGGCTCAAGTGGAGCGAAAGATGACCTGCAGTATAAATTGAAGAAGACTAAAAACCCCGAAGAAAAAAGCCAAGAAATTATTCGAGCCCTCAACTCTCTACGAAAAGGATAGAAAATGTCTACAGATCTTAATCTTACAAGCGAAGACCTCATAGTAATGAAGCACGGTGACAGATGCCCCGTCACCGCAGGGGCGACCCTAAGAAGCACAGGGTGGAAAGCGGGCTATTGGGTGAAGTATGTTGAAAATGAAAACAGTGCTTCTGAGTTCACCGTGGAACTCGCAGACGGTGTGTACGCTACGGGTTTTTTGATGTACGGCAGTGAAGATTACTCAAACGCAAGGCAAAGCAACTATAGGAACTTCACATCCTACCAGCAAAGAGGAGCCCTAGCATCTGCTTCAGGGGCATCTGTCTTGACCATGATTATGGGAGGCGGGAGATTTCTATTTTCTCAATTTGAGAGATTCAATCTTGACGTAAATGGAGACCGTACCATCCCTGCGAATTACGCTCTAAATGATAATCTTAAAGTGTCCGAGAATGGAGTTCTCTGCAACGACACGGACGCCCGTCTCCTAGCCAAAACGGGAGGGACTCTAGCTCTCCTTGTTGGGGTCTGTTGTAAAACTCCTGTGGATGGTAAATTAGGACTCGACCTGAAATTCTAAACCTATAATAGGTTTTGAAAGGAGACAAAATTGAGAAAATCACTACCAGGGATCGGGCATTGGCAAGAGTTCGACAAGATAAATACGACGTTAGAAGTAAATTACACCGTAAAGGTACTAGCTTCAATTCGAGGCGTGACTTATCGTCGAATTGAAGAAACGGAAACTAAAGGGATTTTCCACTTGAGGTTTTCTGTGAAGGGATACGGTGACTTTTTTTTGATGTATTCGGATTGCGACGAGGACTTCGCGAAGAAAGCAAAAAAGTCTTGGTCTGGCATCTTAAGTTATGTGGCCTCTCACCCCAATATCAGATGGGTGGACATTGAGTTCACACCCACTAATTCAATAATCAAGACTGTGATCTCACACTTAAGTAAGAAGTGAAATTAACGAAAACTCTCCAAGAAACACACTAACCTATGTGGGCATAAGATGAACAGAAAAGCAGGACACGTAAAAGATATAATCCTCGATGAGATCGAAAAGAGAGAAGATGAACTTAAAAGATATATACTAGTCAACACCGAATTGGAAGACCACCCTTTCTTCATAGAGCTTCTAGCAGGGAATTTAAAAACTGCCTATAGGAAAGCAAAGAGCTTTAACTTGAAGCAGGTGGTTGCCGAAATCGGACAAAGCGTAGAGGCCAAGCTTAAGGTTGCGAACGAGGCTCATGTAGTAGAAGAGATCCGACAGTACGCCATCAACAAAGGTCAAGACCGTCTGCAAAGCATGATTGATAGTATCATTACCAACCAAGCTAGACTCATGATCAAAGGAAATTGGAGTCGGCCGCGAGGTGTTAAGGGGTTCTCTAATCTTGTAACAACAGCTATCAAATTGTATCGAAAGGAACTCCCCCTCTCGTCACATATACCTAGTAGGGTTTCCCGCATCACCAAAACTAAGGTGGCTGAACATCTCTTGGATTGGTACTTCGACCAAATCGAAGAGAGAGTTGAAGACATGGGAGGGGTTTATGACATATTAGATATGTCAATCCTACTCAACCCTGATAGAGTCCTCCCTAAATCGCTAGAGGTTGGGGGGAGAAATTTATCTTATGAAGACTTCCTCAACCTCCTCCTAAAGGCGAGGAAGAAAATGCGGTTTGACCCAGATGTTTATCTCAACTATGACCCGCCCCCATCTGGAAGACGGGGCTACCTGAGAGCCCAAGTTCAGGTGACTACTACCGACGAAGACACACGGACGCCACTTTTACTCTCTTTTGATATTAAAAGCGACCAGAGAAGAAGTCTAGAAAAAGATATTGAGCGTGTTCTTCAAGCGGTCTCTATGAATACATAAGGGAACTACGAGAGATATAGTTGGAGAGATAGAACGTCAAAGACGTGGATCAGAAGAGTAAGTCAAATGGATTTGATCTGGTTCGTGATACGATTTGGAAAAACCAAGAAGTACCTCCGCCTAATGGTCTGCTCGTAAGGTTAAGACTCAGACCATCTAAAGAAACGGTCATCCTCTTTGTGTGTGATCCCCTTACGCTTCACTTTACCTGTCTTCTTGCCCCGCACGTAACGTTCTAAAGAAGTGAAGTGCCTCCGCTCTAGGTCAGATAGGTCATCAACTGTGATCTTTTCTTCAACCAAAAGCCAAAAACGACTCGCGGCTCGGGCTACCCAAAAGGCATCAGCTTGGTGGTTATTCCATCTCTTAGCCCCTTGACCTTCGGTAGCTTGCTTTGCGGCATCTACCATATCGCCTTTACCCATCTTCCAACCTTTGGGTCGATTAAGAAAAGCGGCGGCGTGGGCTTTGACTTGATTGGGTGAAAGATAAACCGTATCTACCTTTTCGAGCATGAGGGCTTCATTGCTATAGAGAAATAGACCATACATCCCTTCACTATAAAGGTCATTGAAGATAGGGGACTCAATACCTACCCTCATCGCATCATTCGGATATTTCTCTCTTATCTCTCGAATCAGTTCTTTCAATCCATCCCTAAGGTACATGTACCTTGTTACAAAGACTTCAGAAGCCTCTGTCTTCATTGTTCCTTTGTCGAGGAAGCTCCCGTCATCGCGGATAAGCGTCCAGCCGAAGTTCCTTAGACTTGGGTCTAGTCCTAGTATCATATCAACCTCTCTGTTTTTATGGGCAATAGTTCATTTATAAGATAAAGTTCCTACACTGCAAGAAAAGGAGCTTCGATATGTCTGAGAAAGATATGGGTCTATTACCAATAATGTCACCTTTGTTCAATCTCAGGGAGACCTGCAAACAGATGTCTCTCCTCGAAGACCATTTGAATAATGTCAGGAAGAGATGCCCTGATTGTATCAGAAAGCACTTCCTTACGATAGAGGCACTGTTTGAAGAAGCAGTTTCTCTCGACAAAGACCGTGAGTACGCGGAAATTCTTGATGGGAAAGCTCAAGATATCAGGGACTTGCAGGGGTCTTGGTTAGATGACGACAGTGACGAGAACTATCTCCTCGTCGCTCAAGCTCTCCGAGCTATCCGCAAGGAGTTTGCCCCGCTGTGTTTTGATGTCAGGAAACTTGCTAGGGTTGAGAGACTAAGTTCACAGCGACATTTTTGTAGTGGGTATAGTGGTGTTTCTTTTTCTAACCTCAGAGATCTCGCGAAGAGAGCCACTAAAAGTGAAGTGGAAAAAGAAGATGAGGCAATCGCTTCCCTTGTTCGCAGGGACCCAAAGAAGAAACCGCCGAGAAAAGATCTTAGGGAGAATCGGTACAACACAGGCGACCGTGACCTTGAAGGCTTGGGGCGAGGTGACGGCGGAGACCCTCACCTTTCTAGGAGAGACAGGAAGATGAGTAGTCGAAGGTATCTCTGAGGAGTAAAATATGAATCCGTATCGAAATATACTTACAGAGCTGAGAGAATCTCAAAATTTACTTAGTGAGGTAACTGCTATCCTGAAGACATCTGCTTCTAAGGGGGACATAGCCAAAGCGAGAGAATCGTTAAAAAATAAAAGCTACAAAGACCCCGATAGCGGTAAGAGCATCTCTTTCAGCACGGCGTACAATAGAAGTGTCCCTCAGGCCCAGAAAGATTACGCAAAGGCATTGAAGTCGTTGCCTTCGGATAAAAAAAAAGAGGATGACGACGACAACCCCCTTGACGACCTTAACGAGGAGCAACTCGACTTACTTGAACGTGTTTCTAAAGGGCGTGATGTCTCGAACATGTCCCTCGTTGAAGAGAGGGTGCTTAGAGAGTCTTTAGCTATCCTCCTAGAGTCTCAGGACGAACTCGAAAAGGAGGGTGAGCCAGAGCCCCCTAAGAAAGCGGAGCGTAAGAAGAAACGTAAGTACGTGAAGAAGGTCAAAGAGAAGGTCAAAGAGAAGGTCAAAAAAGAGATCAAGCCTCAAGACGACGACGACCTTGAGTTCATTGACATTGATGAACTTATTGACGTTGAGGAGTTATCTGAAGTGCATTCAGATGACGCCAACCCCCTTTCTTCTGCCCTAGATAAGAAAGATAAGAGCAGGAGGAAGTTCGTTCAACAGGAACTGCTGAAGGAAGATGAGAAAGCGGAAAAGAGTAGGGACTCAATTCTGGACACTTTAACCCAATCTATTGACACGATCTCCATTAAGGCCAATGAGGATCTGGAGAGTCAAATAAAAGAGCTCAAAGAAGACCTGAGTAAATCTGGGATATCTGAGTCCAAGAAGAGAGAAATAGAAGACTCGATAGAAGATCTTCAAGACCAGAAAGATATCTTAACCCTTAACATTAAAAGCACTCAAGAGGGTTACCGTAAAGCTCTCACAGAGGCGGTTAAGGACATCCCTGATTTCGACGCGGAGCAGTCTAAGGAGCTATCTGAATCCTATTCGTCAATGGGAGCGGATTTAATATCGAAGGTTGAAGATCCCGCAGAGCTCAACACTTACATAGAAGACCAGATCAGCGAGCTGGAGTCTATAAGCAAAGATGACCCCGACTACCCTAAGTCACTAGGGAAGCTCTTAGCTCTCAAAGCTATGAAAGAGGAAGTAGTAGAGAACCCCACTTTCGGCTTCTCCCCCCCTCGGCTCAATGCAGATCCTGTGTTCTTAGAAGAATATAAGAGGGAAGTTGGATCTCAGCAGAGGAGTAAGTTCAACTCTTTCAGCAAAGAGCAGAGAGATGTCGCTGCAAAGAAGCTGTCGGCACAGAAGGAAGACCTTATTGATATCCTAGAGAGTCCTTCTTCCACAGACGCGGAGAAAAAGGAGGCAGAGAGGCAGATGATGATCGTTCGAGAATCAGAGTCTGCTCTAAACACTGTCCGCCTACTCAATGAAGAAGAGCCTTTGGACGGATTCTCTCCTGTAGACAAGGATCTTCTTGAGCTTGCTAAGGAGAATGAAGGTGTAGTGGAGCTGGTCTCTAATGTATCAAGATCCGACCTTTCAAATGAAGAGATGAGGCAGGTTGTAGAGAACAATCTGAGGGAGTTGCCTGAGGATCAGTGGTTAAAAGTTCTAGGGGCGGGAGATAATAACGCGTTGAGGCCCAATGATAACCCTTATTCAGGCTATAAGGATACTTTCAACAGCAACTACTGCCCTAACACCCCATCTAACGTAGCGGCGGGCGTAGCGGGTGAAAAACTCGACGATATGTCTAAGTGTCCAAACCCTGTCACGGACTCATTGAAAAACTCTTTGAGGGACTCTTTAACAAAGAACTTCTTGGATGTGCAGACTTCCTTCCAAGCCCTGAAGTCAAAAAAGAAGAAAAGACCCGCTCGAAAGAACAAAGAGCTGGCTGACGTACTCAAGAAGAACAAGGACGAATTCTTTAGCGTCTTGCTCGATAGTAAACATAAAGACGGGACGCGAGTTACAAAGGAAGAGAAGGAAGAGTATAGAAACTTTTTCTTCACTGAGTTGAGAGCTCTCAACTTGAAAAACTTGAAAACGCAAGGTTACCCTATCAATGGAATCGAGGACATCATGCGTAAGATGAACAGGATACGAGGACTAGAGGGCAAGAAGAAGCTTGAAGAAATAGAAGCCCTGAAAAAACTCATGTCCGACATGATGGACTTGAACCCACCAGCTAAGAAGGCATCTATTTTTAATAAACCTTTTATTGAAGGTCGTAATAGTTGC
>Ga0102815_10001498_pt1 | contig 14590 bp, 12 predicted proteins | sample ColrivemetaGS759_FD_79113 | JGI IMG/M metagenome (GOLD analysis project Ga0102815, IMG submission 79113) | Estuarine microbial communities from the Columbia River estuary - Ebb tide ETM metaG S.759 | ecosystem: Environmental > Aquatic > Marine > Intertidal zone > Estuary | place: USA: Columbia...
GAAAAAGGACTTGACATCAACATCAAATAATATATAATAATAACATGGCATTAAAAGAACTAGATAATTCAAATATTAATAAGCACCTCGGTAAGTCGTCTGAGTATGCTAGTAACTATGACCCGAGCTTACTTGTACGTGAACCACGGCAATCAAACCGTACGCATATTAATGTGACGGATGACAACTTACCTTTCATTGGAGGTGATACCTGGAATGGCTATGAGGTAACCGGGCTTACGAATAGTGGCCGGCCTGTTGTAGGTGTTGCTAAGTTCGTATATCCTTGTGACAGTAAGTATATTGTAGAGTCAAAGTCTCTTAAACTTTACTTTAACTCATTCTGTATGACTCATCTAGGTGAGACTGAGGCAGATGTTTTACGTAATATTGAAGAGAAAGCTGCTAAAGATCTTAGCGAATATCTTGAGACTACTGCAGAGGTTAGAGTATTCTCTAACTTTGAATCTCTAAACGACCCTACTGTCGCTATGCGTGAGTGGCATCGCGATCTTAATAGTGATAAGGTTCAAGGCTATGTTACTTTAGAGGATATCTGTAAGGATGATTCAATGGTGTTTGAGACTTACTCTGAGACACCTGAGTTGCTCGATGTTATCGATCATGATAATACACCACAACTCTTTCATAGTTCCTTACTAAGATCAAGATGCCGAGTGACTTCACAGCCTGACTCTGGTGATGTCTATATCTATTATAAAGGTGGTAAGACTGTAACTGACGAGTCTCTGCTTAAATATATTGTATCATTTAGAGATGAGTGTCACTTCCACGAAGAGATTTGTGAGACTATCTACACTCGCTTGTTTGAGATGCTTGAGCCAGATGAGCTTGTAGTACGTTGTTTATATGCTCGTAGAGGTGGTTGGGATATTAACCCTGAACGTGCTTCTGATAGTAAGCTACTTCACCACACTCTAGGTGATATTCGTGTAGTACATGTTAAGACGCCTAAGCAGTAAAACATAATATATTTATAAGCCCTATGGAATTAATTCTGTAGGGCTTTTTTTGTTCTTTGATTAAATAGCTTATATGAAGTCGTTTAAGAGATTTTTTACTGAGCAGTTTTACAATGATAGTTTACATCCTAGGTTTTGGGATGAGCAAAATCAACTCGAGCCTGAAGCTAGAGAAACGTTATTAAAGATTGCGAGGGATGTTTCAGAGCAAGCTGGAGTAATAGACTTAATCACAGATATACAGTTAACCGGGTCACTTGCTAACTATAATTATACTGACTACTCTGATTTAGATGTTCATATGCTTCTTGACTTCAAAGATGTTAATGAAGATGAAGACCTGGTTAAGTCCTCATTAGATGGTAAAAGATTTATATGGAACACGCGCCATAATATTACTATAGGTGGTGTAGAGATTGAAGTTTACTTTCAAGACGTAGATGAACCACATATGGCTTCAGGTCTATATTCACTACAAGAAGGCAAGTGGTTAAGAGAGCCTGTATATGATCCACCTGAGGTTGACGCAGCTGATGTTAAAACAAAGGCAGAGCAGGTAGAGCGAGATATAGATAGACTTGAGCGAAAGGTTAATAGTACAGAAAGTAGTATGGATGTTGAGAGGTTACAATTAGCGACAACTAAAATAAGAGAAAAAATTACTAGAATGAGAAAGGACTCTCTTGAAAAGGATGGTGAGTTTGGTGTTGGTAATCTTGCTTTTAAGTCTCTTAGAAATAGTGGGTATATAGGTAAGATTATAGACCTAGATAGTAAATTGTATGATATGCAGTTTATAAGCGTGTAGCTACATCTTTTTTAGTTAATAATAACTACCGTAAATATCATTATTATTTACGTTCATATCGTAAATATCTTTTGATGCTTGATCAACATTCCAATCATATGTCTTTGGCTCCTGTATAGTGTCAGATGGTATATTTGTCTCGATAACACCATTACCCTCACTATCATACACTTGCTCGTTTCCACATTCTATTGGAGCACCTGGTTCAAATGAACTCTCATATCTCTTGGCTCTTAACCTCCATATATAATGACCGAGCATAGGATTAAGACCTCCAGCAATATCTTGATCCATTCGCTCTGTTATCTCGAATATTTTAGAACATCTATTACCTGGACGATCACAACCTAACTGTACAAAGTCAATAAGATCACCAGACTTAGGCTCGAGACCGTGATTTGTTTCAATAAACTTATTTAGAATTTCATATGTAGTCTGACCGTGTAGCTGACTTAATACGTCCTCAGAGAACGATAAAATCAGCTCTTCTCCCTCTTGTGTGCCTATTGTACCTCCGTTTGCGACTACACTATCGACGTAGCCTTCAAACGGTAAAATATCACCCTTTTCAGTTTGTATAAAGAAATCTCTGCCAGATAATGTCTTAGAAAAGGAATCAATATGTACATAACCTGTAAAATCATCTGCAGCATCAAAGCCAAATTTTTGTAAAGTAAGAGATTCATTCTCAAGCTCCATATACATCTTAACAGGTATCGGACCGTAAAATATAGCAGTAGGTTCTTCACCGTATAATAAATCAGCGCCTGATAAGTTTACTGTACGTAAGTAATAGTCAATTTCATAACCGAAGTTATTAATAAGATCATTATAAGCATTTTGATATACAGCCTTTTCTGCACTATAGCCTTCAGGACTAGCTATCATGCTACACGACGCGTTAGCTGCTGCCATTATTTGATCTGGCGCGCAGTTTAAATTTACTCGATCACACTGGCTAGACATATTATTTTTTAGTTAGTATACCACATGCTTTATGCTCACCGTCTTCAAACATTTTAACTTCTACACCCGAATTACCTAGACCTTTACTACACCCAGCATTAAATTTAACACCGTATTCTGCCAGCGCGTTTAAAAGGGGTTGACCAGTTAATTGAACCTGGCGCGCGCTTCCATTTATAATACTATCAACATGAGGGCACTTGTGGTTATACTCTTGCCGCTTTAAGTTTTCATGTTTACGACCGGTCCTCATTATACTCTTACCATTACCACCTGGATCAGTTAGACTTGTAACTGTAGAAGACATTGTCTTATCACCCTGATAGTACTCCTTAAAGGTCATCATATTAGTATTTAATAAAAAGCCTGTTGAATCTATGACTCAACAGGCTTTATTTTTGATTGTTTTTAGTTATTAATTAATCTACAGCGCGTTGTCCAGTCGTAAGACTTCCAACTTTATTGTTCTTTCCGTCGTCATAAGAGCCACTGTGAGAAGAACCAGCGTCAAGCTTACTATCAGCGCCTTTTGCAGTAGCAGCAGAAGCGGTTTTAAGATCACCTACCTTGTTGTTCTTACCGTCATCATATTTTCCACTGTGAGTAGAACCGGTGTCAATACCTTCTTCGTCTTCTTCACCGAAAGCACCTTCAGGAGCTTCGTCAGCGTCTTCACTATCAGACTCGCCACATGCAGCTTGTAGTACATCACAAAGTGCTTGTGCAACGTCTCTCGAGAGAGTTACTGTAACTTCATCACCGAGCTCGTCGTCAGGAGTTGAGTCTTCAATACCGAGAGCATCGAAGTCTTCTGATTCCATTTCGTCAAAGTCCTCGTTAACCATGACCTTATCGTAGAGTTTATCAAAAACTGATTTCTGTTTCATAAAATTATTTAGGCTAACCTGTGCGATTTTCTCTGTTATTTCCAAACTTTCTTCACTTTCTTCACTCTTTTCACCTGTACCATTACATGGCTCACATCCTAAACCACCACACTCTTCACATTCACCGTCATCAGTACCATCGCTTCGTTCCTCATCCTCTTCATCATCAAAAAGCTTCTTATCAATAAGCTTGTCTTCATCAGTATCCTTATCCTCTGGATCTGTTCCCTTATCAAAAGCATTCATAAGATCAATCTTCTCTTCAGCATCCTCTTCTTCTTTGTCTTCTTCACAGTCAACATAGTCGCACTTCTCTTTCTTACCATCCTTGTCATCATACTTACCCTCTTCATCCTCTTCAGGCATATAACTTTTAGTATAAGACAACTTATTAATATTATATAGGTTATCTTTCTTTTCCTTATCAGAAAGCTTTTCGATATCTACTTCAGCTTCTGCAAAACCACCTTCTTCTGTTGGACCGCCGGATTGTAAAGTAGCATCACCTATTGCACCAGGCCCAACTTTACCTTCCTTGATTATTAAATCCTTCTTTAATCCGTTCAACATACCACCGTAAAGTGAACCTAAGTTATTTAAATCGTCTTTAGACATATATTTATTTATGTCTAGGTATAAATATTTTCAATGGGAAAAGAAAATAATATGTTCTACATGGGTAATACCAACCTTCCTAACTCGAATTGGAAGGGGGAATGGACCAAAGACAAAATACGAGACCTTAAAAAGGCTAGTAAGAACATACTATACTTTGCTGAGAACTTCTTTCATATTATTAACCTAGACAGGGGTAAGGAAAAAATCCAGCTACACCCATGTCAAAAGCGCGCCATTAGAAAGATGCGTGATAATAGGTTCTTTGTATTACTAGCATCTAGACAGATAGGTAAGTCTACAATGATGACTATATTCTTATTATGGCAGGCATGCTTTACCAAGGATCAGAGGATCCTATTAGTAGCGAACAAAGAGGCTACTGCTATTGAGATTTTTCAGAGGGTTAGAATGGCGTATGAAGAGTTGCCTAACTGGATTAAACCTCCAGTTAAAGAGTATGCAAAGACATCAATGACACTTGAAAATGGCAGTCGTATAGGTATTACAACTACGACTGGTACAGCTGCTCGTGGTCAATCTGTAAACTGTCTTGTAATTGACGAAATGGCTTTCATTGAACCTCACTTGGTTGAGGAGTTCTGGAAATCAGTCTTTCCTGTTATTACATCATCGAAGAAATCTAAAGTGTTTGTATGTTCTACTGCAAATGGTACAGGTAACCTTTTTCATACATTATATACTGGTGCTGAAGAAGGCACTAACGGTTGGGGGTATGATAAGATACTCTGGAATGAGGTACCTGGAAGAGATGAAGCATGGGCTGAGAATACAAGACAGGCTATCGGATCAGTAGATGCTTGGCGACAAGAGTTTGAGTGTGAGTGGATTGAAACTGGTGAATCGACTATTGATGCAGAGCTATTTGAGAAGATGGCGACTGAAGTTTGTGATCCAAAAGTCGTGCTTGATGAAGGCGCATATAAAATATGGGAAGAAGCTGACCCATCTAGATTATATGTAGCTGGTGTTGATACAGCTGAAGGAGTGGGCGCTGACTCATCATGCGTACAAATACTAGATATAACCGATCTTAGAGACATTAGACAGGTGGCATGCTATAATAATAATCAAATACCACCACTTGAGTTTACTGCTAAAGTACATTCTATATTAAAAAACTATGGCTCGCCGCTAGCTTTAATTGAGCGTAACAATTGTGGCGCGCAGGTTGTTGATAGGCTATATAATGACCTAGGGTATGAGAAGATAGTATCTTATGGTAATAAAGCAGCTAACCGTAAGAATGTTATGCAGGGTATGATTGCACATACTAATACAAAATACAAAGGTGTATTAAATATGCGTTATTTTATTAACGAGGCTCGAGCCGTTACCATTAAAGATGAACAGACATTAATGGAGCTTAAGAACTTTATCAGGTATCCAAACGGTACATGGAAAGCGAGACAGGGTAAGCATGATGATATGGTTATGTCATTGTTATATGCGCTCTTTATATTAGAAAGAGAAATCACCGAACGGTTCTTCGAGATAGCAGAGCTTGATAGTATGGGTAAACCTTGTGTAATTGATCAAATGGATTTCGGTATTCAGTACTTTGAAGATGCTACTTCAATATATCTAGATAATGAAGTTGTAGGTAGTAACAATAATACAATACCGCCTATGGTTTTCGGAATGGGTGAAAATCAAGCAGAAGCTGATATGGATGAGTTATCTATGTTTGGTTACGAGCCTTTACAATAAATAATAATATGTCACGAAACGTTAATCAGCAATCAATCCTTAACAAGAACCGTCTTGATAAGTTTGTTTTAGTGTTCCAGTTACCAGATGCTTTAAAAAAGATAAAGAAACATAATAATAGAAGTAATGACAGTGTAGATGAAGATGCATTTCAGATGTCTGTATTTGGTGCTGTGGTACCTCCCATCACCGTAGCAGCTATACAAATACCTTTTGCTGGTAGTAACCTTTATAACTCATCACATGCTAAAGAACCGTATCCCCCCATACAGGTTAACTTTGTTATCGATAATGAATTTAATAATTATTGGACCATATATAAATGGCTTGATTTAATGCATGATGATAAAACGGGGTTATTTGATGAAGATAGATTAGTAGAACGTACTGATAATGGCCCTCTACAATTTAACGATTACCAGACCGACTTAACGTTATACGGTTTAGATGAGTTTAATAATAGGCGGATAGAGTTTACATATACAAAAGCTTTTCCGATTACTTTAGGTTCAATCGACTTTAACTATAGAGACTCCGGTGAGATACAAGGTAGTGCTACATTTGTTTTTTCACAAATTCACACAAAGTTGTTAGATACTTAAAAAAACTTTCCCAAGAGACATAAATAATTTTATGGCTAGAAGAACAATACAATCTCCAGGGGTTGAAATTAGAGAGAGTGACTTATCACTACGGACAGTTTCACAGGGAACAACAACATACGTCACCGGATTTGCTAATGAGGGACCTACAGATGAAGTTGTAGGTTTATCAAACATTAGTGATTTTGAGCAGATTTACGGTCAACCAAGATCGCCTGCTGAAAGATATTTTTATCATACGGTAAAAGCTTCACTTAACTCAACCGGATCTGTACTCGTTAATAGACTACCTTACGGTGGTAACGAAGGTGGTGGTGAAGGATTTGGATCTAAACTTAGTGTTTTAGCATATCCAGCTGTAGGCTTTACACCTAGCTCTGAAGCAGGTGAGGTAACTACTACATACACCGCTACTAGTGACATTCCGTTTGATACTACAACGCGTGAAGCTATCTTAGCTATACCAGTTAGTCAAATTAACTCACCATTAGATGTAACTTACCCAACTGGTATTACCATTGGTGATGTTCTAACGGAGGATGCTTATACCGCACTGATTGCTAACGTTGGTGCAACATTTGATGATGAGCTTGGTGATCCAGCTGTTGTTACAACATTGGCTTTTGATACCCCAGTAGTTACTCAACAGATTCTCGCTCCACTTGATACAGTATACCCAACTGGTATTACCATTGGTGATGAACTTACAGAAGCTGCGCGTAATACACTGGTTGATGCACTTCCAACATACAACGATGGGGTTGGTAATACATCTGTTGATACAACAACAGCATTTACATCAGATTCTGTAACTTCACCTGCTTTATCAGCCTCTGTTGATTATGAAGATGAAGGAACATGGCTTATTGGTAAGCCAAAGCAGTTTGAGCTTACACGTGATCAGTACTTGAAGCTTAAGAATGGTGAGCTATTCTCTGAAGGATGGACCTCAACACCAGCAGCAGATCAAAACGATTGGTCTGAAGTAGCTGCTCTTTCAAGTGCAGCAATGCTCGTAGTTAACAAAGGACAGACCATTATTGATGGACAGTTCAACGGTTACTATATTGGTATCTCTGATAACACTAACCTTAACCCAGCTCGTGATTACGATTCAATTCGCCAAGTCCAGACCGTAACCCTTGAAACAACTGAATCAGGTCTTTCTAACTTCACAACTATCCCACAAACACGCTTGGAGTTTGCACTTTCTGCAACTTCTGGTGAAGGTGATAACCCTGCTACAAACTCCGTTTCACAGGTTATGGAGGATAGAATCACTAACTACAACATCAGTACTGATGAGTATAACGATACTATTAACGTTGGTGTATTTAAACTAAGACAGTCAGTATTTGCAAAGTCTGCTAATACTCTTGACTACTTGCTTGAAGAAGGTATCAACGGTGCACTTGGTTACTACAGACAGCGCCTACCTGAAAATGGTGGACCAGCTGAGAACTTCTTCCTTGAAACACAAGAAGATGCATCAAGAAACATCGATGTTATTGTTAACCCTTACCTTTCTGATCAGATTCAAGGCTTACAGCTTAATACTGACGGTACTCCGAAGAAAAGAATTCGTGTAATTACACAATCTCTTCTCGATAGTATGGAAGCTGGTGATATTACCGACTCTACAGTTGGTGTACTTTCATCACGCGTTGAGGAAGCAAAGGCTCTTGTCGGTACAGCTGACTCACTGTTCGCCATTGGTGCATATAGTGAGACTGCTCTCGGTAAGAAAGAGATTGGAAGTCTTCCAACCAAGATCGATCGTGCCCTTCTTAGAATTAAGAATGATGATAAGTTTAATATCGATATTATTGCTGAAGGTGGTCTTGGAACCATTCAAGCATATATGACAACCGCTGGTGCTTTAACAGCCCAAGGCTTTGACGATACTAGAACAACCGACGGTATTGAAGCTCTTAGAACATCAAACGATCTTACCGTTACAGGTGCTCGTGATGGTTATATGGCTATTTACGATAAGTTTAACACCTTCTGCGGACCTGCTAAGGACGGCGGACGTGGTGATGTACTATTTGTAGCTGATCCAATCAGACAATTGCTTGTTTCAGGTAAGGGTAGTAAGATTCAGGATGATATTAATAAGAACTTCTACACTGACATTTACTGGGGTCTGAGACATCAGTTTGAGTTAGCTAACTCTTCTTATGCTTGTACGTACGCTAACTACATGAAGGTGTATGATGATTACACTGGATTGTTTATCTACGTACCACCATCCGGCTTTGCTGCTGCTAAGATGATGTCTACTGATGCTAGCACGGGCCCATGGGGCGCACCTGCTGGATTCAATAGAGGTGTTGTTGGAGGTGCTGTTGATGTTGCAATTTCTCCTAACCAGAGACAACGTGATGATCTTTATACAGTTAACCTTAACCCGATTGCAACATTCCCTGATAGAGGTAATGTATTCTTCGGACAGAAGACACTGCTTAAGAAGCCAAGTGCATTCGATCGTATTAACGTAAGACGTACCTTCTTATATCTTGAGAAGATTACTAAGAAGACCATGCAGAACTTCCTGTTCGAGAACAATACATTGTTCACCAGAACGAGAGTTATTAACACCTTGACACCATTCTTCGATAGAGTTAAGGTTGCTGACGGTCTATATGATTACTTGATCGTATGTGATGAAAGAAACAACACTCCAGAAGTTATCGATGGTAACGAGATGATTGTTGATATTTACCTTAAGCCAGTTAGATCTGCTGAGTTTATCCTAGTTAACTTCTACGCTACACGCACAGATGCTAACTTCGAAGAGCTTATTCCAAGCTAATCGTTAATAGTTTAACATAACATAATTTCAAAACCCGGATAAAGTTAACTTTATCCGGGTTTTTTTTGTTAAAATAGGGCCTATAGATATAAATACTTGTATGAGTTACGCAAACCAGCAGGATATACAAGAATTTTATAAAGTCGCACAGTCAAGGGATTTCGCACGTGATTTCCTGTTCAGAATAGGTGACATTAGTCTTCCAGATGTTAACTTTAACGATTCAGAATTGGTCTATGTTAAATCTGCAGAACTACCAGCAAGAAGTATTACTAACGTTGCAACACCTTACATGGGTCTTGACTTTAACGTTCCTGGTAACACAACTTACCCTGGTTCTGATGCATACGCTCTTAAGTTCTATCTAGATGCTGACTCTGCACTTAGATCTAAAATGGAGCAAGCGTCCAGAACAGTCTTTAACGACCAGTTCTCAACCGGACAGTATAACACACCTCTTCCTGAGCACTACATCATCCTACAGCAGCTTGATAAAGCGCTTAATGTTACTAATACATATAAGCTTGTAGGTGCTTCAATTCGCGAGATTCAGGCAACTAGTTACGATATGGCAGCCGGTAACGGTGGTACTGTTGAGCTTGATGCTACTATCTCCTACCACTACTATGAGATGTCAGGCAAGCAAGGTAACCCAACAGCAACCATCGGCGAAAATACACGTCCAGGTGGAGCCGGTGGGTTTGGCAACTTCTAATTAAGTGGCTTTAGAACCAACAAGGCGTCATTTAAACGGTCTCGGTAAAGAGTGGGCTAATAATATACCCACGACAAAGTTTCTTTGGACTATTGACTTTCAAGGTCGTAGTGGTGCTCCCATAAGTAAAGGTTTAGCAAGCAGCGTTAAGCAAGTACTGCAAGACTATGAAGGTAACCGTTGGTCGTTTCTCGATGGATTATTCGATGAGCGATCAGATGCTGAGTTAGGTTTTTTATACGCACAGGCAGTTTCACTACCACAAGAGCAAATGACTGTCGGTACCCTACCAGTAGGTAGATCCGGCGGTATTGTTGCTGGTTATTACGGTGATAGGCGTACCGATTACGGTAGTGAGAATAAACTAGACGTTACATTCCTTGAACAGAATAAGGATGTCGTAGATTTATTTATTAGACCATGGTTAGTCGCTGTATCTTATCACGGCCTTATTGAGGATGATGAGACTGATCTAAAGTGTAATATTGTCGTTAATTTACACTCAAAAAATCCTGATGGTAAGGGATTTAAAGATGTACCTTTCGGGGACATGATAAACAAACGCAAGACGTACTTATTTGAAGACTGTGTACCTATTACTGTAGAAGCAGATCAACTAAGTATGAATGGTAATACAAGTCAAAGCGATATTACACGTACATGCTCCTTTGCTTTTTCAAAATACTCAACATATGATGTTGATACGGCCGCGGGTGGTAGACAGTCAAGAGAGCTTATCGGTGACTTTAATACTGATATTTTTAGACCGATTGCATAGATCTTCTAGTATACTACTATAAATAGTTAGTGTTTACTATAAAATTAGATCTCCCTAGCGGTAAAAGTACGCGACTAGGTGAGTTAAATAACAGAGATTATCTCGTTATTCTAAAGTTTTGCCAGAATGGTGACTTTGTAGGTTTAAATAGCTTCTTTGAACAGCTCTATTTTACATCAGACTTAAACATTTTTGATAGATTTTATATCTTACTTAGCGTGCGTAAGATGTTTGTTGATAGTAAGCTAACGTTCGTCGGGAAGGATAAAGTTGATATATCTTATAACATTGATACAATACTAAGTAAACTTACTGATAACTACGTAGAAACACAGGAGACGCTTGTTGAAGATGATATTGAGGTAGAGGTAGGGATCCCTTGCGGATTGTTCTTCGAGGGGGTTGATGAGTTATATCAATCAACAATTAGGAGTATAAAATATAAGGGACTAGTAATAGACTTTTTTAATCTAAATGCAGCTGAGAAAACTAAAATATTAGATAGATTACCCACATCAATATTCTTATCTCTACAAGCTTATATTAAGCGTTTATCTGATACCCTTTTTAATTTAACACTAATTGAAGAGAATAAAGAGTTTGAGATATCTGAAGTTAGGATTAATATTATAGGTAACGGTGTATTACAATTTCTTATATCTATATTCACATATGATCTTGTATTTTTTTACGAGGCTTTTTATTATTACAATCATTTTGTAACAAAGGGATCTGGAGACTTCTTTGATATGTCATTTAACGAGGTAAGATTACTACTTAAACTACACTCTGAGAGAATAGATAAAGAAAATAAAGAGATTAAAAAGCAACAACGTATGCTTTAGTAGTTGTAAAACTCGCTTTAGGTTATAAGTATATGCGTGAGTGATAAAGAAAATACGTTAGATGACTTCATTAAGAATTTAGATGAACTTAATAAGAAAAACACTGTTAAGATTTTTGTACCGTCTGCGGGTAAAAAGCTGGGATTTAACCTCTTTAGTGTTACACAGCATAAAGAACTACTAAAGTCTATTTTTGAAGGCTATGCAGGTATTGTTAGAAGTAGTATTATTTATAATGATATTATTAACACTAACTGTCATGATGATTACACCTTTACATTAGCTGATAGATCATTTATTTTAACTCAACTGAGAAAGGAATCTATTAGCTCGAAATACACAGCAGATGGTAACAATTATGATCTAAGTGATTTACCTGAGCCTGAATTTAAATTTACTCCAACACAAGATATAGAGTATAAAGGTATTAAGGTAACTGTAACGATACCATCGTTTGAACGTGATGATGTTATCTCAAAGAAATTAGTTACTGAAATTAACAATATACCAGAAGATAAGCAAGACGAAGAGACGTTAACTACAGTACTATCTTATGAAATAATTAAGTTTATTGAAAAAATATCGATCGATGATAATATCTTTTCCTTCTCGAGTAATAACTTATTTGAGAGTAAACAAATTATTAACTCACTACCTCTAAAGCTTAATAACATGATTATCGAAGCAATTAGTGACTTTCGTGTAGAGGATGAAAAAAATATAACATTTAGTGACGGGACAATTGTAGAAATTGACGCGAGTTTCTTATCTGACGATTAAATAACTTTGTGGATGACGGAATTACTGGCGGCTCACCGCTCAAAAGCTTCTTAAAGGCCCTTCAGCAAAGCGGAGGTGACGAGACACGTGGTGTAGAACTTCAGCAAGGCTTATTAAATAAGCAACACGACGCTATTCGTCGTGATGATGAGAAGGGTATTGAAGACTATCTCAAGGTATCCTCGTCTTTAGATGGTAATGAAGTACGTCGTTATGAAAAGATATTCGGTATTTTTAAACGCGTAGTTTTTCCACCAGCGGAGGCAGAAATATTACAAGCCGCAAAAAAAAACCCCGGTAATGATAGTAAGCTTGACGATCTTCTTCTTAGGCTTGATAAAAACGGTAAAGGTAGTAAAGGTCAAGATGGAGATGAAGGCGGTGGTGGTGGGCTTATAGCATCTTTACTCGGGGGTGCAATAGCAGAAATCGCTAGTAACGTCGCTCTTAGTATTGCTAGGAAAATACCTGGTTTAAAAAAACTTCCCGGTATAAAGCCGAAGGTACCAAAAGGGCCGAAAGTGCCAAAAAAACTAAAAGCGCCAAAACTAGGTAAAGTAGGTAAAGTAACAGGCCTCTTAAACAAAATACCAGGGGTAAAAAGAGCCGCCCTGGCGGGCGGTGTAGCCGCTACGGGGTTGTTACGAAGTATACCTGGTTTAAAGAACGCCGGTATAAAGCCGAAGGCACCGAAACGCCTCAATACGGTTGGTGAAAAAGCTTTTCGCAAAAATGTTAAAAAAACTGCTGCTAGTAAGACTAGCAAGCGAGTAGCTCAAAAAGGTGCTCAAAAAGGTGCTCAAAAAGTAGCTCAAAAAGGTGCTCAAAAAGCAGCGACGATAGCCGGTGCAAGGCTAATTGGAGGCACTCTTGTAAAAGCACTTGGCCCGGTTGGGTGGATGTACACCGCAGCAGAAGTCGGTGCTTTCTTAGGTAAAAAAGCAGATGAAGCTGGTATACACCCTCTAGCAAACATGCTTGAGAAAAAATACCGGGCTGAGGATGCAAGACGTAATAAAGAAGAAGACGAGCTGGCAAAGTCTAGAATGTCTAGAGCGTTAAGCGAGCAGGAAAGAATATACGGCAAAGATAATGTACAGGCAGATAATAGTGGTAAGGGTGGTACGGCTAGTGGTATTGGTGCAGAGATATTTGCAAAAGGTATGGGTACACGTGGTGTTACTCAGCAGCTCGAAAAGTTAAATTTAAATGAAGATAAAGAGTTAGAATCTAAAACTCAAAGCTTTCATACAGAGCGATCGAAAGAGTCTGACCTAAACAAGCGTCTAAGGGAGATGGAGCAGCGGAAGAAAGAGGAACAAGATTCTCCGTGGTCGGCTTGGTTTGCTGGTGAAGAAAAGGAGCTTGAGGAGTTAAAGGCTGCGGTAGCTGCTCAAAAAGAAAAACGTGTAGAAGCGCAAAAGGCTGTTGTTGATCGTGCTGTAACTATAAAAGCAGAAGAGAAAGCATCTACAGAGAAGAAAAAGCCTGACGGTGGGCCTCAAGTGTCAAAGCCTGTCATTCCTCAAGTGGTAAAGCCTGTCACACCTCAAGTTAAACAGATCGATTTAACTGTACAACAAACTCAAGATAGTATTAAAAGTAATACTGCTATTATAGCAGAAAATACTGCTAAGATAGTAGATAAGCTTACTGGAGTCCCCTCCTCAGAACCATTACCAGTATATACAACCCCACAGGTTAAACAACTTAAGTCTTCTCCTAAGAATATAGACGACCGTCTACCTCAGGGTGTACGAGACACTTCTGATAATTTATTACCACCGAAAAACACAACATCATCTATTAAAAGTTATGACCCTTCTGTTAGTAATGATCTATTAGCAGCTGCAAGTCAGGCTCCAGTAGGTACTCCTGAGGACATCAAAAACCAGTTTAAGGCGCCTAAAACTCCGCAAGCCAAACAAATACAAACGCAACAACCTCTAACACCTGAACGAAGAGAAGTCTTTGCACGGCAGTTTGAACAGCAGGCAGCTACCTTACCTGCAGTTAAGGGACCGCTTCGTAAACCAAATAAAGACAGGCAGCAGTTACTTCAACA